>JADMIO010941455.1_pt1 | contig 15964 bp, 15 predicted proteins | sample 8958161 | NCBI WGS metagenome assembly JADMIO01 (sample SAMN16585339, study PRJNA669376) | soil metagenome | isolation source: Crop rotation soil | place: USA: Cullars Rotation, Alabama | collected 2011
GCGACAACTTGTCCACGTGGAATTCTAAGCTTAGGATCCCAATGTGCTGGAAAGGGCCTGGGTGATCCAGAGCTATTGCGCCATGGCGCCGAAGAAGCTGGCCAGGCAGGTGATGGCCGAGCGGGGCCAGGACACGGGGAAAGCCTTCTAAAGCGCCTGATTACGCCGCTTGGCGCCCCGTGTGGAATTGTCCAAAGTCGCGTCCTGAAACGCTCAACAGGTCGGGGCAGGCATGGCTGAATCCAGGGGCCGTTCGCTGGAAGATCACCTTGATCCGGCCAAGGGTCCCAAGCGGATCCTCGCGCTGGATGGCGGGGGCGTGAAGGGCATCCTCACGCTGGGCATGCTCGAGGTGCTGGAGGCCGAACTACGCCGGCGGGCGCAGAGCCCGAACCTGGTGCTGAGCGATTATTTCGATCTCATCGGCGGCACGTCGACCGGCGCGATCATCGCCTCGGGCCTCAGCGTGGGCAGGTCGGTGGGCGAACTGATCTCGATGTATCGCGAGCTCGGACCGAGGGTGTTCGGCAAGGCCACGGGCGATGGCATGCTCATGGGCTCGAAGTATGACTCAAAGGCGCTGAAGGCCGCGCTCTCGCCCGTGCTCGACAAGAAGCGGCTGGGCTCGCCGCTGATCCTGACGGGCCTCGCTCTGCATTCGAAGCGGATCGACACGGGCTCGCCCTGGGTGCTGACCAATAATCCGCGCGCAATGTATTTCGATCCGCCGAACCGCAATCCCGAGGACGTGCCCAACAAGGAATACCGCCTGATCGATATCGTGATGGCGAGCGCAGCGGCGCCGACCTTCTTCGACGAGGTCAAGGTTCCGATCACCTATGACAAGAAGGACAAGCCCAAGACTTGGGGCTATTTCGTCGACGGGGCGGTGGGAGGGTTCAACAATCCCAGCGTGCAGCTGCTGATGACGGCGCTGCTGCCGGCCTATGGCTTTGGGTGGAAGCCGGGCGCGGACAATCTGATGATGGCCTCCTTCGGCACGGGCGCGCGCAGGCCTCGCGGAGACTGGCAGAAATTCCCGCCGCCGGGGCCGGCCATGCGCGGCGTCGATGCGCTCAAGGCGATGATCTACGACACGCAGATCCAGGGCATCATGCTGCTGCAGGCTCTCTCCCAGTCGCAGAGGCCATGGACGATCAACAGCGAGATCGGCGACATGAAGGGCAATCGCATCGTCGATGCGCCCATGATCGACTATCAGCGCGTCGATGTGATCCTCGACACCAAGCCCAAGCCGAAGCGCGGGGAAAAGCTGGCGCAGTCGGCAATCGAGAAGCTGCTGAACCGGGAGCTCGACAAGCGCGTACTGGAGAGCGTCGACCAGCTGGCCAACGGGCATCCGGAGAACATGGCGCTGCTGCTGGAGATCGGGCGCAAGGCGGCGCCGGCTTATATCGACAAGACCTGGCCCAACCCGAAATTCGACCTGCCGGAATGGTCCAAATGAATCGCCGCAGCGAGCGGCCACAATCCTGACCAGCTTGAAGTCTGAATGAGCATGATGAAAAACCTTGGTTCTTTCCTTTTCGCGCTGGCGATCCTCGCCGGGTGTGCATCGCCTTCCGAGATGGCGACGGCCGCGCCGGCTGTGTACGAACTGCCGAAGGGCTGGGCCAAGGACAGGAGCGACCTGCCGGCCGATCCGGATTACACGCTGGGGCAGCTGCCCAACGGCATGCGTTACCTGATCCTGCCCAACAAGAATCCGCCGAGCCAGATTGCGATGCGGCTGGTGATCAATGCGGGCTCGATGCAGGAGCGGCCGGGCGAAGAGGGCGTGGCGCACTTCCTCGAACACCTCGCCTTCCGCGGCACCAAGAATTATCCCGATGGCGAATTGCAGCGCGTGCTCGAAGCCCTGGGGCTGCAGATGGGCGCGGACGCCAATGCCTCGACGGGGCAGGACCGCACGACCTTCATGTTCAACATGGCGCGCAACGACAAGGTCTCGATCGACACGGGGCTGAACCTGCTGCGCGACATCGTCAACGACATGAACCTGGAACCGGCGCTGGTGAATGCCGAGCGCGGCGTGGTGCTGGCGGAGGAGCGTACGCGCGCCGGCCCGCTGGAGGAAGCGCAGAAGGCGTTCATGAAGAGCCAGGTGGGGGATCATCCCTATGCGCGTTCTCCCATCGGCCTGCGCGAAGTGATCCAGACGGTGACGCCCGAGCGCATCCGCGGGTTCTATGACGCATTCTACCGGCCGGAGCGGGCGACGCTGATCATCGTGGGCGATGTGACGCCGGATGCGATCCTGCCTGCGATCAGCGAGAACTTTGCCGACTGGGTCGGGCGCGGCGAGGCGGGCAAGGATCCGCAGCCGGTGACGAAGGCGCCGCCTTCTCCGGATGTCGTGGTGCAGACGACGCCAGGCATGGGCGACACGAGCATCCTGTTGCGCTGGTTCGAGCCTTACCGCGCTCTGCCGCCGACCAAGGCTGAGCGCCGGCGGCAGCTGGTGGAATCGCTGGGCGTGACAGCGGCGCAGTTGCGGATGCAGGAGCTGATCGATGCGGCGGGCAAGCCGGCGCGGTTTGCCAGCAGTCCGGCGCCGAGCCGCATTCCCAATGTGTGGGCCGGCCAGATGGCGCAGTCTTCGGGCGTGATCGATGCGCCCAAGACGCTGGCGCTGATGACTACGGCTTATCGGCAGGCTGCGGATTTCGGGATCACGCAGGGCGAGCTTGATCGGATCAAGCAGACGCGGCTGATCGCGGCGCGTCAGGCGGCGGCAGCGGGTCGCCAGGGGTCCTCACCCGGGCTGGCGGATGGGATTGCGAACGCGCTTGCGAGCGATCCGATGTTCGTCTCGCCGAAGGATAATCTCGCGCTCCTCGAAGAGCAGCTGAAGACGGTGCAGCTGTCCGAGGTCAACGCCATGCTGAAGTCGCGGCTGAAGGCGAAGCCCACGGTGATCTATCGCGGGGCGCGTGCGCCGACCGGCGGGGAACAGGCGCTGCGGACGGCGTTCAACGCAGCCGAGTCGGAAAAGGTGACGGCCTATGCCTCGCAGGCGGTGAAGGCGTGGCCGTACACGGATTTTGGCCCGGCGGGGAAAGTGGCGGAGCGGAAAGAGGCTGCGGATCTCGGCGTCACCATGGTGCGCTTCGAGAATGGCGTGCGGCTGACGGTGAAGCCGTTCACGGTGCGCAAGGACCAGATCAGCGTCAATGTGCGGCTCGGCCTCGGGCGGCTGGGCATGCCGCGCGACCGGATTGATGCAACCGACATGGGGCTGACGCTGTGGTCGATCGGCGGGCTGAACAAGCTGACGCGGACGGAGCAGACGCAGGCCTTGCTGGGCAAGCGCGCTCTGGCGGCGGCGAGCACGGGCGACGATGCCTATGAGATCGACAATCCGGGCGGCACGACGCCGGAGGATTTCTCGCTCCAGATGCAGCTGATGGCGGCGATGGTGTCTGATCCCGCCTATCGCACGGATGACTGGGCCGGACTGATGGCGGCGGCGGATGAGGCGGATGGGTCGCTGGAGCTTTCGGCCAACGGCATCCTGCAGCGCGATCTCGACAAGCTGCTGCACAATGGCGACCTGCGTTGGACGATCAACACCAAGGCGATGCGCGATACGTGGAAGCCGGCGGATTCGGTGGCCTATATCCGGCCGATCGTGGCGAACTCGCCGATCGAGGTGATCATTGTCGGCGACATCAGCGTCGAGACGGCGATTGCCGAGACGGCAAAGACTCTGGGCGCGCTGCCGAAGCGGCCGGAGCTGGTGGAGCCGCCGGGCATACGGGACGTGAAATTCCCGCCGGCGGGAAATGTTGTGCTCAAGCACAAGGGACGAGCGGACCAGGGTTACGCCCTGGTGGCATGGCCGACGGGGCAGGGCATGTATGCCGACCTGAAGGCTTCGCGTATCGGCGGCATTCTCGGCCAGATGATCCGCGACAACGCCACGCGGAAATTCCGCAGCGAGGGCGGGGCGACGTATTCGCCGGACACGACAGTGGACTTCTCATCCTTCCTGCCGAACTACGGCTATATCGGTGTGGCGGTGGAAGTGCCCCCGGAGCAGGTGGCGGATGTGCAGGCGAGCATCGTCGATATCGCCAACGGGCTTGCGCAGTATGTGCAGCCGAAGTCGGAGATCGACCGGGTCGTCCAGCCGCTGATCGAAGCGAACCGCCGACAGCGCGCAAGCAATCCCGGCTACTGGCTCGGCAGCCTCGCCGGGGCGCAGACCGATCCCAAGGTGCTGGAGGACCTGCGGACGGAAGAGAGCGATTATCAGAGCATCACGCCGGCGGATGTGCAGGCGGCGGCGAAGCGCTGGCTGAAGCCTGAGGCGGCCTGGAAGCTGAAGGTGCAGCCGGAATAGTCTGCCGACTGCGCTATTCTTCGGAGGTCCTCGATATTCTTCTGGAATTCCCGGGCCGCCTTTCCAAGACTAGACCTGAAACCGGCGTGATTTGCGCCGCCTTCGGGGGCTTACATGAAGTTCGGCGACTATCTGCGGCAGAAGCGCGAGGCCCGGGGCTGGACCCAGCCGGAGGCGGCCAACAAGGCGGGGATCGAGCAATCCTACCTCTCCAAACTCGAGACCGGGAAATCCTATCCGTCGGAAGATGTCTATGCGCGGCTGGTGGCGGCGTACGAGATCGATGCGGATGAGCTGGTGCGGCTGGTCGGTTCGGAAGAGGTCGCCAGGCTGCGCGAGATCGGCGACGTGCGCACGGCCGTGCTGGAGGCGGCGAACGGGCGGAAGTCATTCGAGCGCGGCTGGATGATTGCGGGGCTTATTTCCCTCACGGGCGCCGGGGCGTGTCTGGGGTTGTTCGTGCTGGCCGAAGGCAAATGGCGGAATGTATGGGATTATGTCTCCCCAGGCGTGCTCATGGAGGCCGAGCCGCTGGAGGCCTTTGACGTTGTTGGCGAGCTGGACAGGAACGATCCCTACTACGAAGCCAAGGTGAAGCAGCGGATTTCCATGATCCCGCGCCTCGACGAAAAGAAGGTGGCGTCGAGGGAAGACCACGGCGCCGGCTATATCGAGAAGGTCGAGAGCGGCTTCAGGTATTTCCGCCTGCAGGCCTCGCGGCGGGTAGAGGATGTATCCCCGCTGCGCTGGTTCCTTGTGCCGGCGCTGGCGCTATTCGCAGCGGCTGCGGGGTGCGCGACGATCAGCCTGAGGTGGAAGTAGGTCAGCCCGCCAGGGCGAGCGTGGTAGGCTTCGGGTCGGCCAGTTCAGCCCACACGACATAGCGCATGGGGCCGCGCATCTTGGCGTCCAGCGGCCAGCAGGTGACGAGGGCGAGGCGGGGCTTGCCGCCGTCTTGCGGGTGGATGCCGGAGGCGTCCCAGCGGACGATCTCGGCGCCGGTGACGCGGAAGGTGTGGGAGCCGGTGGGCAGGTCGACATCGACCTCATCGCCCTTTTCGAGCTTGTCGAGGAAAGAGAAGTGGGTGTCGCGGTGGGCGGCGAAGACGGCGACGCCGGGCTGGCCGGGCTCTACCGATGCGGCCATCAGGGTGGGGCCGAAGGCGAGGCTTTCGCCGGAGGCATCGGTGAGGGCCAAGACCGATTTGTGCTGGCTGACGAAACGCAATTTGGCCGCGGGCGAAAAATCGGCCCACGGCCAAGGCCGCGCGGGATCACCGGTTGAGAGCTGGCGCTCCCAGGCATTGCTCATGAGAACCTGGGCGACCTGCGCCTTGGCCGGGATGAACAACGCCTGCGCGGCGATGAGCGCGCCCGCAACTAGCAATGCGAGAGCGGTCAAGGAACGCGTGGACAGCGCAAATGGTTTCCGCGCGTTCAAATCGAATGTCCCGGCTGGGGTTGCTTGCCGGGGTCGCGGGGCATGACGCGCGGGTTGCGCTTGCGCGCCTCGATCCGGTCGGCGGCGGCTTTCTGGACCGACCAGACGGGCGGAACCTGAAGCGGGCGGATAATGGTCAGAAGAGCGAGAACCATAGAAGACTCCACAGTTGTCATTCCAGAACGAGATGCCCGCCCTCCCGGAAGCGGATTTCGGGAGGGCGGGCCGCCGGCTAGGCGCCTTTGCGGTTGGACGTTGCGCGCACCGGGTCACAGGGCCCATTCCTCGGAGAAGAAGTGGCCCGTCCCCGGAAACCGATGGCGGAACGTCCGGTCCGCAACAGCGCGGCGCCGAACAGGAGAAGTGTAAGACCGAAGGCGAGCGTCATTTCCCAGGCGGAGGCCGTCTGGGGTAGGTCGAGCGTCTTGGTGTCGTCCTGGGGCTGCTCGCGCGTGTCGCGGGCGTTGATCGCCTTGATCACGTTGGGCTGGTCGAGACGCTGGGCGCGCATCTCTGCGCGGTCGCCGAAGACGGCGGCAAAGTCCCAGCCTTTCGGGAGCATTGTCGCAATCTGCCGCGTATCGAGGCGCTCGCCGGCCGGGCGCACCGGTGTCTTGTCGATGGCGACAAGGCTGGTGAGGCGCGAGACCATGTGGAAGTCGAGCGCGGTTTTGAGGACGCCTGCATCGACCGCCGCCATGTCGACGCCGGTGTAGCGGCTCTCCTCGATGCCGGAGATCTTCGCGCGCGCCCACAGCTGGGCGATGCCTTTCGAGGGTGCGGCGTCGGACAGCTTCATCGTGGTCGACCAGGCTTGGCCATTGAGGCGGCCGGAGAGTTTGAGGTCGCCTTTGAGGTCGCTGGCCTTGACCACCATCGTCACCGGTTCGCCCGAGTAGAGGTCGGGGAGTGGCGAGGGGTAGGCGTAGGAGACGGCGGAGGGGGTTACGGCTTCCAGATCCGTCATCACCGGGTTTTCGAGCGCGGCGAACAGCTTGGCCGATTGCTCGGCGACTTTCGTTACGTCGTTCATGTAGGTGAAGGTGCCGCGGCCCTGGCGGGCGGCGCGGGTCATGAAGTAGGCGTTGGGCGCCGAGCCGATGCCGACCGTGAAGAGGCGCGAACGGCCGAGACCGTCGTGGACGGCCTTGAACAGTTCTTCCTCGTTGCCGATCGATCCGTCGGTGATGAACACCACCTGGCGGACTTCCTCGGTGTTGTTGCGGTCGTTGTCGATCAGGGCCGCCTTGAGGGCCGGGAGCATTTCCGTGCCGCCGTTTGCCTGCAGGCGTGAGACGAAGCGCTTGGCGGTGGCGAGGTTCTGGGCATTCGCCGGGACTGCTGCTGTGAACAGCATGTCCATCGTGTCGTCGAAGCGGATGACGTTGAACTCGTCCGTAGGCGCCAGGCGCTCGAGGGCGAGGAGCAGGCCTTCCTTGGCCTGTTCCATCGACTCACCGCCCATGGAGCCGGAATTGTCGATCACGAACACGGTTTCCCGGTCGCGGCGCTGGCCTTCGACTTTCAGGGCAGGCGGGTTGATCACGGCGAGCAGGAAGTCTTCGCCGTTGCGGGTCTCGCGGAACAGGCTGGCTTGCGGGGCCTTGGAAGGTTCCGGTTTCCAGCTCAGCACGAAGTCGCGGTCGGCGGGGACTTCGCCGTCTTTCAGGGAGATGTGGGCGGTGTCGGCGTCGGGGCGTTCGATCTTGAGGTCGTGGGACGCGGACGAGATGTTGGCGATCGGCACGCCGGCTTCGAGCGAGATGTCGAAGTTGACGGGCAGGCGCAGGCCGTTGGCGGGCTCGACGTTCGGGTGCATCACGGGCGGGGTGATCTTGTCTGCATCCGGAACGCGGGGGTTGCCGATGCCGATGCGGCCTGAGGCGTCGGCCACGAGGGCCGGGACAGCTTTCGGGATGTAGCGGGGGGCGATCACCATCGGGAAGCGGGTGGACCAGACGCCATTGTCGAGATGGGCCTTGTCCTGGAACTCGATCTGGATGGCGACGGTCTCCCCCGGGCCGATATTGGCGAGGGAGGTGGTGAAGAGGTTAGGACGCTCTTCTTCCACAAGACCGGCGCGCTGTCCGCTGGCCGCCGCGCGTTCGTAGATGACGCGGGCTTCCTTGCGCTCCTTGATGTCGCCTTCGATAAACTTGTCGCCGATGACGACCCGGAGGTTGTCGACGGCGGCGTCTTCGGGAAGCGGGAAGGCATAGACGCCTTCGACCCATTTGTCCGTTGGGTTGGTGAAGCGCTGGGTGAGGCGGGTGCGGATCACCGGGCCGGCGATGTCCATCTTCACGTCGGCGGCGACAAGCGGCGCCTCGACATAGCGGCCGGGCGTGGAGGAGGCGATCAGGAGAGAGCCGGAAGAGACCTCTCCCTTGCTCACCATGCCATCATTGATACGCGGGTTTTGGGCGAAGGCTGGTGACGCTAGCGCAGTCGCAGCCAGGAGCGCGCCGGCCAGAGCAGGGCGCGCGAACTCTACACTCATTGTCAGGGTACTCATCTGTTCCAGGGCTCCCCGCCCCTTGGATCGACAGATGACGCTGCGACGCTGTCCGGCTCATGATTGAGGAATGACGTTGTGACGGCGATGACGGCGGCGCGGTGGCGATTGTGGCGGAGGTGCGCGTTGCGTTAAATCCACCTGACATTGCCTAGTACCGGGGCTACTTCGCTACGGCTTGGCGGATCGGCATTTTCAGGAAACGATGCCGTTTCGAGCGGCGTTAGGAATCGTTACTTCGGGGAGCGAGAGATGCGTAAGGGTTTGACGGCGGTGGCGATGATGGCGCTGGCGATGGCCGCGTGCTCGCCTGCCAAGGCGCCTGAGTCGGCGGCGGCGCTTCCCGGAGGGCTCAAGGACCTGACGCCGGAATCGGTGAAGGCGGTGGATGAGAATCTCTGGCTGGAAGAGGTCAATGGCGAGAAGCCGCTGGGCTGGGTGAAGGAGCAGAATGCGAAGACGCTCGGCGTGCTGGAGGGGGACCCGCGCTACAAGGTCTTCCAGGAGGAGGCGCTGGCGTTCCTGACGGCGGAGGACCGCACGCCGGTTCCGAATTTCCGCGCTGGGGGCATCGACAATTTTTGGCAGGACAAGGCGAATGTGCGCGGCGTCTGGCGCAAGACGAGCCTCGCCAGCTATCGCACCAAGACGCCGAAGTGGGAGACGGTCCTCGACATCGACGCACTCGCCAAAAAGGAGAATGCGAACTGGATCTGGAAGGGCGCCAACTGCCTTGAGCCGGCCGAGACGCTTTGCCTCGTCAGCCTGTCGGATGGCGGCAAGGATGCGGTGGTTGTGCGGGAGTTCGATACGGCGAAAAAGGCATTTGTCGATAACGGCTTCAAGCTGCCCGAGGGCAAGCATTCGATCAGCTGGCTGGACCAGGATACGCTCTTGATTGCCACGGACTTCGGGCCGGGGACGCTGACGGAGAGCGGGTATCCTTACATCGTGAAGTCGTTGAAGCGGGGGCAGACACTCGAGCAGGCTGTTGAGGTCTACAAGGGCGCGCAGGGTGATGGCGGGTATGGCGTCGATCCGTATGTGCTGCGTGGCGACAAGGGGAATGTGCTGGCGGTGCTGGTGAACCGGCCGCTGGATACGTTCCGGGCGGAGGTGTGGGAAATCCGGGATGCCGATGGCAAGCCCGTGAAGCTCACCCTGCCGGAGCGGGTGACCATCCGCGGGGCGATGCCGTTCGGGGAGTCTGCCAAGCTGGTGTTCACGGTGGAAGAAGACTGGTCGCTGGATGGCAAGGCGGTGAAGGCGGGTGGGCTGGCGGCGGTGAACATGCAGCTGCTGTATGGGCGCGCGCCGGGCGCGGTGATCGACGACAAGGCCGACATTTCGGTGTTCGAGCCGACGGCGCGGCAGTCGCTGGAAGATGTGGCGGTGTTCGACAACAGGATCGCCGCGGTGATCTATGACAATGTGAAGGCCAGCGTTTCCGTGTTCGAGGACAAGGGCGAGGCCGGCTGGGCGGAGACCAAGCCGCCGGTTCCGGATGGGGTTGCAGTGGGTTTCGGCTCGCAGAGCCGCGAGGCGCATGAGCTGTTCCTGAACCTGCAAGGCTTCCTGGTGCCGCCGACGCTGAACCTTGCGAGCGTGGACAGCCTGAAGTCCGAGACAATCAAGCAGTCGCCGGCGCGGTTCGATGCTTCGAAAGACATTGTCGAGCAGTTCGAGGCGAAATCGGCCGACGGGACGATGATCCCGTATTTCGTGGTGCGCCCGAAGGATGCGCCGCTGGACGGGACGATCCCGACCATCATGTTCGGCTATGGCGGCTTCCAGATTTCGGAGACGCCCTCGTATCGGCCGGAAGTCGGCAAGCTGTGGCTGGAGAAGGGCGGGGCTTATGTGCTCACCAATATCCGCGGCGGGGGCGAGTTCGGCCCGGCCTGGCATCAGGCGGCGCTGAAAGAGCACCGTCAGAGGGCGTTCGATGATTTCGCGGCCATCGCGGCTGACCTTGCGGCGCGGAAGATCACGTCGGCCAAGCACCTGGGTATCTATGGCCGCTCCAATGGCGGCGTGCTGACGTCGGTGACGCTGACGCAGCATCCGGAGCTGATCGGGGCGGCGGTGATCGAGAGCCCGCTGGTGGACATGCTGCGATATCACGAGCTGCCGCCGGGGGCGTCGTGGATGGGTGAGTATGGCGATCCGCGCATTCCGGAGGAGGCGGCGTTCATCGCGAAGTATTCCGGCTATCAGAACGCCAAGAAGGATGTGGCCTATCCTGAGGTCTACATCACCACCAACACGCACGACGACCGCGTGCATCCGGGCCATGCGCGGAAGTTCGCAGCGCGGCTGCAGGCGCAGGGGCATCAGGCGCTCTACTATGAAGAGACGAATGGCGGGCACTCGAACGATAGCGACCCGATCCTGAATTCGCAGCGCTGGGCGAGGCACTATGTCTATCTCGCGCGGGCGCTGGGGTTGCCGAACTAGTGTTCGACCATATCGGCCTCGTCGTCTCTGATCGCGACAGGGGCTGGGCGTTCTACGAGCAGTTGCTGGCGCCGCTTGGGCTGAAGGGGCTGGAGAAGCATCCGCGGCCCAACGGCGAGGGGTGGATGGTGATGTCGAACGGCAAGCCGCAATCGCCGTTCTTTGTGGTGGCGGCCGGGCGGCCCAGCTTCTGGTCGGCGCCGAACCAGCCGGCGCAGAGCCCGGTGCACCTGTGTTTCACTGCGCCGTCAAAGGAAGCGGTCGACGCTTTCCACGCGGCGGGCCTGGCGCTTGGCGCAAAAGATAACGGCGCTCCCGGGGTGCGGAGAGCGCCGTTCTATTGTGCGTTCCTGATCGACTTCGATGGGAACAATATCGAGGCAGGGTGCTACCTGCCTGCGGCCCAGATCACGGCCTGACCTTGGAGATCGTGGTCCACATCTTGGCGAGGATGGCCGAGCCGTTGTCGGCCTTGATCTCCGCAAAGGTGGCCTGGGCGCCGGCCTTGTCGCCGGAGCGGTTCTGGGCGATGCCGAGGTGGAGTTTCACGATATCCGCCTTGCCGGGGTCGCCGACGCCCTTGGCGAGAGCGGCCTTCATCAGTTCGATCGCCTTGGCGTTGTCGCCATAGGTCATGAAGGCTTCGCCGAGATTGGCGATCGCCTCGCCCGAACCCTTGGCGAGCGTGTTCTTTTCGTCCTTGGCCAAGCCGGCTTTGTCTTCAGCCGACTTCTTGGTTGCGTTGGCGAGCGTGGCCTGCGACTTGGCGTCGAGTTCGCCCTTGAACGGCTCGAGTGCGGAAACCGCTTCGCCCGGCAGGCCCTTTTGCACCGTCTCGTCGGCGTAGTTGGAAAGCTCGACCGGCGAGAGTTTTACCCCGGCGCCGAGGGCTGCGCGATAGATGTCGATGCGGATGTCCTTGCTGGAAGCGGCGAAGCCCGGTGATTTCTGGGCCTTGTCGATATAGCCCTTCCAGTTGTTGTCGGTCGGATAAGCGGTGATCAGCTGCTCGAGCGCGTCGTAGTATTTCGCGTCATCCTTGGCGATGCTGTAAGCGTTGAGGAGGAGCTTGTACTGCGCCTCCGTCGGCTTGCCGGCGGCTTTGGCGGCGGTCATGGCTTTTTCGACGTAGCCGACGCCCGCCACGTCGTTGGCTTTCAGGAGCACCTGGCCGACAGCAAACGTCTGTTCCGGCGTGCCGCCGAACTCGTCGACATAGCTGCGCAGGTAGCTCGTGGTCTTCGCATCGTCCTTGAGGTTGGCGTAGGCAGTGACGAAGCCGTACTTGTAGGCCTTGACCTGCTCGGGCGTCAGCAGGCCGGTGTCGATCGCGTTCTGGAGATAGACGACGAGGTTGGTCCAGTCCGAGGTCGAGGAGGCCATTGGCACGCGAAGCCGTTCGATCTCCACCTTGTCCTGCGGGGTCTTGGCGAGCGCCCACGCGGCGTCGAGCTTCACCTTGGCTGTGGCGTAATCCTTGGCCTGCAGCGCGGCGTAGCCTTCCTGGACGGCCGCCACGAGTTCCTTGCTGCTCAGCCCGGGGCCTTGCTGCTGTTGTTGTTGCGGTTTCTGGCCGCCGCGCTGGGCGAGCGCAGGCGGGGCGGCGATCATGGCGCCGACGGAAAGGGCCGCGGCGATCGCCACGAGGGAGGGGAAGCGGGACAGGGTCATCGTCACTTTCTCTTTGCGGGCTCTTTCGAGCGGGCTCTTCGGGGCTCTTTCGAGCAGGACCAGCCAAGCGGGATACATTTCCCGGGGCAGACGGACAACGCTCCTTTGCCGTGGAACTGCGGTGAAAGCTGCACAAAGCAGATACTGGAGTTGTAACAGGTAGTTGAACCCTGCGGTTTGGCGTCGCGACGCGCCTCGGCAGGCGAATTCCGGTTCACCATTTGAGGTGACAAACTGGAAAGGCAAACCGGCCGGTTTCCCGCTCCCCTATCACCTTGTCCGGAAAGGTCCGGAGCGCCGCGGCAACGCTCACATTTTGCTTTTGAAACCCACTTCTATCCTCTGCGGGAAGGGCGTATCAGGCGCGCGCACTGACAAGAGGATTCTAGTCCCATGGCCTACGCCGAATCCGAGGCGCTGAAGCGCATCAAGCCGTCTGCGACCCTCGCGGTTACCGCGAAGGCGCGCGAACTGGCGGCCAAGGGCGAGAAGGTGATTGGCCTTGGGGCAGGCGAGCCGGACTTCGACACGCCGGACAACGTCAAGCAGGCCGCCATCAAGGCGATCCAGGACGGCAAGACCAAATACACCGATGTCGACGGCATCCCGGAGCTGAAGCAGGCGATCGTCGCCAAGTTCAAACGGGAGAACGGGCTGGAGTACAAAACCAGCCAGGTGAACGTGTCGCCGGGCGGCAAGCCGGTGATCTACAACGCTTTCGTCTCGACGCTGAACCCGGGCGACGAAGTGGTGATCCCGACGCCATACTGGGTGAGCTATCCGGAAATGGCCGTCATGTGCGGGGGCACGCCGGTGTTCGCCCACTCGACGGCGGCGGATAACTACAAGCTCAAGCCTGAGGCGCTCGACCGCGCGATCACGCCGCGCACCAAGTGGCTGATCTTCAACTCCCCGTCCAACCCCTCGGGCGCGGCTTATACCAAGGACGAACTACGCGCGATCGCGGACGTACTGCTGAAGCATCCGCAGGTGTGGATCCTGACCGACGACATGTACGAACACCTGGTGTTCGACGGCTTCCAGTTCTTCACCATCGCCCAGGTGGAGCCGAAGCTGTACGAGCGCACGCTGACCATGAATGGCGTCTCCAAGGCCTATTCCATGACCGGCTGGCGCATCGGCTATGCGGCGGGGCCAGAACCGCTGATCAAGTCCATGTCCAAGGTGATGAGCCAGACGACGTCCAACCCGTCCTCCATTTCGCAATGGGCCGCGGTTGAGGCGCTGAACGGCACGCAGGCGTTCATCAAGCCGAACCAGGAGCTGTTCAAGAAGCGGCGTGACCTGGTGGTGAGCATGCTGAACCAGACGGACGAGCTGCGCTGCCCGACGCCGGAAGGCGCATTCTACGTCTATCCGGACTGCTCTCGCGCCATGGGCAAGACCACGGCGGGCGGCAAGAAGCTGGCGACCGACGAGGATTTCGCGGCGGCTCTTCTGGAAGAGGAAAAGGTGGCTGTGGTGTTCGGCGAAGCCTTCGGCCTCGGCCCGGCTTTCCGCATTTCCTACGCGACGGCGACCGACAAGCTGGAAGAGGCCTGCCGGCGGATCCAGCGGTTCTGTGGGAACCTGAAGAAGTAGGGGCCGGTCATGACTCGCGAGGAAGCTGAGCGCCTGATGGCCGGCTACCTCGCGATGTCGCGGGCCACCAACGCGGTCGGAGACCTGTCGACCCTGTCCAGCGAGGAAGACCGGAAACAGGTGGCCTTCGCGGTTGGAAAGGTGATTGCGACGATCTACGAGGAGGGCATGCGCCCCATCATCCGGCAGTTTCCGGACCTCGACCCGGACCTTGGCCGGAAGCCATAAGTTCGCGCTTGCGGCGATCCGCGCGTTTGACCTGAAATCCGGATTGACTCATCTCTAGCCACGGGACCGGGCTGGAGGCTGAACCGAAATGAACGCGCTCAATGAGCTGGTGTTCCCCGGCGTTGCGCTTTTTTTCGCAAGCCTTGTTTTGACGACCATTTCCCTCTGGGTGGCCGGGCGGCTCACGCCCTGGTTCATGCAGGAAGCGGTCGATCCGCCATCCCTGCGCTCCTACTTCCTTGAACCCTCGGCGGACATGAGCCTGAACCGGGTGCGGTTCACGACCATGGGTATCGCAGCGGCAATCATGCTGGCCGTGCTGCTGGTCCTCGCCATCGCCATCCGTTTCGGGCGCTAGGCGGTTTTCCGTAGCTGCGGCGGGCCGCCGCAGACGGGGCTTTCTCATCCTCCCGTTCAAATCTCAGACCTCAAAGGGGCAGGGACCGTGTTCGACTTCGACGCCGCCGACATTGCCGCAAAATCGCTGATCCTGATGACCGCCGTGATCCTGGCGGGCGGGTCGATGTGGGCGGGCGCCCAGCTTTCTCCCTGGTTCCTGCGCGAGAAGATTGCCGCGCCGAGCGTGCGGCAGCTGATTCTGTCGGACGATGAGATGGAAGTCTCCTACCGGGTGCGCGTGACGGCCTGCGGGCTTTCCCTTGCGGTGATGCTGGCGACGCTGCTGGCGATCGTCCTCGGCGCCCGCGCCATCGGCTGGCATCCGGGCGCTTAGCAGAAATCCTGCTTATCCTCTGTTGATCTCCGCTCGCGAGCGGGATTTGCTGGAGGCATGAAACGCATCCTCGCTGGCGCATGTGCCCTTGGTTTGTCTGTGGGTCTGATCGCGTGCTCGCCACAGGGCCAGCCGGCCGCCCCCGCAGCGACAAAGGAAGCTGACGCCAAACCCGAAGCCGCCAAGCCGGCCGAGGCCGCGGCGACCGATGCTGCCGAGGTCTTCACGTTCGTCTGCCCGGGCGGAAAGACGTTCAGCGTTTCCTATGACGAGGGCTTCACGACGGCGACGGTGAAGTCGGGCGCGGATACCTACAAGCTGCCCGCCGTTATCTCCGGCTCGGGCTCCCGCTATTCCGACGGCAAGGTGGAGTTCTGGGAGCACCAGGGCGAAGCGATGCTCAACGGCACGCCGGGCGGGGACTCGGGAAGCTGTCCGCAGAAGGAAGAGCCGAAATAGGCGCCTAGCCGTGTTTGGCTGGATCGAACTCGGTTTCCTCGGACACGTCGGTCGGGCTTTCGAAGTCGAGAGTGTATCCGTCCGGATCGGTGTAGCTCACGACCCACATGTTGTTGCCGACGAATGGATTGCGTGACGGAGCAAGTCCGCGCGCGAGCGCCTCGCGGCGAAAGGCCAGCGCATCCTCGCACATGAAGCAGACGGAAACGCCTTCGCCGAGCTTGTCCTCCGGCCAGCCGCCGGGTTTGCCGTCCTTCCAGTAGGCCTGCAGCATGAGGCCGGCATTGCCATGCTTCAGCGCGCACCAGCGGATCACCCTGGGATCATCCGGTGTCCAATCAAGCGTGATACGGAAGCCCAGCCCGTCCACATAGAAGCGGAGCGATGCGGGCATGTCCTTCACGCCAAAGAATGGCACGGCCTCGCGGACATTGGGCTTTCCAGCACAGTGGGATCCGAAGCTTGGAATTCACGTGACTTGAAGTCGCGGCC
>JADMIO010909342.1_pt1 | contig 15963 bp, 18 predicted proteins | sample 8958161 | NCBI WGS metagenome assembly JADMIO01 (sample SAMN16585339, study PRJNA669376) | soil metagenome | isolation source: Crop rotation soil | place: USA: Cullars Rotation, Alabama | collected 2011
CTGGAGTCCCCGCCAATACGTCCCAAGTCGGCCAAGCCGTTTGTGATTCAATCTAACCCGGGCACCTATTCATCACTTATTCATACTTATTCATGATTAACTGACCTATTCATTTTTGAATAAGTGCCGGATTTACCGTCGATGTCCTTGCAAACCACTTATTCATGACTTATTCATCCATGAATAGATGTGAATAGCTTAAGTTCTGTATGACTTTTCACGGCCATCCCATCTTCCGCGCATTAAGGCATTCCAACTACCGCCTTTTCTTCTTTGGGCAGGGGGTTTCGCTGGTGGGGACCTGGATGCAGCAGATCGGCGAGGTTTGGCTGGCTTACCGGCTGACGCATTCGGCGTACTATCTGGGGGTCGTGGGCTTCGCTAGCCAGATCCCGATCTTCCTGCTAGGACCGGTCGCGGGGGTCTGGATCGACCGGGTGAACCGCCATAAACTGCTGATCCTGACGCAAACTCTCCAAATGATCCAGGCGTTCGCGCTTGCTGGATTAACCCTGACAGGGCATATCAACCTGACCGGCCTGATTATCTTGAGCATCTTAGGCGGCATCGTGGATGCCGTGGATATCCCGGTGCGCCAGTCGTTTGTGATTCGGATGGTTGACGACCGCGCCGATCTGGCCAACGCGATCGCGCTCAATTCCAGCCTGGTGAATGTCGCGCGCCTGGTCGGCCCCTCGATCGCTGGATTTACGATCGCAGCAGTCGGCGAAGGTTGGTGTTTCTTCCTGAACGGGATCAGCTTCTTTGCCGTCCTCTACTCGCTCAGCATCATGAAAGTCCCCCCGGAAACTCGTACCCCCCATTCTCCCGTCTCCACCCAACTGGCTGAGGGGATCGCTTATGTCCGTCACTCGCCGCCGATCCTAATCATGTTGACTGTCCTGGCCAGCATGAGCCTGGTGACTTCGGCCAATAGCATCCTGGTTCCCATCTTCGCCGACCGAATCCTGCATGGCGGCCCACATACGTTAGGCTTTCTCATGGCCAGCTCGGGTCTAGGGGCGCTGCTAGCGGCACTCTCATTGGCGGCGCGGAAGAACGTCATCGGGTTGGTCCGCTGGATCACGGCGAGTATCTTCTCGCTGGGGATCGCTCTGGAGCTGTTCTCGCTCTCTCACGTACTATGGCTGTCGATGGCAGCCATCGGGCTGGCGGGTTTTTCGATGATGACGGGAACGGCATCGATTAATACCGTCCTCCAGACTATTGTGGAGGAGGATAAGCGGGGGCGGGTGATGAGCTTTTTTGCCTCTTCCTTTATTGGGATGGCGCCGGTGGGAAATTACCTGGGAGGGATCATCGCCCAACGCCATGGCGCGCCGCTGACCGTTCGTGCCGGCGGCGTGCTGTGCTGCGCGTTCGGGGTTTTATTCCTGCTGGCGCGGCCAATCATCCGTCGGCACATTCGTCCGATTTATATGAAGTTGGGAATTATCCCGGAAGTAGCGGTTGGGATGCGGTCGGCCACAACGTTGAAATCTTAAATCTCGCGCTATTGCCGCTCTAGACTGCTGAGCAGCTCGACCATCTCGGGAGTATCCCATTGAGTACCCCCCAAGCGACTGAGCGCGATTTCCCCATTTTTGGCCAGGATGTAGGTGGTGGGATATCCTAAAACTTTGGCTTTAAACCCCGCCGAATCACCCAAGTAGATCGGAATGTCCGGGTGGGCTTTACTCACATAGGCTTGAACCTTGTCTGAAAACTCATCCGTTACAAAGGCGAAAAAGACATCGTGACCTTTCATTTGATCAACCAGCCTTTTCAGGCTCGGAATTTCTGCCCGACAGGGACCACACCAAGTCGCCCAGAAGTTTAAAAACACGACATGCCCGCGCTGTGACGCTAACGCAACCGGTTGGCCCTGCAACGAGCGCAATTCCAATCCATAGAGCTCCGGCGGAGCCATCTTCCGACTCGTGTCCGATGTCTTAGCCAGCACCGTGCGGGCCTCGATCGGCGCCTCGACGATGGCGCCGGGAAACTGAAAATTAATATCCGAACCGGCATCGGGAAATACCGCGGCAGGATGCGCCTGGTGTAGGCGGGTATTGAGATCGGCGAAGGCATCGTCTCCCGAACGACAATCGGCCTTTGTCAGCTCCACGGTCGCTTCCTTGGCTTCCCGCATCGCCGCCTTGATATGTTCTTTTTGCTGATCCGCCAGCTTCCGAATCCGCCAAGACCACCATTGCTTAGCGGCATCCGAGACATTCGGCATGACATTCCACCGGGGCATCGTGACTGTGATGGACGGTTCCACACGACAGGTGGAAAAACCACAGCGTTGATCCGAGGGTTTTCCTTTGCTCAAAACCAATTGATAGGACGTTTTGGCCTCGCTTCCGATGCTACCAGGACCCCGAGCCGCTAGACTCGCCTCCAACTGCTCCGGGGTATCTCCATCGATCGCGTAGGTCTCTAATGTGACTCCCTGAAACAGACTCTCCGGTTGGAGGGGTTCCATGATCGGCTCGCTTTTCCAAGGCGTTCCCGACATCGATGAAACCGCCACCGGCGCTGGTGGGACGTCGCCAGGGTGTCCGCGGGATGTTCGACGGTTTATTTGGGAGAGACTATAAACGACGATGAGGGTGGCAACGGCCAGTGTAGTAAGGAATAGCCAAACTTTAGACAAGCGCTTTGTGTTCTTTCACCCAGCGTTCCATCCGTAAGTAATCCCCTCGCGAAATCCCCTTAAATTCCATCCCGTATGAGAGTCGGATTCCTTTTGAGCGGGTCCAGGCCACCTTGACAGGCACTTCGAACTGGAGGTCCTTCTTCATCCGCACGCGGGCGCGCAGGAGCTGGTGCGGATGCAGTCGCAGCGTGCTTTCAAAGCGGAATCCAGAGGAGGAAAGGTCGAGAAGACGCCCAACCCCTAAGACCAGCCGTCCATCCGGTTCGTAAAGCTCAACGACCAATTGAGCTCGTGAACGCGCGTTGCGGCGCCGGTCTTCGTGGTTCATTGAGTGGCGAGGCGTTGTTTGACGTAATTCATCAAGCCGCCGGCATTGACGATCTGCTGCATGAATGCCGGGAATGGCGCGGCCTGATAGGTTTTATTCTGGGTGAGGTTCTTGATCGTGCCTTTTTCCAGATCGACTTCCAGCTGATCGCCGGCCTGGATCTCTTTGGCCGCCTGCGGCTGCTCCATGATCGGCATGCCGATGTTGATGCAATTACGGAAGAAAATACGGGCGAAGGATTCTGCGATCACCACCGAGAGGCCGAGGCCTTTGATCGAGAGCGGCGCGTGTTCTCGGCTCGAGCCGCATCCGAAGTTTACACCAGCCACCAAGATGTCGCCCGGTTTGGCTTTCTGCGGGAATGTTTCATCCGCCAGCTCCATGCAGTGCTTACCCAGTTCTTTGGGGTCGGTGGTGACCAGATATTTGGCCGGGATAATCTGGTCGGTATCGACGTGATTGCCGAATTTGTGGACGGTTCCTTTAAACGTACTCATGCGGCCACCTGCTTCCGGCTCTTGCCGAGAATTTCATCAGGATGGGCGATATGTCCGGCGATCGCACTCGCGGTGACCACCGCGGGATTCGCCAGGTAAACCTGGGAGTCGCGATGACCCATGCGGCCAGGGAAGTTCCGGTTCGAGCTGGAGATGCAGACTTCGTTCGGCCCGAGCACACCCATATGGCCGCCCAAGCACGGCCCGCAGGTCGCGGCCGAGACGATCGCTTCCGCGTCCATGAAGATATCGATCAAGCCCTCTTTGAGCGCCTGACGATAGATGTTCTGGGTCGCCGGAATCACCATGAAGCGCAGGCCCTTGGCGACCTTCTTGCCTTTCATGATCTGAGCGGCGACGCGCAGGTCTTCAATCCGGCCGTTGGTGCACGAGCCGAGGAAGGCGGAGTGGACTTTCCGTCCCAGCACTTCGCTCACACCGCAGACTTTGTCCGGCAGGTTCGGCTGGGCCACCTGAGGTTCCATACCTGAAATGTCCCAATCGTAGGTCGCGCAGTACTCGGCATCAGGATCGCTCTTGTAGATTTTGTACGGTCGTTTGGCGCGGTCCTTGAGATAGGCTTCAGTGGTTGCATCGGCTTCGATAAAGCCTGATTTCCCGCCGGCTTCAATCGCCATGTTCGTGATCGTCAAGCGCGCTTCCATCGAGAGCGCCTGGATCGCGGGTCCCGTGAACTCCATGTTGCGGTACATCGCGCCGTCGAACCCGATCTTGCCGATCGTATGCAGCACATAGTCTTTCCCCGTCACCCAAGCATCGGGCTTGCCGCGGAAATTGAACTTCATCGTCTCCGGCACCTTCAGCCAGATCTCACCGGTGGCCATCACCGCCGCTAAGTCGGTGCTCCCCACGCCGGTGGAGAACAAACCCATCCCGCCGTAAGTGCAGGAGTGCGAATCCGCGCCAATCACAACATCCCCCGGCACGACCAGACCCAATTCGGGCAGGAGAGAGTGCTCCACGCCTCCACGGCCTTCGTCAAAGAACAACGGAATGTCGTACTTCTGGCAAAACTCACGAGCGACGGCTGCCTGCGCCGCACTCAAAGCGTCTTTCGCCGGGACGAAGTGAGAAAGCACGATCGCGATACGGTCTTTGTTCCAAAGCTTGGTGATCCCGGCGCGTTCCAGCGCCTTGATCGAAATCGGCGCCGTGACGTCGTTGGCCATCGCGAGATCGACCTTCGCCATGATGAACTCGCCTGGCTTCACTTCGTTTTTCCCGGCGTGCACCGCCAGGATCTTCTGCATCGCTGTTTGTCCCATAATCAAGTCTCCGTTAGTCACGTCCCCATCGCCCGCTTGCGGGAGAGGGTGGGGTGAGGGCTCCCTCTTATTTTGAACGTCTCGTACGCTTTTTGGCTTGAATCAGCTTATTCAACGCATTCAAATAGGCTTTCGCGCTGGCTTCGATGATATCGGTCGAGGCGCCGCGTCCCATGATGATCAACCCGCCTTCATCGATGCGCACGGACACCTCGCCCTGCGCGTCTTTGCCGCTGGTGATCGCATGCAAGTTGTAGTCCAGCATCTTTGGCTTTAAGCCGACGACCTTATCGATCGCCTTGGTCACGGCGTCGACTGGTCCATCGCCGGATGCGGTCTCTTGAACAACCTCACCGCCGGCCTTCTTGATCTTTACGGTGGCAGTGGGTATGACGCCGTGGCCGCTGTTCGACTGTAAATAGTCCAACGTGAATTCGTCCTGCGATTCGGTGATACCCTCTTCCACCAGCGCCAGTAGGTCATCGTCGAACACGTATTTCTTCTTGTCGGCCAGAGCTTTAAACTGCACGATCACATCGTCCAGCTGTTTCTTCTCCAGCTTGTACCCCAAGTGCTTCAAGCGGTTGTCGACCGCGGCCCGGCCGCTGCGGGAGGTCAGCAGCAACGTCGTCTCTTCGATCCCGACGTCTTTCGGGTTCATGATCTCGTAGGTCTCGCGGTTCTTCAAAATGCCGTCCTGGTGAATCCCCGACGAATGCGCGAAGGCGTTGGCGCCAACGATCGCTTTGTTCGGCGGAACCAACACACCGGTCAAGGAAGAGACCAGCCGGCTCGCCTTGGCGATCTCTTTGGTGTTGATGCTGTGTTTCACATTGAAAAATTCCTTGCGAGTCCGCAGCGCCATGACGACTTCTTCCAGGCTGGTGTTTCCGGCGCGCTCGCCGATTCCGTTAATCGTCACTTCCACCTGGCGAACACCCGCCTGGACCGCCGCCAAGGAGTTGGCGACAGACAACCCCAGGTCATCCTGACAATGCGTGGACATGATCGCATTCTGGACGTTCGGGACCATCTCAAAAATCTTCCGCCAGCGATCGTGGTACTCGTGCGGGATCGCATAGCCGACGGTGTCCGGCAGGTTCACGGTGGTTGCGCCGGCATCGATCACAGCCTCTACGACCTTTGCCAGGAAGTGAATGTCGGAGCGGGTGGAATCTTCCGCGGAGAATTCGACGCTGTCTGAAAACTTGCGGGCATATTTAACCGACTCGACGGCCCGTGCCAACAACTGGTCACGAGTCATATGCAGCTTGTGTTCCAGATGCAGATCGGAGGTGGCAATAAACACATGGATACGCGGCCGCTTCGCCGGCTTCACGGCGTCGGCGCAGGCGTCGATGTCCCCTTTCACGCACCGCGCCAACCCGCAGATCTCCGGGGCGTTGGATTGGCGACCGACGGTCTTGGCGATGTTCTGAACCGCCTCCAGATCTCCTTTGGAGGAGACCGGGAATCCGGCTTCGATAACGTCCACGCCCAAGCGGTACAGCTGCTCAGCGACCTGCATCTTAGCGGCCGGACCCATGCTACAGCCCGGCGCTTGTTCGCCGTCCCGCAAGGTGGTGTCGAAGATGATTACTTTGTTTGGTTCCATGGAAACTCGGCCGCTGCCGCGGTGTTTTCAGAGTCACTTTCTCCCGGCTGATCCGTTTTCCGCCGGCGCATCTGCGACAGGCGGATATCCCGGCGATAACGGTAATACCGAATCGCAAACAGCAGCAGTCCGGACAGCACGTACAGCGTAAACAGAATGAAAATCGTGTTCTGCGGATACGTTACGATCAACAGAACGCCTGCCGCGATCAACGTCAGGCTCTGGAGCGACTTGGGGCGGCCAAGCTTTAATTTTTTGAAGTCGCCGTAGCGCACCCGCGAAATCATCAGGAACGACAATACCAGCATCGTCACCGGGATCAACCGAAAAAACATCGGCATCCGGCTCATCAGCATCGGGATCGTCTTGACCGTGATCGTCTCGTTGCCGAACAACTCGTAACTCAGCACGAAAGACGAGAGGATCCCGGCCGCGGCCGGGACCGGCAACCCGACGAAATATGACGGCTTTTCCAGCGTGGGGGTCTGCTGCGCCTTTAAATTGAACCGCGCCAGCCGCAGCGCCGCGGTCATCGCGAAAAAGATCGCGATCATGTAACCAGGACGCCCAAGCGGGTCCAGCGCTAGCTGATACATCAGAATCGCGGGCGCTACGCCGAAGGTCGTCAGATCCGCCAGCGAATCAAGTTCCAGACCGAACTGGCTGGTAGCGCCCATCCAGCGCGCAATCCGGCCGTCCGACATATCCAGCACGATCCCCAAAATAATCATCCATGCGGCGCGCGTGAATTCGGCGTTGGCGGCGAACAGGATTGCGAGAAAACCCGCCGCCAGGTTGCCCAAGGTCAGCAGGCTGGGGACGAGATAAACGCCACGTTTCATGGTTGGGACTCCGCTCACCATGCTATCGACGCTCCGCCACGATGGTTTCTCCCGCCTTCACCCGGTCACCGACTTTAACCTTTACATCCGCCGGTCCGGGAAATGTCATGTCGACCTGCGAACCAAACCGGATAAGCCCGAACTGCTCTCCCGCCGCGAGCGTCTGTCCTTCTTTCACCCAGCACACGATTCGGCGGGCGATTAAGCCGGCGATCTGAATAACTGTAATTGTGGCCGGACCGGCGGTAAGTTCTAGCGTGTTCTGCTCGTTCTCAAAATGGGCTTTCGGGTCCCGCGCGTCCAGAAATTTGCCCTCGGTGTAACGAATCGACTTCACCGTGCAGTCGCGCGGCGCGCGCTGGATATGTGGATCGAAAACCGAGAGGAAGATCCGGACCAGCCAGGTCCCGTTATTTTCCGCGACTTCAACGACCTTGCCGTCTGCCGGACAGAGGATCAGGTGATCGCCTGGCGGGATGATGCGTTTCGGATCCCGGAAGAAGTACGCACAGTACAGCGCCGCGAGAAATCCGAATCCGGCTACCCATAACGGCCAAACGGCCTGCAGGATCTGCCCAACCTCAAAGAACATCGAACCCGCAATAAAGCAGCCGATAACGAACGGCCAGCCCTGTTTAGCAATCTTCATTAAGCGCGAGCGCCTGCCTTGGCTTTGCTCTTAGCCGATTTGGCTGCCGGAGCGGCCTTGACCGCCGAACGATCCATCCCGCGCTTCTTCAGCCACGGCATCATCGCGCGCAGCGTACCACCGACCTTCTCAATTGGATGGTCCGCGTAGGCCTGTTTCATCGCCTTGAAGCGTGCGCGGCCTGCCTTGTCTTCCGCGATCCATTCCTTGGCGAACTCGCCGGACTGGATCTCTTTCAGAATCTTCTTCATCTCTTCCTTGGTCTTTGGGTTCACCACGCGCGGACCGCGGGTAAATTCGCCGTACTTCGCGGTGTCCGAGATAGAGTGGTTCATCCAGTCGATGCCACCTTCGTAGATCAGATCCACGATCAGCTTCAGCTCATGCAGACACTCAAAGTAGGCCGATTCCGGCTGATAGCCGGCTTCCACCAGCGTCTCGAAGCCGTTCTTAATCAGCTCCACCGCGCCGCCGCAGAGGACGGCTTGTTCGCCAAAGAGATCGGTCTCGGTCTCTTCTTTGAAAGTTGTTTCCAAGACGCCGCCGCGCGTTCCGCCGATGCCTTTGGCATACGCCAGCGCAATCTTTTGCGCTTTGCCGGACGCATCCTGGAACACCGCCACCAGCGCCGGCACCCCGCCGCCTTCTTCGAACGTCCGGCGGACCAAGTGACCCGGCCCCTTGGGCGCGATCATCACGACGTCCAGATGGGACGGCGGGACGATGGTCTTAAAGTGGATATTGAAGCCGTGAGAGAAGCAGAGCACCGCGCCCTTCTTGATGTTGGGCTCGATTTCCGTCGCCCAGACTTCCGCCTGCGCGGTGTCCGGCAGCAGAATCTGCACGTAATCCGCGCCTTTGACCGCTTCTGCGACCGGCTTGGGGTTCCATCCATGGCTCTTCGCCAGTTCCCAGGTTTTGCCCCCCGGGCGGACGCCGATGACGACATTGACTCCGGAATCACGCAGGTTCAGCGCGTGGGCGTGCCCTTGCGAGCCGTACCCGATAATCGCGACCTTCTTGCCCTTCAAAAGATTTAAATCTGCGTCCTTGTCGTAATAAACCTTCGCCATGACTTACTCCTTATTTTTATTGCTGCCGCGGCCCATCGCGATGATGCCGGTACGCACCATCTCTTTGATGCCGAACGGTTTCAGCAGCGCTTCCAGCGCCGTAATTTTAGATTCGTCCCCGGTCACTTCCACCACCAGGGAATCGGTCCCGACGTCGACGATCTTCGCGCGGAAGATGTCGACGATTTGAAAAATCTCGCTGCGGTTGGCCTTGTCCGCTTTGACCTTGATCAGCGCCAGGTCGCGCTCGATATGCGCGGAATCCAGGAAGCTGGTGACCTTGATCACGTCGATCAGTTTGTTCAGCTGTTTTTCCACCTGCTGCAAAACATTCTCATTGCCGCTGGCGACGATCGTCATCCGGGACACCGCCGGATCTTCGGTTTCTCCCACCGCGAGGCTATCGATATTAAACCCGCGAGCCGCGAATAGCGTCGAAATCCGGGCCAAGACGCCGAATTTATTCTCTACCATGACGGAGATTGTCCGCCGCAGAGTTCCGTTGGTTGATGCAACATCTAGAGTCTTCATCGTTGAGACCTTTCCATGAGCTGATTGACCAAATCCGCGAGACGCTGCAGGTGGTCGCCGTCCCGTAAATGCACCCGAACCCCGGTGGCCGCCCCCGTGAGCACCGTCTCGATGTCCTTTTCAATGCGGTAGAGCGGCCCGGCAATCTGACGCGAGACCCAGAGCGAGATGATCGTGCCGATCGAAGCCAGCAGCGCCACGACCCAAATCCATTCCAAACCCAGCGCAATCATTAGCGCGGTCAATCCCATGCAAAAAAAGACCGCCCCCCAAACCAACCAGAGGATGCGCAACTGAGTCTCCTTATTTACGATAAGCCTGAGCGGATTGCGTCGATGTGGTGTATCGGACATGTTTATTTTACTTTGATTTATCGCATCGATTCAAGCTTCCGGGGCTTCGCTGCATCCTTAAACAATTTGTACTCAATCGCGTCCACCAGCGCCAGCCAGGAGGCCTGGATCAGGTTGGTAGAAACGCCGGTCGTAGTCCACGACTCTTTATGGTCGCGTGACTCGATCAGCACCCGAACCTTGGCGGCGGTACCGGCGGAGGCGTTGATCACACGCACTTTGAAGTCCACTAGAACTGTCTCGGCCAACGAGGGATAAAACTTTTCCAGCGCTTTGCGTAGCGCGTTGTCCAACGCGTTTACCGGTCCGTCCCCCTCACCCACGGTGTGTTCTTCCTTGCCGTTGACCACGATCTTCAGAGTCGCTTCGGTGATCACGTCGTCGTTTCCGTTCAGTTTGCGTTCGACAACAACCCGGAAGCCTTTGAGTTCGAACGACGGCTTATGTCGGTTCAGTGCCTTCTCGGCCAGCAACTCGAAAGACGCTTCTGCGCCTTCGTAGTGGTAACCTTCGGCTTCCTGCTTCTTCAGTGCTTCCAAGATGGCGGCTTCCGCCTTACCGTCCTTCGAGAGATTCATCTTGAGTTCCTGACCCTTCAGGACGACGTTGCTTTTCCCGGCCAACTCCGATACCAGAATGCGGCGCTTGTTGCCGACTACGGACGGTTCGACATGCTCATAAGTTGCCGCATGGCGCGAGACGGCTGATACATGGATCCCACCTTTGTGGGCGAACGCGGAGTTGCCGATGTAAGGCGCACGGTCGTTCGGGACCAGGTTGGAGATCTCCAGGATCTGGCGGGCGACCTCGGTTAAAGACTTTAACTGGGCTTCGGATAAAACCGGGTGACCCATCTTCAATTGCAGGTCCGGGATGATTGCTGTGAGATCGGCATTCCCGCAGCGCTCGCCGATGCCGTTCATCGTTCCTTGAACTAGCGTGACGCCGCCTTCTACGGACGCCAAGGTGTTAGCGACCGCGCAAGCGGAGTCGTTATGGACGTGGATGCCCCAGCTAGCCTTAGGCAACACCCGCTTAACCACACGCATCGCCTCAGTGATTTGGCTGGGGATCGACCCGCCGTTGGTATCGCAGAGCGTCAGATTGTCAGCCCCCGCCTCCAACGCCGCCTGCAGCGTCTTCAGTGCATACGGACGATTAGCGCGGAAACCATCGAAGAAATGTTCGGCGTCGTAAATCACTTCCATTTTCTTCGACTTCAGAAAAGCGACCGAGTCACGGATCATCGCCAAGTTTTCTTCCAGCGTAGCCCGGAGCGCGTGGGTCACATGCATGTCCCAGGATTTCCCAAAGATCGTCGCCACCGGCGCCTTGGTATCGACAATCGCCTTCAAGTTGGGGTCTTCGGATGCCTTCAGACCTTTTCGGCGAGTGGACCCAAATGCCGCCACCTTGGCATGCTTCAAATGGACCTTCTGAATGTCTTTAAAGAACTGATTGTCTTTGGGGTTAGAACCCGGCCAGCCACCTTCGATGTAGTGGATCCCCAGGCGATCCAGCGCCTGCGCGATCAGCACTTTATCGTGCGTGGAATAGGAGACGCCTTCAGCCTGCGCGCCGTCCCGGAGTGTCGTATCGTAAAGTTTGATAGTCATCGTTTCGCTGCCTTTTCTTTCACTTTTCCCAATTCAAAAGCGTCATGAAGTGCCTTCACCGCCGCATCGACCTGATCTTTCGCCACGATGCAGGAAATCTTAATCTCCGAGGTCGAAATCATCTGAATGTTGATCTTGGAATCGGCGAGGGTCTTGAACATCTTCGCCGCGACACCGGGATGGCTGCGCATCCCCACCCCCACGATCGCAACTTTGCCGATATTGCCCTCATGCAGAACCGCTTTCGCGCCTAGAGAGTCCTTTACCGGCTCCAACACACCCAGCGTCTTATTCAAATCGCCTTGCGGAACGGTAAAAGAGATATCGTTCAAGCCGTTTTGGGCCGTCGCCTGGATGATCATGTCGACATTCACGCTGACTTTCGCCAGCGCGCCGAAAATGGAGGCCGCAATCCCAGGCCGGTCCGGCACCTCGATCATTGAAACCTTTGCCTGATTGCGATCAAAAGCGATCCCTGAAACGACGACGTCTTCCATTTTCGAAACCTCCTGATGTACGCGCGTTCCCGGAGCATCGACAAACGTGGAACGCACTTCAAAAACGACATTAAATTTTTTCGCGACCTCGACGGAACGGCCCTGCATCACCTGCGCCCCGGAACCGGCCAGCTCGAGCATCTCGTCATAGGAGATCTCCTGAAGCTTCTGGGCATCCGCCACGACGCGAGGGTCGGTGGTGTAGACACCCTGCACATCGGTATAAATCTCGCAGAGATCGGCTTTCAGCGCCGCCGCCAGCGCGATCGCGGTTAGGTCGCTGCCGCCACGACCCAGAGTCGCGATATCTTCATTCGGGTTCAGGCCCTGGAACCCGGCTACGACTACGACTTTTCCCTTCGCCAGCTCGGACTCGATCTTCTTCGGCTTAATATCGGTAATGCGGGCGCGAGTATGGTCGTGATCAGCGAAGATCCCGGCCTGCGGCCCGGTCAGCGAGATCGCATCCTGCCCTTTGGACTTCAGCGCCATGCACAGGAGCGCGATCGAGGCCTGCTCGCCGGTGGCTAAGAGCATATCCATCTCACGCTCATCCGGCGTATCGGTGACACCCTTCGACAACTCGATCAAATCGTCAGTCATGTCCCCGGGTGCGGAGACCACGACAACGACTTTGAAGCCGTCCTGCTTGCGCCCGATCACTCGGCCGGCGACATGCTTGATCTTGTCCGGGTTGGCGACCGAGCTGCCGCCAAATTTCATCACAACGAGTTTCACGAGTAGCGGACTCCCCGATTTTCCAGCCGCAGCGATAGCCAGCGGCTGGGGATGCCGCGTGCGGCCAGGCGGCGTTGCATGCTTTGACCGACGTGGCGGGCGACGCGGCCGGGCTTGGAAAACGCGATGATGGACGATCCGGCACCGGAAAGTGCCGCGCCATAAGCCCCAGCCTTCTTCGCTTCGGCGATCGTATCTTTGAGCCCCGGCAAGAGCGCCGCACGCGCCGGCTGGTGGATTACATCGTCCATCGCAAAACCGAGCCATTCGTATTTGCGCTGCAAAAGCGCTCCCAGGAGAAACGCCACATGCGAGGAGGTAAACACCGCCGCCGACAACGGCACCCGGCTGGGCAATACCCGTCGCGCTTCCCGCGTGGAAAGCGGCTTCTGAGGAATGCAGATGACCGCGCGGAGGCCGGACGGCGCCTTAAATTTTAGATAACGCGTTTCTTGCTCCATGAAAGCGGAGATGCAGAACCCGCCGGCTATCGCCGGCACCACGTTGTCCGGATGACCTTCGATCGTGGTCGCCAAATTCAACAACTGCTGTTCGGACAACGGGTTACCGCAGAGCTTATTGGCGGCGCAAATTCCCGCAATCGTGGCCGCGGAACTGGATCCCATGCCTCGCGCGAGCGGAATACGGTTGATCGCCTTAATCTTCAATGTACCGGGCCATCGACGTGCGATTTCAAACACCCGATAAGCCGCGCGCACGACCAGGTTCGATTCATCCCGAGGCAAGGTATCAAAGCCTTCTCCTTCGATATCGATCGAAATGGAAATCGCCCGTTTCGCCGCCGTCCAGCCACCGCCGTTGATCGCCATCGTCACTTCGTTATAGAGCGGCAGCGCGACGCCGAGAACATCAAACCCCGGACCGAGGTTGGCACTGGTCGCTGGAACTTTTACATGGACTTTCTTCACGAAATACCTGCTTTCTCCCGCAGCCGGGACTTCAGTTCCCGCGCAGCCTGCGCGACATCCCGGGCGGAACAGACAGCGCGCACCACCGCCACACGTTCGGCGCCTGCAGCCAAAACAGCTTCTACATTGCTTGCATCGATCCCGCCGATCCCGACATGCGGCGTCTTTACTTGACGAGTAACCTGCCGGACCAACTCGAGCCCGACGGGGTTGTAAGTCGGCTTGGTCGGGGTCGCGAACACCGGGCCGACCCCGATGTAATCGGCGCCTTCCCGCTCCGCCTCAAGAGCTTGCTCCAGGCTGTGCGTCGAACGCCCGATCAGGAAATTGCCCACGCCCATCTGATGCAAAATCTCTTTCGCGGCTTTCGTGGGCAAGTCATCCTGCCCCAGGTGCACCCCATCCGCCCCCGCCGCCAACGCCACTTCCAGGTGATCGTTCACGATGAACAGAACGTTATGTGCGGCACAGATCGCTTTCAGCCGGGCGGCGACCTCATAGCGGTCCTTATGCGAGATCGTCTTGTTGCGGAACTGGACGATGTCCGCGCCGCCGACGCAGGCTTGCTCGACGATGCGGACGTATTCCGCCTCAGACGCAACCTCGGTAGTCACGACATACAGCTTCGCGGCCTTTAACCGCTCTACGACAGAAGTTTCTTTTCCCATTGATAAACACCATACCGGATGGCTTGGACCCCGCGGACTGCCCGCGGCGCTACAACCCGGCTGTATTCTTCTAGAACCCGCAATGCTTCGGTGCTGCGTTTGAAATTGCTCGCCAGGACCGCGGGAACCCCTTTGCGATGCGCTGTCGTCGCGTTGGACGTTCCTGAATCGTTTTCCACATCGCGATTCTGCAGCAGCTTGGAGTAATAATGCCGCACGATCGCATCCAGCCGATGCCGCAGATCCCGCACACCCTCGGACGCATCTTGCCGTGCCATCACAAACCGCGCGGTGTCTTCGACGACCCGTAAACCTTCGCGCGCGCGGTTAGCGTTGGCATCTAATACCCGCCAGATCGCCTTCTTATCCAACTTCAGTGGTTTGTCAGCAGCCATAAGCTTTTAAAATCTTTTGAACAAGCGCCGTGGTCGAGCGGCCTTTCACCAACGGAACACGCACCACTTTCTTCACCAGATCACTTCCAACGATTTTATCGAACGTATAGTCGCCGCCTTTGACCAAAATGGTTGGCCGCAGCATCGTGATGAGCTCATGAGGCGTATCCTCGCCAAACACTGTAACGTAATCGACGCTAGAAAGCCCCGCCAGAACCTTCAGCCGGTCGTGCACCTCCGCCAACGGGCGTTTGAAGCCTTTCAGCCGACGTACGGACTCGTCACTGTTAATCCCCACGACCAGGCAATCCCCCAGCAAACGGGCCTTCTCCAGAAGTGTCACGTGACCCGCATGCAACAGGTCGAAAACGCCATTGGTAAAGACGATCCGGTCGCCTTTCGCCTTCCGGCGAGCCAATACGGCCGCCAATGCCCGAGGCGCGAAAATCTTTCGCTTTGCCGAGACCATTTCCATGAAATTTGTGAGAGGTGAGTACGGGAAACGGCGATCGGCGGGGCTTGGGCCTTCCTACGCGATCGCCGCGAGGAAGGCCTGATCAATAAGGGCGCAAATACCGTGAATCAGGGAGATGTGGCACTCCTGAATGTGCGCCGTGCGAGGAGAGGGTACACAGATGCATAAATCCGCTGCGTCCTTGAGTTTGCCCCCTGTGCCGCCGGTGAATCCGATCGTAAAAGCTTTTTTCCGCCGGGCTTCTTCGATACCCATTAGGACGTTCTTCGAGTTGCCGCTGGTGGACAGCCCTACCACGACGTCTCCCGGCTGGACCAGCGCCTGCACCTGGCGGGAAAAGATCTGATCAAACGCATAGTCATTACCGCAGGCCGTCAACACCGAGGTATCGGTGGTCAGCGCGATCGCCGGCAAGGCGGGGCGCTCTTTCTCAAAGCGCACCAGTAATTCAGCGGCGAAATGCTGCGCGTCCGCCGCGCTGCCACCGTTGCCGAATGTGACTACTTTCTTTCCCGCCTGTAGAGCGCGGGAAATCCGTTCCGCCGCCTGTTCGGCGGGAGCCAATTGGCCGGCCATGCGCGTCAAGGTGGCCGCCGACTGCTGCAGATGTTCGGATAAGCTAGGCATTAGCGTTTGGATCCGTTTCCGTTACCGTTGGTGCTGAAAATGTACTTCTGAACAAAATCGGTGAAGGTTTCCCCTTCCTGAAACTTGGCATGCGCGATGATCTTCTGATGCAATGGAATGGTGCTCTTCACGCCTTCCAGCTTAAATTCTTTTAAGGCCCGCTGCATCCGATTGATCGCGTC
>JADMIO010607260.1_pt1 | contig 15962 bp, 13 predicted proteins | sample 8958161 | NCBI WGS metagenome assembly JADMIO01 (sample SAMN16585339, study PRJNA669376) | soil metagenome | isolation source: Crop rotation soil | place: USA: Cullars Rotation, Alabama | collected 2011
GCTATGCCCGCGAGGTGCGCGCGGCCAAGGAGGTGATCCTGTGCGGCGGCGCGGTGAACAGCCCGCAGCTGCTGCAGATCTCCGGCGTCGGCCCGGCCAAGCTCTTGGGTGAGCTCGGCATCCCGGTGAAGCACGAGCTGCCCGGCGTCGGCGAGAACCTGCGCGACCACTACGCGCCGCGCTTCGTCGCGCGGGTCAAGAACGCGCAGACCATCAACGAGCTTAGCCACGGGCCCAAGCTGGTCGGCCAGGTCCTGAAGTACGCCTTCACCCGCCGCGGCATCCTCTCCCTCAACCCGACGCTGGTGTACGTGTTCTGGAAGTCCGACGACGCGGTCGACAACTACGACCTTCAGCTCACCTTCACGCCGGCGAGCTACAAGGAGGGCGTGCAGTCCAGGCTCGATGACTTCCCGGGCATGACCATCGCCTCCTGGCAGCAGCGGCCGGACAGCATCGGCTGGGTGCGCGCCAAGTCGGCCGATCCCTTCACCGCACCGGTGATCCAGCCGAATTACCTGGCCGCCGAAAGCGACCGCCGCGTGCTGCTGGCCGGCATGAAGCTCGCCCGCCGCCTGCTGCACTCCAAGGCGCTCTCCAAGTACTTCGATCGCGAGGAGTTCCCCGGCGCGCAGGCGCAGTCCGATGCCGACCTGATGGAGGCCGCCAAGAAGCGCGGCACCACGACCTTCCATCTCATGGGCTCCTGTCGCATGGCACCGGATACCGATCCGACGGCCGTGGTCGACGACCAGCTTCGGGTGCGCGGGCTGGAGAACCTGCGCGTGATCGACGCCTCGATCATGCCGACCATGCCGTCGGCCAACCTCAATGCCTCGGTGCTGATGATCGCCGAGAAGGCCGCGGACCTGCTGCGCGGCCGCGCCCCGCTCGAAGCGGCGATATTGAAGGACTGACGATGGACGAACCGGCCGTCGATACCATCGCGCGGCTGGTTCCGGCCATCCTGAAGGCGCTCTACGCACTCGAGTTCACCGGCCGTCACATCGCGCCACAGACCCTGCTGCGGCTGATCGAGGCGATCAAGGATCGCGACTGCGACCTCGAGCCGGCGCTCGCCCAGTCGCGCGCGACCGCGTGGCCCGAACGGCTGGCGCCGGCGCGCGCCTGCCTGGAAGGTGCCGCGGAAGCCACCAACGAAAGCCTGGCCGCCCTGCTGGCAGCGCCGAACGCCGACCAGCCGATCGTCGCGGCCTATCGGGCGATGCGCGGCTACGCCAAGGCGTGCGAGCAGCTCTACCCGATGACGCCGCACCTGCGGCCGGTCAGCCAGTTCTTCCTCGAAGCGCCAGCGCGCCAGGACCAGGTACTCCTCGAGCAGCTCGCGGCGATCGATCCGCTGAAGGCCGATGTCGGCGTGATGCATGTCGGCGGGCCGGCCGGCGCGCGCGGCGCCTTCTCGCTCTATGTGCCCGAGACGTACGATCCGTCCCGTGCCATGCCCTTGGTCGCAGCGCTGCACGGCGGCAGCGGCAATGGCGGCGCCTTCCTGTGGAGCTGGCTGCGCGAGGCGCGCACCCGCGGCTTCATCCTGCTGGCGCCGACCGCGGCCGGCCCGACCTGGTCGATGATGGAGCCGCCGGTCGATGCCGGCCACATCACCCGCATGCTGGACGAGATCGGCGGCCGCTGGAATCTCGATCGCTCGCGCCTGCTGCTGACCGGCATGAGCGACGGCGGCACCTACACCTACGTCTGGGGCCTCGCGGCCAGCTGCCCGTTCACGCACCTCGCGCCGGTCGCGGCGGCGTTCCATCCGATGCTGATGATGACCCTGGCCGACGCCGACCGCGTGCGCGGCCTGCCGGTCCACATCGTCCACGGCGCACTCGACTGGATGTTCTCGGCCCGCACCGCGCAGGCCGCCAAGAAGACCCTCGCCCAGGCCGGCGCCGAGGTGGTCTATCGCGAGCTCGCCGATCTCTCGCACACCTATCCGCGCGACGAGAATGCGGCGATCCTCGACTGGTTCCTAAAAACCTGATCACTTGACCTCGAAGTGCCAGGCACCGTCCCAGCCGGCCGGCAGTCCGGCGCGGGCAAACTCGGTGCAGCGCGTGATCATCACCCGGCACGGGCCATCGCCGTGGCGCAGCGCCGCCGCGGCCTTGAAGCGTGCAATGGCGTCCTCGAACCGGCCCTGGAGATAGGCCTCGCGCCCGGCCAGCCAGCGTTCCATGAACGGCGCCTGCTCCGCCGCCAGCGCCGCTTCGCAAAGCGGCTCGAAGATCTCCATCGCCTCGGTCATGCCGGCCGCGACGACGCGGTCGATCGGCCGCCAGACGATGCGGTTTGCCGTGCGCCCCGCCACCTCGCCGCTCGCCAGGATGTCGGTGCCGTAGATCTTGTTCAGGCCCTCGAGCCGCGAGGCCTGGTTGGCGACCGCGCCGACCAGCGTGTAGTTGATGCGATCGCGCGCGCCGACATTGCCGACCAGCGCCAGGCCGGCATGCAGGCCGAAGCGCGTGCGGAAGCCCGGCCGGCCGCGCTTGCGCCACTTGTCGGCGAGGCTGCGGCTCGCCTGCGCCGCCTGCAGCGCGGCCCGGCAGGCATGGAAGACGTGGTCGGGATCGGGCTCGGGCGCGTTCCAGAACGCCATCACGCTGTCGCCGATGTACTTGTCGATCATGCCGCGATTGGCGGTGATCACCGAGCCCAGCGCCTCGAAGTAGCGCGACAGCCGGCTGGTCAGCAGCTCCGGCGCGATGTCCTCGCTGAGCCGCGAGAAGCCCTCGATGTCGGTGAACATCACCGTGACGTCGCGGCGCTCGCCGCCGACGCCGGCGCTGGCCGGCGAGCGCATGATCTGGCGCACCAGGTTCTTCGACACGTAGTGGCCGAATACCTCCAGCCCCTCGCGCATGCGCTCGACCGCCTCGGAGAGCCGCAGCACCTCGGTGATGCGGCTGGTGACGGGAACCTGGTCGGAGAAGTCGAGGTCGCGGATGCGCTGCGTCTTGGCGGCCAGCCGCGTCATCGACCGCGACAGCGCGAGCGACACCAGCAGCACCGCCAGGATCGCGAGGCCGACCGCGATGCCGGCCACCCAGGCGGCGCGCTCGATCAGGGCGCTCGAGGTGACGGTGAGCTCGGCGATCGGCACCGCCGCCGCGACGGCAAAGCCCCGGCCATAGATCGGCGAGATCGGATGCACGATCAGCTTGTAGGGCCGTCCGGCAAGCCCGACGTCGCGCTGCAAGGGCCGCCCGCCCGCCTCGAGCGCGGCCTTCTTGAGCGCGCCGCGCACGATCTCGTCGCCCGACAGGCAGGTGGCGTCGCTCTTGAGGTCGCACGGTCGGGTCTCGATGAAGATGTCGGAGCCCGCGGTCGCCAGGACGATGATCGCATTGGGTGACACCTTGTACTGCACCAGCAGCCGCGACAGCGTGCCGAGCGAGGCATCGAAGCCGATCACGCCGCCTGCCTTAATCGGCACCCCGACCGACACGCCGGGCTCGCTCGACCAGGCGAAGCGATAGGGGGCGGTGACCTGCGGCTGGCCGGTCTGCAGCGCAGCGGTGTACCAGGGTCGGTCGCGCGGATCGAAGTTGGTCGGCCGCTCGTACGTATCGGTCACATGCCCGTCGCCGGCGACGAAGTGCCAGACCTCGCGGCGTGCCAGGCCCTCGCCGGAGATGACCCGCAGCACGGTCGGATCGCCGGGCGGGATATGGAACTCCTCGCGCTGCGCTGGCGTGTTGGCGTCGGTGCGACCGGCATAGACCAGGCGCCCGTCGGGATAGCCCACGAACGCGGCATCGACCGCGGGATGACGATCCAGCACGCCGGCGAGCTGGCGCAGGCGCTCGGTGTCGGCATCGGCGCCAGCCCCGGTACCAGCAGGAGGCGCGAAGACGTCCTGCTCGGCGAGCACCTGGCCGACCGCCACGATCAGCCGCATGCCATTGCCGAGGAAGCCCCGCACCGCATCGTCGAGTTCGCCCATGCGCTGGTCGACGTCCTCGGTCTCCATCTGGTTGATGCCGCGCCAGCCGAGCCACGACAGCGTGAACGACAGCGGCACGACGATCAGCGCCATCAACGTCAGGATGCTGACGCTCAAGGGGACGGAGGAGCGTTGGTTGGCCATGTCAGCCCGCCGGCGCGCGCTGGCCGCTGATCGGCACGGGATTGAAGCCCGGCGGGTACTTGCTCCAGGCGTTGCCGCCCGCGATCGCCGTCCGGCCGACCTGGAAGAGCCGGTTCATGTAGCCTCTCTCGAAGGGCTCGCTCGGCCGCTCGCTGAAGCTCTCGGGAATCCAGGTCGCGTTGTAGTCCATGCGGTCACGGCGAGCGAGGACGAACAGCTGGTAGAGATCGCCGACGCCCTGCGCGCTGATCAGGGCCGAGATCGCCCGGCCGGCAATGCTCAGCGTGCTGCGGTCGACTGTTTCGAAGTCGGGTCCCGACCGCGCGTTGCGGATGATGAAGAGCCGGAACGGCCGCTTCTCGAGCGTCGCGCGCAAGCGCTCCTTCTCGGGCGCGTGGTCGAAGCGAAAGTCTGAGGGATGGCGGATAGAGCATGACCTGCGCCACCGTTCCGCCATCGACATGCATCTCCTGGAAGTGATGGCCGCCGCTTTCGATGTCGATCATGACCGGCGGAAACGCGCCCGGGATCGAAGCCGAGGCGAGCAGGATCTTGGCGATCAGCTCCGTCGCATCCTGCCGCCCGCTCGCGGCAATGTCGCCGATGTTCCACAGCACGCCGACCGGCACGTCGAGATTGGTCGTGCCGACCAGCAGCAGCCGGCCCTTCTCGCTGTATTCACGGCCGATCGCCGCGACCATCTCCGGCGTCAGCGCGCCACGGATCAGGTTCAGGAGCGGCGTCGAATCGTACAGCGAGTCGCGCAGCAGGGCCGTGATCAGGCCGCGCGACCGCATCACGTCGCCCCGGTCGATGGTGGTGTAGAACCGCTCCAGCTGCGCATCGTAGGCGGGGCCGAGAAACGCGAAGGGGGCGATCAGCGCACCGGTGCTGACGCCGGTCACGCCCTTGAACTCCGGCCGGGTGCCGAGCGCCGTCCAGCCGGTCAGCAGGCCCGCGCCGTAGGCGCCGTTCTCGCCGCCGCCGGAAATCGCCAGGTAGTTGGCGGTGCCGAGCTCCCGCCCGCCGGTCTTCTCGGCATAGGCGAACTCGCGCCGCAGCCCCTCGGTCGCGATGCGGCCCAGGACGGCGTCGTCCGACCCGTCGAGCACCACGCGCGTGTCCGGCGGCAAGCCGCCGAACGACGCGGTGCCGCGCAGCTTTACCGGCAGCGATGCCAGGCGACCCGGCCCATTGCAGCCGGCGAGCAACACGCCTGCGCCTGCCCCGCCGAGCAACGTACGCCGCAGCATGACCCGTCCCCCTGTCTCGCGCCGGAGTATAGCGTTACGGTGGCGCGGCGACACATTGGGGATGCCATGACCACGCTGATCCACGACACCGTGATCGTCACGGGCGACGACAACGACACAGTACATTACGGCGCCTCGATTGCGATCGACGGCACCCGGATTGCCGCGATCGGGTCGAATGCCGAGCTGCAGCAGCGCTACCCGTCGGCCGAGCGGATCGACGGGCACGGCCGGATGGTGATGCCGGGTTTCGCCAACACCCACACCCACCTGACGATGACGCTGGCGCGCGGCGTGTTCGAGGACCTGTCGCCGCCGCACAAGCCGCCCTTCTCCGGCGGCCTGTCGCCGATCCCGCTGCCCGACATGACACCCGAGGAACGCACGGTGATGGCTGAGCTCGGCGCGCTGGAATGCCTGCGCAGCGGCGTGACCTTCATGCTCGAGGATTCCAACAACATCGACGACTACGCCGGGACGCTCGCCAAGACCGGCTTGCGCTTCCTGTTCGGCGAACGCGCCTACGACCGCACTGGCACCGCGATCGGCGATCCGGCGCCCTTCCAGCTCGACCGCGCGATGGGCGAGAAGCACATGGCGACGATCGAGAAGACCTTCGCCAAATGGAACGGCAAGGCCGACGGCCGCATCCGCATCGCCATCTCGGCCTGGGCGCCCGACATGTGCTCGCCCGAGCTGCTCAAGGACCTGAGCGCGCTGCAGAAGAAGCTCGGCACATGGATCACCATCCATCTCAACCAGATCTGGGGCGAGGTCGCAGCGGTGCAGGCGCATCGCAACCGGCTGCCGACCGAGTACCTGGCCGACCTCGGCTTCCTCAACGACAAGGTGATCTGCGCCCATTGCCGCTGCATGGATCCGCGCGAGGAGAAGCTCTTGGGCGAGGCCAGGACCATCGTCGCCTTCAACGCCGCGATCGCCGCGCGCCGCGGCCTCAGCCCGCGCGTCGAGTCGCTCGAGTCTCAGGGCTGCACCATCACCATGGGCTCCGACAACATGGCGGAAGACATGGTCGAGGTGATGCGCACCGGCCTGTTCATGGAACGCGTCCGTCGCGAGGACGGCCGCAATCCGACGCCCGAGCGCGCGCTGCGCTGGGCGACGCGCAACGGCTACCGCGCGTTCGGCATGCCCGACGGCGGCTGGCTGGCGGCCGGCAACAAGGCCGACCTGATCATGGTCGACACCCAACGCGCGCACCTGGTGCCGATGCTGCGCGCGGTTTCCAACTTCGTGCACAACGGCCAGGCGTGCGACGTGCAGTCGGTGATGGTCGACGGCCGGTGGCTGATGCAAGACGGCAAGGTGCTGACGATGGACGAGCCGGCCATCGTCGCTGAGGCGCAGGAGATCGCAAACAAGGCGTGGTCGCGCCAATTCAGGAAGCGCTTCGACACGGTGCCGAGCGGCTTCTCGCCGGCCGCGCTGCCGTAACCCGCACTCCAGAGCGGTTTCGACGGTTTTCAGCCGTTTTTGGCCAACCCACCGTTTATCGCGCGAAGTCGCGCGCGCAAGGCGCTGATACGACGCGATAGTTGGCGCAGCCATGGGCTCCTGAAACGGAAGGGCGAAGAGGTCGTGCATGAGGCAATTGTACGTCGTCGCGCGACGGCGTGCGGTTCCGCGCCGGACCATTGGCTCGCCGGTGTGATCGGCACGGACTTGACAGACTGCCCAACGGCCTTGGTGCATGACCTCGGTTCCGCTGATTGCACGGAATCGCGCGCCTGGCGCCTCGGCTCTTTGCGGCGATGGCGGAAATAAAGGCCGCCCGATTTTTCTTTACGCCCTCCCCCGTCATACGCAGGGCGATCGCATAGGGCCTCCTCCGTCGTCTCGACCAAGGCCCCCCCTCGGATGCCCTCGGGGCAGGCTCCGGGCCGCGCGGAGAGACCTTCTCTCTACGATAGGCCGCTTATCGTTGAGAAAAGGTCTCTCCGCTACGCGCTTCGCGCTCCGGTCGAGACGACGGGAATGGGAGAGAGGCTCAGTCCTCGGCGAAGTCCCAGCTCTTGCCGTTGAAGCGCTGCAGCTTCATGTACTTGATGACGCGATAGTCGGTCGGGCTGGTGTTTATGGTGCTGCCCGGCAGCAGCAGGGCAAGATGGAAGTCCTTCAGGCTCGCCGCCTGCTTCATGATGTTCTCGCGCGTCAGGTCATCGCCGCACTGATTCAGCACCTGCTCGAGCGTCTTGGCGTACATGTAGCCGGCTTCGTTCAGGCTGTCGGTCATCTCGGCGCCCGGCATGTTCTCCTTCATCCACGCCACCCATTCCTTGACGTCGTCGTCGTTGGCCCACTTGGGATCGGTCACGTCCTTGAGGAAGCCGGCCGACAGGATGCCCTTGGATTTGTCGAGGCCGGCCGGCTTGAAGGTCGCGCCGACCGATGCCGCGCCGAGATGCAGGTAGGTGCGCGGCTTCCAGTTGAGGTCGTCGAGCTTGGTGATCGCCTGCGCCGCCTGCTTGGCGTAGGTGAACAGGAACAGCGTGTCGGCGCCCGAGTTCTTGAGCGTGATCAGCTGGCTGTCGATCGTCGGGTCGGTCGCCTGGAAGTTCTGGCTGTCGACGATCATCGTCTTGGCCTTGTCGCCCAGCCCGATCTCGAGGCCGTGCACCAGGTCCTTGCCGAAATCGTCGTTCTGATAGAGCACGGCGACCTTGGCGTTCGGTTTCGTGGTCAGCAGGTTCTTGGCGTAGAAGCCCGCCTCGGCCTGCAGGTTGGGCTGCCAGCCCATGGTCCAGGGATACTTGGTCGGGTTGTTGAAGTCGGTCGCGCCGGCGGCGATGAACAGCGTCGGCACCTTCTTCTGGTTGAGGTAGGGCCGGACCGACATGTTGAGCGGCGTGCCCAGTACGTTGAAGATCAGCGCGACCTGATCGCTCTCGACCAGCTTGCGCGCATTCTCGACCGCCTTGGGCGGCGAGTAGCCGTCGTCGAGGCTGATGAAGTTGATCTTGCGGCCGTTGATGCCGCCCTTGGCATTCAACGTCTTGAAGTACGCCGCTTCCGCCTTGGCGAGCTGGCTGTAGGCCGAGGCCGGACCGCTATAGGCGATGGTCTGGCCGATCTTGATCTCGGTCGCCGATGTGCCCGGCCCATATTTCGCCTGCGCCGATGCGGCGCCCGGGACCAAGCCAGTGATCAGGCCCGTGGTCAGGCCGACGAGCGCGGCGGCGCCGAGGCTCCTCCAAAGCTGCATGTCGTTTCCTCCGGTCGTTTTCTTGGTCTCATTCTACGGTCATACCCGCTTCGCGCACGATCGCCTCGTAGCGCTTGCGTTCGGCCGTGATGTAGTCCGCGAACTCGGTCGGAGTACCGCCCACCGGAACGCCACCCTGTTGCGCAATCACGCCACGCACCTTCGGCGACTGCACCGCACGCATCGTCTCCTCGCTCACCTTCTTGAGCAGGTCGGGCGCCATGCCCTTGGGTCCGACCATGCCGTACCACGCGACAGACTGATAACCCGGCACGCCCGCCTCGGAAACGGTCGGCACGTCGGGATAGTCGGGGCTGCGCTGCAGCGAGCTGACCGCCAGCGCACGCAGCTTGCCGGACGTCACGATCTCCTTCGAGTTGGGCTGGATGATCATCATGTCGAGATTGCCCGCCATGAGATCGAGCTGCGCCGGGTTGCCGCCCTTGTAGGCGACATGGGTCATGGTGAGCCCGGCCATGTGCGTGAACAGCGCGCCGGCCAGATGCTGCGACGAACCGTTGCCACCCGAGCCGTAGTTCAACGGCTTGGGCGATTTCTTCGCGTAGGCGATGAACTCCTGCAGCGTCTTCACCGGCAGCGACGGATGCACCAGCACCAGCTGGGCGAAGGTCGCGAGCAGGCTGATCGGCGTGAAGTCGTTGACGCCGTCATACGGCATCTTCGCGTAGATCAGCGGATTGATGGCGTGGCCCATCGCCACCGTGCAGAGCGTGTAGCCGTCGGGCGCCGACTTGGCGACGATCTCTTCCGCCACGACGCCGTTTGCGCCGGCGCGATTGTCGGCAATGACCGGCTGGCCCCACGTCTCCTGCATCTGCTGGCCGACCGCGCGCGCCAGCAGGTCGGTCGTGCCGCCCGGCGCGAAGGGAATGACCATGCGGATCTGCTTGTCGGGATAACCACCCTGGGCACGCGCTGAGGGCGCGCGGGCAAGGGTGGGCACGAGGGCGCTCGCCGCGAGGCCCTTCAGGAAAGTGATGCGTTTCATTGCAGGTAATAGCCCGACGGTGTGCCCTTGACTGTGGTGCGCTCGAGATGGCGCGTCTCGCCGTCGGCGTAGTCGCCGAGCGCGATGTGCATGGTGCAGCGGTTGTCCCACAGCACGATGTCGTCCTGCTTCCACTGATGGCGATAGACGAACTGCGGCCGCGTGGCGTGCTTCACCAGGTAGTCGATCAGCGGCCGGCTCTCCTCCTCGGTCATGCCGGCGAGGCATGACACCTTCTCGCCGATATAGAGCGCCTTCCGGCCGGTCTCGGGATGCACGCGCACCACCGGCTGGGCGATCGGCGGATTGAGCTTCTTCTGCTCCTTCTCGCGCTCGGTGTTGGCATCGAGCACCTTGCGCCGCCCGGTATGGATCGCGTGCAGCGGCTCGATCAGCTTCTTCATGCCGTCCGACAGCGCGTCGTAGGCCATGTACATGTTGGTGAACATGGTGTCGCCGCCGACCGGCGGGATGATGATGCCGCGCAGCAGAGAGCCGAGCGACGGCTCGAGCGTGAACGACATGTCGGAGTGCCATTGCTGGCCGGTGTACTTCGACGCCGATTGCGTGCCGTCCTTCTCCGGGATGTTGGTCACCAGCAGCAGCTCCGGGTAGTCCGGATGGCGATCGCGCGGCAGCGAATCGTGCCGGTCGAGCTCGCCGAAGCGGCGGCTGAAGGCGATGTGCTGCTCGCGCGTGATCTTCTGGTCGCGAAACAGCAGGATGCCGCGCTCGAGGAAGGTGCGGTGGATCTGGTCGAACTCGGAATTGCTGAGCGGCTTGGCGAGATCGACGCCCGCGATTTCGGCGCCGAGAGCATGGGACAGAGGCCGCACGGAGATGGACATCAGGTGACCTTGCATCGATGAACTTTCGCACACCGTGCGCAACGCCAGGCGAAGCGTCAACCATTGGCGCTGCAAGGCTGCTGCTCGCGGCGAACAACGAACCGGCAACGACCTGCGAATTGCGCTGATACTGCGAAACGCATTTGCAGAGCGTCAGATGTCGATTCTCTGTTGGCAGTCCGCGGTCGCAGGAGAATAGTGGCCGCATGTTCTCGAGCGGCGCTCCCGCACTCATTGCTCCTCTCAGCCTGTCGAACGTGCTGACGTTGCTCGCCGCGCTGGTCTGTCTCTGGACGATGTCTCCACAAGCCAATGGCGGCGTATGGCGCCTGTGGCGGCTCGCCATGCCGGCGGCGTTCGCCGCGGTCGTGGCCCTCGTGCTGCTCGCCGGCGTGTTCGATGCGACGTGGCAGCACGACGTCGAATGGCTCGTGGCCTTCACGCTCGGCGGCCTGGTCGGCCGCACGCGCGGCTGGAGCCTGCCGGTCGCAATCGATCAGATGTGGGGACTGGTCCGACTGCCGAAGGCGAAGGACGGGCTATTGGCGGCGTTCGGCATCGTTGCGATGGCGGTACTCGACTTCACATCGGCGACGCTCGAAGAGGCGCTGGTCGGTCCCCAGCACATCGCCGCCGGCGCGGCGCTGTTCGCTGGTTTCATCGGCTGCCGGGCGGTCGCCATCATCGTCCGCTCCACCCGCGCCCCGCACGTCCAGCTCCACGACGCTTAGAGAGCCAATCCCTCCCCGTTCAAATGGGGAGGATTCGCAAAGCAAAAACGCGGGCCGCGAGGGCCCGCGTTTCGCGTGAAAGGTAGAAGAGGTCAGCGCTGCCGCGCGGCCATTGGCGTGCGGTAGTCGGGGTACGGTGCGGGTGCCGGCGCCACCGCCTGTTGCGGCGCGCGGAACTCACCGCCCGGTCCGACGCACCAGTTGAGTGCGTTGACCGGCAGGCGCTGCGCCTGCGCGACCAGGCTCACCGCGTCGTGGTCGATGCAACGGCCCATCGCCGCATTGTAGACCGGCGCCATCAGGCCCCAGCTGTCGTGGCCGGCGCCGAGCACGTGGCCGAACTCGTGCATCACCACGCCACTCAAGTCGCGATTGCCGATGCGGTCGCTGATCACATAGACGAAGCCGCCGCGATTGCCGGTCGTCACCGCGAGCGCATGCATGCCCTCGCCGTGCTGGGCGATCGGATGACGGCTGTCGACCCGGGCCACGACCCAGCCGCCGGAGCGACGGATCTGCGCCAGCATCATCGATGGCGGATTTTCGGGCAGCAGGCGCGCCTCGAACCGCACGAAGCCGTTCATCACGTAGTTCCACTGGCGCATCGCCGAGATGATGCGGTCGCGCTCATACGGGCTGAAGTCGGGATCGACGAACAGGTCGACGGCCCGGCCGGTCGACACCGGCGAAGCGTGCTGCGTGTAGTGCCAGCCGTCGCTGTAGGCATACGGCGCGCTATCGGGCGCCGCGCGGGCCGGCAGGGTACCGGCAGTGGCCGGCAGGGTGGAGAGGAGGATGGCGGCGACCAGAAGGGTAATACCGCTCGCGAGAAGCATCGTGATCCAGCGTGCAAGACGCAAAGGCTTTCTCCTCATACGCGTCTTACGCGAGGACTGGCCAGCCCATCCCTCGCAAGATCAGCGGCACGCTCTCAGATGCCACCCCTCCCCGGTCCGTAGACGCTCGAACCGCACGCCAAACGTGTCGTCCAGTCGCGGATCGTCCAGCAGCCGCGCCGCGGGCTCGTCGGCGATCAACTCGCCTTTGGCCAACAGCACGACCCGGTCGTAGAAGCTGAAAGCGAGGTCGAGATCATGCACGACCACCACCGACAGCCGTTTCCGTCCGCGGTCCGCCAGCGCCCGAAGAAGATCCAGGCGATGCCGGATATCGAGACTCGCCGCAGGTTCATCGGCCAGCAGCACCGGCGGATCGACCACCAGAACCATCGCCAACAGAACCCTGGCCCGCTCTCCCCCCGAGAGGGTCGACCAGCGCCGTCGTTCAAGGCCCCCAAGCTCAAAGGCGGCCATCGTCTTTTCCAGAGCGGCCGGCGCCAGGCCATGCGACCGAGCAGCGCCGATCTCCAGAAGCTCGGCCACACCCAAGTCCCAGTGCGGCTCGAAATGTTGTGGCAGGAAGCCGATCGATTGCGCCCGCTCTGCCGCCGGAAGTTCGGCCAGGTTGCGCCTGCCCAACCGCACCTGGCCTTCCGTCGGCGCTATCGTGCCTGCGAGCGCCTTCAGGAGCGTGGACTTACCGGCGCCATTGGGCCCAATTATGGCAACTGATTCGGTTGCATTGAATTTCAGTGATATCTGGCGCAAGAGCGTCGACTTGCCGCGGGCAACCTGCAGGTTTTCCGCCGAAAGCGCACTCATGACGCCCGCAACCTTCTCGCCAGCAGCAAAATAAAAAAGGGACCGCCTGCCACCGCCGTCACCAGCCCGAGCGGAATCTCGGCCGGCGGCAGCGCCGAACGGGCGATCGCATCGGCCAGCACGACCACGATCGCGCCGACCAGCGCCGACGCCGGCAGCAACGGCCGGTGCAACGGTCCGACCAGCCAGCGCGCGACATGCGGCGAGGCCAGCCCGACGAAAGCGACCAGCCCGCCGAACGCGACCGCGGCGGCGACGATCACCGATCCGGCCAGCACCGCCAGCATCACAAAGCGAGGCACGTCGAGCCCGAACGCGACCGCCATCGTCTCGCCCAGCCCCAGCACGTCGAGCCTGCGGGCCAGCGTGTGCGCGAGCGCCAGGCAAGCGAGCGTGATCAGGACCAGCAGCGCGACGCCGCGCCAGGTCGGCGTCTGCACGCCGCCCAGCACCCAACTCAGCACGACCTGCAGGCTCACCGTCTCGTCCGACAGCGCCAGCATCAGGAACGAGCGCAGCGCGCCCAGGATCGCCGCCACCGCGACGCCGGCCAGCAGCAGGCCGGCCGCATCGACCGCGCCGGCGACCCGGCTGATACCGATCACCAGCATGGTCGCGCCCCAGGCGCCGGCGAAGGCGAGCAGCGGCAGCAGCCAACTCTGCGGCATCGCCAGCGGCACCAGCAGGGCGACCGTGGCGCCGAGCGCCGCACCGCCGGCCGAGCCCAGCAAGTACGGCTCGGCCAGTGGATTGCGGAAGACGCCCTGGTAGATCGTGCCGCCCAAACCCAGCAGCGCGCCCACGAACGCCGCCGCCACCACGCGCGGCAAGCGCCAGTCGAGCAGCAGGCGGCTGCGCAGGGCCTGGTCGCCGTCGACCGCGCGCAGCAGGTCGGCCGGCGTGGCCCATTGGTTTCCGGCGCAGGCCGCGACGACCATCGCCAGCAGCAGCATCGCGGCGAGGCCGAGCCACACCTTCATGGATGCCACATCGTCATGGATGGAAGATCGCCGCGAGATGCTCGATGCCGTCGATCGTGCGCGGACCGGGGATCAAGAGCTCGACCCGGCTCACGGCATGGGCGCGCCTGCTCTTGACCGCGCGCATGTCGGCCCAGCCCGGCTGCGCGATCAGCTGCTTGAGGTCGCGATCGCTGCCGGCCCACAGGAGAACGTCGGGGTCGGCGTTCAGGATCGCCTCAGGGGAAACCTGCGCCAGCGTCCTGGTTCCCTGCAGGGCGAAGCGCGCACCGGCCAGGATCATCGCGTCGCCGGTATAGGTGCCCTCGCGCGCGACAAGCATCAGGCCGTTGCCCAGCCGGCCCGTGATCATGATCGCGCTGGGCGCCGACTGGCCCTCGACCTTGCGCTTCACCGCATCGAGCCGTCCCTGGAAGCGCGCCGCGACCGCCTCGCCGCGCTCGGGCACGCCGGCGACGCGGCCCATCAGGCGAATGTTGTCGAGGATCTCGGGCACGCTCCGCTGCAGCAGCACCATGATTGGCACGCCGATCCGCTCCATCGGATCGATCAGCTGGTTCGCCGCCTGGCGCGACGGCGTGACGACGACGAGGTCGGGCTGCAGCCCCACCACGGCATCGACCGAGAAGCCCAGCCGGCCGCCGACCAGTGGCCGGTCGAGCACTTCGGGCGGATAGCGGGTGTAGGACTCGATGCCGACGATGCGGTCGGCGAGGCCGAGCGACGCCACGATCTCCACGTTGGACGCGAAGATCGGGACGATGCGCTGCGGCGGCGCCGGCAGCGAAACGCTCCGGTCGAACGCGTCCTGCACCGTGATCGGCTGGGCGGATGAAGTTCCAGCCAGCGCGATCAGGGTCATGCTCAAGTGGACCGCGCGCTTCCAGCGCGCCTGATGAGCACGCAGGATGCGCGCGGTCCATAAGAGCATCAGAACCGGACCTGCACGCCGACCACGAACTCGCGGCCCGGCATGGCGTTGCCGCAGGCGCCGTTCTGGTTGACCAGGTTGCTGCCGCACGGCGAGGAGTCGGCGCCGATGAAGATCGGCGAGGCGTTCACGTCGAAGATGTTGTTCACCATGCCGATCAGCTTGACGCCCTTCCTGACCTCGATCTCGCCGCGCATGTTGAACACCCAGAACGGATCCTTGCGGTACACCGTCGAGGTGCGGATCTGCCCCGGGTACAGCAGCGGATTGAGCGATTCCTCGGTGTTGTACCACATCGGCCCGCGCAGGATGCCGAGCAGCTGGAGGTTCCACGGCATCTCGATGCCGGCCTGGCCGAATCGGGTGCCGATCGAGGTCTGGTACTGGTAGATGCGCGTCGCGGTGTCCGTGCCGAAGGCCGGCGGCGCACCGTAGTCGATCATCTTGAAGTTGTAGTATCCGTTGCCGAACACGTTCCAGCTCCAGGTCTCCGGCACCTTGAGGCCGAGCGTGCGGATGACACTCGCCTCGGTCTGGTACTCCAGGCCCTGGACGACCAGGTCACCCTGGTTGTTCTGCTGCTGCTGGATGACGACGCCGCCGACCGACGAGATCGTCACGGCCGTGATGCGGTTGCTGATGATGTTCTGGAACAGCGCGAGGTCGAAACGGCCGCCGTCCCAGTTCGCCGTCGCGCCGACCTCGATCTGGTGCGAGGTTTCCGGCGACAGGTTGGGATTGCCGAACACGGTGGTGCCGATCGGCGTCACCGTGAAGTTGGCGCCGAGCTCGGTCGCGGTCGGCGCGCGGAAGCCGCTCGAGGCGCCGACGCGCAGGTTGAGCCAGTTGGTGGCGGCCATCGTCGCGCCCACCGAGTAGGTGGTCACCCGGTAGTTGTTGCTGCCGGACAGCAGGGTCGGCGCGAACGGCGTCCAGTCGAGCTGGGTGTTGCCGTAGGTCTGGCGCACGCCGCCCCGCACCGTGATGCGGTCGTCCCAGAAGCGCTGGGCGTCCTCGACATAGAAGGCGAAGACGTTGTCGGTCTCGTTGTTGTCCTGCGGCGAGACCTGGTTCATGACCGCGTTGGTCACGCGATAGCGGTTCGACCGCAGGATGGTGCGCTCCCAGTCGAAGCCGAACAGCAGCTCGTTGGTACTCCAGAGCTTGTAGCTCGGCTGGAAACGCGTGCCGAAGACGTTGAGCTCGCGGCGGTTG
>JADMIO011246947.1_pt1 | contig 15961 bp, 8 predicted proteins | sample 8958161 | NCBI WGS metagenome assembly JADMIO01 (sample SAMN16585339, study PRJNA669376) | soil metagenome | isolation source: Crop rotation soil | place: USA: Cullars Rotation, Alabama | collected 2011
TATATAGCCCGCCATTCATGGCGGGTCTTTCTTCACGACTTACCCCAACGCATCACGACCGCGTAATCCTCGGAAACGGCGCTGCCCTCAACCCTCGGCGAACGTTGTGCTCTTCGATATACCGACGCACAATCACCGCCGCCTCGTCGTCGAACAAAAACACCCGCCAGAAGTTCGCGGTCCAAATGTGCGTGCGCCCAGCGTTCGCGGGCAACTTCAGCAGTGTGCTGGCGCAACTTCCCTTGATTCGTCCCACAACCGATCCGATCGGTTCCGCACATGGTCCCAACTGAAGATGCACATGGGTGGGTTCGATCGCCGCGGCATAACACCTCGGATACGAAACGCCGGGCGTCGGATTCGTGACGCCATTGGGACCATTGATCCATTGTCCGAACTCATCCGCCAGCAACGCGATCTCGTCAGGTGACAGAACTTTGGGCGGGTCCTTCGCCAACGCAACTGCGCGATCGCGGGTTTCGCCGTCGGCCATGTTGAGTCGATGGCCTTTCGCTTTCAGTTCGCCATAGAGATTGAAGAGTGGCGACCAGTGCCCGCGTTCATCGCCCGGCGGCCAGGTGAGGAAAGTTGTCCAGATGACGTGGATGGCGATCGTGGACATGAGATGGAAATATATTCTGGAGTGAAAAGCGTCGATGCAAGGCGAGGAGGAAGGCGCAGACCCGCCATAAATGGCGGGCTATGTCGCCTCGGCCGCCAATCACCGCGCGATTCACGGGGGACAGTCGGCCGCGACTATATAGCCCGCCATTTATGGCGGGTCTTGCGGTCGACGATCCGTTGTCACGCCTTCACCGCAATTGGTGCGATCGCTTCACCGCACTCGGGGCAGTTCGCGCCGCTGGCGCGGAGGTCGTAGCCGCAGCTTGGGCAGCGCGACGACGCGGCGAGAGGGCGGATGCGTCGTGCTGCGAGCGCGCACGCGCCGAGGCCCAGGAGCGCGGCTGCGGCGGATTGGATGCCGGTGAGCGCGCCGAGTTCGCGCTCCCACGGGCCGAAGTAGATGCGGTTTGATTCGTTGGTGACTTCGATGATGAAGATCGTCGTGCTCACGACGAGGCACACGCCGGCGAGGATCGCTGGGTATCGAATCATTGCGGCCAGGGTGTTTCGCTTCGTGCGGCCGCGCGTGAGAAGAGTGAGCGTGATCATCGGTGCGAAGATGCACGCGACGATGAGCGACGCGTAGCCCATTCGGAGCATTCGTGGCTCTTCGGGCAGCCAGTTCCACGACGCGTACGGATACTCGCCGCGGCGGAGATCCATCAGCGTGGGCAGCAGGCCCGAGAGCGCGAGGCCGGCGAAGGCGCTCGCGCTCGCGAGGGCGGAAAGCCACGCGAGCGGCGAGCGGCCGCGGTTTCGAATCGCGACGAGCGAAACGTAGAACCACGCGAAGATCGCGAGCCAGGCGCTGATGAAGATGAGCAGGGCGGTGATGTAGGCCCGCGCCGATTGGATGTAGTCCTGCGCACGGAAATCCCAGAAGCCGTGCAAGCCGGTGGTGGGGGCGAAGTTCATGGCCGACCAGTTGGGCGACCAGGCTTCGTGCGGTTGCAGCAGCAGCGGGAGGCTGAGCCAGCAAAGCGCGGCGAGGGCGGGAATTGCGTAGGCGATGCGGAGTGCCCAGCGGACGTCGAAGGCGCGAAGGGCGGATCGATCGGCCGCGCGCGGCGGCGAGGCGCAGGCGGGGCAGGTCGGTTGGCGGCGAGGGATGATTTTTTCGCAAGCGGTGCAGCGCCGCGCGGAAAGTCGGCGACGCTGAAGCGCGAGCCACCACGCGGCGGGAGCGAGGAGCAGCGCGATAAAAAACCAATGGGGAATAATCACGCCGAACAGTGACGAGTCAGCATCGGAAACGGCGCCGAGTTCGAAAGGGCCGATGCCGACGAGGCGATCACGGTCGAAACTCAAAGGGTCGAGGGATGGCTCCGTGTATTGGTTCCAATTGAACCGAAAGGGGGAGGCTGTGGAATTGAGCGGCCGGCGGTGAGCGAAGACCCAGTTCAATCGACCGCGATGGGCGATGGAATAGGTGTGTCGCGCGCCATTGCCAGCATCGACAATGTCGCGAACCCAATAGCTCCGCACCCACGCCGCGGCGAAGGCGACGGCGAGCAGGAGCGAGGCGAAGAGGACGAATTGGCGGATGCGTCGGAGCATCGGATGGCATGTTAGCCGGGTGGTCGTGGGAAACGGGGTGCTTGTCAGGTTCGACGCACGACCAGGTCGAAGGTTCGCGCGGTTGTAAGTTCGAGCGTTGAGAGTGCGGGGGCGGAAGGTTTGCAGCACGCGGTGGGCGAAGGGGAGAGGCGGGGCGGAATCGAGCGGAAGCGAAGCGGAGTGGGGTTAGATCGGTAGCGCGCCGACGACCGAGAAAGTGGGTGATTTATGTTGGGAGCGGGAATTACAGGGTTTGGCGGCATCCCGACGCTTCGGGGGACCTCAGCGTCGGGCTTGAAGGCGAAATGGTTGTTCAATGAAAAGCGACCGGGAAGGTCAACCCAACAACAACGTTAAACATTTTAGCAACCGGGCGGATGGTTGGCAAGCGTGATCACGCGAGCGCGCCGCTGCTGCGGAGCCACGCGACGCGCGGGTAGAGGTTGCGGCCGGGGCAGACCGATTGGCCGATGTCGCGGTGGCCGTAGATGCGGCGGGGGTTGACGTCGTATTGCCGGCGGAGTTTGGTGAGCGTGTCGCGCAGCGTGGTGAGCTGGGCGTCGGAGGGGAGCTGCGTCTCGAAGTTGCCGAGGCACATTACGCCGATGTTGTGTTCGTTCTGGCTTTCGACGTGGGCGCCCTGGTAGCGGACGCTGCGGCCTTCCCAGAGGCGGCCGCCGCGGTCGATGATGTAGTGATAGCCAATGTCGCCCCAGTGGCGGTCTTCGACGTGCCCGCGGCGGTCCTTTTCAATCGCTTGGGCGGACGTGGCGTAGTCGCTGAAGCCGACGACCTTCCAACCCTCGTGATGGACGGTGATGCGGTCGACGCCGCCCATCGGGTTGAGGCTCTTCATGATCGGGCCGGCTTTTGCCCAGCTTGAACGCGGGATGGCCTGAAGGCCGCCGGAGGTCGTGACGGGCGGCACGGGCGTCAGCACCGGCGGGCCAGGCACCGTCGTCATCGGCGTCGCTGTGGGCGTTTGGGCGTAAGGGCGAAGGGCATAGCCGCCGGTGTTCGGCCGCGGCGGCGAGAGCGGATCGGGCCAATCCGGCCCCGGGCGCTCACCGAACTTGGCGGAGTTGCTGCAACCGGCCGCGAGGGCCCCCAACCCGATCAACAAAAAATGACGACGCGATACGCTCATCGCCGGTTGCTCCTGCGAGAATCGCCGAAAATACGAAACTGGGATTCGAGGTCGAACATCTCTAAGAATCGGTTCGCAGGGCAACGAACGTGAAAATTATGGGGCCTCGGGCGAGACTTTTTGGGCGCGCGATTCGGTTTGAATCGAAGGGGGAGAAGATACCACAAGCGGGGGCGCTCCGGCGGCTGAAAGGCCCGCGGCGAGGACGTCGAATTCACCTCAAATTCATTGCGTTCACGCGCCAGCGGTGGCAGCCGCTTGAACCGGCCTCGCCGCCTCGTTGCTGGGCGGGGGGAACGTGAGCATGTTGGCGCTCACGCCGCGGCGCTGCGCGACGACGCACATGTCGCGGCCGGGCTTGTCGTCCTTCGGGTCGATCAGCAGCGCCCAGTGCTTCGTCGAGTTGATCTGGTTCACGAACTCCGACCAAACGTAAGGGTGCTCGCTCGACCTATTCTGCGGCAGCGTGGGGTCGGACGGGTCGATCGCGACCGCCAGGCGTTGCGAGAAGGCGATGAGGAACCCGCCGGGGACGAGGATTCGGGCGGCCTCGTTGATGAGGGCGACCGGGTTGGGGTGCCGCTCGAGTTCGTCGAAGATGAGCACCATTTCGACCTGGCCGTCGGGGATCGAAACGACGCGCGGGTCGCGCTGCAGCTCAAAGCGAGGCCGGCCCGCGGGATATTTCTGGTTCGCCACACACGCCCGGGCGAAGGCGACGTGGGCGGGGTGCAGATCGAGCCCGAACGCAGTCAGACCGCGCGTGGCGAGCAGGTGAACGTAGAGCCCGTCACCCGCGCCGAGGGCGACAACCGGGCTCGGGTTGCCCGCTTGCCGGGCGACGTCGATGATCGCGCCGACGCGGGCGTTCACGCGCATCTGCTCGGTGGTGTCGCGGGCATAGCGCGACCAGCTTGTGGTTTCGATCGTCAGCGGCTCGGCCCGCACGGCGGGGGAAGCGTCGCCGAACCAGCGCTTGTTCCACAGCAGCGGCGTGCCCGCGTAGCGCCGGCGAACTTCGTCGAGGTTCGGAGCGAGACGGCTGAAACCCCACTTACGCTCGAAATGTTCGAGAGTTTTCCTGATGCCTTCGTTCGAGTCAGCCGTGGTCGCGCGGTCGAACCGCTGCGTGTGATAGTGCACGAACTCGATCTGCGGCACCGCGAGGCAGGTCCAGCCTTTCAGCAGCACGCGCAGTCCCAGATCTTCCGTCTGCCCGCGGAGGAACTCTTCGTCGTATCCGCCGGTCGCTTCGTAGGCGGTCTTTTTCATGCAATGGAAACAGCCCATCGCATGATCGACCGGCAGCGGGTGCTTGATCGCTTCACGCGGCAGTCCGTTGCCGACATGCGAGTAGCCGTTCGGGTGCAGCACGAAATCGCCGCACGCGTGGATTCGCCCGTCCGGCCGCAACTGCTTCGGCGCCACGACGCCCAGGTGGGGCGGGCCTTGGTCGAAGATATCGCACAGCTTGCTGACCCAGTTCGGCGTGAGGCAGACGATGTCGCCGTCGAGCCGAACGAGAATGTCGCCCGCGGCTTTGCGCGAGAGCACGTTCGCAATGCGCGAGAGGTAACCGCAGTGTTTCGCTTCGATCAGCTCAAGAAACGGCTGGCCGCTGGGCCAAATGATTTTCGCCCAGTTGCGCAACGTGGCGAGGCTGTCGTCGGTGGAGCCATCGTCGTACGCGATGATCTCAAACGGCACCGGCTCGCCTTTGAGCGTGTCCATCAGCGAGACGAGCAGGTTGCCCAGCAAGTCGTCTTTGCCGGAAATGGAACTCTCGCGCCCATTGTTGTAGTTCGGGATGAGGATGGAAACGCGCGGCCGCAGCATGGTTCCCTTTATCGGCGGTACCGCGTTTTCCGCCCCAATTCTGGCCAGGAATCCGGGTTATTACTATCGGGCCTGGCAAGAGATAGGTAGGGCAGTAGGCTAAGACTTAGGGTAGTCGGATAATCTCGTTCTATTTCGCAGTGAAACCGCCATCAATGATCAGCGGCGCGCCGGTCATATACTTCGATTCGTCCGACGCGAGATACAACGCCGCGTTTGCGATGTCTTCTTCCGTGCCCAGCCCAAGCGGGTGATCGTTCTTCAGCATCGCTTCGACCTCGGCCTTGTTCGGCACCTGATCCATGAACTCGTGATAGAGCGGCGTCGGGATCGTGCCCGGGCAGATGCAGTTCACGCGAATCTTGTCCGGCGCGTGGCCGATCGCCATTGAACGGGTGAGATTGAGCACCGCGCCTTTCGAGGCGCAGTACGCCGGATGCATCGGGAAGCCGATCAGGCCGGATTCGGAGCCCATGTTGATGATCGACCCGCCGCCGGCTTGCCGCATGATCGGCACGACAAACCGCGAGCAGAGATACATGCTCTTCACGTTGATGGCGAAGGTCTTGTCCCAGTTGGCCTCGCTGATCTTCTCAACTGTGCCATCGATGCACGTGCCCGCGTTGTTAAACAGCACTCGGATCGCACCGAACTGCTGCGCCACGGCGTGGACCATCGCCTCGACGGCCGCGAGGTTCGTTACATCGCAGTGAAAGTACGCCGCTTTGCCGCCTGCCGATTGGATGTCGCGCACCACGGCGTGGCCGAGGTCGTCCTTGAGGTCGACGATCGCGACGGCTGCGCCTTCACGCGCGAAGATGCGAGCGGTCGTCGCGCCGATGCCGCGCGCGGCGCCGGTGATGAGGCAGACTTTGTGCTGGAGGCGTCCTTGGTTCATGGCGTTGTTTTACTCGCGTGCGGAGGCAGCCGCCAAACCCCTCTCCCGCTCGGAGAGGGGTGCGAGCCTTTGATCAACGAATGCAACTTGGAAGAAATCGAGCGGTGAGGGGATTGGGGGCCGCCTTGGTGGGGCGTTTAAAGAGGGCGTTCATGAACGCAACTCCGTGATTGATGATCCAGCCAAACTTGGACGTCCCCCTCACCTGTCACGGGGTTCCGTGACCTCCTCTCCCAAGGGGAGAGGGGTTCAGACGGCCGCCATCGCGGCCGTCACTTGCCCGCGCGCGATGAGCACCGCGCGGCCGGCTTCCAGCGGGATCGCCTGAAAACCCTTGATCGCCACGCCCGCGGCGCCCGCGCCGTTGAGGAGTTGTTCGATCTCCGCCTTTTGCTCGATGGCGAAGAACGGCACAAACCACAGCACCCATTTGCCGGGCTGAGCGCGTTGCTGCGGGCCGTGCGTGTTGAAGTCGCGGGCGGCGTCGAGGTCCGCGAGAACAAGAGCTTCGGCTTCGCCGTCGACCACCTTCATCTGCGAGCCGGTGGCGAGGAACGCGAGCCAACTCGAATCGCCGCCGGCGATGTGGATGCGCGAGCCGGCGTCGAAGTTGCCCATCGCCTGGCAGAACCAGCGAGCCTCGCCGATCGCGGCCGCGTCGTTCGCTCGCAACGTCTGCTGCCACGGCGACGCGGCCTGCTTCTTGGCCACTGCTCGTTCCGAGCCGTCGAGCGAAACCGTCGTGTCTTCGCCCGGCCAATATGCGATGTATTTACCGTAACGCTGAGCCCACACGCTCAACATCAGGCTGTAGAAGATCGGCATCGTGGCGGCCGGTTCGTAGCGGCCGGCGCGGAGATATTCGCCCCACTCGGCCGCGAAGACACTGCGCGTTTCGAGTTCAGTTTCCTTGAACAAGTCGGCGACCTGCACCGCGTTCTGGCCGATCCACATCGCCAGCGGCGGCGTGAAGCCCTTCTTCGGCCGGTCGATCGCCTCGGCCGGAACGTATCGCCTCGCGAGTTCGTGCAGCGCCCACTTGTTCCGCCCGGGCGGCACTTTCATGGCGTCGGGCAGCGACAGCAGGAAGTTCACGACGCGATAGTCGAGCAGCGGGTTTCTCGCCTCAAGGCTGCACGACATCGTCATGCGTTCTTCGAGGCAGATGAGATAGTCGGGCAGATTCGTCTTCACGTCGGTGTAAAGCACGTTGTCCAATCGGCCGTTCGTTGCGTGCCGTCGCCAGAACGGCGCGATGCCTTCCATCGGCGTCGCCGCGGCCAGGATGGCATCCTTCAGACACGGCGAGAGAATCGCCTCGCGCCCGCGCGGCCAGCCCATGAAACTCGTGACGCGAAGGTAGTTCAGGATGTCGTCGATCGCCGGCGCGTACTTCGTCGCGCCTTGCCGATGCATCGCCGCCGCGGCCGTTTCTGGCACCCAGTTGTAGCGGCCCGCGTAGCCGGCGCAGAGTTCGTCGCCGCCCTGCCCGGTTAGCACGACGACGAGTTGCTCTCGCGCCAGTTTCGCGAGCTGACGCATCGAGAACATCGTGAAGTTGCCGTAAGGCTCGTCGTAATAGCCGGCCACGTCGTCGATCATCGCCATCAAGTCGCCGCCGCGCACGTTGCGGCTGAACCACTGGCAGCCGTGCCGCTTCGCGACCAATTCGGCGTACGGCAGTTCGTTGTGCTCGGGCGATTCGTCGAAGCCGATCGAGAACGCACGAATCGGATTGCCCGCGCCGGAGACTTTCGCGGCGAGCGATGTGATGAGCGACGAATCGATACCGCCGCTGAGCAGGCAGCCGATCGGCACGTCGCTCACCAGGCGGATCTTCACGGCGTCAGTTAAGAGTTCGTCCAGCGCGTCGAGCACATCGTTCGGCTGCGTCGGCACCTCGACGCGCTCGTAATCCCAATACTGCTCGACCGCGAAACGCCATCGCCCTTCTTTCGCGTCGAGCTTGAGCAGGTTGCCCGCGGGCAGTTTGTGGATGCCCTCGAAGATCGTTCGCGGCGCCATCACGTAGCCGCGGGCGAAGAACTGATCGAGCGCCGTCGCGTCGACGGGAAACTTCCGGCCGAGGTATTCGAGGATCGCCTTCAGCTCGCTGGCGAACACCAGCAGTTCATCGTCGGCGAACCAATAGAGCGGCTTCTTGCCGAGCCTGTCGCGCACGAGCAGCAGGGCCCTTTCGCGTTGGTCCCAGTGGCCGAAGGCGAACATGCCGTTGAAGCGGTCGATGGCAGCCGCGCCGTCGCGGTTGAGCGCCTTGAATACGACTTCGGTGTCGCACCGCGTGGTGAACTCGACACCGGCGGGGCGGTAGTGAGATTGGATGTCGCGGAAGTTGTAGACCTCGCCGTTGTAGACGAGGGCGAAGCGGGCTTGCGTGGCCGGCGCGTCCAACATCGGCTGCTGGCCGTGTTGGAGGTCGAGCACTTTCAGTCGTTGGTGCGCCAGCGCGACGCCGGGCGCGATCCAGACGCCCTCTTCATCCGGGCCACGATGGCGCAGCGTGTTGCGGGCTTCGATCACACGGTCGCGGTCGGCGATGTGGCGCGGGTCGCGGAAGACGACACCGAAGATGCCGCACATAGGAAAAGTTCCGGGGATTTCGAGAGGAAACGGAGGTTTTATCGGTCTTCGGACGGCGGAGACGTGATTTCGGAGCGGCTGGGCGGCGAAGCGGGCGTGCGGCGGCTGGCAGGCGGATCGATTTTCTGACGAGCGGTCGAAAAAAGTCGTCTACGAATCGTCTCGGAAAAGAAGCGGCGGCCTTTCGGCCGCCGCTTCCGCATCAGCGATCGGATGCCCGCTTTCAGGCGGACTTCCGGCTTTGGACTGAATTACCGACCGAGGAGCTGGAGAACGCTCTGGGGAGAGCTGTTCGCGAGCTGCAACGTGTTGGTCGCCGCGCTGACCAGGATCTGAGAACGGGTCAACTGAGCGGTTTCACTGGCGAAGTCCGTGTCGCGGATCGAGCTTTCGGCGGCGCTGGTATTTTCCAGAGCCACGCCGAGGGCGTTGATCGTCGAGCCGACAACGTTCTTCTGGAACGCACCGAGGCGGCCACGGAGGCTCGACACCTGGTCGATCGCCGCGTTGACGATCTTCTGAGCGGTGTCGAGGTCGCCGTCGACCACGTTGAAGTTCTGACCCGAGGCCAGTTCCGACAGGTAGCCGTCGGTCGTGTCGCCCAGGTTACGCGTGGCAACGTTCTTGATGCCGATGCTGACCTGGTTGAGGATGTCGACGTTCGGGCCGAGGTTGAACTTCGCGCCGCCGCCGGTGATGGTGAAGGCCGTGAAGCTGCCGAGGGCCTGCGAGCCACCCGCACTGAGGGTGACGGCGAGGTCGAGGAAGTCGGTGTTGATGCGGGTCGTGCGGCCCTTCGAGGTCGCGTTGATCCCGTTGATCGTCGCACCGACGTCGGCGCCGGTGTCCTTCACCGCGTTGGTCAGCGAAGCAAACGTCGCCACACCGGTAGTGGTGTAGGTGTTTTCATTCGCGGCGCTGGCCTGGAACACGGCGCCGGTCTGGCCGCCGCGGTTGCTGATCTTGAACGAGACGAACTCGTCCGAACCGTAATCGGTGCTCTTGAGCTCGAGGTAGTTACCGCTGGCGACAGCCGACACGCCGGTGACGGTCGAGAAGGTGTTGACCGACGACGCGATCGCCGCGAGCGTGGTGCCCGAAGCAAAGCTGAACTGACGCGAGCCCTTCGCACCGGCGAGTTCGAACTCGAACTTCGAGTCCGACGCGGTCAGGTCGAGCTGCGTGCCACCGGCCGAGAGGAACAACGCACCGTGCTGAGCCGAGGCGGTCACGACCACCGCGACGTCGCGCGTCCCGCCCGAGGCGAGCTTGGCGGCGTTGATCTGGAGGTCCTGAACCTTGGCGTTCTGGCCGGTGACGTTGAAGTCGTACGTGCCGTTGAGCAGCTTGACGCCTTCGAACGAGGTCGTCGAAGCGATGCGGTCGATCGTCTGCAGGATCGAGTCGATCTGCAGCTGGTTCGCCGACTTCTCTTCAGCAGACAGGCCGGCGTCGTTCGCCGACGAGCCGATGAGGTTCTGCACTTCGAGCAGGAGGCTATTCACTTCCTGCAGGCCACCTTCGGCGATGTTCACGACCTGGTCGGCGCGCTGAGCGTTGCTGATGGCCGCGCTGATCGCGACTTTCTCAGAACGGAGCTTTTCGCTGGCGATGAGGCCGGCGGGGTTATCCGCACCGCGGTTGATGGCGAGACCGGTGCTGAGGCGTTCCAGCGACTGGGTCAGGGACTTGCCCTGTTTGCCAAGGATGCGCTGGGCGAGCAAAGAGCTGGTGTTCGTATTGATGCGACTCATGGTAGAAGTCCTCCGTGAAGGGGGGTGTTATTAAGAAACCCTCGATACTTTGGGCCTCCTGCCCGTGGATCAGATTTTCCAAATCCGTTCCGACACACTTGATGCACGTTTACTGACAACTGATGCTTGTTTCAGACTGAAGCCGTAGGTCTTGCTTCATGCCATGCGTTCGACTCCTTTCCGTGCCCCGGCCTTGGGGCTCCTACTTGGCGGCAGTCGTTTTCTTCCGGTCACACCGGCCGAACCCGCTGCCGCGGCTGTCCTTGCCTCCCGACCCATCTCATGGCTCGTGATTGATCGAGCCTCACGCCGTTCGCCGGCCACCCGGCGAAAAAAGTTTTTTTATCGGACAAGCTTGGCATCGCCTCGTTCCGACGCGCAGGTCTTGCCTGCCCGCCCGGAACAATCGGCACAAACGGCGCGAGCCTTAAGCGCCTCATAAACGGAAAAATCGGAATAGGCCGCAAAACCGCGCAAACGGGGGTCGGACCGGTTATGTGGACGTAGCCCAGAAGGCTGTCGTTTTGGAGGGGTGGTTATCGGGCTGCGGCCAAAATGTCCGGACAGGACCCCCTCCCCCTTTGTCCGCAACAGACATTAAAACCCTTATAAAGCATGAGTTATAAAATGTCCGGATTTTGTCCACGGACATTTCATTGAACTCTCAAAAATCGTTACCAGTTGTCAAAGAGCAAGTTATGGCGAATCGCCTCGATCGAGGCGGACGGGGCACGGACGGGCCGCGGACATGATGTGGACATTTTGCTGGCGAGGCATCGCAAGCCCCTCAGATGGGCGAGCGCCATCAGCCCACAGAACCCGACTGGCGTCGGCGGGGCAGTGATTCAGGGATAGTTTAACAGACGGGCGAGATAAATCAATGAATGTTAAGTGATCAGTGGAAGCGGAAGGTAGGGTGGGCATCGCCCACTTCCGAACGTTCCGTCCAATCAAGAGAAGAGGTGGGCGGTGCCCACCCTACAAAAAAAGAAGGCGGCCCTTTCGGGCCGCCTTCTATATAGATGCAATCTTCAGCGTTTGCCGAAGCCCGGTTTTAGCCGAGCAACTGCAACACGCTCGACGGGGCCGACTTCGCCAGCGACACGGCGCTGGTCGCTGCGGCAACCAGGATCTGGTTACGCGTGAGGTTGGCCGTTTCCTTCGCGAAGTCGGTGTCGCGGATCGAGCTCTCGGCGGCGCTGGTGTTTTCCAACGCGACGCCCAAGGCGTTGATCGTCGACCCGACCGTGTTCGACTGGAACGCACCCAGGCGGCCACGCAGGCTGGTCACCTGGTCGACGGCCTTCGACACGATCTTCTGAGCCTGTTCGAGGTCACCGCTGACCACGTTGTAGGTCTTGCCCGAACCCAGTTCGCTCAGCCGGCCGACCGTGGACGAACCCAGGCCGAGGCTCGAGATGTTGCCGATGCCGAGGCGGACCTGGTTGTTCACGTCGACCGTCGGGCCGAGGTTGAACTTGGCGCCGCTGTCCTGAATCGTGAACGCGGTGAAGCTGCCCAGCGCCTGAGCGCCCGTGGTGGTGAGGTCGAAGGTGAGGTCGAGCGCGTCGGTGTTCACGCTGACCGTCTTGCCCTTGCCACGGGCCGTGATGCCGTTGATGATCGCGCCGATGTCCTGGCCCGAGTCACGCACCGCGCCCGTGCCCGACAGGGCCGTGAAGGCGGTCTGGTTGGTCGTGGTGTAGGTGTTCTCGTTGTTGGCCGAGGCGTAGAACAGGCCGCCGGCCTGGCCGCCGCGGTTGACCAGCTTGAACGACACGAACTCATCCGAGCCAAATTCTGTGCTCTTGAGTTCGATGTAGTTGCCGCTGGCCACTGCCGAAACGCCGGTGACCGACTTGAAGTTGTTGACCGAAACTGCGATGTCGGCCAGCGTGGTGCCCGAGGCGAAGCTGAACTGCTTCGTGCCCTTAGCGCCCGCGAGGTCGAACGTGAAGCGCGCCGACGCGTTGGTCAGGTCCAACTGCGTGCCGCCGGCCGAGAGGAACGCCGCGCCGTGCTGCGCCGAGGCCGTCACGATCGTCTTGACCGACACCGTGCTGTTCGCGGCGATCTTGGCGCCGTTGACCTGAAGGTCGGTCACGTTGGTCGACTGGCCGGTGACATTGAAGTCGTAGTTGCCGTTGAGAAGCTTGGTGCCCTGGAAGCTGGTCGTCGAGGCGATACGATCGATCGTCTGAAGGATCGTATCGATCTGGAGCTGGTTCGCTTCTTTTTCCTCAGTCGAGAGACCGGCGTCGTTGCCGGTCGCGCTGACGAGGCCCTGGACTTGAGTCAGCAGGGTGTTGATTTCCTGCAGACCACCTTCGGCGATGTTCACGATCTGTTCCGCACGCTCGGCGTTGCCGAGGGCGGAGGTGAGGGCGGCCTTTTCAGACCGCAGCTTTTCGCTGGCGATCAGACCGGCGGGGTTGTCGCCACCGCGGTTGATCGCGAGACCGGTGCTCAGACGCTCCAGCGACTTAGTCAACTGCGCGTTCTGGCGGCCCAGCACGCGCTGAGCGATCAAAGAGTTCACGTTCGTGTTGATGCGACTCATAGACTGTTTCTCCCGGAGAACGTTTCGTGGCCTCGGTGTTCTCCCGGCCCGACCCCTGAACCATTCGCCCGATCGAGCAACATGCTCGGGGGCTGCTTCTAAGCCTGTCAGGGTCGGCAGGCGTCGAAGCCGTGAGGTCTCCTCAGCCGTTCAACAGTTTGCGGGTGCTCAGCTACACCCCCGTTGACCGGAGACCACCTCGACGCCGCACACACGGAGTCGCGATGGCACAGGTGGAATCGGGAGGTCTGTAGCGAACAATTAGCGGGGGATAGCGTGCTTGCCCCAATTCTGAAGACAACCGCCCGCACACGCGCCACGCGACGCAAACGCCGCACAAACCGCAGCATTCGCACGCGCGGCATGAACGGAATAAACGTTACAGACGGACCTCGCGCCGGAGGTCGACTTTGATGTGATTAGGCGAGGGAGGGGAGTGGGGGAACGGGTGCCACTCAATGCGTGAACTTGGCGTGCGATCGCCGAACGCAGGAGGCGCAGAGCCGCCGCGTGCCGCGGCGGGACGGGCCGCTTCGGCCCGTTTCTTTAGGTAAACAGCGTTGCGGGGTTGAGCCGTCGATCAAGGTGACTTGGAATGGAAGAAACGGGCTTCGGAAAGCCCGTCCCGCCGCGGCACGCGGCGGCTCTGCATCTCCCGCATCCGGCGACCCCAATCCAATTTCACGGCGTTGGGTGCCACGCTTTGCTGGCTTCAATCCTCTTCCGCCATCGGCGCCGCGGGGTTGATCGTGTCGTGGCTCTCGCCCTTCAGAGGCCCGAAGCTCACGTGCTTGGACGGGTCGATGCGGCGCTCGCGCTTGAAGTTTTCAGCTTGCTGATCGAGCCGCAGCTTCTCGTGGAAGTCGTCCCACTTGTACCACTCCTCCCACTTCGTGATGCCGAGTTTTCTCGCCACGCTCGGGACGAGCAGCCGGCCGCCAACGAGCTGCTTCGTGTCGGGATCGATGCGGCCGCCGTATTGCATTGGTAGACCGGATTCGAACGACGCCTTGAAGATCGTCTGCAGCGGCGTGAGCGCGAGAGGTTTGATCTGGCCGGTCGGCTTGGTCATCACCTGCATCGACGACGGTGAATTGAGCTGGCCCAACACCGTGCCCGCGGGGCCGGCGCTCGCGGCCGGTACTTCAGGCATCGGCGCTTGAAGCACCGGGCCTGGGCGCGCTGCGAACGCTTCGCGGCTCATCTCGTCGACGCCCTCGGGCAGGAGGAACGAAAACCAGCGATCGGAAGCGTGTTCGTTGCGAATCGCGGCGATGTCCTTCAGCAGCGGTTCGACATCTTCTCGCTGCGTCTTGATGCCGGTGCTGATCGCGTTGAGCTTTTCGTCGAGCTTGGCGAACTTCAAGTTGGCCGATTCGACAGAGTCGGCCATCGCCGCGTTTTCGGATTTCAGGGTCGCGATCATCCACAGCGACGCGCCGCTGAGGAGCACCATCGCCGCCATCGCGGCGCCGACGAACGCCGACGGGCGGCGCACTGCCGACCAGATTGTGGCCTTCGGACCGTTCGACCAGAGGTCGGGGTTGTCCATGTGCGACGTGATCTCGGCCAGCAGCGGGTTGCCGCGTTCCTGCGAATCGGGGCGGACGAACTTGAGCGGCGCGGGAAGCTGCGGCTCGTCGATGACCGATTTCCGCTCGCGGCCACGGTCGCGCGACGCGGCGACGAGCGTATCGAGCTGTTCGCGTTGCGCTTCGAGTTGCGACGAAACCTGCTGCAGCAGCATGTCGGAACTCGACGACGAAGTCGACGGCACCGGCGAGCTGATACGGACGGCCTCGATCACCATCGACTGCCGCGATTCCATCGCCGCGAGTTGGTCGGCCATGCGTTCGAGTAGCGGCCGCGTCTCGGCGCGGTCGCCGTCAAACGTGCGGCGCATCTCGACGATCTGCTGCAACGCCGGCTCGGAACGGCTGGTGTGGGACTGAATCGTCTCGCGCACGATTGCGACGAGTTGGTCATGATGCTGCGGCTGCGCGGCGAGTTTGGCGGCGAGGTCTTCGATCGCCTTCGCGTGACGCTCCGCCCCGGCGGCGGCGGCCTGCTGCGCCGCGTGGCCGGCGTCGATCTGCGACGCGATCCGGCCGAGCAGGGCGCTAGTCTCCTGCGCGTTCGGTACGGCGACCGATTGCACCGACGCCACGGCGTCGCGCACGACGCCGACGAGTTGTTCGTGCCGCGCCTGCTGTTCGCTGAACTGATCGGTGATTTTCGCCAGCAGCGATTCCGCGCCGGCCGGCAGGGCGGCGACGGGCTGAGTTGCGCCAATTGCTTGCGATGCGCGGGCGGAGTTGATGAGCGACTTGTACTGCGCGTCGTGCTCAACGAGTTTCGCGGCGATCTGCTCGATCGCCGCACGCGGCATCGAGTTCTGCGAGGCGGCGTTCTGCCGAACCATCGAAACCAACTGCTCGTGGCGCGACTGCTGCTCGCCGAGTTGCTGGGCGATCTGCTTGAGGACCGGTTCGAGTTTCGAAGTATCGCCGGCCGCCGCGTCGCGGACGGTGGCGATCATCTGGTTGTGCCGCGTGTCCTGGTCGGCGAGCTGCCGCGTGATCTGCCCGGCGAACGCTTCGAGCCGCGCGGGCTCGGCCGCGGCGACGTCGCGCATCTCGGCGATGAACTTTTCCTGCCTCGCCTGCTGCTGAACCAGTTGCTCGGTGATCTGCTTGAGCACCGGGTCGAGCTTCGTCGACTCGGCCGCGGCATCGCGAACGGCGGCGACAACACGGTCGTGCTCCGACCGCTGTTCGAGCCGACCGGCGGCCATCGCCTGCAGCAACGCATCGGCGCGCGAGGCGTCAGCCTGCGACGAACTTTCGAGCAGCCCGGCGAGGCGATCCTGCGTCGCGCTTTGCGCGGCAGATTGCGCGGTGAGCTGCCCGGTGATCTGAGCCGTCAGCTTCTTTCCAGCACATTGGGATCCTAAGCTTAGAATTCCACGTGGACAAGTTGTCGCG
>JADMIO011583477.1_pt1 | contig 15960 bp, 6 predicted proteins | sample 8958161 | NCBI WGS metagenome assembly JADMIO01 (sample SAMN16585339, study PRJNA669376) | soil metagenome | isolation source: Crop rotation soil | place: USA: Cullars Rotation, Alabama | collected 2011
GGCTGCGTGCCCGGTGGCATCATGCGCGTGGCCGTCTGCGCCACCGCCGTCACCTGCGCGTTGGCGTTCTCAATCTTGGCGCCCTGGTGGAAGTAGATCTTCACCACGCCGATCCCGTACAGCGACTGGCTCTCGATGTGGTCGATGTCGTTGACCGTGGTGGTCAGGATCTTCTCGAACGGCGAGATGATTCGCCCGTCCATGTCGGTCGGCGACATGCCGGTGTAGTTAAACGCGACGGAGATGACCGGGATGTTGACGTCGGGAAAAATGTCCGTCGGCATCCACGCGAAGGCCATCAACAGGCCAAGGATGGCAACGAGCATCGCCGCCACGACGAACGTGTACGGCCGGCGAAGTGCGAGGCGAACGATCCACATATCGATGAACCCGCTGCGGGCAATATAAACGGCAGCAATCCCAACGCCGCGGCCAAACACCGACCGGGCACAACAGCTCGGCAAAAATACTTAAGCTAATCAGGAGCCTAACTAGTCGCTTACGGCAGATCCTGACTTCGAACTCGCGTCTCTCATGGCTCGGATGATATCCCCTGCTTCCGCAACTGCCGTCCGCCTCAGGTCCGAACCACGACGGCCGTTACGATGAGCCGAACCTTATGCGCGCCAATGCCGCCGTTCAAGCTGTCCCCGTGAGCTCCTGCGTCGAAGCGCCACCACCCGGCACCGACGCGTCGATATCCAGTGACTAACGTCGTTTTTCTCGCGCTGGCGCCGAACCCCCGTGGATAACGGTTTTACAGGACGACGGCCCCGCCGCCGCGCGCGGTAAGATGCCCGCCGTGAAGCGTCGCCTGTTCAACGTGCTGGCTGCCATGTCGCTGGCAGTTTCTGTAGCCTCGGCGTTCCTGTGGGCGCGCAGTTACTGGCGGCTCGACAGTGTGCAGTACTTTTTCTCGAAATCAGGCACGATCAAAGGCAAGGAAATGTTCACCTCTGCGAAAGGTGTGCTGAAGATCGCCCATGACGTGACAATAGAAGCACAGCCTGTTGCACCAGGCACTCGCCCCCTTGGCCTGCGGAGGCTTTCCTGGGAGATGACGAGCGAGGTAGACCCGCTCGCCGATGTACGTGCCTCTGGTTGGCACTGGTTAGGATTCGGCTACGGGCGGAGCGTCGAGTCGTACCCGTCGTCGGGGACCGTGGAGTGGACGTGGCACCGGGACACCTTCGTGTTCCCGCATGCCATGGTTGTACTGCTCTTCGCGCTTTTTCCATTGATGCTTCCGATCATGCGACGGCGCCACCCGGGTGTGGTTTCCTGCCCGCGCTGCGGCTACGACATGCGGGCCACGCCCAAGAGGTGTCCCGAGTGCGGCACGGCGGCAGTCGGGGCGGGGGCGTGAGCGATCATTTTTGGCCGGCGCTGCCGGGCCGCGCGGCCGCCACGCCGGGTCGCGTTCGCCGCGTTGCCGCGTCGCGCGGTACGATGCCCGCCGTGAAGCGCCGCATCTTCAATGTCGTGGCTGCAACGTGCGGGGGCATGCTCGCCGTCGCAGGCTGCGCCTCACACGCGCCGCCAACTTCGGAAGCCGTGAAACCCACGACGGTGACGGAGAAACAATTTGCCGCAAACGAGTTTGTCCTGACAGTTCGTGGCGATGGTTCTGCGAACGTCCGATTCGTCGAAGGCAAAGCTTACGATTTGTTCACCACCGAAGAACTCTTGTGGCAGAAGGCCTTGGTGGACATCAACGCGCATGAGGATCAGAAGAAGGCCACTACTGTGATCGCAGTCCCTGCGTTAGCGGTCGTGGCCTCGTTATCGAAGCTTCCGCGGGCCATCTGTGCGCAACTGCTCTGGGAACGAGAACAAGGCAAGCAGGATCTTCGACCGGCGGCGGCGAGCTGGATAGCCACTCGTGAAATCAAGTTAAAGTCGATGGCACCCGACGCGGGTGGTTACGTCACCATTCACTTGTCTGACGCCGATTGCCAGCAGATCACCTCGGCGATGCACGGCTCGTCGTCGACCGCACCGACCACTGAGGCAGAAGAATGAGATCCGTGAAGCGTCGCATCATCAACGCGCTGACTGCAGTGTCACTCGTCCTGTTTTTGGGCGATGCGTTCCTCGAATGGAGAAGCTCCATCATTCGAGATGAGGTTACGTTCTCGGGCCAGAGCAGGTTTGTCATCGCCATCGACCAGGGACTGATCGAGCTTACGTGTTCAACCTGCTCTGTGGGAACCATCGTACCGATCGGCACAACCGCCATCGGGCTCACTCCGGGCGCCACAACCGTCTATTCGAACTCGCTTGAGATTCACTGGAGGTCGAGGCGGCCGGGCGTGGACGGCCGAATGACACTGCATCATCCCGGTTTTTGCGATAGCACGTTCTATTCGTACGGCACGTCCGTCAGGGGCAGCGACGACGAGGATTGCTGGCCGACGCCGCTCGTCCACCAGGTGTCCGCGATGACGGTCCCGAACAGCGTGCTGCTGATCTGCTTTGCCGTCATGCCGGCCGCATGGGCGTGGAGCGCCTGGCGACGTTATCAGAAGGTCAGCGTCTGTCCGTCGTGCGGCCACTATTTTCGCGGCACGGCCGCGCGGTGTCCCGCGTGCGGCGCGGCGGTCGGCGCGGGGGCGTGAGCGGGCTCTGGTCGGGGGGCCGAGCCGCACGGCCGCCGCGCCGCGTTCGCCGCGAGCGCCGCCGTGCCAGCGACCCGGGTGTTAGCGGCGTAAGATGCAACCTCAACAGATGCTCGACAAGGCGTGCCAACAGTCTGCGGGCGTGCGTGGACACTGGACGTTGTGGGCCGCGTGTCTAGTAACGCTGTCGACGACCCTGTGGCTGGTGCGACTGTACTTCGCCACACAAGATCTAGCTCACGTGCAGCGGCGATACGAGCGCACAGAATTGGCGCGCCATTACCGGGGAAGCGAATTCGTACGCCTATCGATGCACGTTGCAGACGATCAGCTGGCCGGGAAACGGTACGTGCCCGATGATATCGATCACCTACTCGGAAAGCCGGACGCCGTCTCGCCATGGGGGACCCAAATGCGTTGGCTGTACTATTACGACAACCACGGCCATCGGGACGGGATTGTCCTCTTCGTCTTCGGCCAAGGGCAGGGCCTTCAAGAGGTAGGCTTCGGCGCGAGTAGCGGCATCGTCGCCAGCGAATGGAACTCCCCATTGGGCGCAACGACTCGCCCGGCCCCGTAGCCCTTGGAGCGCCGCCACTTCCCCGTATCGCGCGGTAAGATGCCTGCCGTGAAGCGTCGCGTCTTCAACCTGCTGGCCGCGGTGTCGTTGGCCCTGTGCCTCGCCTTTCTGGCATGGCGACTGTGCGATCGTGGGCACCTCGTTACCTCCACTTGGGCGGCATACGAAGGACCGGCGAATGGTCCGATGACACCCGTCGGCAGCGGCCGTTTGACCACGACCGCCCACTACATACGCCTTGGCCAGTACCACCTCACCTACCTACAAGCGATATCGCTTGCACTTGTTCTGCTTGGGCTGTGGCTTTTACTTACCGTGATTAGCCGCATCAGCCTTGCGATCGGTCCACATCCGGGTCTCTGCCCGGTCTGCGGCTACGACTTGCGCGCCACGCCTGAGCGATGTCCCGAGTGCGGCACGGCGGTCGGGGCGGGGGCGTGAGCGCATCATCGGACACCTACGACGGAGAACGCCATGGGGTCGATCAAGCGGCTGTGTGTGAGAGACGTCAACTCTAAAGAGCGCTTCGAGCGACGCATAATTCAGTTCGCCAAGGCGTGTTGGTTTTCAACATGCTGTTCAGGATGATCAGCAGCTTGCGCATTGGCGGCGGTGACGACGACCTTGAACGGCTTGCCCGTGGCCGCGAGCCGATCCGCAAACGCGCGGATCAGCCGGTTGTAGCGCATGGCGTTGAACGGTGCCATGTAGAGCGTGGCGCGCACGGCAGGTCGTCCGCCGCGGATCGCGCGTTTGCCGCGCTGGGTTCGGCGAATCGCGGTTCATCGGCGCCACGCCGACGAGTGCCGCGATCTGTTCGTGCGAGAGCCGACCCAGTTCGGGCAGCTCCGCCACCAGGCTGCCGGCGGTGGTCGGGCCGACGCCCGGGAGGGTTTGCAGCAGGTCGCGCCTGCCCCAGCCAGTCATCGCCGGACTCGATCAGCTCCGCGATCTGTTGAATTTAGCGAAGATGGTGGATCTAGCGAAAATCCCGAGCGCCGTTTGCCATATTGTTGCTAGGGATCCAGCAGATATGGATTGTAAGATTCTGATGTTAAATGGCTTGTCGCAGATGCCCTGTCGGGCGAGCGCGATTTCCCGCGCTCGGATTTTATTGTAAATGACGAAGCCTTCCGCACGCCTCTGGGGATTTCACCATTCGTCGCCGGACTTGGAGGCAGGCGGCGACGCGTAACCCGGCTCGGCGCGGCCGGGAGATCAAACGGTGGAGCGCGTGCACCCGAGCCGCGGTGAGCGCCGGGAGCGGCGCGCGGACACCGCAATCGCGGCCAGCCCAAGCAGCGCCAGTGTTCCTGGCTCCGGCACCTCGGCGGTCGCGCCGCTGGCAAGCCGCGCCGTCGAAACCGCATCCATCGCCCCGGCCGCACCGCCCGCGGCGCCCACGGCCGGGCCGCTCGCCAGTGCCCCGCCGTAGTTGCTGGCCAGATTGCCCAGGTCCGTGACGTCCACCGCGCCGTCGTAGTTGCTGTCCCCCTGCACCCACAACGCGCCACTCGCCGCGCCGTAGCTCGACGCCAGGTTGCCAAGGTCGGTCACGTCCACGCTTCCGTCGAGGTTCGTGTCGCCCAGCAGCGTGGCGCGCACTTCGAAGTTTCCACCGCCGGCGTCGCCGTAGCCCAGCGCCAGGCCCGCGGTCGTAGTGATGGCATTACCGCCGGTGATCAGTCCCTCGGCCGTGCCGGCCAGCCCCGGCGCGATCAGGATGTTGTTGGTCAAGTCGATCGTGCCGCCGTCGGTGAGTGACGAGCCGACCTGCAACGTCAGCGGTGTGAGCGGCGCGGCCGACGCGCCGAGCTTCACGCTCCCACCGGCGGGCACGTTGAGCGTGCCGAGCGTCCGCGTGGCCGGCGTGCTCGTGCTCGCGTTGCCGGGAACGTTCACGGCGCCGTTGGCGTTGAGCGTGCCGGCGAACGTCCCGCCACCGGTGATGCTGAGCGTCGATCCGCTGTCGACGGTCACCACGCCCGCCGCGTTGCCGCTCAGCGCGCCGATCGTCTGGATGCCGCCGCCGCTGAACCGCGCGGTGCCGCCGTTGGCGCTGACATTCGTCACGCTCGCCAAACTGCCGCCAGCGCCCACCTGGAGCGTACCGGCGTTGACCGTCGTGGGTCCGGTGTAAGTGCTGGCGCCGGTCAGCGTGAGCGTGCCGGCGCCGTTCTTGGTCAGCCCACCGTCGACGGTCGCGCCCAACCCCGCGTCGTGGGTCAGCGCCTGCCGGATCGTGTCCGTGAAGCCGTTGGTGTCGACGATCGCGCCACCGCTCTTCACGACCGCGCTGCTGAGGTTCGACACGAACGTCGCGGTGCCGGCCGCCGCCTGCAGCGTGCCGCCGTTGAAGTTGAAGACGCCGACGCCGGGTCCGCTGGTGATCGCCCTGGTGACCTTCGGCGTGGTGAGCGTGCCTCCGTTGAGGTTGTAGGTGTACGTGCCGGTGGGGTTCGCGCTGCTGCCGAGGACCACCGCACCGCTGCCGCCGACCGTCGTGCCGGCGTTGCTGTAGAACGTAATCGTGCCGCCGTTCTGCGTGACCGTCGCGTTCTGCGCCGTGCCCTGCGCGCCCACCGCGAGGCTGGCGTTGTTCAGCAGGTTGATGGCGCCACCGTTGACCGTCATCGTGCTCGCGCCCGCGACGGCGCCGAACGCCCCGACTTCCAACTGCGTCCCGCCCGCGCTGTTCTGGTTCAGCGTACCGTTATTGAGCGTGTACGTGCCGGGGCCTTCGGAGCCGACCGTGAACCACTGGGCGGCGTTGAGCGTGCCGCCGTTCTGAATCAACGTCCCGGTCCCGCCCGTGGTGTTGGCGGAGTTACCGGCGACGATCACCCGCTGAGCGTTGAGCGTGGCGCCTGCCTCGACGTCCAGCGTGCCGCTGGTGCCGGTGGCGTTGGCGATCTGTACGTCCGCCGACGTCACGCCCGTCGAGCTGCCGCCGGCCAGCTTCAGCATCCCGCCGTTGACGATCGTCGTGCCGGTGTAGCCGTTGACGGCGTTCAACTGCATCGTGCCGACGCCGGTCTTGGTCAACCCGCTGGCCACCAGGTTCGACGACGTGTTGAGCAACCGGGCCGAGACGGTCAGATCGCTGTTGGCGTCACCGGTGGCGTCGGCGACGTTGAACGTGACGGACTGTCCCGCCGTCGAGTTCTGCCCGAGGTGGATGCCGTTGGCCGTGGAGTCGGAGCCGACGAAGTTGTCGATCGTCGACGGCGCCGAGCCACCGACGGTCACGGTCCCGATCAGCGCCAGGCCTTGGAAGTTCGTGCTGTTCGCCCCGGTGCCGACGTGCACCGCGCCGCCGTTGAGCGTGAGGTTTCCGATCTTGTTCCACCACCCGCTGCCGGTCGTGTTGAGGCCCGTCTGAAACACCCCGCCCTGGTTGACGACCAGCGTGAGACCTGACAGCGTATTGGTGCTCCCGCCGGTACCGAGCACGTTCCCACTGGTGAGCGAGAGCACTCCGCCGCTGTTGACCGTGATCGTGCGCCCGCTCGCCACCAGGTCGCCGAGATTGCTGGCGATCTGGCCCGCCGGCGTGCCGGAGATGGCGGTCCCGGCGGCCACGGTCGCGTTGTTGATCGTGATGCCGCCGGTGAAGGTGTTGAGCCCCGTCAGCGTCAGCGTCCCGCCGGTGCCCGTGCCGGAGTTGACGGTGATGCCCCCGACGCCCGAGATAACGCCGGAGATCGTTCCACCGCGCACGGTTGCGTAGTTGTACCAGTCGCGCAGGCCGATGACGGCGTTCGCGTTCAACGTGATCGCGCCGGCGTGCGTGCCGGTCGTCGCGTTGTTGAAGCTGATGACGCTGTTCGTGCCACCGCTCACGACGATGTTGTTGTACGTCGTCAGTCCGTTGGCCACCGAGAACTCCGCCTCGTTGCCGAGCGTGACCTGCCCGTTGAACGGCAGTGCGTCCGCCGCCGAGTACTCCAGCAACCCGCCGTTCTGCAGCGTGAGGTTCCCCGTGTAATAGGAGTTGGGGGCGGTCAACACCAGCGCGCCCGCGCCGGCGGTCGTGGTGTTGGGCGCGGCGCCCGCAAGCGTGCCGTTGCCGTTGACCGTCAGCGCGCCGCTGCCGAAGAGCGTATTGGCCGTGTTGAAGATGACGCGGTCGCCCTGGGAGGTCGTTCCCACGCCGTTGCCGACGATGCTCAACGTGGCCCCCGCCGATCCGATCGTAATCGGGTGCGTGCTCGTCAGCGCGGTGGTGTTGGTCGTGCGAAGCGTCGCACCGTTGATCACAACCGGTGACGCGTTCGACCCAAGGTTGTTGTTAGCGCTGATCGAGACGGTACCCGCGCTGATGCTCGTTCCGCCGCTGTAATTGTTCGTCCCCGACAGCGTCAGGATGCCACTTCCACCGCTCTTGACCAGCGAGCTGGCGCCAAAGCTGGTCGTATCGGTGATCGTCCCGCTGAACGTCAGCACCTTGCCCGTCGCCACGTCGATCGACGCGCCGTTCTGAAACTTGTAGTTGACACCGGTGACGCTCGAGTTGTCGGTGGCGAGAAGCTTCGAAGTCGGGTCCTGGAACCGCCAGGTGCCGGCGCCGGCGTTCGCCCCGCCGGTGGTCATCGTGCCGCCGTTGAGAATCACGAGCCCGACGCCGACGTCGCCCTGCGTGTCCGTCGTCAGCGTGCCGCCGCCGTTGACGGTGATCGGCTTGTCGTTCACCCCACTCCAGCCGAACAGGCTGTTGGCGCCCGCCTTCAGCGTCCCGCCGCTGTTGACCGCGATGCCGCTGACGTTGCTGAACCCCGCGTTGAACTGCGGGTTGCCGCTGACGTTCGCGTAGAGCGTGCCGCCGTTGACGACGACCGGGCCGCTGAACGAATTGGCCGTGCTGATCGTGAGAGTGCCCGTGCCGTTCTTCGTGAGCGACGCGCCGCCCGCGATGCCGAACCCGCCGCCGCTGGTGATCGTGTAGTTCTTCGCCGAGTTGTTGAAGACGAGCGCCGCGGGGGAGACGCTGGCGGTGTTGATCGTGACGGCCGTCGGACCGGTCGCCGAGTCGTCGAACAGGACGTTATCCCCTTCGATGTAGTCCGTTGCCGTCGCGGCGGTCTGCAGCTTCCAATTGCCGTTGGCGCCCGTCGAACCGACCACCCAGTTCCCGCTGTCGCCGCCGCTCCACACCGGCCGGTCGCCGGTCACGTTGAGCAGCACGGCGTTGGCGCCGTTGTTGACCAGCGTGCCGCTCGTCCGGGGCCCGAGCGTGAACGGCGATCCGCTAAACGTCCCGCCGCCCGCGAACGACGTGTAGGCGATCAACGCGTGCGACCCCGGCAGCACCGCCCCGCTGTTCAGCAGGCTGACGTTCACGGTGCCGTTGGCGGTGAGCACGCCGGTAAAGATGAGCGGACCGGTGCGATCGAGTCCGTTCAGATCGAGCGAGAGCGATGACGAGCTGGCCGTGCCCAGCGTCAGGCCGCTCGACGTCAGCGTCGTGCCGGCCGGCGCGAACGCCTGGACGCGCAGCGTCGCGCCGTCGGCCACGTTCACGCTGCCGACGTTCGACGGGGCGGATGCAAAGCCGAGCGTGCCGGCACTGACCGTCGTCGTGCCGGTGTAGGTGTTTGCGCCCGCCAGCGTCCAGGTCCCCGCGCCTTGCTTGGTGACGTTGATCGTCCCGTTGACGTTGCCCGCGTTGTTCGAGATCGCGCCGTACACCGCGCCGTTGCCCGCGCCCTGCATGTAGAAGTTGCGCGCGCTGGTCGCGTCGGTCGTGATGTTCCCGTTGATCGTGATCAGCCCCGCGTCCGACTGCACGCGCGCCTGGTTGCCGCCGGTGGTGATCGTCACGGGTGCGTTGATCGCGTTGTTCCCGCTGACGTTGCGGATGCCGTCCGACCCGCCCGGGTCGTTGCGCTGCGCGAACGTGATCGGGTTGTTGACGGCGATGCCGCCCGTCAGTTCGAGCCGCGCCGTCGACCCGGTCGCCCCGCCGTCGCTGGAGATGAGGATCGAACCCGCCCCGCCGGTGCTCGCTCCCATCCGCAGCACGCCCTGCGCAACCTGGATCACGCCGTGGTCCGTCACGCTCCCGCCGCTGAACGTGATCGTGTTCGTCCCGTTCTTCACCAGCGTTGCGCCGGGCTGCACGCGCACCCAGTTGTTCGTCGCGGCGGGGTTCAACCCCCAGTCGATCGCGCCGGTGATCGTGCTCGTGCCCGCCAGCGCGTTGATGTATTTGACGGTGCCGGCGCTGCCGGTCATCGTCAGCGTGCCGCCTGAGAGATAGGCAACGTGCTCGCCGAGGTCGATCCCGCCGACGTCCGACGTGTTCCCGCTGCCGACTGCTCCGATGTAGGTGTATCCCATCGGCGTCGGCACGTTGTTGACGTACAGCGCCGAGTCGCCGAACCAGTTGTACCAGGCGTACCCCGCTACGTAGCTCTGCGACTCCATCCACGGCACGACGATGTTCAGGAACTGCCGGTTCGCGTCGATCATCTGCGATACCGGGTACGTCCCGCCCCAGTCGTGGATCGCGAACTCGGTGATGAACACCGGCAGGTTGTAGCTGCTGTGGTAGGACGAGACGCGGCTCTCGAAATTGCTGGCCGCGCCGGCCGGGTCGGTTGGCGTGCTGATGTCGTACCAGTGAAACGCGACGGCATCGACCTTCAGCCCGCTGGAGTTGGCCTGCGACATGAAGCTCGACAGCCACTGCTGCCCGCCCGTCGCCCCGCCGGTGTCGGCGACCGCCGGCGAGACGAGCTTGATGCTCGTGCCGTGCGCGCTGTTGTACGCCACCGTCGAGTTCGAGATCGTCGTCCACGACGAGATCGCGGTCTGGACCGACATGTTCGCCTGGTCGGATCGCTCCGGTTCGTTGAAGCCCAGGATGTACTGCGGGTTCGTCGCCAGCGTGTTATTGATCGTCGTCTGCGATGGCCCGTTCCAGAACATCGGGTCGAACGTCGCGTTGAACCCGCCGGGGTTCGCCGCCCCGGTGCCCCACGTGTAGTACCACCCCGCGCCTGAGTTCTGCAGGCCACCGTAGCTCGCGCCGCTGTCGCCCATTCCGCGCTTGGTTGAGAGGATCCCGGCCCGCGCGTAACTGGCAGACAACCCCGCCAGCACGGCGGCGATCGCAACTGGCAACCGACGTCGCTCGCTCATTCGCCTCTCCGCAAAGGCTTGGAACCGACATGACCGCGGCGGCCAGCCGCAGTTACCTCACCGCCGCTTGCCCAAACGCAGCGAATTTCTTCGCGACGCGCAATATAAGTAGGCGTGGCGGGTGGACGGGTAAGCAACTTCCTCGCACTAGCACGTTGGTAGCAGCGCCGCCTCCACGGGAACTATACCGTATCGGTCACGCTGGTGGTTTTCGGGAATCGCGCATTTCGCCTCGGTTTTTGCGAACCCGGCGTCTTATCACGTAACCGTCTTGTTATTATCCGGTTGCGCGACATCCGCGCCAGCGTGTCGGATGACCCAGCCGCGCGGATCTGGTACACAAGCACCCAAATATGGCAGCCCGCCGCGTCATCGCCGTCGTTCAGTGGGCCGACATGACCTGCTTCCGCGAGGTCCTGCGCGGCATCAACGCGTTCGCCAACGCCACCGCGTCGTGGCAGATGCACTTCTTCACGCCGTCGGACAACTACGAGTCGTTCCTCGAACAGCAGAAACCCGACGGTCTGGTGCTCGGCCTGATCGATCGCGAACGCGCCCGCCGCGCGGTCGAGCTGGTGCCGCGGACCGTCGGCGTGTGCGGGTTTCAACTCGCCGGGCTCAACGACGTCACGACGTTCGAATCGGACGACGAGCGCGTCGGCGAGGTGGGCGCGCAGCACTTCCTCCGCAAGGGCTACCGCGACTTCGCGTTCGTCGGCAATAGCGTCGCCTGGTCGCTGGCGCGCGCCCGCGGGTTCGAGCGCGCGCTTCGCGACGCCGACTACACGTGCGCGCAGCTGCAACAGGAATGGGAACCCCCCGCCGCCGGCCGCGGTTGGCACAGCACCGATCGCGTCGGACAACTGCTCGCCTGGCTGCGCAGCCTGAAGTGGCCGCTCGCGCTGATGGTCCACAACGACCTGCGCGCCCGAGCCGTCGCCCAGATCTGCCGCGACGAAGGCATCCGCGTGCCCGACGACATCGCGATCCTCGGCGTCGATAACGACGACCTGGATTGCGAGCTGTCCGACCCACCGCTGTCCAGCGTCGCGGTGCCCTGGCGACGCATCGGGTACGAAGCCGCCAGCCTGCTCGAGGAAATGCTCGAAGGCGAGCGCCCGGAACCACGGGTCGTCAACGTCCCGCCGATCGGTGTGGTCGAGCGGCAGTCTACCGACAGCATCGCCGTTTCCGATCCCGACGTCGGCGCCGCCGTCCGTTACATCCGCGAGCACGCCCACGAGCGCATCACCGTCGAAGACGTCCTCAAGGCCGTCCCGATCGGCCGGCGCTCACTGGAAAAGCGATTCCGCGCGAGCCTTGACCGCTCGCCGCTTGAGGAGATCCGCCGCGTACACGTCGAGCGAGCCAAGCAGTTGCTCGAAGCCACCGACCTGTCGATCAACGACGTCGCCCGCCGCAGCGGGTTCGGCGGCTCCACCTGGTTCACCGAGGCCTTCCACGACCTGGTCGGCGAATCGCCCGCCCAATACCGAAAGCGCCACCACCGGGCGTGACACCCGTGACACGCGGGCGGCGGTAACGACGACGGTGTCGCCCGCGGAAACCTGCCCGGCCAGGCGCACGCCGTAGCTGCTCGCCAGGTCACCCAGATCCGTCACATCGACCCGTCCGTCGTAGTTGAAATCACCCGACTGCCACCTCCCGCCGCTCGTCGTGCCGTACGCGCCCGCGAGGTTTCCCAGGTCGGTCACATCCACGTTGCCATCGAGGTTCGTGTCGCCCCTCACCGCGAACCGCACTTCGATTAAACCACCGCCCAAATCCACCGATCCCAGCGTGCCGCCCGGCGTGCTCGTGCGCAGTTGCCCGCCGGTGATCTGCGACCCTACAGCAGCCAACGTGGACGACGTGATCAGTTCGTTGTTCGTCAGGTCCAGCGACGACCCCGCGCCAACCACAGTGAGCGAGCCGACCTTGAGCACGGCCGGCGCGGCCGCTGATCCCGAAGCCCCCACGGCAACCGATGCACCCGCGCTGATGGTTATCCGCGCGAGATGCTGCCCGGCGCCAAAGGTCACCACAGAGCCCACGTTCGCCACGTTGATGGTGAGATCCGCCGAAGTCGTAGCGACGTCCGCATCGAACGCCATGGCGCCCCCGTTGACGTTCAACGTGTCGTTGCCCGTCCCGCCGCTCAAAACCACGCTCGCCCCCGGCTGCGCCGATTGCGTCAACGCGTCGTCGCCGCCCAGCAAGTCGAACTCCACGCGCTCGAGGTTCGCGTACGTGATCGAACCGCCGGCAGCGTTGGTCACGTGTGACCCGTCGATCGCCAAATCGTCGGCCCCGCCGCTGCCCACGACGATCAAGGCGTCGCCGGCGCTGTCGCCATTTGGGCCTCCGTCGAACCCCAGCCCACCGCCCGGGATCGCGTTACCATTGGTGAGGTCGATCGTCGCACCGTCATCGCCGCCGGCGCCGCTCAACGTCAGCGACGGCAACGCGGCGAGCGCGATCGCGTACGTCGGGTTGCCCGCGGCTGAACTCGACCCCACCCAGATCTGCTCGGTGACGCCGTCCGGCGCGAGCCTAACGTACCACGCATCGGCACCGGTCGAGCCGATCTGGAAGGTGGGAACGACGTTGACCGTCGCGCCGCCGCTGACGCCGCCCGCCGTCGCCACGACTGTGAACGCGCCACCGATTTGTGCCGCCGTAAACAAGCCCGTCGGCGAGACGCTCCCACCGCCGCCACTCACCCCCCAGGTGAACGCCGTCACGGCGTTACCGAATTGATCCGTCGCCGTCGCCGCGAACTGCTGCGCCGTGCCGCCAGCGATCACCAGGTCGTTGGGCGTGACAGAAATCACCGCCGGTATCTGCTGAACCACCAGCGTCAGTGTGCTCGTCACCGTCCTGCCCGCGCCACCAAGATCGGTAATGTCTACCGCAAAGCTGTACGTGCCCGCCTTCGTGAACGTCGCGACGCTCGACTTGGCGGCGTTCGTCCCGTTCGCGCCGAACCTTACCGGCGCCGGCGGTGTGCCCGTCGTGGACCACGTATAGATCAGGTTCCCTTCCCCACCGTCGTCCGCGCCCAGCACGTTCAGGCTCGCCGTCATTCCCGTGACCGGGTTCGGCGTTGCACCGGCCGCGCTCGCGACGGTCGGGCCGCCGTTGCTCGACTGGATCACCTGCACGTGATCGAACACCGACGTGTTCATCTCCGACGCCGTGCCCGAGGCGACCGCCAACCCGACCAGCACACCCGAAGTCATCGAGATCGATTGGCTGCTGAACGGCGATCCCCAACTCACGCCGTCGGTCGACGTGTACGCGTTGAACGTGTTACCGATGCGCTCCAGCTTGATCCAGTTCGGCGCGAACTCATTCGTGACGCTGCCGCTGACCGACGCCGCCGCGTCGGTGGTCGTCCGGCGGAGCAGCCGCATGTTGCCGACGCTGCCGGGGTCCTCGAACAGCACCGCCGCCATCTTCGACCCCACCGCCAACGACTCGCGAATCATCACGCCCGCGCGGTCCGAGCCGTTGGGGGTGTTCTGGAAACTCGTCACGCGCGCAACGATCGTCACGTCCCCACTCACCGGCAGGTACGCGAACTGGCAGGTGTCCGCCGTGCCGCCAATCCCGCTGCCGCTCGCGGCGGCGCTTGAACTGACTCGGTAAACACCACCGCTGACGCTCGACCCACCGGCGAGCACCGGCGAGCCGATGTCCTGGTTCGACCACGGCGCCGGCAGCCCCGCGCTCGTCGATGCCTCCGACGAGTTATAGCTCTCGCCGTCGCTGTTCTGCGCGGATACGACGTAGTAATAGCTCGTCCCGCGGGTGACGGCCGAATCAGTGTACGTCGTCGCGGTCACGCCACTGGCGATCGTCGCGTACGGCCCGCCGGCCGTCAGCGACCGCTTCACGTTGTAGCCCGTCGCGCCCGAGGAGGACGTCCAGCTCAACGTCACCGCGGCCGGCGTTCCCGACGCGCCCAAGTACAACGGTTCCGTCGGCACCGGATTGCCGTCGAGCGCCGTGCCCAGGTACAGCGCGACCGTCGACCTCGGACCGACCGTCACGGTGCCCGACTTGCTCGCGCCGCCGACCAGGTCCGTCGCCGACGTGAACCCGCTCGGCGTATTGAGCACGTAGCTCCCTGTGGTGCTCGCGTCCAGACCGACCAGATAGTTGCCGAAGCGAAACGCGTAAAAGTCCGCCTTGCCCCGAAACGGCTCCTCCGACCGCGCGTCCGCCGGCGCCTGGGCGATCGGCAGGACCTCCCCGGCGTACGCCTGTGACGGGTTATCCGGTGGCGTGTAGTTCGTCTGGCCCGGCATGTCGATCCAGTTCGGCCTCGCGATGTACGAACCGCTCGCGGTGAACTGCGGGTTGGTTTCCATCACGCCGTACTGTTCGTACGTCGACGTGCTGTAGTCGAACCGCGCGATGCCGTTCACACCCGTGCCGTTCTTGGCCTGCCAGTACGGCTCGAGCCACAGCCGGTCGTTGCCGTGCTTGATCACGACAACCCCGTCCTGTTCGTCCGACCACGCGAAGTCGGGCTGACCGCCGATCATCGGCAGGCGGATCCCGCTGTCCGGCGCCGCCTTCACCGCGTCGTAGTCGTCGTACACCTCCATCACGAACCGCGAGTCAAACGTCAGGCTGCTGTAGAACCGCGCATCGTCCGTCAGGTGCGCGAGGAATTCGTTGTCGGCCAGCATTTCCTTCGCATAACCCACCGCGGTGGGATCGAGCGTCACCCCGGCGACGCGCATGCCCTGGGCGAACCCAAAGGGATCGCCGTACGCGATGTCGTCGGTGAAATAGCCGTCCGCCTCGCGCACGCCGCGCCACGCGATCAGGCCGACACGCTGCACGTCGCGGTAGTTGTTCGACCCGCTCACCTCCATCGCCGGCCGGCGGAAGTACGCGATCGCCTTGATCATCTTCACCGCCTGGTCGCGGAACGCGGCGTTGCCGGTCCACTGGTAGAACGTCGCCGCGTACGCGGGCATCTCGCTGTACCCGCCGGCGTATCCGTACTCGCGCGTCAGGCCCTTGTCGGTCACCTGGTAGTACCCGCTGCCGTTCTTGAGCGTGCTCCCCCCGGCCGCCGTGTCGCTGCCGAGCCACGGCAGCAGGCCGATCGATTCTTTGAGGTATCGCTGCGCCGCCGCCTCGGGCAGCGCGCGCGCATCACCCAGGTCGAGCAGCGCACGGTTCGCCTGGTAGATATGGCTGTCGGCGATCAACGACTGGTTCGTCAGGTATCGCGAGTCGCGGTTGAGCCGGCCGAAGTCCCGGCTGGCCGCCAGCATGTCGCCCCACGCCTGCCGTCGCGTCTTGTTGCCGCCCGCGGCGCCATAGTTCACGACCGTGTCGAGGCTCCCCTGCAACGGTGCCAAGAGCAGGTGGATCGCCCACCCGATTTCGCCGAATCGTCCGCCCCACACTTCGTTCCCACCGTCCGCGCCGTAGTTGCTCGTGTTCGTGCTGGTCGTCGGGTTCGTGTAGTAGTCGCCGGCGAAGCCGTCGATCACCGCCATCACCTTGCTCACCACGGCCGCGTTCTGATACCCCGCTGACAACTGCGACACCGAATACGATCGCGCCAGCATCTCCACATCCGTGGCGGTAGAT
>JADMIO011222230.1_pt1 | contig 15955 bp, 12 predicted proteins | sample 8958161 | NCBI WGS metagenome assembly JADMIO01 (sample SAMN16585339, study PRJNA669376) | soil metagenome | isolation source: Crop rotation soil | place: USA: Cullars Rotation, Alabama | collected 2011
GCGCCAGCCGCTGCTTCCAGCCGCCGGAGAGATGCGCGGCGAGCTGGTTCTGATCGCGCTGATCGAGTCCGGTGAGTTTGAGAACATCGGCTTTCCGCTGCGCCAGGCGCTCCGGCGAAAGCTGGTAAATCCGGCCATAAAACTCAATGTTCTCACGGATGGAGAGATCCGAATACAGACTGAACTTCTGCGACATATAGCCGATGCGCCGCTTGACGGCCTCCGCCTGGCGCACCACATCGAACCCCAGTACCGACGCCGATCCCGCGGAAGGCTCCAGCACGCCGCAAAGCATGCGGATGATCGTGGATTTGCCAGAGCCATTAGGGCCGAGCAATCCGAAAATCTCGCCGCGCTTCACGGCAAATGAAACATCATCCACTGCGACCAACTTGCCGAACCGGCGCGACAAGTGGTTCAAGATGATGACGGGGTCTTCGCTTGGCATTTCATTCATTGGTGTTCATCTGTAGCCAATTTACCCAGGCAGCCACACATCCGCCGACATGCCGGCGCGAAGCACATGTTCGGGATCCTGCAGCGTGACGCGAATTCGGAAGACCTGCTTGGAGCGTTCCTCGGGCGTCTGCACGTTGTTGGGCGTGGCCTCGGCCGCGCGCGAGACAAACGTGATTTCGCCCTGAAAATCCCTATGCGGAAAGCTGTCCACCGTGACGCGCACTTTCTGGCCGGTCTGGATATTGCCGGTTCTCCGGCACGTAGGCGCGCACCCAGAGTTCGCGCGTCTCGACCAGCGTGAGCGCCGGGGCGCTGGCGGCCAAGAGATCGCCGGGGCGGATATCCACAGCTTCGATGATGCCATCAGAAGGCGCGGTGATCGTCAATTCCCCGATCTGCTTTTCCAGCACCGCAATTGCCGCCTTTTGCGCATCCACCGCCGCCTGGGCCGCGGCGATGTCTTCGGATCGCGGGCCATTTTCCATCAAAAGCAGCGCCTGGTCTGCCTGGGCAACCTGCGCCGCGGCCGAAGCGATGTCTTCCTTGCGCGAGCCTTCCTTGAGAATCGCGATGCGCTGCTGGCGGATGATCAGCTCGGCCTGCGCGGATTTAAGCTGCGTGGTCGCCTGGTCCACTTCATCGCGCGAAGCGCTGCCGGCGTTGAAGGTGCGCGTGACGCGGTCGAAATTCTGCTGCGCCAGCAGGAGCTCGCTCTGCGCATGATCGAGAAACGCCTGCGCCTCGTTGATTTCCTGAGGGCGCGGGCCGGCCTGCAGCTTTTCCAGTTCAGCCTTGAGCTGATCGCGCTTCGCCCGGGCCTGCGCGATCTCTTCCTTGCGAAACCCATTTTTCAGAAGGTCATGCTGCGCCTGTCGCTGCGCCAGCACCTTCTGTGCCTCGGCCAGGCGCTCCTTGAGGTCGAAGGGCTCGAGTTCCAAAAGCGGCATGCCTGCCTTTACCAGCTGGCCCTCTTCCACCAGCACCCTGGCAATGCGCCCGCCGACGCGCGAACCCACGCGGACATCGTGCGCCTCGATAAATCCCGACACCTTCTGCGGAGCCACGCGCAGACGATGCTGGCTGTAAAGCAAAACGCCCAATAGCGCCGCGGCGATCAAGACAAACGCGACGATGCGCGCCCACATGGCAAAGCTCCCAATTCAACAGAAACGCATCTTCGTGAATGACTGGAAGCGCGTCAATTTCCAGTCCGTCCGCATGATGACTATTTCTCAGGTTCTGAAGCAGATTTTCGCGGCTTTGGCCGCTCGGGTCCGATATACCTCTTGTGGTAAGATCGCATTCACTCCCAGCGATGCGACTGCCTACACTGATAGCGATTACGGAGGTTTTACATGCTCGCCGCCCGCCGGATGGGGCTCTATTCCAAAAAACTCGTGCGCCGTGCATGCGCTCCTTCATCACGTCTCGAGATTCTCGAACCCCTCGAAGCCCGCGCCCTTTTGAGCGCCTCGATCATCATTGCCGGCAATACCCACGTCATCCCGTTCGGCGACAACTCACCGGGCCCTTTTGACTTCACCGATTTTGGCGTGATGAGCATCACCGCCGACGCCACCATCGGCACGGTCAGCCGCACGTACGTCATCGCCAACAGCGGCTCCTCGCCCTTGATCCAGAATGGCAATGTGGAAGTCACGCTCTCGGGCCCCAATGCAACCGATTTCATCGTCTCCCCACAGCCGCCCTCCATCATCGCGGTGGATTCAAGTTCGACCTTCACGATTCAATTCGCGCCGCGGGGCGTGGGCACGCGAACCGCCAAGGTCACGATTCACACCAACGATCCGGATCATCCTGCCTACACGTTTGCCATCAAAGGCACCGGCCTCAAAACCAACAATGACAGCGCCAACCACCTTCAGGTCGCCACCACGCATGCCGGAACCGGCACGGGTGCAATCAATGGCAATGACATTGTGTTCGATTATGTCGGCACGCTGCTGGACGGAACTATTTTTGACTCCTCAACCTTTTTGTCACCCGATAACCGCGGCCACAGCCCCATCGATGTTGTCGTCGGCGCGGGCAAAGTCGTCCCCGGGCTGGACGAAGGCCTTGCCGGCATCAAGGTCGGCGAAACCCGCGTCGTGATCATGCCCGCGGCGCTGGGTTATGGCGATGATGGGCAAAACAATGTGCCCGGCGGGGCCAGCCTCATTTTCACCGTGACCCGCCGAAAGACGCCCACGATTGGGCTGCAGGGTAATGGAACCAACCAGATTGCCTTTAATGAAACCGATCCTTCGCCCGATGATGGGACTTACATCGGCACCATCCCCGCCAATTCCACCCTCAGCCAGCTTTCGGCCACCTACCAAGCCTACCAGGTTAATTCCACGACCAGCGGCTTTTTGAGCCTCACCAGCACCAAGGTCCGCATCACCGGTCCGCAAGCCTCCGATTTTTCGAGCTCACTGATCAACCTGAACAACGCCTCATTCACGATCACCTACACACCCAAAAGCCCGCGCAACAGCACCGCCGTCGTGCATGTCATGTCCACGGATCCGGACCACAAAGATTTCAGCTTCACGATCGGCGCCACGCAGCAACCCTTTAACGACCTGTCCATGAGCCTGGGCCACGCGCGCTTCCCCTCCAGCGGCACCATCACCTCCGGCGCCGCCACCAAGTATGCATTTCCGATCATCGTCACCAATCACGGAAACGTTCCGGTTCCGTCGACACCGTTGGACCTTCAGCTGTATCTGCACAACTTTTCCAGCGGGCAATATTCCCTGCTCACGCCGCCGAGTTTCACCACCACCGCGTTCAAGGGTCTCGCGCCTGGCAGCTCGCGCACGCTCACGCTCTCTCTGCCCATTCCCATCAGCGTCACCTCGGGCATCTTCGATATGCTGGCCAAAGTCGACAACGCCGATGTGCTGCACGAAACCAATACCGACAACAACGCCGATATTCCCGCACAGCAGATTCACATCATTCAGGGCGTGAACTCGTTTACCGGGCACCTGGTCAGCCAGACGCCGAATTTCCTCTCGATTGCCGCGAACACCGCCATTAACGGCTCGCTCAAATTCACGCTCACCAGCAGCGGCAATCTGGCGCTGCCGGCTGGGCAGCAATTGACCCTGCAGGTCGTCGCCATTGATACCCATACGCAGTCGCAAATGCCGCTTGGGCCCGTGAGCAAAGTATCGGTCGCCGGCTGGTCTCCCGGCCGCAGCGGCAATTTCGCTGCCACGGAAAAGCTTTCCTTCGGACTTGCCGCGGGCACGTATCATCTGGGTGTCATCGTTTCCCCTACCCCTGCGCTGCCGGGCGTGGCCAATTTTGTGCTCTCGACCGATGGCAACGGCGATCCGATCACGCTTACGGTAACCTGACAGAACCAACCTCTCACCCATTTAGTTTAAAGCGAATGTCTTTTTATGGGCATGATCGCGTTATCCAAGGTAGGATAATGCGCGCTCGGGCCGGCGGCGTTGTCCGAGATCGAATGTGAGCAGGGAGAAAAATCATGCTTCCAATTTCCTCTCGTTTTCCCCGCATAAAAGCGCAATTCCGCGACAGCCGCGCGTGGACTTCTCATGTCTTGGAACCGCTGGAAATCCGCGCGCTACTGAGCGCCGCCATCCAAGTCTCCGGCAACGGCGTTGCAATTGCCAATGGCGACAAAACGCCCTCCACCGCCGATTTCACCGACTTTCGTTTCATGAGCACCACTGCCGATGCCGCCCTGGGCACTTCTCACCGCAGCTTCACCATCACTGACACCGGTGATGCCGATCTGCTCTTGACCGGCGTTCCGGCGGTGACCATCTCCGGCCCAAACAGCGCCGATTTCACCGTGGCTACACAGCCCGCGACCACCATCTCGCCCGGCAGCGCGTCCGCCAGCACGTTCACCATCAACTTCGTGCCCCACGGCAAAGGGAATCGCACGGCCAAAGTCACCATTAAAACCAATGACCCCGCGAATAAGACGTTCACTTTCACCATCAAAGGTCTCGGGGTGGCGACCATCAACAACAGCTCCAATCATCTCCAATTCGCCACGACCACATCGCTCAACACACACATCAATAACAGTCTCACGACCGTATCTCATGTTTTCGTGGATGATCTGGGCTTCCTGACCGATGGCACGGTCGTGTTCGATTCTGACCAGCAGGATTTTCCAACCGCCCAGGCTCTGGACCTGGAGGTCGCCAACGGCACGATCACCGGCACCATCCTGAACGCCGGCACCGGCGCGACGCTCATTACCGGCCTTATCACGGCGCTCCAGGGCGTTCAGATCGGCCAGACACGATCCGTCGTCGTGCCCGCCGATCTCGGGTATGGCAGTAACCCCGCCGATCAGCCCGCCGGCGTGCCGCCCAATTCAACCATTTTGTTTACCATGACCGTCCGGCCGCCGACACTGGCGGTCTTTGGCACGCCTGATTTTCCGGTGCGCATCTTCTCCGGCGATACCACACCCACCGACGCCGATAGCACCAACCTGGGCACCATTCCCGCTGGGGACACCACCAGCCAGCTCGCGTCAACCTTCGAGCTCAATAACATCGGCAACGGCAATCTCAATCTCACCGGCCGCAACCCCATCACCATCACCGGCAAGGATGCCAGGCAATTCAACCTGGCAGCGCTTGGCACCAACAGCAGCTTCAGCGGCTTTATCGTGCAATATCGTCCCACCACTCCGGGCGTGCACACAGCGACCGTTCATGTCAAATCCACGGATCCGGTCCATCCCGATTTCACATACGTCGTAAAGGGTACGTTAATCGCCTTCAATGACTTGGCCGTGAGCACGGGCAACGTGAACTTCCCCGCCAGCGGCTCGGTGACCGCCGGCGCCGCCACCAAATTCAAATTCCCCATTGTGGTAACCAATCAAGGCAACGTGACGGTCCCGGGTAACGCGGCGCAGCTGGATGTGCAGATTTTCGCCCATAACCGAAACACCGATGAGCTCACGCAGCTTACCGATCCCGCCCTGACCAGCACAATTTTCCGCGGCTTGGGCGTGAATAAATCGCGCACACTCACACTCTCTCTGGCGATTCCCCAGGGACTCGCCGCCAGCGACTACGACTTTGTCGTTCGCGTCGACAACACCAATGTCTTGAATGAAATCAGCACGCTTAATAATTCCGCCACGGGCTCGCAGCATATCACGGTGGTGTGACGCATTCCCGCGACGCAGAAGAGGGCAGTCATTTAGGATCCACAATCCGCATTGATTCTTCTTCGGCAATCTCGCTTACGCCGCGGTCAGAGCGCTGGTCCTGCGTATCGGAAAGCGCCTGGGATTCGACTTCCATCGGGGGAAGGCTGGGCAGCGCGTTCAGGCGGTCAATCAGCATGCGGAGCTTGGCCAGGTTCCGCCGGTCGAATTTCAGCACCACCCGCGGAAATTCCGGCACCAGCGTCTCTTCGTCGATGACCTGCGTGCGGCGGGATTCGATCTGGCCGCTGGTGCAGATATCTCCGAATTCATGGTTGATCTGCGCGAGCTCCTCGGCGGTTGGGGCGTGCTTTACGCGCAGGAAAAGCTCCTCCCTCACATATCGGCATGAGTGATAATTTCGATAAAACTGGCGAATGTGATCGAGCGCATCCTGCGGACTCTGGGTGATGTAATAGAGGCATGTATCTTCGGGACTGATCAGCCCGCCGGTCAGAAGTTCACTGCGAATAAAGCGATCCCATTCCCGCCAGTATGTGCCGCCGGGCGCTTCGATCAGGACGATCGGCATCGGATCGCAACGGCCGGTCTGCACGAGCGTGAGGACCTCGAAACCCTCATCATGGGTGCCAAAGCCGCCGGGGAAGAGGGCAATGGCATGGGTTTCTTTGACGAAGACGAGCTTGCGGGAAAAGAAGTAGCGAAAGTGGATGAGCTTTTGATCCCCTTCGATGACGGGGTTGGTTTTTTGTTCGAAGGGGAGCTTGATCGCCACGCCAAACGAGGCGGCAAGTCCTGCTCCCTCGTGCCCTGCTGCCATGATGCCGCCGCCGGCTCCGGTAATGACCATGAATCCGGCATCGGCGAGCAATTTGCCAAATTGTGACGCGAGTTGGTAATTCGGATGCCCCTCGGGCGTGCGCGCGGATCCGAAAACGGAAACTTTGCGCTTATGCCGGTAGGGTTTGAAAATCTTGAACGCGTAGCGCAGTTCCTTGAAGGAACGAGCGAGAAGCTTCATTTCGCCACGCCCGGGCTCATCGCGTGCCAATTTAATGGACGCGAGGATCATGTCGGCAGCCAGTTCGCGGTCTTTGTGGATCCCCGCTTCATCAAGTAAGGCGCTCACCTTCTCATTTAGACTGGAGGAAGAGGGTAAAGTCCCATCTGCGCTTCGCGTCACGTGCACCTCAAATTGCGCCGCCACTGGAAAACGGGCAAGCTTACGAAAACTGGGCAAAAGTTCCAAGTTAGATCAGGGCCTGAGAAAACGTTTACGCCTGAAAACGCCCCTGCATTGGCCGGGGCTTTGCATAGGAGAACGCAGGAGCCCAGCGCAGCTGCGTAAAGGCTCGCGACGGAGCTGAACCATATGACACATGCAAAACTCCATCATTCTCCACTGGCCGCCATCCACCATGTTCTCGGTAAGTGTATCAAAGCGGTGCATCTCAACAGCATTACGATTCGGCGCTGGCGCCACTTTCCGGTCGTCGTCAAACGCAGAAATTCGTTTGGCCGGCACATCATTCCCCTGGCGAATCTCTTCTTCCGTGCCGTGGGAGCGCCCAGCCTTTTCTGGAAAAGCACGCGGCAATGGCAGCACTGGGAAGTGACCTTCTTCCGCATGCTTAATCCGCCGTTCTACGCGGCCCGCCTCGATCGATGGTCCATTGTTGAACAGAAACTTCCGGGAGAAGACTTGTGGACGCTCGCGAAAAAGGGCTCGCTGACGTCGACAATGGTGCGGGCGGCGGGGCGCGAACTGCGCCGCGCGCACGCATTCTGGAGCGCGCCACATCAGGGCCCATGGTCGCATGGCGACGGCGCCATGTGTAATTACCTTTACGATCCTCGCGCGCATCGCGCGCGGTTGATTGATTTTGAATTGGCGCACGACCCGGCACTCTCGGCCCTGACGCGTCAGGCGGAAGATTTGCTGGCCTTCCTGTTGGATTTGGCGACTGTCACTGCCGAGGATCAATGGCTGCCGCTGGCGCTGCAATATCTTCGCGCGTACGGCCAAAGCGATGTGATCGTGGAGCTCCAGACGCGACTGCAGCCGCCGCGCGGATTGGGCCGCATCTGGTGGCTGGTGCGCACCAATTTCGCCAGCTCCGGCAAAACCACGGCACGGCTGGCCGCGCTTCACGAAGCCATCGCGTCCTCGCCAATCCGCCTGATCGCCTTTCCCGCGTATCCGCGGGCGGCGATTTAGAGCCCTCGGACGCTATAAGGGCAGCCCGAAGTAGCCGTGCATCGACCCATAGGTCATGAGCTGATTATCGTGGAGGATCGGCACCCAGCCTCGAGCCAGGGCCTGCTCCCACCAGTACTGGCCACTGCTATCGGGCGTGAGATGATCGTCCATCACCACCGGTTTAACCAGAGGCGTCACGGTGCGCGCCAGGAGCGAGTCGCCACGCATCTGGTCATAAAAATTGGTCCCAGTTATGTAGCTGGCAATGTCATTGGAACTTTCGGCGGCAATGGTGATTCCTGCCTGCTTAAAGGACTTAAGCACATTGAACCAAGCCATCTCTTCTCCATTCGGAGCGCCGCTTCCCGAGTCCCAGAACGCAAAATTTACTCCCTGCGCGACGAGGTCCGATTTCAGGCGCGACACCCACGCCTGTACCGTTGGGTCGTTCAGATTGATAAGACCATTGGCGCTGGGGAACCAGCTGGGGCTGTTGGGATCAGTGGTAGGAGGTGTATAGTGCGACCCCATGAAGGGGTCGATAAGCACACCCAGCGAACTGAGTCCGGGGGTCTTGCTGGCGCTGCTTAAGGTTGAAAACCAGGGATAAACTTCCGGATTGGGCTCATAATAAGAGATATTGTCGCCCGGCGCGTACTGCAGATAACCGTTCGCGCCCCAGGACTTCGACCACTGCACCGATGTGGCAACATTGCCACTGCGCGGCCAGGCGTTGGTCGACATCACGCCGCTGGTCCCGAAAGTTCCCTCCGGAATGCCCTGGCTGTCCATAAACGGTTTCAAAAAGTTATTGCGGTAGTACGAGAACATGTCGGTAGGCATGTTAAAGCCATGGTGAAGCGCAAACGTGGTCGATTGGCTTGTGCCCGGTGCGATATCGGGCATCCAGCGGACAAGCGGATGCACCTCGCGCGGACCCGTGAGCCAGTAGACCGCTCGATTTTTCAGTCCCGGGTCAAACGAAACAACGCCCACGCCTTCAGTGGTGTCCTGATTGTAAAACACGGCCAGCGGACTGTAACCCATCTGCGGCCAGATCGAGGAATCGTGCCATACCCATTGATCTGTAGGCCAATCCAGAACCGTTCCTTCCTTAAATGCCGAGAATGTCTTGTTGGAAGCGCTCATGGGGCCAATCACATATGGAGCAGCCAGGACGACATTTTTTACAACCCAGTTGCCGCCGGCGGTAACGGTTACATCCATGCGCTCGTTGTCGGTAGTGGTGGTGAGCTTGACATTGGCGCTGACCTCACCTCCTGGTGTTGCCCAGACTTGATTGACGGTGGAGCCATCCACGACCGTTTCGCTGATTTTGCGAGGCGTTAAGTCGACCGCAGCTCCCCCGCCTGCTGGCGCAATTTGCACGCCGGCAACTGCAAAGCCCACATACTGTCCGTTTCCGTCCACGGCATTGGTGGCGCTCATATAGAACTGCGGCGCCGGGTTTGAGGTGGACGCGATAAGATTGACATCATCAATGAAGGCACTGGTATCGCCACTGGTGACCGCGCCGCGGAAACTAAGGGTGTGATTGCCGGCGGTGAGCGCTTTGCTGACGCTGAAGCTATCCCAGCTGCTGACACTGGTGGGGCTAAAGACATTGACCAGCGCGTTGTCGATATATACGGCCACTTGCTGATTAGCGGCGCCGGGGCTGCGATACCCGCGGAGGGCGCCCTTGAAGGAGAGTGTGTAGGTGCCGTCGGCAGTCACGCCGATGGTTTGATCGATCTGGCTGACGCTTTGCAGGAACGCCGTCTGCGTGCCGTCGGCCGCATTGGGAGCTCCCCATGCGCTGCCGTTGGCTTGGATTCCCGCGCCGCCGCTGAAGGTCCAGCTGGCGCCGGCGGGTCCATAAGTGAATCCTTTGGCGCTGGTAGCCTCAAAACTACGATTAAGCAGTGTCGTCGAAGCCAGCGGCGGCGGCGTGGCGGTGCCAGAGATACTTACCGCGTCGAAAAAGGCCGTTGTATCGCCGTTGGAGACCGCGCCGCGAAAGCTGATGGTGTGACTGCCTGCGGTCAGCGACCTCGTGAGGCTGAAGCTGTCCCACGCAGTCGTGCTGCTGGGGCTGAACACATTGGCCAGAGAACTATCGATGTAAACGGCAATCTGCTGATTGGGCGCGCCGGGGCTACGGTACGATCGAAGGGCGCCTTTGAAGGAAATCGTATAAGTACCGTCGGCGGCAATCCCCACTGTCTGGTCAATGGATGACGATGACTGTAGGAAAGCGGTCTGTTTGCCCTCAGGAGCTGTGGGGGCTCCCCACGGACTGCCGTTGGACTGAATGCCACTTGCTCCCGAAAAGATCCAGCCGGCGTTAGATGGAGTATAGGCAAAGCCATTAGCCGCGGTGGCTTCGAAACCTCCATTCGTAATTGACGTGTTGGTCGATACCGGCGTGGCGACGTAGGTGGCGTTGATGTTATCCAGAAAGGCACTCGTATCACCGCTCGAGACCGTGCCACGGAAGCTGAGCGTATGGTTGCCGGTGCCCAGAGCCTTGGTGAGGGTGAAGTTATCCCAAGTGCTCGTACTGGTCGGATTGAAAATATTGACAAGTGTGCCATCGATATATACTGCGATTTGCTGGTTAGCGGCGCTGGCACTGCGATAGGATCGGAGGGCACCGTTGAAAGTAAATGTGTACGCGCCATCGACCGCAGTGAAGGTCTGATCGATCTGGCCACCGCTTTGAAGGAAAGCGGTTTGCGCTCCGTTGGTGGCAATCGGGGCGCCCCAGGCGCTGCCATTTTGCTGAATGCCTGAACCACCGGTGAAGGTCCAGCCAGTGCCGCTCGGCTGGTAGGTGAAGCCATTGGCGCTCGTGCCTTCAAAACTGGGGTTAGCAAGCACCGGCGTCGCCGCTGCCGCGCTTGTCGCCAGTGTCGCTTGCGTCGTCGCTGTTGAAGCGGGAAAGAAGTTGCCATCCGACCCATCGGTATTGCTGAGCCACGAAGTAAGCAGCATACGCGACTCTAATGAGTCCATTAAACCGGAATTTCGCAACTGACAGAGACCCCGGTGACGCGATTTTCGTCGCGGCATGAATACCTCCAGATTTGGTTGAAAGCGGAAAGAGACAATGCTGTGTTAAGAATGAAACGATGGCAAAGGGAAAGTCGTTCCAACGAAGTTCTACGAACCGAAATTAGTTAAACACTTTATAAATGTTCATCCGTGCTGAATCATTGTACAGCTTCCGAACTTAATGTCAGCCGCCATTAGCCAGCCGTCGGCGCTCCTTCCATTCCTCACAGCATCACAGCGGCAAACCCGCATACCCCTGCAGCGCGCCGTAAATCATGAGCTGAGGATCGGTGAGAATAGGCACCCAGCCCTTCGCTAAAACCGTGTCCCACCAATACTGTCCATTGATATCAGCCGAGCTGTGGTTGTCGATCACCACCGGCCTGACTAACGGTGTTACGGTTCGCACCAAGGCCGAATCCGCCCGGATCTGATCGTAGAAATTGGTGCCCGTCACATAACTGGCAATGTCATTGGAACTCTCGACGGCAATTGTGATGCCCCCCTGTTTGAACATCTTAAGCACGTTGAACCACGCGAACTCGTCGCCCTCTGGCACAACATTCCCCGAGTCCCAGAAGGCAAAATTCACCCCCTGCCACGCCAGGTCCGCCTTTAATCGCCAAAGCCAGTTTTGTACGGCGGGGTCATTCAAGTTGATCAGGCTATCACCACTGGGATACCAGTTACCATTAGAACCATCTGCCGCCGGCGCGTAATGCGATCCACGGAATGGATTGATCAGTACGCCCAGCGCTCCCAGGCCGGAGATGGTGCTGGCAGGTCCGAGCGTTGGGAACCATGAAAACACTTCCGGATTCGGCTCATAGTAAGAGATGCCATCTCCGGGGGCGTACTGCAGATACCCGTTTGCGCCCCAAGACTTTGACCATTGAACCGAAGTGGAAACATCATTACCGCGCGGCCAGAAATTCGTCGACATCACCCCGTTCATGCCTAGTGTTCCCTCGGGGACTCCTTGGCTATCCATAAAGGGTTTTAAATAATTGTTTCGGTAATAAGAGAACATATCCGTCGGCATGTTGTAGCCATGATGAAGGGCTACGGTCGTCATTTCAGTGGCGCCCGGGGCAATGTTGGGCATCCACCGGACCAGCGGATGAACTTCGCCTGGACCCGTGAGCCAGTACACGGCCCGCTCCTTCAAGCCAGCGTCAAATGAAACAATGCCCACGCCTTCGGTCGTGTCCTGGTTGTAAAATACACCCAGCGGACTGTAACCCATCTCCGGCCAAATCGAGGAATTGTTCCACACCCACTGGTCCGTTGGCCAGTCGTTGACACTCCCCTCTTTGAACGCGGAAAAGGTTTTGTTGGCGATGCTCGCCGGCGCGGTCACATAGGGAGCGGCGATGATCACATTCTTGACGATCCAGCCGTTGCCGGCGGTAACGCTCACATCCATGCGCTCGTTGTCAGGAGTTGTCGTGAGGCGCGCATTGGCAAATATTTCCCCCCCAGCTGTCGCCCACATCTGGTCGACAGTCGATGCATCGACGATATCTTCACCAATCTTTGTGGGGGTTAGATCGATCGGAGAGCCACCATTCACAGACACAATCTCCACCCCCGCCACGGCAAAGCCATGATATTGACCGTCACCATCCACGGCATTACTCGGATACATAAAGAACTGTTGTGGTGGCAGGCTAGCGGACAAGACCAGCGAGACATCATCAACAAATGCTGTGGTATCAGCCCCTTGGACGGCGCCTCTGAAGCTGATCGTATGAATGCCCGAAGTGAGAATCTGGGAGACGTTAAAGCTATCCCATGACGTAAAACCACCAGGTTTGAAGACATTCGCCAAATTACCGTCAATATATACCGCAATTTGTTGGTCAGCCGCACCTGCGCTTTTAAATGGGCGAAGAGCACCTTTAAACGTTAGTTGGTAGCTCCCCGGCGTCGTAACGTAAACCGTTTGATCGATTTGAGAGTTACCTTGAAGAAACGCCGTTCTCACTCCCTCCGGCGCCCCTGAAGATGTCCACGCGCTGCCATTGCTTTGAATCCCAGAGCCCCCTGTAAAAATCCACTGGGCGCCGGTCGGTCGATAAACATAACCTGATGAGTCGTCAGTGGTTAGTGGGTTGCGGAGCGCGGAGCGCAAGTTGGCTCGCAACACAGGAGCGGCAGCGCTGCCTACGCCGACAAATTCAAAGCTGCCATTGGAAATGAGCGTTGAAGCGCTAACCACCGGCGTTGATGCGGGTTGAGGATTGATGGAAGGAAGCAATGCGCTGCGAATATCCGCAGCCAAAAGCATGCGCAATTCCAATGATTGCACCATCGATTCACGCGCGGGGCGAATGTACCGCCGGCCGCGCGATAGGCGTCGCGTCATCACCGCCTCATGCAGAACATTCGATGTGTGCAATGCCAGAACGCGGAAGGCCAGGCTGAGGTTCCGATAATTATTGCCGTTTTAAAAAAACAAGAACCTCACGAAATCAGCATTTCTTACTACATGAAAAATTAGAACAAAGTAAGAAGTGGTTGGCAATCAACTGGCCTGTGGTCTGCACTTACATAGCGAGAGCGGCCCTCTCCATGATATTGTTGGAATTCAGGGCGCGACCAATTGGAAATGGAAACGCAGCATTTTTCCCAAGTCGTCAAAGCGGGCGAAGGGGGTCGAACCCTCGACATTCACGTTGGCAACGTGACGCTCTACCACTGAGCTACGCCCGCGAGAGAGAGAAAAGAAGTATAGCAAATGGGGAATCGATGTAAAGTATTTCACGTTCCCGTGCCGTCTCCTGCAAACCCATGCCTACGCGAGAGATAAAGCGTACCCTGTGCCCGAGGCGCCAATGGGTTTATCGGAACCGTCGTTATCCGAATATCCCCTGATCCCTGACGACTGAATCCAGCTGCGAGGGAACCATGAGCAAGCGTTTGGCGGCAGTGGCGGCGTTATGCGGGGTCACCCTCGCTTGGGGCAGTGGCGCGGCTTGGGGACAGGGAGCGGTAACTCCACCGGCCACGATGCCGCAGGGGCAGTACCAAAGTTTTTCCGTGACGGTTTATTGCGTCGTCAATACCCTTGGCGGCGGGCGCGAGGGGCAGTGAACCTGCAGCAGCTCGGCACCACGTGGGATTATGTTTCCAGCCAGATCAAGATCAATAAGGTTTACATTGAAACCTTTCGCAGCATGCGCCGCATGCCCGAGGAGCAGATCGAGCCGCTGAAGAAATTTTTTACCGATCGTGGCGTCCGCGTGGCCGGCGGCATGACGCTGACCTTTTTCCCCTCCATTCTTCCCTCCAACGCTAGCGCTTCTGAGGTTCCTGCATCGCCTCGCGCAACTTCTCAATGCGCCGCGAGCGGGCTTCGGGGCTTTTGGCTTCGTCCACGTGTGTGAGCCAGCGCCGCTGGTGAGATGGCGGGAGTTTTTCAAAGACCTGGAGCAGCGCTGGACCGAGGCCTTTTTTCACATCCGTTGCCGTGTTCGATTGAGGTTTACCCACACCGTTCCTTTCCTTCATGGGGCTCTGCCTTTTTTGTGCAGTCCACTACATCCCGGCGGCGCGCGGGGCGAGGAAGACGTTGTCGTGGCCGGGGACGATCAGGTCGGCGACTTCGTAGAGTTCCAGCAGCGATTCCTTGGCTTTGGCGAGGTCGAAACAATCGGGCAAAACCTGGCCGGCGGCAAAATGTGCGGCGGTCGCGACGGCGTCGCCGGCGATGATGGTGGTGAGCGTGGGCTGCGCGAGGATCAGGCCGGACTGGCCGGGAGTGTAGCCGGGAAGCGGATAGAGCTGGACGCCTTCGGCCAGTTCATCGGGTGCGGGTTGAATTTTTTCGAGCAGGGCCTGTTCTTTGGCAATCAGGCCGACGGTTTCGGACGCTTGCTGGTGAGAGACTTGTTCCTCGGCGCGATCGAGAGCGTCAGTCGCAGCCTGGATTTCTTCGGGGTGCATCCACCAGGTGGCTTTGGAAAAACGCTGCAGGCCGCGGCGATGCACGGGGCGCCAATTTGTGAGGAAGACGTGCGTGATCGCGTCGGACCGGATGCCGGCACGCTCATACAGGCGGGCGTCGAGGACATCTCCGGGCAGCGAGGGATCCACCAGGATAAACGATTCAGGCGCGCCTTGTTCCAGCGGCGCGGTTTTGATGAGAGAGGTGGTGGCGTGACTGGTGCGGACCGGGACGCGCTCGTTCCAGAGGGCATTTTTAGACAAGGCGCCGATGCTGACGATGATCAGTTCCATCCGATTATTTTACCCCCGACCCCCCCCACCCCTTGCCCCGAAATTTTGAGACGACTCATTTAGCGCCGGTGCTGGGAGCTGCGCCGTCCTTGCCGTTGCCGCGGATATCGCCGCCACCTTTTTCTCCGGAATCGCCGGGATTCTCCGGCAGCATGGTGGCATTGCTGACCTCGATGAGCGTGATTTCGGAGTTATCCATCTTGCGGGTCATGCCGCGGACGCCGATGTATTTGCCGACGAGGCGGCCAATGTCGACGGAGGCGGAAGAGGGATCGATGTATGCGACAGCGCGGCCGGTCTTGGGATTGACCAGCACGTACTTGCCTTTGACGATGGTTGAAGTTTGCAGGACGCCCTCGGCGCTATAGGGGCCGACCTGGCGCGCGGCGGCGATCGCTTTTTCGGCACTTTCGTATTGCTCCTGCAACGCGTCGCTTTGCTTCTTCAACACTTCCTGGGCGGCGGCCTGCTCCTTGATCAACCGCTGGACCGTGAGGGTGCGCTCGATGGCGGCGATGTTGGCGGTGGCGCCGGCTTTGACGGAGGGGGCGATGTTTTCCATCGCGAGGATTTCCTGGAAATCCTTGAGGAACTGTTCGGGGTTTTGCTGTGCCGGAGGTTTTTTGGATTCCTGCTGGTAGCGGGCGTTGACATCGTTGAAACGCGTCGTCGCGGTCGAGGAATAGACGACCTTGGGTGCAATTGGCACTGCAGGCTCGGTGGCCGGGGTGACGGCGACAACGGTCTCGGGTGTGGTCGGCGGGTTGGTCACGGTGCCGGGCGAAGAAGGCGGAGTCACCGTGCTGCCACTGCCC
>JADMIO011778308.1_pt1 | contig 15951 bp, 13 predicted proteins | sample 8958161 | NCBI WGS metagenome assembly JADMIO01 (sample SAMN16585339, study PRJNA669376) | soil metagenome | isolation source: Crop rotation soil | place: USA: Cullars Rotation, Alabama | collected 2011
CTTTCCCCGAGCCAATTTCGAAGCGATCAAATACCTCGCCCTTAATAAAATATTCAACAAGACCGCCCGCTATGATGAAGTGGAAAAACTGGTCAAATTCATGAAGCTGAAATACCGGCAATGGGAGCCTGCGCTCAATCCCGATCTCAACAGGACCGTAAATCTTTCGCTGGGTATCGCCTGTTTTGTGCTGGAGCAATATAACGATGCCCTTTATTTCACGAAAAGAGGTATCACCTATTTTAAAGATGGCACCCGCGAAGAACATTCCGCCATGGCGAATATCCTTTTGCTACTGATCACTTACAACCTCGACAACTCCAGGCTCTTTGATGCTCAATACCGCGCCACCTATACCTATTTCTATAAACGAAAGAAAAAACACCCGTTTGAAACGGCCGTTGTACAGAGCCTCCACCGCACATTTTACATGAAGGATAACAAAAGCAAGATCACAGAGTTCCAGGGAAAGAGTATAGTTTTGTAAATTGATGCTATGAAAAAGGAAATTCAATCGATCATTCAGCGTATAGAGAATGTGAACAGCGGTGAGCCCTGGTTTGGAAGACCCGTTTATACCCTCCTGGAAGAAGTGGACCCTAAAAAGGTCTTTATAAGTCCCAACGAGCAGCATTCGCTGGCCGCCCTGCTCTACCATATGATCACCTGGGCAGACTTCACCTTAAAAAGAATTGAAAAGGACAAGATCAATGACCTGGCGGCCGCGGAAGAACTTGACTGGAGAAAGATCGACCCGAAAAAGCATAGCTGGAAAAAGGGGCTGGCAGAATTCAAAGCCATTCACAAAAAGATCATTGCGCTGCTGAAGAAAAAAGAGGACCCATTCCTGGACGAGAAAGTGGATTACCGCAACTATAATTTCCGTTATCTAATCAACGGGATGATCGAACACAATATCTATCATCTCGGGCAGATAGCTTATCTCCATAAAATGCTGTCCTGATCAATCGTCATCATCCTCTTTCTTTTCATTCAGTTTCAGGAAAGCTGCCCGCCGCGGGCCCGGGAACGCAATATGTTCGCCTTTGAGTCCATACCACAGAACAATATTGAATTCCATATCCGGTATCGCATCTTCTTTTGTAAGATCAAAGGCCTCTGATCTTTTTTGCCATTCATTTACCGCCATATTCTTTTCCGCCAGGTCAATATTGGCAGGCAGGGAAACAAAAGGAGTAAGATCAGCAGCAGGGCTAAAGCATCTCCACATCGGCTCTGCTGCCGCATCGTATTGTGTCATGGGCGGCATTCCCAGTATCAGTTCCATGGTCCGCAGCATGGAAGAAGTAGAATAGGCCGTATGATCCACAAAACCCCGCTTAACAAAACCACCCGCTACATAAGCGGTTGTCCGGTGCGCATCTACGTGGTCTGGGCCGTTCTGGGCATCATCCTCAATGATAAAGACCGCTGTCTCTTTCCAGATCGCACTCTTGCTTAAGTATTCGATGAACATCCCGACCGCAAGGTCATTATCAGCCACATGCGCATAAGGCGTCGGCTTACCCTTTCTCAGTCCTTCTGTATGATCGTTCCCGAATCGCAATGAATTGAATTGCGGCACCGCATTCACTGCCAATAAAGAATCAAATTCTCTTTTCCATTGATAAAAACGGGTTGTGTCTTTTGTCGACAGGTCCCATCCCGTGGGAAAGCTTTCAGCACCGGGATATTGGCCTTATAATTATCCGCGAACTCCCCGTATGTACGGTAACTCACTTTATTCTTTTTACAATGATCCCAGAAAAAACCGCCTTTGTTATTGGCGATCGCCCTGTTCCCTTCAGCGGTATAAACCCCGCCACGACCCCCGTAGCTGGTAGGCCATGTCTTTTCCAAAAAATCGGTGGCGTAAGCTCCCATGGTCCAGTTATGCCCGTCAGCGCTTACTTCCCCGTCACAATAAAAATTATCCAGCAATACGAATTCATTCACCAGTTTATGCTGGTTAGGTGTTATTCTTTCTCCAAAAAGGACCAGTGAGCTATCGCCGTTACCTTTTTTAATATCACCCAGCACCTGGTCATAGGTCCTGTTTTCTTTTATAATATAGAAAACATATTTGATGGGCGATGTTTCACCCACCTTCATGGGAATGGGGTTGTTCAGTTCTCCCTTGCTTAAAAGTTCATTTTCCTTGTTATAAGGTGTGTTATGATAGACCGCCTGCGAGTAAACAGCCAGTTGTTTATCGGTTGGGATATTCATTATACTCATTGTGCCTTTGAACAAGCCCGCGATATACTGGACATCAATAGGTTTATTCCTGTCGCCCCCTTCGTACACCACTTCTTCCCTCTTCCGCAGGGGATTCGGTCCATAGGGATTAGCCATGGAGGAAAAACCTTTCCCGTTGGTGACATAGATTTTTCTTCCCACCACTTTTACATTACTGGGGTACCATCCCGTCGGAATAAAGCCCTTGCTTTTACTGAAACCGGGCTGGCGGACATCAAATACAGCCAGGCAGTTATTATCCGCGTTGGCCACATACAATACCCGGTCATCTTCGCTCAGCGCCACTCCATTCGAGGTTGAACCGGGAGCCGAATTGGGATAAAGTGCACCGTTCAATACTTCCACGACCTTGTTCTGCCGGGTATCTATCACGGAAACAGCATTATCATTCGCATTGGCCACGAAGAGATAGCGGCCATTCTTTGTCTGGCATAGTTCATTCGGGTTATCTCCCACCGGGATCTTTGCTGTAAAATCCTTTGTCCTGGTATCAAAGACGAGCAGCTTGTCACAACCCCAGCAACTGATATAAAGTTTCTTCTTATCGGGTGAGAGCAGGCAGGCATAGGCTTCCGCATCCAGTTTATAGGCCTCGCTGGTCGTTTTGGTCAGCAGGTTGATTATATATAAGGAGTCGTTATCCTTTGTTACCACGTAGAGCCTGTTGGTGGCATCGTCTATCTCGATCCCTGCGGGCGATATCCTTCTTGGCCATTTGGGGCCCAGCTTGATACTGTCCTTCAGTAACAGCTTGTCATCTTTGACTGCATACTGTAATATCCAGTTATCATTACCTCCTGAAGCATAGAGGAATTTTTCATTGGCCGAGAACTTCAATCCATACCAGGCTTTAGGTATGATCACCTGGTCAAGAACTTTATCCGTTTTGCTGTCTATCAATTGTAATGAATGTACGCTTTGCCCGCTGTTGGTAACAGCGATCAGCCGTTTGGAAGAAGAGACCGCCATATTCAAAGGCAGGTCGCCTAATGGAAGACCCTTGCCCACAGGTGTAAGGCTCCACCCATTGGGTAGCTGTACTCTTTTCTGTTCTATCTCCTGGAGGGTTTGGCAAACCGCGAAAAGGGGAAGACATATGGCCAGGAAAGCAAACAGGTTCTTCTTCATAATACTGTATTGAGAAATAAAGATACAACGTTGAATAACCCGAAAGTAGTATTGCTGGATCCCGCCCGGGTCCTTACCTTTTCATCATGCCCCGGCATGGCTCTAATTTCTGGAAGAAAGCGCCATTCATCAAGCTATTGCTGGCCCTGGTAGCCGGTATTCTCTTGCAATGGTATCTGCAGGCAAGTTTACAAACCTGGCGCATTATCTTTTTGTTTTCTGTCTCCTTCCTGCTTGTTTTTTTCTTGTTGCCCTTTTTCGACCGCTACCGGTTTGCTTTTATCAATGGTCTTATTGTCTGTTTTCTTTTTACTTCGACAGGCGCTCTTTTGGTATACCAAAAAGATATACGGAATAACCGGGAGTGGCTCGGTCATCAGGGAAAGATGGAAAGGAAGACGCGCTGGTTGTAACCGTGGATGAACCCCCTGTAGAGAAAACAAGGTCGGTCAAGGCGAATGCTTTGGTCAATTACTTGCTGCGTGATGGTCGATCCTTTCCTGTAAAAGGAAAGATCATTCTCTATTTCAAAAAAGAGAGTTTGCCGGCGCCGGTTTATGGTTCCCGGCTCCTTATAAATAAACCACTCCAGGAAATAAAGAATGCAGGTAACCCCGGTGGTTTTGATTATAAACGATACTCGCTTTTCCAAGGCATCACTCACCAGGTCTATCTTACTACCGGTGATGTTGAATTGCTCCCCGGTAAGGAGGAGAGCTGGTCCAGGAAATTCATTTATGACTCGCGTGAAAAGATACTGAGCATCCTTCGCGGTAATATACAGGGGGAGAAAGAACTGGGACTGGCCGAAGCGCTGCTGATCGGGTATAAAAATGACCTGGAGCAATCACTGGTCCAATCCTATACCAATACCGGCGTAGTACATATCATTGCTATTTCCGGGCTGCACCTTGGGTTGATCTATTGGCTGCTGGCTCTTGTATTCAAACCCCTGCAACGGAAAAAAAAACTAAGTTGGCTACGGCCGGTGCTGATCATTACGGGCCTGTGGTTATTCAGCCTGCTGGCAGGCGCACAACCCTCCATTCTCCGATCCGCGCTGATGTTCACCTGTATCGTATTGGGCGAATCGCTATCCAGAAAAACGTCGATCTATAATACCCTGGCCCTCTCTGCTTTTATCCTGCTTTGCATCAACCCGTTCTGGTTATGGGATGTCGGTTTCCAGTTATCCTATGCGGCCGTATTGAGCATAATTATTTTTATGCGGCCGGTCTATAACCAGTTTTATATAAAAAATAAACTGCTGGACCTTTTCTGGAAAATGAATGCTGTTACGATCGCGGCGCAACTACTGACCATTCCCCTGAGCATTTATCATTTTCACCAGTTCCCGAATTTATTTCTCCTGACGAATTTCGTCGCGGTACCTCTTTCCAGCCTCATTGTGCTGGGAGAGATATTACTTTGCGTCGTTTCTTTTATACCCGCGGTTGCGTTGTGGGTTGGAAAATTGATCGCCATGTTCATCGGGCTGATGAATACTTATATTGAACATATTGAATCGATCCCGTTCTCCTTATGGGATGGATTACAAATAGGTCTTGCGCAGGCCCTGCTACTGCTGCTGTTCATCGTGGGGACCAGTTACTGGCTGATGGAAAGATCCGCACGGGGATTGAAATGGGCCCTGGTAGCTTTTTTAGGTTTTTCGGCATTGCGGTCCTGGTCATTCCTGGAAAGCAGCCGGCAGCAAAAGATCATCGTGTACAATGTTTCCCAAAAAAAAGCGATCGATATAATAAATGGAAGGGGTTATTATTTTGCCGGGGACAGCAGTTTGCTCGAAAATGATCTCGCACGTAATTTCAATCTCAAACCTTCCCGTGTATTACACAGGATCAAAGAAGTAAATGATATGGAGGGATTGTCTGTGCGGGAAAACTGCCTGGAATATCGCGGCAAACATATTTTGTTGCTTGATGGCCCCGTTTCCTATATCCCTTCCTCTTCAAGGCCTGCCATTGACCTGCTGGTTATTTCTAAGAATCCTAAATTGTATATGAAAAAGTTGGCGGCTGCGCTGGAAATAAAACAGGTGGTCTTTGATGCCTCTGTGCCCGCCTGGAGATCGGGGTACTGGAAAAAAGACTGTGATTCATTGGCAATACCCTGGCATGATGTAACAACCAGCGGCGCTTTTGTGATGAACCTCCGGTAACTTACCTTTGCGGACTCGTCCACCATAGCTTTGGCAACGGCGGATACGCCTGCCTTTTAACTCAATCATTTTATGAACAAAAAGATCCAATCGGCCCTTATTTCTGTTTTTTATAAAGATGGACTGGAAGAAATCGTCAGGCTATTATCTGCGCAGGGGGTAACGATCTATTCTACGGGCGGTACGGGAAAGAACCTTTATTGAGAAATTGGGCGTCAAAGTGACGCCGGTAGAGGACTTGACAAGCTATCCTTCTATTCTTGGCGGTAGGGTCAAAACATTACACCCTTCTGTATTCGGCGGTATTTTGGGAAAAAGAGACGATGCGACCCATGTCGGGGAAATGAAACAATATAATATTCCCGAAATCGACCTGGTAGTCGTTGATCTCTACCCTTTCGAAGAAACAGTAGCCTCCACCAATGAAGAAAAAGCGATCATTGAAAAAATTGATATCGGCGGGCCTTCCATGATCCGCGGAGCCGCCAAAAATTTCAGGGATGTGGTCGTGATCGCTGCCAAAAAGGATTATGCTGCGCTGGAACTTATACTAAAGGAGCAAAAAGGAGAGACCAGTTTAGAACAACGGAAGGATCTTGCCGCCAGGGCATTTGAAGTAGTTGCCCATTATGACGTGGCGATCGCGAAATATTTCAACCCTTCTGGGTCCTTGTATTTCCTGGCATCCATTCCGAATCCACAAGCCATGCGCTATGGAGAGAACCCGCACCAATCGGGTATTTTTTACGGGGAACTGAACAAACTTTTTGATCAGCTTAACGGAAAGGAACTGTCCTATAATAATCTGGTGGATGTGGATGCCGCGATGCAACTGGTAAAAGATGCGGCCCCCAACCCTGCAGCGGGAGAAGCTTTTTTCGCGATCATTAAACATACCAATGTATGCGGCGCTGCTCAACGGCTTACTGTGAAAGAGAGCTGGGATGCCGCGCTGGCGGGTGACCCGGAAAGTGCTTTTGGTGGTGTATTGGTTTGTAACGGTACTATTGATAAAGCTACGGCCAATGCCATCAACGAGATCTTCTTCGAGGTATTGATCGCGCCGTCGTTTGATGAAGACGCATTGACCATTTTACGATCTAAAAAGAACCGCATCCTCTTACAATTAAAAGGTCAACCTTCATCCACGCAACAATATAAGTCAGTACTGAACGGCGTATTGATCCAGGGAAACGATACGGGCAATTACGCGGAATGGAAAGAAAGCGGCGGACGGGAAACCACAGCGGCTGAAAAAGCGGACCTTTCCTTTGCGAATATCATTTGCAAGCACTTAAAATCGAATGCGATCGCGTTGGTAAAGAATAAACAGCTTGTTGGTAAGGGTTGCGGGCAAACCAGCCGTATCGATTCGTTGCGGCAGGCGATAGAAAAATCAAAGCAGTTCCATTTTGACCTTACGGGTGCCGTCATGGCCAGCGATGCTTTTTTCCCTTTTAATGATTGTGTGAAGATGGGACATGAAGCAGGGATCAGCGCTTTTATTCAACCGGGTGGGTCTATACGGGATAATGATTCGATCGAGTATTGTAAAGCCAATGGGCTGGCGATGGTAATAACAGGCTTAAGGCATTTTAAACATTAATGAATCTCTTTGATTTTCATAAAACGATCCTCCAATCCTCTGCTGATTCCTTAAAGAAACTGGCGGTATTCAACCCGCTTACCATCAACAAAAAGGGTGCGAGATCAAAAGCCCTTTTTTGTCTTGCCCTGGTTTGTATCTTATGGGGCACCACCTGGATCGCTTCCAAAGAAGGAGTGAAACATATTCCCGATGCCTTGCAGATGGCCGCCATCCGGCAATTACTCGGCGGCACCTGTTATGTCGCATTTTTTCTTTTCAAAAAAGCGACCCTGCCCAAAGGAAAGGAATGGATCCCGATTCTTATCCTGAGTTTTCTGAATTTCATGATCAGTAACGGCCTTAGCACACTGGCTTTACAGTACAAGATATCGGCCGGTCTCGGCGCCATCATCGGGGCGATCTTTCCCTTGTGGATCGTGGTGATTGGCTTGTTTATGTCGAAAGAAAAAATGCCTACCCTTGCCCTCATCGGCCTGCTGCTTGGTTTTGGCGGCGTCTGCATCATCTTTTATGATCACCTCGACGATTTCCTGAATCCCCGGTTCCAGTTAGGGATCCTGTTCTCCGTGATCGCCACCTGGACCTGGGCCTTTGCCACTCTATATACAAAAAAGCAAGCTTCCTATTTCAATCCTTATTTCAGCCTGGGTTTGCAAATGCTGATCAGCGGGATCTGTCTCTACAGCTTTTCCGCTGCCTCAGGCAAAGCCATTCCCTTATCTGCCATCCAGTGGCAATCATGGGCGTCCATCGCCTACCTTGTTGTTTTTGGTTCGCTGATCGCATTTATCTGTTATCTCTATGCTTTACAGAATCTACCGACTGAGCAGGTCTCCATATACGCGTATGTAAATCCTATGGTAGCCGTACTCTGCGGCTGGCTGATCTTTGGTGAAAAGGTCACCATCTTTGGGAAAGCTGGTCAACAAGGCCTTTAAGGCTGTACCCGCCCCGGAGCAACCGGAAGCGGAAGGTGTATAAGATCAGGAGACCGCCTGGCTTTCTTCAACGAACCGTTTATATATTTCTCTCCAGCCCTTGAACCGTTCATCCGTTCCTAAAAAAGTGTTGTGCCAGATAGTGATCAGAGTGCCGTTCACTTTTTTTACTTCCGCATAATAATGACGTATTTCTTCCAGCGCTTGTCCGGCAGAGAATTTTTGCTCGTAAAAAGAATTGGCTTCCATATAACAGAAGGGATAAATTAGCAAATCGACGGGCTCTTCTTTTTCCAGGTCATACCAATAGAAAGGCGAAGCAACCGAAGCCCTGAAACCATTGATGCTGCCATAACCCATGGAAAAATCTTCTTTGATCCCTGCTTCAACCAGGTAACGAAATGTCTGGGGAAGGGTGAAACGTATATAGTGCTGGCGGGAAAAATTTGTTTTTTTCCCCGTGATCGCTGATAGGGTTTGTATTTCCTTTTTCAATAAGCCCGGATCATCCCCGCTTTGCCAGGAGGGATGAATGCCTGTCTCGTATTGGGCTGCATGCTGTTGAATGAGTTGCTGGAAGGCCGTTTCAGCAGGAAGAATATTCCGATCGTATTTTCCTGTTCTTTCCGGTACAAGGAAAAAATAACGGGGTTTTAATTTGTATTGCTGGTGCAGCTTGTCCATCCATTCATAGGAATCAAAGGGATCATGAAGGGTTCCCTTCACTACTTTTTTACGGGTCATAAATTGATCCCAATTACCCCTGAGCAGCTCCTTTATACCGGCCCCTGTTCTCCTGCGCCATGCTTTGTGTTTGTATGACCAGGCCTCGTCAATATCATACGTGGGGAGGAAGGTGAAGGAAGAATGCTGAATGTTGAGCGAGGGGAAGCGATCTTTTAATTTCCTTTTGAATTCTTCCAGCCAGGTATTTATTAAAGGCTTGTCAAGGAAACCTTCCCGGAATGCCAGTGAATTTTGATGATCATACCGTCCATAGGCATCTTTCCGGTGGGGTAAATATTCTTCATAGCGGCTCAGCAAATAAAAAATGGCGGCAAAAATATCAAAGGAGAGGTCTCCTTCTGTTTTGAAAAAGGCTTTTTGTCCGCCTGTTTCAAAAACATGGATCGTTTGCTGCCGTGTACCTGTCTCAAACAATAACGCATGCGGGCGAAACCAATATTCCTCCTCCCCGGTCCTGGCGGCGCTGTAATTGATACGGGGACCGGGAAAATTCCTGAATACTTCTTTGCTGTCAGTAAACTTGAAAGGTTCACCGGTCACTTGGGAAAGTTTACCGATAAAATCGCAGGTATAACGCAGGCGGGATGATATGGATTCGCTGTAAACGAGCATGTTGACTAAAGTAAGTTAATAAAGTATATACGTATATAATAGTATATACTTTGTACACTATTTTACTTCCCATACTTTTCCTTCCACAGCTCATTAAAGGATTTCTTCGGGAATTCCATCTTGCCGCGATGCGCGGACCATCCTTTTACCAGCGTGTTGACCACCCAGTTCTTGGTACCGCCTCCCGCCATGTTCATCCATTTGCGGCGTAACATTCCCTGCTTCCACATTTTCCAGGCCATTCGTTCACTAACAGAACTGTATCCTTCATCAACAGCTTCATGCCGGTTCTCCAGCAAGAGTTCATGAAGATTGATCTTTACCGCACATACTTCCGTGCAATTACCGCAGAGCGATGAAGCATAACTAAGATGTTTCCATTCGCCCATGTTTTTCAGGTGGGGAGTAATAACGGAGCCGATCGGGCCGCTGTAAGTAGCAGCATAGGTATGACCGCCAATATTTTTATAGACAGGGCAGGCATTCAGGCAGGCCCCGCAACGGATACAATATAAACTCTCCCGTTGTTTCTCGTTGGCAAGGATATTGGTGCGCCCGTTATCCAATAAGATCACGTACATATCTTCCGGTCCATCTTTTTCATAGGGCTGTTTGGGTCCTGTGATGATCGTATTGTATACGGTAACCTGCTGACCCGTTCCGAAAGTTGCGAGCAGCGGCCAGAACAGGGCCAGGTCGGTCATGGAAGGAATGACCTTTTCGATACCGGCGATCACGATATGTGTTTTGGGCATGGAACAACTCAGCCGCGCATTGCCTTCATTTTCTGTCACCGCAATGCCACCGATATCCGCGATGATGAAATTGGCGCCCGTCACCCCAATTTCCGCCTGTACATATTTTTCACGCAGGATATCCCTTGCCACTAATGTCAGTTGCTCCGGCGTGGCTTTGGGATCGGTTCGGTGCCCAGCTTCTCGGCAAAAAGTTTCGCCACATCTTCTTTGCTCTTGTGCATGGCAGGGGTCACGATATGATAAGGCGGTTCCCCATCGAGTTGCTGGATATATTCGCCCAGATCGGTCTCCACGCTTTCGATCCCGTTCTTTTCGAGGAAATCATTCAGGTGGATCTCTTCGGTGACCATGCTCTTGCTCTTCACCAGTTTCTTACAGCTCTTTTCTTCGCATATTTTTTGGATGGCTTCGAGCGCCTGTGCAGCATCTTCGGCCCAGATCACTTTGGCGCCCCGCTTCATGATGGCCGCCTCGAAGGTCTCCAGTTGTTTATCCAGTGTTTCGATCGCCTTCCATTTTACATTCTTTGCTCTTTCCCTTGCAAGGTCCAGGTTGGAAAATTGTTCTTTCCCCTTCGGCACAACAGCATTGTACCTTCCAATATTAAAATTGATCTTGCGGCGATGCTCTTTGTCCGCTGCTTTGACGATGCTTTTGGCAATAAATCCTGCTGCTCTTTCTTTCACGGTTCGCTATGGTTGTAGGTTTTTTTTGGCAGCCTGTAGTTTGGCGACCTTGTCCAGTGCATTATAAAAGTCTTCCCCGTATTTCCGGGTAAGGGGTTCTTTTAAAAATTCGTAGGTGGGTACTTCCAGTTTTTTTCCAAGGGCACAGGCGGGATTGACAGGAAAGAGGTGACAACTGATGGGTTTTTTCCAGGGAATCACCCCGTCATAATAAGCCTCTTCAAAAGCGCATTTGATAAGCCCTGTCTTATCTCGGTGGCCGTAAACACATATCTCATTATCGTTTCCAAGCGTGGGGGTTACCCAGCCAAACTCCCTGTTATAAACATATTTCCCCTTTCTTTCTACTTCAGCAATGGATGCAGGGGTAAGATAGGGTTTCACTTTTTCATACATCTCGAGGATGATCTCCAGTTCATCTTCGTCCAGTGGCGCGCCAGCATCTCCTTCCTCACAACAACCACCTTTGCATTTGGCAAGATCGCAGACAAATTGCTTTTGTACTACGTCATCACTGATCAATATATTATCTATTACTATCAATAGTTTTTTGGCAAAGGTAAGTCTTAAAGCCCTTCCGGTTAATTCCGGTTAAAGATCTTCCTGATATGATGACCGGTAGAGGTCAGGCGGTTATGCGAGGTCAGGTAACTGATCACTTTATGTTCGAGCCAATGGTGCAGCGGAAGCAGCATGGCGATCAGGATGATCTTTATGCCCAGCACTTTCCAGGGCTCCCCATGTGTAAGATGATGGATCTTATTATCGGCGATCAGGATGATGAACTCGAAGAACATGATAAAGGCAAAAAAACCAAGGACCCGGATCATATTCTCAGAGACCCGGAAGATGCCCATTACAACCAGCGAAACAAAGAAAATCGCGATGCCGATAGTGATCGCCATGTATTGAATATTATGATCCCTTATTTCTTTTTCCTGCCTTTTCTTCTCTTCTTTTTCCAGGCGATGCTGCACATCAGCCGCCTCCACCTGTGCCAGTTCTTTTTCCTTGGGGAAAGCTTATAGTAAATGGAATTATACTGGCTGGCCAACTGGTAATTGGCCGTCCTCGTGTACAGGGAATCCAGGTGTTTGGCTGCCAACTCAGCGCTTTCGATCAGCCCGTTCGTCTCGGATATCGTTTTTACTTTTAAAAAATATTCGATGGCCTTGTTAAGATCACCGGTCTTCTGGTAAAAATTGGCCCATAACGCGTAGAAATTCATTCGCTGGATCTCGCTTGCTTCCTTTTCAAAATAAGGAGCGGCCTTGTTATAATTGATCCTCGCCGAATCATACAGCCCGAGGTCCGTATAAATTACACCGTAGGCTTCATTGATGATCGGGGAAAATCCCAGTCGGCTGAAATAATCCTTAAGGTTCTGCCCGGCGGCCGAATTAAAGAATTCAAGCGCCTTGGCAGGCTGATCCATCCGGATGTACTGGTTAAGCAATGACTGGTATCCCAGTACTTTGAGATTGGTAAGTTTAAAGGAATCGGCCATTGCCAGTGACCGGTTATAATAACCTATGGCTATATCGGTACTTTTTTTAGCTGCGTAGAGGTCGCCGATGGCTGCAAGTGCAACGGTCTTCTGGTAGGGAGTACGTCCATCGGGTGAAGCATCCAGTTTTTTCAATGCTAGGGTCCGGTAATCGATCGCTTTATCATAGTCTTCGATAGCAGAATAAAAACCGGCGAGGCTGAGGTAGCAATCCCGGATCATGCGGTCGTTTTCTGCATCTTCAGCGACACGCAACGCATCCAGGTAATATTGCAGCGCCAGTTTTTTTTCATTCCTGGCGAGGTATACATTGCCATAAGTTTTATATGCTTCTGCTTTCAGGCTATCATCTTCAAGGTTATTGATAATGGAAAAGGCCTGGCTGGCAAATTTTAACGCGTTGTCCTTATCAAGCACCGCCAGGTAGGTGGCCGATAAACGCATTTGTGCGATAGCGATCTTTTCCTGGTATTCATTTTTAACGGCTATTTCCAGTGCCTTGTTATAATAGCCGATGCTGCGCTGCGCATAATCCTTCCTGCCGGCGAAATAGCTGCACCGCAGGCCATTTGCGAGGTAGGCATTGATCATGAGTTTACGATCCCTTGATTCCTCGGCCAGTAAGATCATCCTGTTACCATAATCCTCGGCTTCCTGCAGGTTGATATTCATCAGCATCCTGCACAAAATATCCATGGCCTCCACTTTGACCCGGGCATCCGCTGATGTGGCAACAACCTTTTTGAGGGAATCGACGGTCCGGTCCTGCTGGGAATAGGCTGGAAGGAACAGGACGAGCAGTAAAACAGGTAGGAGAACTCTCTTTAGCGTTAGCATGGTAAGCTGAAATTAATAAAGATTCGGCCGCCGTAAAAATTCCTTTAACACAGTTCTAACACAAGCCGGTTATGGAGGAATTTGGACCCCGGCATCCTAGCCTCAAACCACTGTATGCAAAACACAAGGATGGGAAAGAAGTCGGTGAAGGTTTTTTTCCAGATGTTGTTCTGGGTTCCAGTAGCCGCTCTCAGCCTGCTTCTTATCTATAATACCCTCCCCTATTTCTCGTTCAGCAAGGATTTTAGCTTTATCGAAGAAAGAAGTTTCCTTTTCAAAAGCAATTTTTATAACACCTGTTTCTATGTCCACATTTTCGCGGGTTCGCTTTGTATCCTGACCGCCCTTATCCAATTTTCGAGATATATACTGAAGAAATCAAAGGCCATCCATCGTTTCTCCGGCAAGATCTATGTGTTTGTTGTCCTGTTCCTGGGTGCGCCTACCGGCCTGTACATGTCCTTTTTTGCCAAAGGAAGTTTTTGGGAAAGGGCCCTGTTCATGTTCATGGCCTCCTTCTGGTTCATCACCACTTTATATGGCCTGACCACCATTCACAAAAGGAATGTGATCGCCCACAAGCAATGGATGATGAGAAGTTACGCGATGGCGATGACGGCTGTTACGTTCCGCGTTTATCATATCGTGTTCTACCTGCTGAACTGGGGTCACCTGGAAAACTATGAACTGTCCCTCTGGATCAGCGTGATCGGTAACATGCTGTTCGCCGAATGGGTGATCTACCGTCAAAGCAAGAATTATCTTAAATCATTTGCTATATAAAACCATTTCGTCAAACCATTAAAATAAAACTACCATGAAATCTATCTTGTACGTCGGCGCCACGTTAATGATCGGTGCCAGCATCTATGGGTTCGTTGATTACAAACAGACCAGCCAGAAAAAGGAATTTAAGGACATGTATGTGGAACCGGCCGTTACTTCCCAAACGGCAGATGTGGCAGTCCCGGAGAAAAAAGAAGTACCTGCCTTAACAGTTGAAACAAAATCGGTCGCCAAAAAAACGAAACCGGCGATAACAAAAAAAGTGGTCGCGGAAAAAGAGGAGGCCCTTCCTGCCATCAAACCGATCGCGGCAGACGAAAAACTGAACCCGGAATCAACCAGTATCGAAAAGCCCAGTGTGAACGTTATACCTGCCAAAGAAAACAACGTGGCAAAGCCTGTTAAAAAGAGAAAGCTCAGCACCAAGCTGTTCAGCCGCGGCGCCCTGGATGAGCGTTATATTGAACCTAAAGTAAAAACCGAGAAGAAAACAGAAGACAAAAAGACTGAAGATAAAGAGCAGTAAATAGCATACAGTGGTCTGCTCTGAACCCCGACCGTGTCCGTCGGGGTTTTTCTTGCGCTGAAGTGAGCAAAAAGGTTGACCGAGTTAATAGCTTTGATCCCTGTTCTGCTTCAGCATCATTTCCACTGCAGCGTATTGATCAGGTGTTGCAGATCCTTTTTCAGAAAATCATTCACGATACCCAACGAATCAGCGTTGGGCGCCGCGTTGAAGTACAAAGCGCCGCGGAGAAAATGTTTGGTGGAATCCGTCAGGAAAAATTGATTAGCAGTAGCGGTATTACCACCCAGTGAAAAATAAATGCCTTCCACATTATTAGGTGTCAGAATCCTTGTTTCCTCGATGCCGGTTGAAACATCCACATGTTGCTTGTAGGCCATTTTAAAACCGTCCCGCACCAGGGAATCAAATTTATTGGCGCCACCTATCTCTTTGTAGCTGATATAAATCCTGCCGGCAAATTGCGGCACATCGATATTCACCCACCAGTCACCGGCCTTATCATCAAAGAAGGTAGAGTCCTTTGAAACAACGGCATAGACCGGGTATTCAAACGTATAAGGATAACCAGGCTGGTTGAATAGCTGGTATTTCTTTTCGGGGAAATCAATATGGAAATAGCCTTTCTTTTTCCCGACAGAATAATCGCTGTTGCAGGCAGACAGGAACCAGCAACCAGCAACCAGCAACACAAAAAATAGAAATAATCGGTTTATAAAATTTTTCATTGATCTGTTTTTGGATGGATCGTGACCTTTACCTGCTGGATCCTGTTATTATCAGCCTGCAAGACCGTAAAATCAAAATCACCGGTACTGGTAACGGAATTCACAACGGGAAATTCTCCCGCGAGTTCCAGCACCAGTCCCGCCAATGAATCACTCTCCCCTTTTACCCCGTCGAATGTATCCATCGGAAGGCGCATGGTCTTGCAGATATCATGGATCATGGTCTTGCCTTCGAAAATATAATTGTTCTCATCCAGTTTACGGTTACCGCTTTCTTCTTCATCGAACTCATCCCGGATATCGCCGATGACCTCTTCGAGGATATCCTCCATGGTCACGATACCGCTGGTACCACCAAACTCATCCACAACAACGGCAAAATGGATCCTTTTCTGCTGGAAATCCTTCAGCAGGTCCTCGATCAGTTTGGGTTCCGGTACAAAATAAGGCTGGCGCATCAGGGGGTGCCAGTCGAAATTCTCTTCCTCGTTCAGGAAGGGCAACAGGTCCTTGGTATTGATGATACCCACCACTTCATCCAGGCTGTCTTTATAAACAGGCAGGCGGGAGTAATGCAGCTCTTCCACTCTTTTGATGACATTCGCCAAAGAGGAATTGTATTCGATACCGCTTACATCCAGGGGAAAG
>JADMIO011609095.1_pt1 | contig 15948 bp, 16 predicted proteins | sample 8958161 | NCBI WGS metagenome assembly JADMIO01 (sample SAMN16585339, study PRJNA669376) | soil metagenome | isolation source: Crop rotation soil | place: USA: Cullars Rotation, Alabama | collected 2011
CCGCCGTGACGCTGCCGCCTGCCCTGCCTGCTGTAGCGTGCTGTTCGTCCTTCCGGGGCGGTACTGGAGCTTCCCCGATACTTTGCAGGTAGACGGCATGTGCGATCTGCGCATAGTCCTTCTTGGGCATGTGGGGATTGTACCAAGAGGGGCGCGGGGAAAACGATACACTGCCCGCCTGTCAATCTTCTTGACACCGCTGCGGCGGAGCCTGCGCTTTTTTTTTTGGGTGAGCCAGAACTACAGCGCGATGTCCAGCTCGTGGAAGTCCGTCAGCCCACCGGTCATCCCTTCGCATTCCCAATCAAAGTGGATGTCGAAGCCGCGCGGCGAGATCGGATTCGGATCGACGTAGGCTTCCTTGATCCGCAGGAGCTTATATGTTTCTCCATTATGCAGCACGGCATTGGCCCCGACGAAGCGGCGCGCCAGCCGGGCGGCCTCTTCGGACGACCCATAACGCCACAGTGTTTCCAATGCGCCCCACAGACGCTGGCGGTCCGAAAGCATCGGGTCCAGCGGGAGCGCGCCGTCGTGATCTGAGAACTGCTGCACTCCAGGTGTACCCCTTGCTTAATGCACTTAATTTAGTATCCCTGACATCAGGCAGAAACGCTGACATTAATGCAGCAGAGTGTAACGCTGGCAAAGACAGCTTAATAGTGAAACTCGGAGCTACAAGGGATACCTTCATGGCAGTAGCGACGGCTTAAATTCTCCCTGCGGCTCAGCGATCCACGTCGCGATGCTGCACGGTACAGCTCAGGCCCCGTGAGCTGAGGCGCGCGGCGAGCTCCTCCGCCAAGCAAACGCTGCGATGCCGGCCGCCGGTGCAGCCGAGCGCGACGATGCTGTAGTGCTTGCTGACGCCGCCATAGTGCGTCAGCGCCGTGAGCACCGTGTTCTCGACCTGCTCAAGGTAGTCCACCGCGACCTTGCTGTCGAGGACGTAGCTGCGCACGGCAGGGTCGACTCCGGTGAGGTGGCGCAGGGCGTCAACGTAGAACGGGTTCGGCAGGAAGCGCGTGTCGAAGACGAAGTCTGCGTCGGGCGGGACGCCGTGCTTATAGCCGAAGGTGAGCAGCGTGACCGCCACGCCATCGTTGTCTGGGGCGAACAATCCGGTGATTCGACCGCGCAGCTGCGCCGCGGCAAGCTCCGTCGTGTCGATCACATGCGCGGCGAGGTCCTTCAGCGGCTCCAGCGCGCGACGCTCCAGGCGCACCGCATCGAGCGGGCCGAGGTCGGGCCGCGGTGAAAGTCCGTTCCCTGCCGACAGTGGCGGCCGGCGCCGCGCCGCGCTGAAACGCGCCACCAGCACCTCGTCGTCGCAGTCGAAGAACAGCACCTCCGGCGCGTGGCCGTGCTGGCGCAACAGTTCGATGGCGTCGCGCAGGTGCGCGAACAGCTCGCCGCTGCGGATGTCGCAGACGACGGCGATTCCGCGCGCATCGAGGCGCGCCTGCAGGAACAGCGTCAGGAAAGTTTCGATCAGCCCCGGCGGGAGGTTGTCGATGCAGAAGTAGCCCAGGTCTTCGAACGTGCGCAGCGCCGTGGATTTGCCGGCCCCCGACATACCGGTCAGTACAAACAGCCGCGCGCCGCTCTCCGACACGGCTACAGCAATGCCTGCACCGCGCTGAAGACCAGCGCGAGGCGGCGCGAAGGAGTCATGGCGTTGCGCGGCGTAGTCGCACTGGCGTTCGGATCGAGCAGGTTCATCCCGCGGCCTGGACCGCCGTTAACTTTCGGCGGCCCCATGCCTGCCCCAGGCGGCGACCCCGGCACAGGCTTTAGGCCCTTGCCGTGCTGGATGTGCGGCCAGTACGCTGAGAAAACGAAGTGCGGGCTGTTCTCCGGATTGTGGCAAGTCAGGCAAGTGTTATGCGTCACAGGCAGCAGGCCTTCTTTGTCCCGGCCATCGGCGGTCAGGTCAGCCACCCGCGTATGGTTGGCGTGCAGCTTGACGTGGTACTCGCCCGGGCCGTGGCAGTTCTCACACTGCACGTTGCGCTTATTCCACTCTGCGCCGGGCGCGATCTTCGCATCCTCGACCACATTGAAGCCGCCATTTCCGTTGTAACCAACGTTATGGCATTGGGCGCAGGCCAGGTGTTCTTTGTGTTCCGCCTTAAGCGTGGCATAGGCAGTCATGTGCTTAGTGCCCTTCATCTGTTCTTCGATTTCGGCATGACAGATGGCACACTCGGTGTGTCCGAGGTAGAGCGGTCCATTCTTGGCCTTATTCAGTGACGCCTCAGCCAATTGGTTTTCCAGCTTCTCCTCGCGCGGCTTGATGAAGTCCTCGATCATCTTCTTGACGTCCGGGTCGCTCTTATACAGGTCTTCACGCACGGCAAGCTTGATCCCATCGATGCGGATATTGCCCTTCTCCGCGAACGTCACGGCGGCGCGCACCACGTCCTTCCCCTTCTCCATCGGCTTCTCAATGAAGTAGGGGAAGTGCAGACCTTCAGAGTCGTTGCCAGGCTGGTAGCCGCGCAGGCCGAAGACCAGCTTTACGTTAGTTAGGCCCGCGAGATCCTCGGGGCGGAGGCCATATTGGTGGTTGCTCCCGACCGACACAACCCAGAACTGCGCCTCGCGACCGTGCGCCTGCAGGATCTGCTTTGCGGTGTCGACGGGCGGCGCCAGCTGATAGCCCTCGCGCAGCGGCTCGCCGCGCTCAACGCCGGAGTTGTCGATGATGTGGATCAGGCCAACCTTGTAACCCGACTTGGTCTTCAGGATCTTGTAGCGCTCAACCATTGCCGCCAGCTCGCTGCTGCGGTCCTTGCTGTCTGTTGGCTTGACGAAGCTCAGGTTCGCCGCGACGTAGGGCAGCTTCGCCAGGCTCAGCAGGTCGAACAGCTCGTCCTGCGTGTAGTTCAATTCCTCGATGCCGAGGCCTACTGCATCGTAGCCCATCATCCCCAGCGCCTTGACGATCCCCTCGCTGCGCAGCTTCTGGCGCGGGTCGGTGGGATCGCTGAAGTCGCCGGTATCCAGCAGCAGCGAATCGGCGGCGCGCCCGTCGTCGCTGCGCAGCTCGCGCTCGGCGCTGGGACGCTCTGCCTTGAGCAGCGCGGCGCGCCGCGGCATGCCGCCGGACTGGCCACCGGCGCAGCCGCAGTTCTCGAGGTAGCCGATGGAGTTACCCGTAACGAAGAACGTCAGGCGCGAGGGCGTCTTGTTACCACGCGCCAGCAGCATCACGAGCACGATGCCGATCAGCGCCCCCAGCGACGCGGCCACCTGGACGGGACGGGAGATGCGCATAGCTCTACCGTCCTGAGACGGTGGAGTAACGCCGGACGTTTCGTTTGGCAGCGGAGGCTCGGGCACGGCCATAGATTATAGGTAGACGTCTGCGACTTTAGGGCAAAGTTGCACCGTAATTTTGCCGCACTGCGCAACATCGCGAACCGCCACTAGCCGTCGGTATAATCGCGCGCCGTGAAGTTCGACCTCAGCCATGACGCCCTGATGGCACCACCGTGGCTGCGCCGCTGGGGTCCGCTGCGCAAGACGCGCGGGTCGGTGATGGACCGCGCGGCCCTGCACTACTACACCGTCGCCGCGTCGGTCGGGGCGGTCGCTACCGGAATCCTTTCGATGTCGATGTACGTCCTGGCTAAGAGCCTCAACGCCACGCCACAGCAGCTCGCCATCATGTCATCGATCGGCTCCACCTGCCAGCTGCTCGGCATCTTCGGCGGCGAGTTCATCCGCGGCCGCGACCGCCGCCCCGCCATCGCGCTGTTCGGCTCCTTGAGCCGCGGCGTGCTGTTGCTGAATGCCCTGGTCGTGACCGCCTGGCAGTTCATCGCCGTGGCCGCGGCTTTCGGCTGTACGAATGCGCTGCTCTCACCCGCGCTGACAATCCTGTGGCGCGACAACATCGGGCCGCAGCGCCGCAACCAGTTGTGGGGCGTGACGGCGACCATCGTCACAGTCGTCAGCGTCGTCGCTGGAGTCGCCACTGGCTGGCTGCTCGATCTCAGCCTCGACGCCTATCGCTGGGTCTTTCCGATGGCGGGCGTGGTCGGACTGCTTGGCGTGTTCTTCATGGTGCGGATGCCGCACCGTGGCCGCCACAAGCGCCGGGCCGTGAAGCCCCACACGCTCCACAGCGTCGTCATTGCTCCGATTAAGCGTTTCGTCGGAGTCTTGCGCAACGATGGCTACTTCCGTCACTTCGAGGCGTCGTTCTTCCTTTACGGCATCGCCTTCATGCTCATGGCGCCTGTGCTGCCGCTTTATCTGACGAAGTTGGCGCAGATGAACTACCTACAGTCCTCAATCGCCGAAAGCGGCATCCTGCCGCTGGGCGCGGTCGGGCTGTCCATCGCCTGGGGGCGGCTGATGGACCGCACGTCGCCGAGCATGACCTGCGCGATCGTGTTCGCGATCCTTGCGCTGTTCCCGCTGATCCTGCTTACTGGTCTGCATCTGCATGAGCTCGGCGTGCCGCTGTTGTGGATCGTCTACCTCGGCTACCTCGTTTATGGCATCGGGCTCAGCGGGATGAACGTCGCCTGGAACCTGGCGCCGCTGATGTTCGCGGGCAAGTCCGATGCCGGCGCATACACCGGCACGCACATCACGCTGACGGGTGTGCGCGGCGCCGTCGCCCCGATCGTCGGTGGCTGGGTGATGAAGCACTACGGCTTCCCGCCGGTGTTCATCGCCTCGGCCTGCTTCTTCCTCGCCGGCTCGATCGGCATGCAGTGGCTGGAGCGCAGGCTGAGTCGGCGACCTCGCAGCGCAGAGGTTTCGGGCAGTTAGTCCACGTCGCGGGCGGACACCCTTTGGAGCGAAAACCCCGAAGTGCTGCACGCTTCGAAAAAGACCGCCGCTACAGCGACTTTACATACGCCAGCAGGTCCTTGAAAAAAGGAGCGCTGGTGCTGACGCGGCCGCCGGCGATGCGTGACTGCAGCGAGAGGCAGGTCTCGATGTGCTCGACGATCTCGTCGTCTCCACTAAGGATATTGCCGTACTTCTTACTGGTACCTTTCAGTGACACGATGCCGTTCTGCTTGTAATCGACCATGTCGATTTTCTTGGTTGGGTCGGGCTTGAAGTTGGGGTCGTGGCACATGGCGCAGGAGCGGTAGGAGCCCTCGCCCTGCCAGCGCTCGGCGTCATAGAAGATCGCGCGACCACGGTCCACACCTTCCTTATTGGTCATCTGGTTCTTGACGCCGCTAAAGGTGCCAAAGATCGGCTTCCAGAACACGACCAGCGCGACGACGACCACTATGCCGATGACCCAGCCATAGTCAATGGGTGCCTTCATGTCGTTACCTCACGTCCTCGGCGCCGAAAATTTCGATCGCCTGTTCTATTGTAGGCGGCTCGTCACCAGAGCCGTTCAGGCTGCCATTGCCGGCAGGCGGATGCTGGGGTGGGTCGGAAACCTTCACCGCACCTGCACTGGCACCAGTTTCGGGCGGGACCGCGATGTGCAGGGTCAGCACGGCGTGCGCGCCGTAAAGCTTGCGTGCGGCCTCGCGTAGCACGGCGTGATTGTCGGGCTGGCTGGCATAGCTGTGCGCCTGCCGCGCTACTTTGCCGCGTGGGTCAAACAGCAGCGCCACTTGCGAGCCATCGCGGAGCGCAACCACATCCTCACGCAGCAGCGCATACGTAGTGAGTCGCCCGCGCCGGACCTCCTCGCGAAATGCCTCGAATTCGTCACTGCTCAGTGGCGCGCCAGTCGGAGGCTGAGTCGATGGAGCGGTGGGTTTGGGCGCAGGTGGCGGCGCATGCTGAATCTGCGATGACCGCGCCTGGTCCTCGCGCTTCGGCGGCTGTGTAACAGGGGCGGCACCATTGCGGGGCGGTTCGGCTTGAGCGGAGACCGTGCGCTGCTCCCCGCCTCGCGGCGCGACGGGCAGCTCCCTTGCCTGCGGCCGCGCAGCTTCAGGCGCAACCTGTCGCGCCGCGGGCGCGTGCTGCTGAGCGACGGGGCCATGCTGCGGATTCAGTGCGGCGGCGGCCTGCAACAGCGTCAGCTCTACGAGCAGTGCCGGGAAGCTGTCGTACTTCAGCAGGTTGAGACCCTTCCAGACTTCCTCCAGCGCGAGGTTCCAGCCGGCGTGCCCATCGGCGAGGTAACGGGACTTAATCCCTTCGGCGAGTTGCAGCAGGAACGTGCCGGCGTCGACTCCACGCGCGAGCAGGTTGTCCCAGGCGCCGAGCGCGCTGTCGGCGTGGCCGCCGGCGAGGTTATCGAGCACATCGGCGACGAGCTGCGGGTCGCCGAGCTGGAACAGCTCGTCGATGTCCGCGGCGCAGATGTCCGTATCGCAGTACACCGTGAGCTGGTCGAGCAGGCTGATCGCATCGCGCGCGCTGCCCTCGGCCAGCAGGGCCAGCTTCATTCCGCACGCGGTGTCCATCGTGAATCCTTCGGTTGTCGCGATCGACACCAGGTGCGCTGCCAGCTCGGCCAGTGGCAGGCGCTGGAAATCGAAGCGGATGCAGCGGCTGAGGATCGTGATCGGCAGCTTGTTGGCCTCGGTGGTGCAGAGGCAGAAGATCACGTGGCTGGGCGGCTCCTCAAGTGTCTTGAGCAGCGCGTTGAATCCCTGCGGCGTGATCATATGGACTTCGTCGATGATGTAGACCTTGTATTTCAGCTCCAGCGGCGCATAGCTGACGCGGTCGCGCAAGTCGCGGATGTCGTCGATGCCGCGGTTGCTGGCGGCGTCGATCTCGATCACGTCGACGGCGCTGCCGCTGGCAATGGCCGTGCAGACCGCGCAGACGCCGCAGGCATCGCCGTCCTGCGGGTTGAGGCAGTTCAGCGCCTTGGCGAAGATGCGCGCGATGGACGTCTTGCCGGTCCCGCGCGGGCCCGAGAACAGGTAGGCATGGTTGAGCCGGCCGCGCTTGATGCTGTTTTGCAGGATGCGGACTACGGACTGCTGGCCTATCAGTTCGGCGAAGCGCTGGCTGCGGTATTTGCGGTAGAGCGTCTGGGACACGGCGGTTCGAAATTATACGGTGGAGCAACGAGAGCGGCTGAGGTTGGCTCGCTCGCTTCAGCGGATCGACAAGAGACGGATTACTCAACGCATAGGCTTCGCGCGCAGGCGCGGCAATTACGGCTTTGCTGGCAGGCTGCGATAACGGCGTCTCCGCCTTGGTACCGTTTGTCACAAGCCAACGGGCAAATCAACCGGAGGACATTTTCAAGATGCGCTATCTAACTATTCTTTTCGTGGCCTGCACTCTGCTGGCCGTGAGCTCGTGCCAGTCTGGATCGCTGAGCCAGCCCCACACGACCAGCGAGATCCACGTTTTTAACAGCGTCACGGGTGCTGAGATCGCCGATGGTTCGACGATCACGCTGAACACCACGGCTCCGCTCAACACGCGGCAGCTGAAGGTCATGCGCACAGTGCACAGTGACACTGCCGCCGATGTTACGACCGACGTAACCGCGACAGCAGACTACAACTCGTCTGACGTCAGCATCCTGCAGATCTCCCAGGAGGGCAGCCCGACTCCAGGCAAGCTGGAGGCAAAGTCCGCCGGAACAGCCGCTGTCGAAGTAGTATTCGGTGGTGACAACGCTGACCCGACCGACGACGACCATGTGAACTTCACGGTCAACGTGGTCACGCCCTAACCAGACCTAACGCTGCGCACGGGCCAGGTTTTCCAGGCTCTGCGCCAGCGAGAAGACGGTTTCAATCTCGGCGCCGGCGATCAGTGGGCCATAGTCCCTGATTAGCACGGCGCCGAGTTCGCATTTGGCGAAGGCGCCGCTGACGGCATTGACGACCGGGGCATCCGGCTGCGGCGCGTCAACGTCGAGCTCGACGACCGGGATGTCGAGCGACTTGTTGCGCAGGATCGGCCAGGCGTGGGCCGCCGGCACATGCAGGCTGCGTCCCGCCAGCGCGAAGCTGAGCAGGCCCCAGCTTTGGCCGAGGAACGTGCAGTTCCAGTCCGGCCGCCCACTCAGCACGGCGCGATGCAGGCGGTTCTCGCGCGAAGGCTGTCGCCCGGCGCGCGCCATCGACGCCTCGCCGCCGCCGGGAAACAGCACGAAGTCATCGGCGCTCAGCCGCCAGCGCAGCAGCCGGCTGGCCTGCGTCGGCGAGACGTAGACGCCGTTGCCGTCGCGCACCGCCATGCTGCCGCCGCCCGCGTCGAGCAGGCTGCTGCGCAGCAGCTCCGGCAACAGCGCAACAAGGCGATCGAGGCGTTCCACGCTGGGGATTATAGAAGCGGCGAGTCTTAAGATGGGCTGTCCGTGCCCTCGCTCGCATAAACCATTGCAAGCCCAACAATCGGTACTAAGTAAATGCCGTACCAGGTCATCGATGTCGGCGGCTCGAGCATCAAGGGCGCGCTGCTGGAGCGCGCCGGCGAGGGCCAGTGGGGGCTGCTCGACGGGCCGTGGGTGTTTGAAGAGCCCGACTGGGAGCACTTCGAGCGGTGGGTGGTCGAAGTGATGCCTTTGCGCGATGGCGTGGACAGCCTCGGCGTTTCCAGCGCGGGCTTCCTCGATATCCAAAGCGGCGTGGTAAAGCTGCTGCCGGTCGCGGGCTGGACCGACCGACCGCTGCGCGACAAGCTGCAGCGCGCCTACGGCGTCCCGGTCCACCTGCTCAACGACGGCGAGGCGCACCTGTGCGCGCACCTCGACGTCTATCCGAACCCGCAGATCACGATCGCCTTCGGCACCGCGCTGGGCTTCGGCTGGGCCAATGCCGCCGGCGAGATCGTGCGGCCGCGTCCCGACCGCAACTTCGACATCGGGGAATGGCGGATCCCGACCCGCGCCGAGAACACGGCCGTGTGGTGGGCGCTGGGCGAGGAGGGCTTCCAGGACCTGCTCGACGTCGAGGGCGAAGTCGGTGCGCTGCGCCACTGGGGCTATCGCGCCGGACAGTTCCTCGTCAGCATCGCCAGCGTGTTTCAGCCGCGCGCGATGATCCTCACCGGCGGCAAGATCGACAGCAACTGGGCCGACGTGGAACGCTCGCTGCGCGCGGCAATCACGCGCGCCAAACCCGAGTGGCTGGAGACGCCGCTGATCGTGCCCTCGCCCTACGGCCGCGAGAGTGCGCTGTTCGGCATGGCGAAATATGTGGCCAGCCTGGAGGGCGGGAAAGCGCTGCGGGCCAGCTCGTAGGGGCCGAGCTTGCTCGGCCCGCTGTGCAGCAACAGAGTCCAGTAGGACAAACTACTCGGTCGGTCCAGGATTCAGTAGAGCGACATCGAAATCCGCGGTGCAAGAGAATCTGGGACAGACCATGTGGTCTGTCCTACTCGCACGCAATACAGCGCGCCGAGCAAGCTCGGCCCCTACAGCGTGGCGTTGCCTGCAAAGCCCAAGTGATGCTTCGCCTCGACGTTGATCTCCGTCATCGCCAGCTCGGTCAGCAGCTTGTCCGTGCTGCCTTCCTCGTCCAGCGTGGTCTGCAAGATGTCCGCAACGGCGTCCTCGCCCAGCAGCCGGGCGAAGGTCCGCGCGCAGCCATAGGCCGCGATCTCGTAATGCTCCACGCGCTGCGCCGCCGCGATCAATGCGGCGTCCAGCACGCTCGGCTCGCTGAGGCCGTCGAGCTTCACCAGCTTTTCGCCCTCCGCTATGATCCCCTTCATCGCCAGGCACGTCTCGCCGCTCGGGGCGTCGCCCAGCATGTCGAAGACGCGGTCGAGCCGCGCGCGCTGCTCGCGGGTCACGTTGAAATGATCCTCGAAGGCGCGGCGCAGGTTGAAGCCCGCGGCAGCCTCGGCCAGCTTCGGCAGCGCCTCGATGATCTGGTTTTCCGCGCTGTAGAGGTCGCTGAGCTCGTGGAGCAGCAGGTCGCGCAGGGTGTACATCCGTTCGGCCATTTGTCGAAACTCCTTAGCAAAACGGCGGGCCCTGCCGCCGGTAGCTATGCATTCCTACCGGCGGCAGCGCCCATGTTGTTTACGGCTCGACAAAAGATGCGCAGCGGCCGAACCCGCAGCTAGGCGCCGGCCGTGCTGGTGCTGCCGATCTGCCCCTTCGTGCTGCTGCCGCCTGTCTGCCCCTTCGTGCTGCTGCCGCCTGTTTGCCCCTGCTCGGCCTGCTTGTTGACGAACGTGGTGGCGAGCTTAGTCAGGTTCTCGTTGGTCATGCTCTCCTGGTCCAGGATCTGCTGCAGCAGCTTCGCCGCATCGTTGAAGCCGCACTGCTCCGCATAGGACCGCACCGTGCCATAGGATGCGATTTCGTAGTGCTCGACCTTCTGCGCGGCGGCGATCAGTGCGGCATCCAGCACCGCCGGCTCAGCCTTCTCCTGCTCCTCGAGCAGCTCGGCGCCTTCGGCCAGCAGGCCCTCCATGCCCTTGCAGAACTTCGCGCGGGGCGTGACGCCGAGGATGCCGAAGACCTGATCGAGCAGCTCGATCTGGCCCTTCGTCTCTTCGAGGTGCTTTTCGAACGCCGCCGTCAGCTCCGGCTCGGTGGCTGCCTTGGCCATCTTGGGCAGCGCTTTGGTGATCTGCTTTTCGGCGCTGTAGAGGTCGCGAACCTCCTGGATCAGCAGGTCGTTCAGGTTCTTGAGGGGCATGGGGTGCTCTCCTTCGGAATGGTTGTATCAACCCCTACCGTTCGAGCGCACACCTGTATTTTATTTGTGCAGCGTTTGGTATGACTATGGAGGTCTGCCGTGCTAGAATCGGCCTTCTATCGGGGGATGAGATGACCAAGACGATCTGCCTGCTGAGCCTGCTGCTGGTCGCGCAGCTGAGCGCACCGGCGTTCGCCGACTGCGGTTGCGCAAAAGCCAAGTCCGACTGCGGCTGCATCGACACACCCTACAAGCCCGCCGGCTGCGGTTGCAAGAAGGCGAGCAGTTGTGGTTGCGACGCAAAGGAAAGCTGCGGCTGCGTAAAGAAGGCGTCGTGCGGCTGCGCCGAGCAGGCTGGCTGTGGCTGCCACAAGAAGTCGTGCAACGACTACTGCGACATCCTCCCGGCGTCGCACTACGAGGACGTCGAGCTGCCCGACTGCTGCCCGCAGGGCCAGTTCGAGCTGCTGTGCGGCTGCGACCGCGGTGAATACACGCTGCTGTGCAAGGAGGACAGCAAGCCGTGCAAAGCTGCGAAGTGCGACAAGTGCAAGCGCAGCTGTGGCTGCGGCAAGTGCAAGACGCCGGCCGGCATCCGCTATCGCGGCGACGTGTAGCGTGGGGTCTGGCGCAGGGTAAAGCGCTGCTTAGGAGGAAAGAGCAGCAGCGAAAGGAGCCCGCCGAAGAACATGCCGGCAAGGTGGTCGGCGTACGCAATGTGCCAGCTGCGCAGGAACAGCTGGCCGACGATGTTGAACGCCGCCCAGAACACGATCATCATCCGCCCCGTGATCGGGATCGCCGCAAAGATGTAGAGCCGCTCGCGCGGGAAGGTCCGACCAAAGAGCACAATGACGGCGCTGACCGCCCCACTCGCTCCCAGCGCCAGGCCGACGGGCTCGGCCCAGCCCTGCACCAGTCCGGCGAGTAACCCCGCGACGAGATAGATCGCTGCGTAGCGCCATGAGCCATAGACACGCTCGACCGGGACGCCGAGCGAGAACGCCGTCATGATGTTGCCGAACAGATGCCAGCTGCTGAAGTGGCCGAACATGCTGGTCAGCAGCTGCGGAAAGATCTGGTGGCCGGCGGGGGAGTAGCCCAGCTCATACGGCGGCCGTCCCAGGATGACGTTCCAGACGATGAAGACCGCGACGCTGGCGCCGGCGAGTATCCATGACGCCGGATTCTGGAAGCGCGGGCGCCTGCGCTGCGGCTCGATCAGGCGACCGGTGCTGTCGAGCACCTCGGTCGCCTCGGCCTGGATCACCTGCCAATCCTGATGCGGATCGCTGGAGCTCATGACGTGGACCTTGCCGTCGTCATTGCGGAAACTCCTGCGCACTGGATGCCCCACCCTTCTCTGCGCGCTTGATCTGCTCCCAGTTCGCCAGCACTTCGGCGCTGGTCGCTGCGGCGCCTTCGCCATAGACGTGCGGGTGGCGGCGCACAAGCTTCTCGATCAGCGCGCGCAGGCTGCCCTCGACGCCGGGATAGCCCAGCGCGTGCAGGATGTCGCCCTGGAACAGCGGCTGCAGCAGCAAGTCACCCAGCTCTTCGATTAGCTCGCTGTAGAGTGCGTCGCGCTGCTGCGCCTCGGTCGGATCCAGCTCCGGCAGCGGCGCGCCGGAGGCACTGGCGGCGGGATCGAACGTCGCGTGATGCGGGTGATGCGCGATGGTGTGGCCCTTCTTCGCCGTCCTCGCCTTGTCCTCATCCTCTGGCGGATCGGGATCGGCTGGCGCTAGCCCACCCTTGGACCGGTGCTGCGCTTCGAATTCCAGGATGCGGTCGATCGCGCTGCAGACTTCGTCGGCCTCCTCGCGCACGTATTGGCGCAGGCTGGCGAGGCTCTGCTCGCGGTCCCACGGACACCCGCCGGGACCGCGCAGATCCGCCATCAGCGCCAGCGCATCCGCGAACAGCGTCGTCGCCTGCGCAAAGCGCTCCGCGCGCGGCGCCGCGGCCGCGTCCCAGCGCGCGCGGATGGATGGATCGACTGCCAGCTCCTTGGGCATCACCAGGATTGTACGGCCGGCACTGCAGCGCACTAAAATCAAGCCGTGCCGCAGCCTGAGGGACTGTTTTTCGTCGATGCGCATGAAGATCTGGCCTATCACTGCCAGGAGCATGCGCGCGACCTGGTCGACCCCGGCGACGTGCAGTGCATGGTCACGCTGCCGCTGTTGCTGGCGACGGGCGTACGCTTGGTCTGTGCCACGCTGTTTACACCGCACAACCAGCCGCCTGAAGTGCGGCGCGGCAAGCTGGAGCAGCAGTGGCAGATGTATCAGCACTGGCTCGCCGAGTACCCCGACGTGCTGCGCCCTGTGCGTAGCCGCGCCGATCTGGACGCGCTGGCTCAGGCTGGGCCCTGTGAGCTGCTGGGCACACGCGGCCATCCCGTCGGGATGATCCTGCTGATGGAAGGCTGCGAGCTGCTCGAGCGGCCAGCCGAGCTGGAACTGTGGCATGACCGCGGCCTGCGAATCGCCAGCCTGACATGGAACGGCGTTAACCGCTACGCCAGCGGGACCTTCGGTGATGCCTCGGGCCTGACGGCTGAGGGCTTCGAACTGCTCCAGGAGTTTCAGCGCCTCGGCATCATTCTCGACATCTCGCACCTGGCCGACGCCGGGGTCGAAAACGTTTTCGAGTCCTACAACGGCCCGCTGTGCGCGACCCATTCCAACTCCCGCAGCGTCGCCTTCTCCGAGCGCAACCTGCTCGACAGCCAGGCGCAGGAGTTAGCACGCCGTGGGGGCGTGATGGGCCTGAACCTGCTCGCCAGCTTCGTGCGCGGGGGCTGGCGCGATGGCGACCCGCTGCCGCCGGTGCAGGAAGCCACGGAGCACCTGGAGTACTTCGCCGGGCTGGTGGGGCCCTCACACCTCGGGCTCGGCAGCGACCTCGACGGCGGACTCACGCCGCTCAACACGCCGGAGGGGATCGACCGCATCGACCAGCTGCATCTGTTGCTCGACGACCTGCGCGCACGCGGCTGGGACGAGTCGCGCATTGCGGGCTTCTCCGGCGGCAACTGGTGGCGCTTCTTCGAACGCAGCCTGCCCGCCTGACGTCGAGTCTAAACGATCTGGCCCGTTATACTTACACCCTTAATAACGGCAGGGATTCCAATGACACTCCGGCTGACGATCATTGTCCTCTTGCTGCTGCTGTGCAGCGCGTGTCCGCGCCATGACACCGGTGACGCGGGTGTGGGCGACGGCGGCATCATTGCGAGCAAAATCCCCAAATATCCCATCCCGTTCCCGGAGCGCCCTTACACCAAACTGCACCCTTCGGCGGCGCAGGCCTGGTTCCTGACCGAGACGGCATACTTCGTGGTTGCGGACAAATACAAGCACGCTGCGAGCAGCGCGCAGCGCTCGGCCATCACTACAGAGATCGATCACAACATCTTCGGCGTGAACGACAAGGTTGACCAGCTGTTCAAGGACGCGATCAAGGCCGAGCCCAAGAACCCGCTCAACTATGCCGCTTACGCCATCTACCTCAAACCGCGCAAGCGCTTCAAGGGCAAAGGGTTCACGGAGGCGTATCCGGAGGCACTGCAGCAGATCGACAAGGCGATCGCGCTGTGGCCCGACGAGAGCAGCTTTTACGTGACCAAAATCTTTATCATGACCGCGCCGCACATGGCAGATCAGTGGCTGCGGTCGGGGGCGGGCGAGGACATCGCAATCGAGTCCAAAATGCCCGAGATCGATACGCTGTTCACAAACGCCGAGAAGTACGACCCCAATAACAGCTTCATCAACTACTGGCACGCCATCCTCAAGTTCCGCTACACCGACCCGGATAAGGTCGACTCTATCCGCGAAGACGTGCTGCGTGAGATTGAGGCCGGTAACCATAAATCCGAAAACTACTTCACGTTTGGCGCGCCTGTACCGCCGCGTCAGATCACGATGACGCAGCTTCCGATCCTCTATGGCGGGGAGACTGAGGCGAAGTACGTCGACCAGTGGGGGCAGTTCGGCACCTACCCGGGACAGACGATCGAAAACTTGGTCAGCGCGCTGGCGGCGAAATTCAAATGGCCGCAGGACAAAGACAAGTTCGCGGCGCTGATGTATTTCTACTACAACCTCGGCCGCACCAAGCCTTACAACCGCAGCTACTTTTCGATGCAGTTGCCTCTGCTGGTGACAATCCGCAGCCAGGCGGGCAAGGATGGCAAAGACGCCGCCAAGCTGGCCGACCTGGCACGCTATCTGGACGACCAGTACCGCAGCGTCGGCAACAAGCTGTACGACGTGAAGCTGCTCAAGGACCCGGCGAAGGTGAACGCCGCCGGGATCAACGAATTAGAAGAGAGCGGCTCGGGCCAGGAAAACCTGCGCGACTACCTTCAGGGCCCCGAGGCGGCCTACCTGCACAAGGCCGGCGAAGTGCTGGGGCTGAAGTTCCCCTTGCCGGAGGATCCCACACAGTGGTAGCGCAGCGCCGCGAGGTGCTGCTGGACCTGCCGCTGGAGCGCCTGCGCGATATCGTGGCCGGGCAGGGCCTGCCCGCATACCGCGCGCCACAGATCTTCGACTGGCTGCACCTGCGCAACGCCAGCGACCCTGCGCAGATGACGGACCTGCCCGCGGCGCTGCGCGCCGAGCTGGCGGAGAATTACGAAACATGGCCGCTGAAGCTCGGACGCAAGGTGGTCAGCAGCGACGGCTCGATCAAGTACGGCTGGCTGACAGCGGAAGGTCACCCCGTCGAGGCCGTGCTGATGCCGGGCTTCGACTACGGTACGGCACTGTGCGTGAGCAGCCAGAGCGGGTGCGCGATGGCGTGCGGCTTTTGTCAGACGGGTTATATGGGGCTGCGCGCCTACCTCTCTGCCGGCGAGATCCTGCAACAGCTCTACCACGCCGAGGCCGGCAGCGGGCTGCCCGTCGACCGCATTGTGTTCATGGGCATGGGGGAGCCGCTGCTGAACCTGCGCGCCGTTCGGCGCGTGATCGACGTCCTGACAGGCACGCCCGGCCGCGGATGGTCACCGCGGCGGATCACTGTCAGCACGGTGGGCATCGTCGCGCCGATCCTGACGATGGCGCGCAGCTACCCCCGCGTGAACCTGGCGCTGAGCCTGCACTTCACGACGGAGAAGGGCCGCGCGCAGCACATGCCGCAGGCCGAGCACGACCCGCGCAAGCTGGCCGAGGCGCTGTATTTCTACCGCCAGGTCAACGGCGGCAAGATCACGATCGAGTACACGCTGATGCGCGGGCTCAACGACAGCGAGGACGACGCGAAGCGGCTGGTCAAGTTCGCGCGGCTGAGTGGTCTGACCGGTACCGGTGTCGGCCCGACGCCGATCAGCGGCGGCCAGCGGCCGCCGGTATCAGCGACTTCAGGT
>JADMIO011827212.1_pt1 | contig 15943 bp, 19 predicted proteins | sample 8958161 | NCBI WGS metagenome assembly JADMIO01 (sample SAMN16585339, study PRJNA669376) | soil metagenome | isolation source: Crop rotation soil | place: USA: Cullars Rotation, Alabama | collected 2011
CCGCGACAACTTGTCCACGTGGAATTCTAAGCTTAGGATCCCAATGTGCTGGAAAGGGCCGGTCACGTGGTTGCCGCTCTTGTCCGTGACGATGACGTCGACGTTGACGATCGAGACTTCGATCGTCTCTTCGAGCTGCGGGGTCTGCTGGGCGACGGCCGCCGGGGTGAGGAGAGTGGAGACGAGCAGCGCCGCTAGAAGGCGCCGGATCGTGCCTGCTTCATGACGTACGTTCGATCGCATCGGGCGGCGAGCTCCGGATTGTGCGTGACGATGACGGAAGTGAGTCCGCGCTGATTGTGGCACTGCCGCATCAAATCGAACACTTTTTCGCTCGTGGCCAGATCGAGGTTGCCGGTCGGCTCGTCGGCGAGAAAGAGAATCGGCTGCACGAGCAATGCGCGCGCGATGGCCACGCGCTGCTGCTCGCCGCCGCTCAGCTGATTCGGATAATGCTTCGCGCGCTCCGACAGTCCGAGCTCGGCGAGCAGGCTCTGTGCGCGGTACAGCGTCTCGTCGCGATCCGCGCGCCCGATCCATCCCGGCATGGCCACGTTCTCCAGCGCCGTGAACTCGGGGAGGAGATGGTGGAACTGAAAGACGAAGCCGACGTTGCGATTGCGGAAGCGCGCCAGCGCATCGGCGGAGAGCGTGGTGAGATCGTGCTCGCCGACGACGACGCGGCCGGAGTCGGGACGATCGAGGCCGCCGAGCAGATGCAGGAGCGTCGACTTGCCGATGCCGGACGGACCGACGATCGCCAGCATCTCCCCCTTGCGCACCGACAGATCGAGGTCACTGAAGACGACCACGGGAACTTCGGCGTTGCGATAGGTCTTCGAGAGCTTCTGCCCTTCGAGGAACGCCATGGAGCGCGGATTATATGGTCGCGCTCAACGCGACAACTGATTCATGTGCTCGCGCAACGCCTCGGCGGAGCGCTCATCGAGCGCCACGTGCTCGACGCTCCATCCGGATCCAATCCGCTCGAAGATGCCCGCAGACGTCGGATAGCTGAAGCGCCTCGGCCCCGCGCTCGCGGGATTGAAGTACGTGACGCCGTCGATCACTTCGTGGTGCGGCAGATGGCTGTGGCCGAACACGACGAGGTCCGCGGGCGTCCTGCGCAGCGACTCCATCACGCGCTTCGCGGGCTGGTGCGGGCGCGGGAGGATGTGCGTGAGGAGGAGGCGCACGCCGCCGAGCTCCGCGCGGAGGATCGACTCGCCGGTGGCGTCTTCGTCGTTGTTGCCTTCGACGTACGTCACGGGCGCGATGGCGCGCAATGCGCGCAGCACGTGCTCGCCGCCGACATCACCCGCGTGCACGATGTGCTCGACGTTCGCAAAAACCTCGGCAATGCGCGGATGAACGACGCCGTGCGTGTCGCTGATGATGCCGATGCGTAGAATCTCCGCCATGGATTTCCTCGCCATCCTATCCATAGTGCACGCGATCACCGGCGGCACGCTCATCGACGGCAAAGGCGGCGCGCCGCTGCCGAACGCGACGATCGTCATCCGCGACGGCAAGATCGACTGCGCGGGCAAGTGCGCCGTGCCGAAAGGCGCGACCGTCGTGAATGCGAACGGCATGTTCATCACGCCGGGCCTCGTCGATGCACACGTGCACTTCTCGCAGACCGGGTGGGCGGACGGGCGGCCGGACGCGCTCGATCTCCGCGCGCAGCATCCGTACGACACGACGATCGCGGAGCTGCACCATCATCCCGAGCGCTTCGCGCATTCGTACCTCTGCTCCGGCGTCACGGGCGTCTTCGACGTGGGCGGGTACACGTGGACGACCGATCTCGCCGCGCGCTTCGCGAACGACACGCTGACGCCGCACGTCTCCGCCGCCGGGCCGCTGCTCTCCACGCTCGATCACTGGCTGAACCTTCCCGCGGAACGGCAGTTCGTGCATCTCACGGACGCAGGGTCCGCGCGCGACGCCGTGCATTACCTCGCCGCGCACGGAGCGAAGGCCGTGAAGGTCTGGTATCTCGACGAGAACGTGCCGGGCATCATGGCCGCCGGGAAGTACGCGGAGGCCGCGAAGCTGCCGCTGATCGTGCACGCGACGGAGCTCGCCGGCGCGAAAGCCGCGGTGCGCGCGGGCGCGAAGCTGCTCGTGCACAGCGTGTGGGACATGCCGATCGACGACGAATTCATCGCTCTCTTGAAAGAGCACGGCACGATCCTCACGCCGACGCTCACAGTGGCGCGCGGCTACGTGCGCATGTTCGAGTCCGTCGTGTCGCGCAAGCCGCCGGTCATCGACGACCCGAATCATTGCGTCGATCCGCACACGCGCGCGAACGTCGAGTCCACCGCGAGTGTCGACGCGTCGATGGTGAAGAGCGCGCAGGTGGACCTTCGCGCGGCGCGCACGGCGAATCGCGAGCAGCTGATGGCCGCGAATCTGAAGAAGCTCGTCGACGCCGGCATCCCGATCGCCACCGGAACGGACGCCGGCAATCCGCTCACACTCCACGGCCCCGCGATCTACGCGGAGATGGAGGCGATGCAGGCCGCGGGCATGACACCGATGCAGGTGATCGTCGCGTCCACCGCCACCGCCGCCCACGCCGCCCGCTTCGACGACGTGACCGGCACGATCGAGACGGGCAAGAGCGCGGACCTGCTCATCCTCACCGCCGACCCGGCGAAGGACGTCGCGAACTTCCGCAGGATCCGCTCGGTCGTGCGAGGCGGCGTGATTCGCGCAAGCGAGGAGCTCAGCGCGATCGCACAGAAGCCATGAACGACGATTCCTTCGAGTACCTCAGCAACGAATACGCGCAGGCCCTGCAGGCCTTCGCCGCGATCGAGCAGCAGGCCGCGACGCTCCTGCTCATGGGCCACTCGAGCGAGCTCCGCGAGTTCATCGACCAGTTCGTGGCCATGGCCTCGCGCACGCGCGACGTGGCCGCCGAGCGCGGCGAGCAGCATTTCGTGGATTGGTTTCGCGAGCTGATCGAGAAGGCGGAGAGGCTGCGCGCGAATACAATCCGCGCATGATTCGCGTCGCCGTCCTCGCCGCCGCACTGGAGGTCATCGCCATGTCCGTCACCGCCGCCCCTCCCACACTCGACCAACGCATCGATGACGCCGCGAAGAAGGTGGAGTCGTCCGTCATCGCCTGCCGCCGCGACATCCACGAGCATCCCGAGCTCGGCAACCGCGAAGTGCGCACGGCGAAGATCGTTGCCGACAAACTCCGCGCGCTCGGCATCGAGGTGAAAGAGAACGTCGCGCACACGGGCGTCATCGGATTGCTGAAAGGCGGCAAGCCCGGCAAGGTCGTCGCGTTGCGCGCGGACATGGATGCACTGCCCGTCAAGGAGCAGGTCGACCTCCCGTTCGCATCGAAGGTGCGGACGACGTACAACGATCAGGAAGTGGGCGTGATGCACGCCTGCGGACACGACGCCCACGTCGCCATCCTCCTCGGCGTCGCCGAAGTGCTGGCCGGCGTCCGCGATCAGCTCCCCGGCACGGTGAAGTTCCTCTTCCAGCCCGCCGAGGAAGGCGCGCCGCAGGGGGAAGAGGGCGGCGCGGAGCTGATGGTGAAGGAAGGCGCGCTCGAGAATCCGAAAGTCGACGCGGTGTTCGGGCTGCACGTCACGTCGCGCTTCCCCGTCGGCGAGATCGCGTATCGCCCCGAGGGGATGATGGCCGCGGTCGACTCGTTCAAGATCGTCGTGCACGGCAAGCAGACGCACGGCGCGTATCCGTGGCTCGGTGTCGATCCGATCGTCGTCGCCTCGCAGATCGTGATCGGCCTGCAGACCATTCCGAGCCGCCAGCTCGACTCCACGCTCGCGCCGTCGATCGTCACGGTCGGCGCGATCCACGGCGGCGTGCGCAACAACATCATCCCGGACTCGGTGGAGATGATCGGCACCATCCGCTCGCTCGACGCGAAGATGCGCGACGAGCTGCACGCGCGCATCAAACGCACGGCCGAAGACATCGCCAGGAGCGGCGGCGCGACGGCGGACGTGACGATCGAGACCGGCTACCCGATCACGTACAACGATCCCGCGCTGACCGCGGCCAGCGCGCCGACCCTGCAGCGCATCGCGGGCAAAGAGAACGTCCGCGTCGTGAACGCCGTCCTCGGCGCCGAAGACTTCTCGTTCTACCAGCAGAAGGTGCCCGGGCTGTTCTACTGGCTCGGAACGCGGCCGAAAGACCAGACGCCGGAACAGGCGGCGTCGAATCACTCACCGCTGTTCTATGTGGACGAGAGCGGGTTGTTGCTGGGCGTGAAGTCTCTTGCGCACGTGGCCGTTGATTATCTCGGCAAACACTGAGCGAAGACTCAGTGTCAAGTTAGCACCTGCGTTGCGCATGCCTTGGGCCGCGTAGGTGCTCACTTGATCCTGAGCCGTCTTCGCGGCTCAGGATCTACCGGGGGCGGGAACCATCTGCTTCAAACGAGTGAAGTAATCCGCGCCTGAGAGCCACTGCCCGCCGTCGATCACGAAATTCTCGCCGGTCACGTACGACGCGTAGTCGCTGAGGAGGTACGACGCGGACTGCGCGATCTCTTCGAGGTTTGCGAAGCGGCGCAGCGGGATCGTTTTGCGGATGCCCTCCATGATCATCGGATCGGGGAAGAGGCGCTCCGCGGCGCCGGGCGTGTCGACCGGGCCGGGGGCGATGGCATTGACGCGGATCTTGTGGCGCGCCCATTCGACGGCGAGCGTGCGCGTCATCGCGAGCACGCCGGCTTTCGCGGACGCGGAATGGATCACGCCGGGGCCGCCGGTCCACGCGTAGTTGGCGATGACGTTCAGCATCACGCCGCCGTTCTTGCGCTCGATCATCCGTTTGCCGACGGCGCTGGAGCAGTAGAACGTGCCGTTGAGGACGATGCCGATCACGGAGTTCCATCCGTTGATCGAGAGCTGCTCGGCGGGGACGATGAAGTTGCCCGCGGCGTTGTTGAGCAGGAAGTCGATGCGTCCGTGATCCGCGTCCACCTTCGCGGCCATGGCCTCGACGGCGTCGGAGTCGCGCACGTCGAGCACGTGATACGTCGCGGAGTCCGCGCGTCCCGTCTCGGAGCGGATCTGCTCGACTGCCTTGCCGAGGTTCTCTTCCTTGCGGCTGGCGAGAACGACGCGGGCGCCCAGGCGGGCCACCTCGCGCGCGATGGCGTTGCCGATGCCCGTGGCTCCGCCGGTGATGATGCCTACACGACCGTCGAACGTTTTCTCAGGAAGCATGGCCGGGATCATACAATCAGCAATTCGATGAGACGCGCCGCGATCTTCATTTGCCTACTGGTGGTCGTTGCGTCCGCGGGCGCCTGTTCGAACGACGACGAGCCGAAGCCGCTCAGCGTTCCGGGCGAGAAGCTCTACACCGTGCGCGGCGTCGTGTTGTCGCGCGACGTCGCCGGCAACTCGCTGCACATCGATCACGAGGCCATCCCGGGATTCATGGAGGCGATGGCGATGGACTACACCGTGCGCGGCGCGAAGGTCGCGTCGCTGCCGGCGGACAAGAAGCGCGTCGAGGCGAAGCTCCACGTCACGTCCACGTCGTACTGGATCACCGACGTCCGAGCCATCCCGTGAACGACGAGCGACGGGCGGCCACACGCCTCACCCTCAGGGAGCCGCTGGACGGATGGTTCGGCGACTTCGCCGTGCGCCTCGTGGACGTGAGCGCGAGCGGCGCGCAGATCGAGCACGAGGAGCCGATCCCCGACGACGCGCGCGCCCTGCTGCGCTTCTGGTTTCGCAATCACGAGGTGGAGATCCTCGCCGAGACGGCCCGCATCATCCAGACCGACCGCTGCGGCCTCCGCTTTCTCGAGCCGAGCGAGACGCTGCAATCGCTCCTCACCGACTCCGCCGCCGAGCTGCTGCGCGCGTTCGAGGCAAACGCGATGGGCGATCGCGCGGCGAACATCGTCGGCGACGAGACGCTTACCTCCGCGTGGCACCGCCCCATCCGCGGCTTCGTCTGCTGGATCTTCGAAGAGGGCCGCTGGCGCGCGGAGCCGTCCGTCGTTCCCGATCAGCCGCAGAACGGCTTCACGATCTCTGCGGGCGAGTTGGACGATCAAGTCGAGATGCTGCGGCAGACCTACGAGTCGGGCGACGAAGAATCGCGCAGGCTCACGCGCATGCTCGCCGAGATGAGCGTCGCGGCGTCATGACCCCTCATCCGGCCTTCGGCCACCTTCTCCCCGCGCGGCGGGGAGAAGGGCCACCATCGCAGCGCCGGGTGAGGGGCGTCATAAACCCAGCAGCAACACGTTCGCCTCGTCCGTCGCGGTCGTGCCTTCGTCGATCACCGCGAGGCCGTTCGCGTGGCGCATCGACGTGAGCGCGCCGGAGCTCTGCGTCTGCAGCGGCGTCGCGACGAGCACTCCATCGCGCGCTTCCACGTGGACCCGCGCGTAGACGCGGCGATCGGGCACGGCCTTGAGCGGCGCGGTGAGCCGGGCGCGCACGGTCGGAGGGAAGATCCCGCCCTCCTGCCCCATGGCTTTCCGCAACGCCGGAGCGACGAAGATGTGGAAGGAGACGAAGCAGGAAGCGGGATTGCCGGGCAGGCCGAAGATCACGCGGTCGCCGAGGCGTGAGAGCACGACCGGCTTGCCGGGCTTCATCGCCACGCGCCAGAACTTCGTCTCCGCGCCGATCGCCTCGAGCGCGTCTTTCACGAAGTCGTACGCACCGACGGATACGCCGCCCGACGAGATCACGAAGTCCGACTCGACGGCGGACGTGAACGCGGCGATCGTGTCTTCGCGACGATCGCGGACGATGCCGAGGACGCGCGGAATTGCGCCGGCGTCGCGGACGAGCGCGGCGAGCAGATGCGCGTTCGTGTTGACGATCTTTCCCGGCGCGGACGCTTCACCAGGCTCGATGAGCTCATCGCCGGTGGAGAGGATGGCGACGACGGGACGCCGCGATACGTGCACGCGCGTCTTCGACGCGTTTGCGAGGATCGCGATCTCCGCGGGACCGATGCGCGCGCCCTCGCGCAGCAGCACGTCGCCTGCACGCATGTCCTCGCCGCGGCGCCGGATGTTCGCGCCGCGCGCCACCGCCTGCGCGATGGTGACCCGCTCGAGCCCCCCGTCCGTGAGCTCGACCTGCACGACGACATCCGCCCCCTCCGGCACGAACGCGCCCGTCATGATCCGCATCGCCGTCCCCGGAGCCAGCGCCGCCGCGCTCGGATGCCCTGCCGGAATGTCGCCCGTCACCGGCAGCACGACCGGCGCGTTTGCGATGTCTTCTGCGCGCACGGCATAGCCATCCATCGCACTGTTGTCCGCCGCCGGCGCATCGATTGCGGCGACGATCGCCTCGCGCAACACGCGATGCAGCGCTTCGTCGAGCGCGACGTCTTCGGCAGCGCCGCGCGCGATCTCCGCGAGCACGAGGGCCTGGGCCTCTTCGACACGCAGCATGGTCATCGCGCCACCGTCATCAGCGCGCGCGTCGCCATGCGGCAGCGCTCGTCGATCCTGCGGCGGAACACCACCGCGAGGTCGCCCTGGCCGAGCATCGGCGTCCACATCAGATCCTCTTCGAGATACGCGCTGCGCAGTTTCGCCTCCGCCGCGGGACCGGGAAGCTTCGCATGGCGCAGCACCTGCGTGAGTGCGATCTGGTGCGACTCCACGTAGGCATCGAGCTCGTTGGCGCGCAGTGCGAGGTCGAGCGAGGCCGTGTCTCCCGCGCGGCGTTCCACGCGGCAGCCCGCGCGCTCGAGGTGCGCGGCCACCATGTTCGTGAGACGCGCGTTCTCCGCTTTCCCGCCGAGGCGCACGGGATCGCGGGAGATCGCGCGGCTGCAGGAGAGCGCGAGGAGGCAGACGATCAACGCGTAGCGCACGGGACGCATCATAGAATCGCTTTTTGCAAGGGAGCCCATCCATGACCGCAACGTTGCCCGCGGAAGCCCGCACCGCACGCCCCCGAACCGAGCGCATCCCGGTCGCCATCCTCGGCGCCACCGGCTCGGTGGGCCAGCGCTTCATCCAACTCCTGGCGAGCCATCCGTGGTTCCGCGTGCACGAAGTCGTGGCCTCCGATCGCAGCGCCGGCAAGACGTACGCGGGCGCGACCGACTGGCGCCTCGACTCGCTGATCCCCGACGACGTCGCCGGCCTCACCGTGAAGAACCTCGGCGTCGAGCTCGAATCGAAGCTGCTCTTCTCCGGTCTCGACTCTTCCGTCGCCGGCGAGGCGGAGGAGGACTACGCGAACCGCGGCTGCGCCGTCATCTCCAACTCGCGCAATCACCGCATGGATGCGGACGTGCCGCTGCTGATCCCCGAGGTCAACGCGGAGCATCTCGACGCGATCGAGACGCAGAAGAAGCGACGCGCGGGCTACATCGTCACGAATCCCAACTGTTCCGTGATGGGACTCGCGATCGCGCTGGCGCCGCTCGAGCGCGCGTTCGGCGTGGAAGCCGTGCACACCACGACCATGCAGGCCATCAGCGGCGCGGGCTTCGCCGGCGTCGCGTCGTACGCGATCCTCGACAACGTGATCCCGTATATCGGCGGCGGCGAGGAAGAGAAGATCGAGACCGAGCCGCGCAAGATCCTCGGCAGCTGGAGCAACGGCAGATTCAGCGACGCGCCGATGACGATCTCCGCGCAGGTGAACCGCGTCCCGACGATCGACGGTCACCTCATGACCGCGTCCGTGAAGCTGCGGCAGCAGGCATCGATCGACGACGTGCGCAACGCGCTCGAGTCCTTCACCGGCGAGCCGCAACGTTTGAATCTTCCGTTCGCGCCGCGGCGGCCCATCCACTACCTCGAAGCCACGGACCGCCCGCAGCCGCGCCTCGATCGCGACCGCGAGCGCGGCATGGCCGTCTCCGTCGGCCGCCTCCGCCCCTGCCCCATCCTCGACATTCGCTTCGTCGCACTCGTGCACAACACGATCCGCGGCGCGGCGGGTGCGGCGATTCTCAACGCGGAGCTGCTGGAAGCGAGAGGACTGCTGTGAGTTTAGGAGTGCGGCGGCAAAGCCGCTTTGGATCGTCCTCGGCTTCGCGATCAAAGAGCGGTAGCAGGAGCTACTGCACTCCTAGACCCAATGGCCTTCAGTCAGCGCTGCGGAACGCCGCCGTCCCGGCGGCTGAGCACGCGGCGTCCCGCCGCCCGCAGGCGAGACGCCTGCACATTCAGCCGGCGAGGACGCCAGCGCTCCGTACGAGACGTCAGCATCGCGTCCCGGCGCTGCACGCCGGTTTCGAGGGGAGCCTGCCGTGATCGTGATCAAGTTCGGCGGCACTTCCGTCGGCGATGCGGATCGCGTGGCGAATGCGATCGACATCGTGGCGGAGCGCCGCGAGCTCAAGCCGGTCATCGTCGTCTCCGCGCTGGCCGGCGTCACGAATCAGCTCGTCGAAGCGAGCGAGGCGGCGCGCAATCAGGACGCCGCGGCGGTCAAGAGGATCATTCGCGACGTGCGCGCGCGGCACGAGGACGTCGCGCTGCGCCTGGTGCAGCAGAAGCAGGATTTCTTCGAGGCGTTCGTCAAACAGCTCGCGCACCAGATCGACGAGATCGACACCATCCTCCGCGGCATCGCCCTCCTCGGCGAGATCACGCCCCGCGCGCGCGACAAGGTGATGTCGATCGGCGAGAAGCTCTCGTCCGTCCTGTTCGCGTACACGATGATGATGCGCGCGCTGCCGGGCGAGTTCGTTTCCGCGGAAGACGTGATCTGGACGAATGACCATTTCGGCGGCGCGACTCCGGACATGGCGAAGACGCGCGACGCCGCACAGCGCGTGCTTCTACCCATGCTCGAGCGCAACCGCATCCCCGTCATGGGCGGCTTCATCGGACGCACGGACAGCGGCGCCACGACGACGCTCGGCCGCAACGGCAGCGACTACAGCGCCGCCATCGTCGCGGCCGCGATCCACGCGGACGAAGTGCAGATCTGGACGGACGTCGACGGTCTGCTCACGTGCGATCCGCGCCTCGTGCCGGGCGCGCGCGTCATCGACCTGCTGTCGTTCGAGGAAGCGGCGGAGCTCGCGCAGTTCGGCGCGAAGCTGCACCCGCGCACGCTCGAGCCGGCCGTCGAGGCGAACGTGCCGGTGCGCGTGCTCAACACGCACAACCCCGCCTCGCCCGGCACGCTCATCACGCGCACCGGCGCCGAGGTGAACGCCGGCCCGCGCTCCATCGCGCGCAAGAAGAACATCACCATGGTGCACGTAACGTCGAACAAGATGCTCGGCGCGCACGGCTTCCTGGCGAAGTTCTTCGCCACGTTCGCGCAGCTCGGCATCTCCGTCGATCTCATCGCGACGTCCGAGGTCTCCGTGACGGTGACTGTGGACGAGCAGCACGACATCGAGGAGCTGAAGCGCAGGCTGGAGGAGCTGGCGGAAGTGCAGCTGTACGACGCGCAGTGCATCATCGCCGTGGTCGGCCAGAACGTGATGTCGGACGCGCGCGTCGGCGCCCGCGTCCTCGACGCCCTCGGCAACATGCCGGTGAAGATGATGTCGCTGGGCCGCTCCGGCCTGAACCTCAGCATCGTCGTCGACGACACGAACGCGGACGCCGCGGTGAAGGCCATTCATCACGCGCTGTTCGAGACGGCGGTGCCGGCGTGAAGCTCGCGCTGCACGGTTACGGAAAGATGGGCAGGACCATCGAGCGCGTCGCGAAAGAGATGGGGCATGACGTCGTTCCCAAGCCGGTCGCGGACGCAAACGTGCTGATCGACTTCTCGCACGCGAGCGTGCTCGATCATGCCGTTGGATTCGCGTGCGATCAGAAGATCGATCTCGTCATCGGCACGACGGGGTGGAACGATCGTCTCGATGAAATTCGCGGTCGCGTCGAGGAGGCGGGCATCGCGTGCGTGTACGCGTCGAACTTCTCGCCGGGCGCGAATGCGATGTTTGCGCTGGCGCGCCGCGCGGGCGAGCTGTTCGCGCGCTTTCCGCAGTACGCGGCCGGCATGGAAGAGCGGCATCACGCGCAGAAGAAAGACGCGCCGAGCGGTACCGCGCTCAAGATCGCGAGCGAGGTGAAGGAAGGGAGCGGCGGGAAGCTCGATCCGCCGATCGTGTCGTCGCGCGTCGGCGCGGAGTTCGGATTGCACACGCTCTTCTTCGACTCGCCCGACGACCTGGTCGAGATCTCGCACCGGGCGCGGGGGCGGGAGGGATTCGCGCGCGGCGCGGTCATGGCGGCCGAGCGCATTCGCGGACGCAAAGGACTGGTGAGATTCGATGAGCTCTTTTAACGGCGTCGGCACGGCGCTCATCACTCCGTTCACAGACAGCGGCGCGCTCGATGAGGCCGCGCTCGCGAAGTTCGTCGACTGGCAGATCACGGAGGGCGTCAACTTCCTCGTGCCGTGCGGCACGACGGGAGAGAACCCGACGTTGACGGCCGAGGAGCATCAGCGCGTCGTCGGGATCACGGTGAAGACGGCGAACGGGCGCGTGCCCGTGCTCGCGGGCGCGGGATCGAACTCCACGCCGCGCGCCGTCGAGCTCGCGCTGCAGGCCGTCGACCTCGGCGCGGACGGCATCCTCACCATCACTCCCTATTACAACAAGCCCACGCCGGACGGTTTGCGCCGCCACTTCGGCGCGCAGGCCGAGGCGCTGGAGAAGAAGAAGGCCGGCTTCCCGATGATCATGTACAACGTGCCGGGACGCACGGGACTGAACATGACCGCGGACACGACGCTGCGCATAGCGAACGAGATCCCGAACGTCATCGGCGTGAAGGAAGCCTCGGGGAACATGGAACAGATCCTCGACATCCTGCGACGGCGCCCGAAGGGATTCGTCGTGCTGAGCGGCGACGACGCGTGGACGCTGCCGCTCATGGCCGTCGGCGCGGAAGGCATCATCTCCGTGGCCAGCAACGAAGTGCCGCGGCTCATGCGGCAGATGGTCGACGGTCGCGATGCGAAGATCCATGAGCGGCTGCTGCCGCTGCTCACCGGCAACTTCATCGAATCCAATCCCTCTCCCGCGAAAGCCGCGCTGAAGATGATGGGCGTGCTGGAGAATGACGTCGTGCGCCCGCCGCTCGCGCCGCTCACGGAAGCGAGCCGCGAGAGAATGCGGGCCATCCTGAAGGAGTGCGGACTGCTGTGATCACCATCGAAGACCGCGTCAAAGCCCTCGTGAACGCCGACCGCGTGGAGGCGCTCAAGACCATCGGCCTCTTTCTCACGGAACTGGAGAAAGGCGCCGTGCGCGCGGCCGTGCGCGACGAGGACGGCGTCTGGAAGGCGCAGGCATGGGTGAAGGAGGGGATCCTCCAGGCGTTCCGCTTCGGCGTGCTCGCGGAGTTCGCGTCGGGCTCGCTCTCCTTCATCGACAAGGACACGATTCCCGCGCGGCGCTTCAAGGTCGCGGACGGCGTGCGCATCGTGCCGGGCGGCTCGTCGATCCGCCGCGGCGTGTACGTGGCGAAGACCGTCGTCGTGATGCCGCCCGCGTTCGTGAACATCGGCGCGTATGTCGACGAGGGCACGATGATCGACTCGCACGCGCTGGTCGGCTCGTGCGCGCAGATCGGCAAGCGCGTGCACATCTCGGCCGCCGCGCAGATCGGTGGCGTGCTCGAGCCGGTCGGCAACGTGCCAGTGGTGATCGAGGACGACGTCGTGGTCGGCGGCAACTGCGGCATCTACGAAGGGACGATCGTGCGCGGCCGTGCCGTCATCGGCGCCGGCGTGATCCTCACGGGATCGACGCCGGTGTACGACGTCGTGCGCGGCCAGGTCTACCGCCGCACCGCGGAGCAGGCGCTGGAGATCCCGTTCGGCGCCGTGGTCGTGCCGGGCGCGCGTCCGATGAAAGGCGCATTCGCCGAACAGCACGGACTGCAGATCGCCGCGCCGCTCATCGTGAAGTATCGCGACGAGAAGACGGATTCGTCGACAGCATTGGAAGAAGCATTGCGCTAGGAACGCGCATGTACACTCCTCGCGCATGAAGTCCGCCGACCGTCTCGACGGCATCGAGCTCTCGCTCATCCGGCAGATCAACGCGCTCGCGACGCCGCTCTCCGTCAACCTCGGCATCGGCGAGCCGAACGTCGTCCCCGACGAGCGCCTGCGCGAGATGGCCCGCCGCGCCGCCACGTTGCCGTGGCAGTACTCCGCAAACGCGGGCACGGCTGCGCTGCGCAAGAAGCTGTGCGACGGAACGCCGTACGACCCGAAGAGCGAAGTGTGCGTCACCGCGGGCACTCAGGAAGGGCTGTTCTCGATCTTCACCGCGTTCGTGAATCCGGGCGATGAAGTGCTGATCCCCGATCCCGGATTCCTGTCGTACGCAACGCTGGCGAAGATGTGCGGCGCGACGGCGGTGCGCTACACGCTCGAGCCGCCGGACTGGCACATCGACGTCGACGCGCTCGAAAAGAAGATCACGCCGAAGACGAAGCTGATCATCGTCAACACGCCATCCAACCCGCTGGGTGCCGTCGCCGATCGCGCGACGCTCGCGCGCATCGCAGCCACCGGCCGTCTCGTCGTGAGCGACGAGGTCTATCGCGAAATCTGGTACGACGCACCGCCCGCGTCGATGCTCGGCCTCGGCGACAACGTCCTCACGCTGAGCGGACTCTCGAAGAGCCACGCCATGACCGGCCTCCGCCTCGGCTGGATCCACGGTCGCGAGGCGCTGATGAAGCCGGTCATCACCGCGCACCAGTACGTGGCCACGTGTGCGTCCGTGTTCTCGCAGGCGCTCGCGGAGATGATCCTCGACGATCGCGCGTGGAACGAGGCGTGGCTGGCGAGCGTGCGCGCGCAGTTCGCGCAGCAGCGCGAGGCCGCGATGTACGCGATCCAACACGAGCTCGAAGTGCAGATCGCGCCGCCCGAAGGAGCGTTCTATGCGTTCACGCCGGTGCCGGCGTGCGAATCGATCGCATTCGCGAAGACGCTGGCCACCGATGCCGCCGTGCTGGTGATCCCCGGAGTGGCGTTCGGACCGCAGGGACAGGGCTTCGTGCGCATCTCCTTCGCCGCGCCGGTGGAGCTCATCACGTCCGGGATCGAGAGGATGGGACGATGGCTGCGCACGCAGGGGCGTTAACTTTGCAGCGCATTCGCCACTAAGATTCGCGATGGTGGCCAAGGCACAGGAAAAGATCCCCGCACCTCCCGAGCGCGATTCCATTGCCGCAGCGGAAGTCTCCCTGTATCGGAACGTGCTGAAGATCCGGCAGGAGCATCAGCTCGACGATCTCGGCATCTCTTTCTACGACGTCGAGACGACGATCCAGTGGTCGTACAACGCCGATCACTACTTCCACGCCGCGTCGACGATGAAGCTGGCCGTGCTCCTCGGCGTCTTCCGGCAGGTGGATCGCGGCGAGCTCGCGCTCGACGCGCCGGTGCACGTGCGCAATCGCTTCACGAGCATCGTGAACCAGGAGCCGTTCATGCTCGACCTCGGCCGCGACGCCGATCCCGACGTCTACGGCCACCTCGGCAAGACCCTCACCGTGCGCGAGCTCGCGTACTGGATGATCACGAAGTCGAGCAACCTCGCCACGAACCTGCTCGTCGACGTCGTCGGCATCAACACCGTGCAGCTCGCGCTGGACGAACTGGAGATCGACGGCGTGAAAGTGCTGCGCGGCGTGGAGGATTCACGCGCCTTCGACGCGGGCATCAACAACGAAGTGACGGCCAACGGGTTACTCAAGATGCTGCGCCTCATCGCGGACGGCCGCGCGTATTCGCAGGAGGCGTGCGACGCCATGCTGGAGATCCTCCTCGAACAGCAGTTTCGCAGCGGCATCCCGGCGGGACTGCCGAAGGCGGCGCGCGTCGCGCACAAGACGGGCAACATCTCCACCGTCCATCACGACGCGGGCATCGTCTACCTCGACGGGCGGAAGCCGTACGTGCTCGTGATCCTCACGCAGTTCCCCGCGGAGCAGGGTCGCGGCACGGCGGTCGCGGAAGTCTCGCGCGACATCTTCAACGCGCTCGCCGGAAGTGTGTATGAGTAGTGTGGACGTCGAACAGCAGGGGCTGAAAGTCGTCGACGCGTACGATCTCGACGACGAGCTGCGCGGAATCCTCAAGCCGGGCGACATGGTGCGCGACGCCGACGGCCGCCGGCATCGGTTGCCGCGGTACTTCTATGAGATCCCCTCGCACGAGGTCGCCATGTCGACGCGCCTCTCGCCGCACTTCGGACTCAACGAGTTCATCCTTACGGACCTCAAGGAAGAGGCCCGGCTGCACACGTACCCGCGCTACGTCCCGTGCGCGATCCGCATGCTGGCCTTCTATCTCGAGCAATTCCGGAATGCCTGCGGGGCGTCGGTCCACATCGCCGTCAACGGCGGCTATCGCTCGCCCTCTCACAAAATGGCCCACAACGCCTCCCCGCACATGTGGGGCTGTGCGGCGGACATTTACCGCATCGGCTCGACGATCCTGAAGACGAAGGAGGCCATCGAGAAGTACAACGAGATCGCCGAAGACGTCTCCAGCGAGATCAATGTGCTGGCGTACGGCCATGTGACCGGTAAAAACGCCGACGACCACGTCCACCTCGACCTCGGCTACATCACCCTGATCCCCCGCGAGATCAGCGAGGACCGCATGGAGCAGCCGCAGGAGAACCGGCCCCGTTTCGCGTTCGAGGAAAGAAGACGGAAAGACCGGCGCGCGGCCGCCCCGATCGAGGACTGAGCCGAAATTTCCGGGCGTGGCGTTTGCTATCTGACCTCCGTGCAAGAGGTCGCATGCCGCCCCCGAATCTGAAGTCCGAGCTCGACAGCGAGATAGGTCGCAGCCGACGCAACTGGCTCGAAATGCCGGCCATCGGCATGGAGTCCGAGTTCAACGTCTGGCTCGATGAAGTGGACTTTCCAGCACAGTGGGATCCGAAGCTTGGAATTCACGTGACTTGAAGTCGCGGCC
>JADMIO010828340.1_pt1 | contig 15941 bp, 20 predicted proteins | sample 8958161 | NCBI WGS metagenome assembly JADMIO01 (sample SAMN16585339, study PRJNA669376) | soil metagenome | isolation source: Crop rotation soil | place: USA: Cullars Rotation, Alabama | collected 2011
CTTTCCCCTGCGCCGACCGCCGCCGCCCCGGTGAACCCGGCCAACCCGCCGCCCACCGAAACGACGCCCTCGACCCAGCCCTCGACGCCGCCGCAGTCGACGACGCCCACGCCGCCGCCGGACCAGCCGCCGCCGCAGTAGGCCCTCGCGGCCAGACTCCGTTGGGACTCAAGCGCCCGCCCTCCGACCCCGGAAGGCGGGCGTTTCGCGATGTATGGGGCAGGACATGACGAGGGCCGCCCGCATCACGCTAGGCGGCCCTCCGCACCCGGGTCCAGACGGGCGCTTGATGGAAGCAAGAGCGGCGGCTGCGTCAAAACGGGCCACCTTCCCCCTCCCGCGCGCCCCGCTCGCAAGGCCGGCGCCGCGGCGGCCCTAGCGCTTGCGGATGGCGGTGATCTCGGGGAGGCCGTGGCCCTCGTTGGTGTCGAAGTCGATCTTCTGGCCGACCTTCAGGCCGTCGAGCAGCGACGGCGGCGTGACGCGGAACGGCATCACCATCGCCGGCCAGCCCAGCGCCGGGATCGGCTCGTGCTTCAGCGTCAGCATCGCGTCCTTGGCGTCGATCTCGGTGATGACGCCGGTGCCCTTCGCCGCGCGGGGCGCGCGTTCCGCCGCCGGCTGGGCGGCGAGCGGACCCGGGGCCGCCAGGGACGCCAGGAGGGAAACCGCCGCCAGCGCGGCCAGAACGCGTAGGGTCATCGCTTGCCTCGTCTCAACTTTGAACCAGCCTTAAGCCCCGCGCGGGCCGCGATCTAGCGCGCCTTGCGCACGACGCTGATCGTGCCGCCGGCCTCCAGCGTCGCCAGCCGCACGTTCTCGCAGCTCTCCTCCTGCTCCATGCGCAGGCCCTCCTCGAGGTCCTCGCGGCTGAGGCCGTGGCGGCGCAGCGCGGCCCAGTCGATCTGGCCGTCGCGCACCAGCACCACCGGCGCGCTCTTCATGAACGCCGCCAGCGGGTTCCAGTGGACCGTCGCCATGGCCAGGGCCCGGTGCAGGACCACCACCAGCAGGGTCGCCGACAGGCCGCCGAAGAACGAGGCCTTGCCGGTCATGATCCGCGACAGGTTCGAGCCCACGACGATGGCCACGATGATGTCCAGCGGCGTCGCCTGGGCGAAGGTGCGCCGCCCCGCGATCCGCACGCAGAGCAGGCCGAAGGCGAAAATGATCACTGCCCGGACGCAGATCTGCCAAGGCTCGGCGCTCTCGTCGGGTCCGATCAGGGCGCGAAACCAGTCCATGGCCGCGCAACGCCGGCTGAGGCGGTGCGGTTTCGCTGCGTCGGCGCGCCGACGCAGGAACGCGAACCGCAGGTGCGTGTTGGAGCGCCATCACCCGCCCCGGAGGAGAGCCATGCCCACCACCCACGCTACCCGTTCGAAGGCCGCCAAGAAGGCCGCCCAGACCCGTCGTCGCCGTAGCCGCGATCCCTTGGCGGTGAAGCTCCTGAAGCAGGATCACCGCGAGGTGGAGGGCTGGTTCGACGAGTACGAGCAGCTGGACGAGGAGCGCGAAAAGCTCGCGCTGTTCAAGAAGATCGCCATCGCGCTGAAGGTGCACACCCAGATCGAGGAGGAGATCCTCTATCCCGAGGAGCGGGGCGAGGTGGACGACGACATGCTCGACGAAGCCTACGTCGAACACCAGGGCGCCAAGGACCTGATCGCTCAGATCGAGGCGATGCAGCCGTCCGACGAGTTCTATGACGCCAAGGTCAAGGTGCTGGGCGAGTACGTGAAGCACCACATCAAGGAAGAGGAAGGCCGCGGCGGGATCTTCGCGCAGGCGAAGCGCGGCGATGAGGACCTCGACGACATGGGCGAGCGCATCAAGGCGCGCAAGGACGAGCTGATGGCCCGCATGGGCGGCAAGTCCAACTGAGCCGGGCTAGAGCCCTCGGGGCGCGGAACTGGTAGCGCCGCCGAGGGCCCCGCCGCGGGCGCGACCAGCGTGCCCCGGAAGCCGGCCGCCGCAGAAACGCGCCGACGGCCGACGGGGCGCTCCTTTGCGCGCCGGCGGATGAGCCGGGGATGAACCATTGCCGAGCTCACGGACCCGCCCGGGATCATGGCAGAGTTGACGGATGTCACGGCGCCGCTTCCGCACGCGGGGCAGACTGGAGCCATGTCCGAGACCTTCGAGCTTCGCGTGTGCGGGGCGGACGGCGGCGTACGGGTCGTGTTCGTCTCCTGCGCCGCCGATGACATCGTGCGACTGGCCAAGCTGCGCATGTTCCAGCACGGTGCCGTCTGCGTGCAGGTCTGGCGCGGCGGCGAGCACTTGGCCACGCTGGACCCGCCGGAGGCGCTCGCCGTCGCCGGCTAGCCCTTGCCGTTCATCCACTTGCGGACGGCGGCGACAGCCGCTTTCGGGCCGCGCACGCCCACGACCTTGTAGGCCACGCCCCGCAGCGCGTCGTAGTTCACCCAGAACTGGGTCAGGTTGCTCAGCACGCCTTCGCCGAGATCGCCGGTCGTGGCCACGCCGTCGAACAATTGCGACACGCAGGCCACGGCCAGCACGCGATCGTTGCGCACAGGCTTCTTTCCGTCCTCGGTCTGTTCGCCCTCGATGAGCCCGATCAGCCGGCATTCGAGCATGGCGCCGACGCAGGCCGGCTCGTCATTCAGGACCAGGATGTCGAGCGGATCGCCATCGGGCGCCAGGGTGCCGGGCACGAAGCCGAAGTCCAGCGGGAAGCTCATGCCGTCGGGCAGGAGACGCTTCATCGCGAACGCGCGCGTCTTCGGATCGAAAGCGTACTTCGCGCGCGAGTCCTTGGGGCATTCGACGATGGCGCGGCAGGTCAACGCCTTGGCGTCGAGTTTGGGCGCGAGGGCGGCAAGGTTCGGCATGGCCGGCTAACCCGCGCCCGGCGCAAGGGTTGCGTCAGATGGCCCCGCCCAGCAGCCCCAGCGCCACGGCCTGGGCGCGGGTCTTGGCGCCCAGCTTGCGCCGCGCGCTCTGCACGTGGCTGATCACGGTGGTCTCGGCCACGCCCAGACGTTCGCCGATCTCCCAGTCGGAGAGGCCCTCTGCCACGAACGCCAGGCAGTCGCGCTCGCGCGGCGACAGCCGCCGGGCGCTGAACACCTGCGGCGGGGTCAGCTCGCGCATCTGCATGTGCAGCACCAGCCCCGCGATCCCGATCGCCCGCCGCTCGGCGGGGCTGATCGCGCCCATCCGCTCGAACGCCAGGCTGGTGACCCCTGAATAACCGCCCGGCGCATGGGTTGGCGCAGCGATGCCGTCGTCGATGCTGAAATCGCCCAGCGCGCCCACCATCTCGCGGTCGCGGGCGGACTTCAGCTCCACCTCGCTCCAGCGGAACGGCTGCACCCGCCGGCGCAGCTCGCGCATCAGGAAGTTGCCGTCGGCGAAGCGCCGCTCGGCGTAGAGTTCCTCCCAACCCGGCGGCGAGATGCGCGAGTAGCTGACCACGTCCTCCGGGTCGGCGGTGCGCTGGCTCCTGGCCCAGATGGCGCGGATGCCGAACGGCCGCAGGGCTGCGAAGAAGCTGCGCCCGACCTCCGCCGCCGAGCTGGCCCCGGCCGCGCAGTCGATCAGGTCCATCGCCTGGTAGGTCAGCGCCATGGGCCGCGGCCCGTTCCCCCTAACGTCGCGTAACATGGTGCGGCGAAACACCCGGCCTTGTCCATGCCGCCTCCTCATTTTCGAGGATACCGGGGCGGATGGCCGCACCGCACACTGGCGGCGGCCTGAGAGTGATCCGGGCGCGCCGGCGGCTTGGGGGGCGTCGTGCGGCCCGGTCAGCCCATGCAAGCGCCGGCGGGCGGCGGTGGTCCAGATCGCCGCCCGCCGACGAGGGCCACGGCGCGCCGCTGGCGGTAAGGGGCCGCGGCGCGCCGCTGCATTTCTCTGGCGACCCCATGCCGCATCGCAAAATCGCCACGGACTCAGCTATGTAGGGCGCCTGAGTTCCAAACCGCGGGGCAAACGGGGCGCGCCATGATCACCCTGAAGGACATTGTCGACTGGGCGAGCGTGGCGCTGGTGGTCACCTCCGGCGGCCTTGCCGGCCACTACGCCTCGGTCGGCATGAACGGCGTCCAGTGGGCCGGCGCGATCGCCGCGGTGCTGGGTTCGGTGACCGTGGCCGTCGCCGTGCGGGTGTGGCCGACGGCCCAGAAGGCCAAGGCCGACGAGCGCCGCTAACCGCCGCCGTCAGTCGGCGTAGACGTCCAGCCCCATCGCCGTCAGCAGCAGGTGCTGCTGGGCGAGCGTGATCTTCGCCCCGGCGAAGCTCGCCAGCGACCTCAGGTCCAAGCCCGAGAGCTCCGCGCCGCGCAGGTCCGCGTCGGCCAGTTTGGCGTCCTTGACCAGCGCCTGAAACAGGTCGCAGCCGGACAGGTTCGCCGCTCCGAGATCGGCCTCGGTGAGGTCCGCCTCACGCAGCGACGAGCCGCTGAGATCGGCGCCCGGTAGGCGGGCCTGCGACAGGTCGGCGAGCTCCAGGTTGCAACGGGCGAACGTGGCGGCGTGGCGCAGCACCTTGGGCCCGAAGGCGCGGGAGAAGTCGGCGCGGTGGAAGCGGGCGCCGCGCAGGTTGGTGTCGCTGGCGCGCACGTCCCACAGGCTGGAGCGGTCGAAGCCGGCGAACGACAGGTCGCAGCCCTCGAACACCGCCTCATCCAGCCGGCAGAACGCGAACTCGCAGCCGGCGTGGTTCTCCGGGTCGGCGAAGTGGCAGCGCACGAACCGCGCCTCGCGCAGGTCGGCGTGCGCGAAGCGGCAGCGCAGGAAGCGGCAATCGGTGAACATGGCGTCCTGCAGCACCACGCCGGACAGCTGGCTGCGCGCGATCGTACAGCGGGTGAGCCGCACGCCCGCCAGATCAGCCTCGTCGAACGCGAAGCCCGACAGATCGAGGCCCTCGTAGCTTTCGCCGGGTTGGAGGGTGACTTCCCTGCTCATCTCTCCCCGCTGTCATCCCGGAAGCCGCGCAGCGGCCATCCGGGACCCATAAGCACGATTTTCGCCGGATGAGGCGAGGCGGCGCGGACGGGACGTCGAAGCTGAACGCCGGTTCAGCAGCCTGAACCGCGTGTGATCCGCCGCCTCCCGCGCCGTTCAGCCCCGCCGGCCCATTCTTCGACCATCGGGCCGATTCCCCGGCCCCTCGGCATCGAAAGGAGCCGCAGATGACCCTGAAGACGATGATCATGGCGGGCGCGACCATCGCCGCCCTCGCCGCGCCGGCGGTCTCGACGGCCCAGACGTGGGATCGCGACCACGGCTACCGCTACGACCGCGACCACGACGGCTGGCGCGACCGCGACCATGATAGCTGGCGCCGCGGCGAGTACCGCGCCTACGACCGCTACGAGGACCGCCGCTACCGCGACAGCCGCCGCTGCTGGACCGAGACCCGCGGCTACTACAACTGGTACGGCCGCTACGAATACCGGCCGGTCGAGGTCTGCCGCTAGGCCCTCGACGAGCGCCCTCCTGTCCATGTCGGCGGGAGGGCGCCGCCCTATTCCGCCGCCGCCACCGGCACCTGGATCTCGCCGCCGGTCTCGCGGAACTTCTCAGCCATCTGCGCCATCCCGGCGTCGACTTCATTCTGGGCCCGCGCCGCATCGCGGATGTCCTGGCTGATCTTCATCGAACAGAACTTGGGGCCGCACATCGAGCAGAAGTGGGCGGTCTTGAACGCCTCCTTCGGCAGGCTCTCGTCGTGGTATTCGCGCGCCGTCTCCGGATCGAGGCCGAGGTTGAACTGGTCCTCCCAGCGGAACTCGAAGCGGGCGCGGCTGAGCGCATCGTCCCAGGCGCGCGCGGTCGGATGGCCCTTGGCCAGGTCGGCGGCGTGGGCGGCGATCTTGTAGGCGATGACGCCCTGCTTGACGTCCTCGCGGTCGGGCAGGCCCAGGTGCTCCTTGGGCGTCACGTAGCAGAGCATCGCCGTGCCGAACCAGCCGATCATCGCCGCCCCGATCGCCGAGGTGATGTGGTCGTAGCCGGGCGCCACGTCGGTGGTGAGCGGACCCAGCGTGTAGAACGGCGCCTCGTGGCAGTGCTTCAGCTGCTCGTCCATGTTGGCCTTGATCTTGTGCATCGGCACGTGGCCGGGGCCTTCGATCATGGTCTGGACGTTGTGCTTCCAGGCGATCTTGGTGAGCTCGCCCAGCGTGCGGAGCTCCGCGAACTGGGCCTCGTCGTTGGCGTCGGCGATGGAGCCGGGACGCAGGCCGTCGCCCAGCGAGAATGAGACGTCGTACGCCTTCATGATCTCGCAGATGTCCTCGAAGCGCTCGTAGAGGAAGTTTTCGCGGTGGTGGGCCAGGCACCACTTGGCCATGATTGAGCCGCCTCGGCTGACGATGCCGGTGACCCGCTTGGCGGTCAGCGGAATGAACGGCAGCCGCACGCCGGCGTGGATGGTGAAATAGTCGACGCCCTGCTCGGCCTGCTCGATCAGGGTGTCGCGGAACACCTCCCAGGTCAGGTCCTCGGCGACGCCGCCCACCTTCTCCAGCGCCTGGTAGATCGGCACCGTGCCGATCGGCACGGGCGAATTGCGCACGATCCAGTCGCGGATGTTGTGGATGTTGCGCCCCGTGGAGAGGTCCATGACCGTGTCGGCGCCCCAGCGGATCGCCCAGACCATCTTGTCCACCTCGTCGGCGACGGTGGAGAGTACGGCGGAGTTGCCGATGTTGGCGTTGACCTTGACCAGGAAGTTGCGCCCGATCGCCATCGGCTCGAGCTCGGTGTGGTTGATGTTGGCCGGGATGATCGCCCGCCCGCGCGCCACCTCGTCGCGGACGAACTCGGGCGTGCAGTGGTCGGGAATCTCGGCGCCGAAGCCCTCGCCGTCGCGGATCGTCGGATCGCTGGCCCGGCGGCGCAGGTTCTCGCGGATTGCGACGAACTCCATCTCGGGCGTGACGATGCCGCGGCGGGCGTATTCGAGCTGGGTCACCGTCGCGCCGGACTGGGCGCGGTAGACCCGCCGTGGGGCGCCGAACTGGGGAGCCAGGTGCTCGCCCTTGGCGAAGCCGTTGTCTTCCGGCTTCACTTCCCGCGGCTGTTCCACGATCTCGATATCGCCGCGGCTGACCACCCATGGCTCACGGGTCTTCGACAGCCCCTTCTCGATGTCGATCGACGCCGTCGGATCGGTGTACGGCCCCGACGGGTCGTAGAGCGTCAGCGGCGGCTCGTTCGCCGACGGGTGCACCGCCACCTCGCGGAAGGGCACGCGGATGTCGGGCCATTGGACGCCCGCCTGGAACACCTTCTTCGAGCCCGGACGCTCGCCCGTCGGGACCTGGGTGGGTTCGAGATGGCCGGCCGGCTTGTTCATGGGCAGCGCTCCGCTCAGGATGGACCACGGGCGCCGGTAAGGATGGCTCCTTCCCTTCGCCGGCATGACCCGGATCAGGTTCGACGGGTCGCGGGCCTCACCCGCCTCTCAGCTGCTGATCGCGCAGCTCCCCGAGGAAGGCCGCCAACCTAGGCCCCTTCCGCCGCGCACGGAAGCGCAATTGAGGCCCCTGGCGCTTTCCGCCAGACTGGCGGGGTGACAACGGAGCGCTGAAGCCCATGCAGATCGGCGACTGGTCGGCATGCCCCGACCTCGTGGACGTCTACCGCAACCTCACAGGCCTCGGGCTGCAGTCCAACCTCGCCGAGTTGGAGGCGTTCGGCTTCACCGTCGTCGAGGGCGCCCTCACGCCGGAACAGACGGCCGCCATGCGCGACCGGATCGTCGAGCTCGGCCAGGCGCGGCTGGGCAAGCGCCTGGACCTGGAGGCCGAGACCGAGCACCACGAGACGCAGTACGCCCAGTACCTCCTGTTCGAGGACCGCATGTTCAAGGCCGCCGTGGTCAATCCGAAGCCGCTGGCGCTGATCGAATACCTGCTGGGCAAAAGCTGCATCCTCTCCAGCCTCGGCAGCCACATCAAAGGCCCCGGTGGGCCGGGCCTGCTGCTGCACGCCGACACCGCCAACGGCGCGCCGGACCCGTTCCCGCCCTACGCCCAGGTGGCCAACGTCAACTACGCGATGACCGATTACACCGAGGAGCGGGGCGCGTTCGCCGTGATCCCCGGAAGCCACCGCATGGGCCGCCAGGTCACCCATTTCGAGCGCGGCCTGGACGGCGCCAAGCGCAACCCGCACGCCATCCCGCTCGAGGTCCCGGCCGGCAGCGCCATCGTCTTCCATGGCGCCACCTGGCACGGCAGCTTCCCGCGCAAGGTCCCGGGCCTGCGGGTCAACCTCGCCGCCTTCTACTGCCGCGAATACATCCAGCCGCAGGAGGATCGCCACTTCGTCCCCCAAGGCTACCTGGACGACGGCGACGAGCGGCTGGCCCAGCTGCTCGGCCGCGACCTGGCCCACGGCTGGCGCGAGGAAGGCCCCAAGCGGCTCTACGAGCGCCGCACGGCAGACGCCCACAAGGTCAAGAGCTGGCAGAGCTGAGCGGCTAGCCCTGCACCAGCCGCACCCGCGTTCCGCTCAGCACCACGTTGCCATCCGCGTCGAGCTTGCCCCGCGCCTTGGCGGCGGCCCGCACGGCCTCCGGATCGCGCACGGCCACGTCGAAGCGGCCGAGGCCCTCGCCGCGGCCATCCGTGGCCTCGACGAAGCGCACCTCGCCGCCTTCGTCGAGGTCCATGCGCCAGCCGCCGCCGTCCGCCGGCTTCACCGGCTGGCCCAGCACCTCGCTCCAGCGGGTCGCCATCGCCTTGGGGTCGTCGCTCTGGATTTCCGCGCCGGTCAGCGCCAGCGAGGTGTCGGTGCGCACGTTCTCGCGCCAGATCGGGCCGCCCCATTCCCAGCGCTCCCACGGCTCCATCTGGTCCACGGAGACGATGGCGCCGCCGATGTCCTTGGGATGGATGTGGCTCATGTGCACGCCGTCGCGATCGGCGTCGGCGACGGTGCGCGCGCCGGCCTCGCGGATCAGGGCGCGCGCCGCGCCGATGTCGCGCACCTGGAAGATCGCCATGTAGCCGCCGTCGCCGCCGCGCTTCTCGAGCAGCCGCCCGGCGGTGGTCCCCGGCTGCTTCGGCGAGACCACCTCCAGGAAGGTCTCGCCGACCGGGAAGACCGCGTTCTTCAGCCCGAACGTCCCGACGCCCGGGTCGTCATAGGCGTAGTCCAGGCCCAGGATCGCGCGGATGTCGGCCTCGCAGGCCGCCAGGTCCTCGCCCACCAGGGCGATCTGCCGAAGGCGCATGGGACGTCCTCCCCGTGGTTCGGAGCGAACCCTAGCGCGCCGCCGCCGCGTCAGGTCAAGCGATGGGCGGTTCGGCCGCCTCACGCCGCGCCTGTCGCCGTTCGCTGATCCAGACGCCGATCACCATCAGCACCAGGATCGCCAGCGAGGCCATGATGCGGTCGAGGTTTAGCCCGCCGTGGTCCAGGGGCTTGGTCAGCGTGTCGCCCAGCGTCGCGCCCAGCGGCCGGGTCAGCACATAGGCGGCCCAGAACAGGATCGCCTGTGGCGCGGCCTTCAGGAAATGCAGCACCGCCACGACCGCGATCAGGCCCGAGAAGATCAGCGCCCCGCCCTCGAAGCCGGCGCCCAGATCATCGGCTGTGAAGTCGCCGAGCGCCGTGCCCAAGGTGTTCGAAACAAGGATCGTCACCCAGTAGAACACCTCGTTGGGGCGCGTGGTGATGCGGTCGACCGCGATCGAGCCCGTGGTGCGCCGCCAGACGAAGAGCACGGCGATCACGGCGGCCAGCAGGATGGCCGACGACTTCACGTAGCCCAGGCCCAGCGAGCGGTCGAAGTAGTCGGAGGTGGTGGTGCCGACCGTCGTCGTGGCGACCACGCAGGCCCAGTAAAACAGCGGGTGGAACCGCCGGCTGGCGACCTGGGCGGTGACCGTCACCGCGAAGAACGCCAGGAAGATCAGCGTGGCGACCAGGTAGCCCAGCTTCAGCTGCATGGAGAGCGCGTCGCCGCCGGTCTCGCCCAGCGTGGTGGCCAGGATCTTGATCACCCAGAACCAGAGGGTGACCAGCGGCACCTTGCTGAGCATCTCGGACCGTTCGTTCGCCAACGCCGCCTCCTGGCCGCTACAGCCCCGCTGCAGGAACGCCCGAAGCCCGGGCTTCCGTTCCGTGCGCGTCAGGGCCTAGGCTGGCGGCGACCAAGGATCGGGAGGCCGCCATGGCGAAAATCGACACCGGAACCGAAGACCTGCTCGCCGACCTGGACGCGGGCGTGCTCACGCTCACGCTGAACCGCCCGCAGGCGCGCAACGCCATGAGCGACGGCATGAACCAGGCCCTGGGCCGCCAGCTGGCCGCCGCCGAGCTGGACCCGGAGGTCAAGGTCGTGGTGCTGACCGGCGCCGGCCAGGGCTTCTGCGCCGGCGGCGACGTCAAGGGCATGGACTCTCGCAATTCCGGCGGCGGGCGCAGCGTCACCCTCGACGAGGCGATCGCCATCCAGCGGCTGAACCAGCGCGCCACCGCGGGCAAGCTCTTCAAGATGCCCAAGCCCACCATCGCCGCCCTGCCGGGCGCGGCGGCAGGCGCGGGCCTGTCGCTGGCGCTGGCCTGCGACCTGCGGATCATGGCCAGGACCGCGATCCTGACCACCGCCTTCGCCCGCGTCGGGTTCTCGGGCGACTACGGCGGCACCTACTTCCTGACCCAGCTGATCGGCTCGGCCAAGGCGCGCGAGCTCTACTTCCTCTCCGACCGTGTCAGCGCCGAGGAGGCCTTGCGCCTGGGCCTGGCCAACTGGGTCGTCGAGCCGGACGAGCTGGCCGCCAAGACCCGCGAGATCGCCACCCGCCTGGCGAAGGGCCCGATCGTCGCCTACCGCTACATGAAGGAGAACCTCAACCGCGCCATGGCCGGCGACTGGGACGACTGCATGGACCTGGAGGCCACCCACCACGTCCACTGCGGCCAGACGCACGACCACAAGGAGGCCGCCCGGGCCTTCGTCGAGAAGCGCGAGCCGGTGTTCGAAGGGCGCTGACCGAACGGCCGGCTGAGGCGTTCCCTCGCCGATGCGGATCGCCACCTACAACGTCAACGGCGTGAACGGCCGCTTGCCCGTCCTGCTGCGCTGGCTGGAGGAGGCTCGGCCCGACATCGTCTGCCTGCAGGAGCTGAAGGCGCCGGACGAGAAGTTCCCGCTGGCCGCGATCGAGAGGGCCGGCTACGGCGCCGTCTGGCACGGGCAGAAGGCCTACAACGGCGTCGCCATCCTGGCCCGCGACCGCACCCCCCACGAAACCCGCCGCGGCCTGCCCGGCGACCCCGACGACAGCCACAGCCGCTACATCGAGGCCGCGACCAAGGGCGTCATCGTGGGCTGCCTCTACCTGCCCAACGGCAACCCCGCGCCGGGCCCGAAGTTCGCCTACAAGCTGCGCTGGTTCGACCGCCTCCACGCCCACGCCGCCGAGCTGCTGGCCAGCGGCGCGCCGGTGGTGCTGGCTGGCGACTACAACGTCATGCCGACGAACCTCGACGTCTATGCGCCGGAGCGGTGGCTGGACGACGCCCTGTTCCGGCCCGAAGTCCGCGACGCCTATGCGCGGCTCGTCGACCAGGGCTGGACCGACGCGCTGCGCACCCAGCATCCGGGCGAGCGCATCTACACCTTCTGGAAGTTCTTCCGGAACGCCTTCGCCCGCGACGCCGGCCTGCGCATCGACCACCTGCTGCTCAGCCCCGACCTCGCCCCGCGCCTGGCCGCCGCCGGGGTCGCGCGCAACGTGCGCGCCTGGGAGAAGACCAGCGACCATGCGCCGGTCTGGATCGAGCTCTCCGACGCCCCCGCGCCGAAACGGCGGCGATGAACGATCCCTTCGACCTGCAGCGTTTCGTGGACGCCCAGGCCGGGGGCGTGATCGAGCGCGCGATCGGCGAGCTCCGCGCCGGGCGCAAGCACAGCCACTGGATGTGGTTCGTCTTCCCTCAGCTGAAGGGGCTCGGCCGTTCGCCGACGGCGCTGTTCTACGGCCTGGAGTCGCTGGACGAGGCCCACGCCTACCTCGCCCATCCGGTGCTCGGGCCACGGCTCGAGGCCGCCACACAGGCCGCCGTCGGCGCGCCCGCGGCCTCGCTGCACGCCCTCTTCGGCTCGCCCGACGACCTGAAGTTCGTCTCGTCCATGACGCTGTTCGAGAAGGCCGCCGGCGCCGACGGCGGCATATACGTAAGTGCGCTCGACCGCTGGTACGGCGGGCGGCGGGACGCGGCGACCCTGGCCCTGCTCGGCCAGGCTTGAGCGTTCAGCCGCCGTTCAGCGGAACGGCGCCAGCCATGCTAGGGTTAGCCGTCCAGGAGGTATGACCATGACCCTCGTCGCGAAATCCGCCCTGGCGCTCGCCGGCGTGATGGCGCTCGCCCTGCCCGCCGCGGCGTCGCCGACCGATAACATCGGCTGTTTCCTCACCCGCGACATCCGCAACCACACCGTGGCCGACGACAAGACCATGTACATCGACGTGGGCGGCCGCTCCGTCTACCGCGTGAACATGAGCAACAACTGCCTGGCCGGCTCCACGTCCAGCGACCCCTACACGCTGAACGACCGGGGCAGCATGGGCCGCATCTGCCACAAGCTGGACTTCGACGTCGCCGTGCGCGGCAACCGCTGCATCGTCGATTCCGTCGTCAAGCTGACGCCGGCCGAAGCCGCCGCCCTGCCGAAGCGAGTCCGCCCCTAGCCCTGCGGCGGCCGAGGTTGTAGGGCGGGGGCGCCATGCACCTCGCCCGCTTCAATCCCGTCCGCTTCGCACACCTGCCCACGCCGCTTGAGCCGCTGCCGCGGCTGACCGCAGCGCTCGCCACCTCGCCCGGCGGCGGGCCCGACCTTTGGATCAAGCGCGACGACTGCACGGGCCTGGCCGGCGGCGGCAACAAGACCCGCAAGCTCGAGTACCTGTTGGGCGACGCGCTGGCCAACGACGCCGACACCCTGATCACCCAAGGCGCGACCCAGTCCAACCACGTGCGCCAGACCGCCGCCGCGGCGGCCCGGTTCGGCCTCGCCTGCGAGGTCATCCTGGAGGACCGCACGGGCTCCAACGCCCCCGACTATCGCCAGAACGGCAACGTGCTGCTGGACGAACTGGTCGGGGCCAGGGTGCGCCACGTGCCGGGCGGGACCGACATGAGCGCCGCGCTGGCCGAGGTGGCCGCCGAGGTCGCTGAAAAGGGCGGCCAGCCCTATGTGATCCCCGGCGGCGGCTCCAACGTCATCGGCGCCCTGGGCTACGTCGAATGCGCCCTGGAGTTGGTGGCCCAGGCCAACGACATCGGCCTGGAGATCGACCGCATCGTCACCGCCACCGGCAGCGCCGGCACCCACGCCGGCCTCATCGCGGGCCTGGCGGTCATGGGGGCGGACATCCCGGTGCTGGGCATCGGCGTGCGCGCGCCGAAGGAGACCCAGGAGGCCAACGTCTTCAAGCTCGCCCAGGAGACCGCCGACCTCATGGGCCACAAGGACCGCGTCAAGCGCGAGATGGTGGTCGCCGACTGCGGCTACGTCGGCGCCGGCTACGGCCTGGTGGACGACGAGGTGATCGCCGCGCTGAAGCTCGCCGCGCGCACCGACGGGATCCTGCTGGACCCGGTCTACACCGGCAAGGCGATGAAGGGCCTGATCGCGCTGGCCGCCAAAGGCGCCTTCGACGGCGAGACCGTCGTCTTCCTGCACACCGGCGGCGCCCAGGGCCTGTTCGGCTACCAGTCGGTCATGGAAGGCAAGCTCTGATGCCCTCATACGCCAAGGCTTCGGAGGGCTTTCGATGAGCCGATCCTTCGTAGCTCCTGTGGGAGCGAAGTAGGATGGAGGAGCGCACCTCGCTGGTGCTGGGCGTGCTGGGCGGCATGGGTCCGGCGGCCACGCTGGACTTCCTGCAGAACCTGCATGACCTGACGCCCGCCAAGGGCGACGCCGACCACATCCGCGTGCTGATGGACCTCAACCCCAAGGTCCCCGACCGCAACACCATGGGGACGGCCGCCGGCGTGGCGCTGGCCGAGATGGCGGGCGCGCTGGCCGGCGCCGGGGCGCAGGTGCTGGCCATGCCCTGCAACACCGCTCACGCCCACGCCGACCTGATCCAGCGCGCCTCCGGCCTGCCGCTGATCGACCTGATCGGCGAAGGCGCCAAGGCGGCGCGGCTGTCGGGCGCGCGCCGGGTCGGCGTGCTGGGCACCAAGGGGGCGCTGCGCCTCTACCGCGAGTACCTGGCCGCCCAGGCGCTGGGCATGGTGAGCCTGCCGCCGGAGCGCCAGGAGGCGTTCATGGCCACCATCTACCGGATCAAGGCCGGCGACCTCGGCGAGGCCGTCCGCGACGAGATGGCAGGCTACGCCCGCGAGCTGATCGCCGACGGCGCCGAGGCGGTGATCGCCGGCTGCACCGAGGCGCCGCTGGTCATGGGGCCGGACGACATCCGCGTGGAGTTCATCGATCCGGGCGAGTTGCTCGCGCGGCGCTGCGTGGCGGTGTGCCTGGGCTACGAGCCGGCCCCGGCCGTCCTGGCCGGCTAGGCGCGCGAAGACCCCGACCCGAACCGTCGACGGCTCCCCGCCCTTACCCGGGAAGCCTCAGGCGCGCGCCGGGGCCCGACCTTCGCCGCCCCCGCGGGCGGGAAGGTGCGTCTGCCGATGGAGCGGCCGCCGTCCCCCAACGGCGGCCATGGGCGAACGCCCACACCGGCGAAACCGCGTGGCCCGGACTCCAGCCTCCCCTGACGGAGCCGGGACAGTGCAGCTTCCGGCGTTCGGCGAGCCGGCGTCACCCCCCTTTTGGGGGTGTCCGATCAGGCCTGGGCCGGGAGCCGCCTGCGGCGCAGCGCCGCGCCCGCGCCGCCGAAGCCTACGATCATCAGCGCCCAGGCCGCCGGTTCCGGCGCACTGCCGCCCGTGGGGTTCACCGAGCCGATGAGCGAGAAGGCCGTGCCTTCACCGTTGGGGCTCCAGGTCGTCCCGCCGTTGACGGAGAGCGCCACGGTGGGCACGCTCGACTTCTCCCAGATGAACTGGGTGTCCGCCGCGTTGCCGTGGCTGGCGACCGAGACCCAGTACGGCGTGCTGGCCGACAGCGCGAGCGGGGTCACGTCCAGCGAGAAGACGTAGACCTCATACTGGTAGCGGTTCAGCGAGCCGGTGTCGGTGAAGGTCGGCGTGCCGCTGAAGTGGGCGACGTTGGCCCCCGGCACGGGCGAGCCGGGACCGCTCGCGTCGTTGGCATAGAAGTCGATGTCGAAGCCGACGCCCGTCAGATCGCCGCCCGTGAAGCTGGAGCCGTACCAAGTGACCGTATCCACGGTCGAGTTGCTGGAAAGGCTGAACGGAGACGCCCAGCGGAAGTCCACCTGGTCGCTGTACCCGCCGGCGTTGGCGGGATTCCAGGCCTCGTTGTAGAGAGTTGTCGCCGCGGCGGCTTGGCCGGCCACGAAAAGGGCGGCCGCACCGGCCGCCAGGAACGCCACGCTACGCATACGATTAAGCCCCTGTACCTGAACGCAAATGAGGCCCTACCCTAGCGAGCCGCGACGAAAGCCCCTCACCCCCTTTCGGGGGGGTCTGTTGCAAAGGTCCTGTCATTCTGGACACACGGCCGCAAAGGAACGAGCCCGGCTGTAACGCGTATGGCTGGCGGCGGCTGTGGAGTCTTGAGGAGCGCTGGTGGCCTTGAGTTCTGCGCCGGTTCCGTCGCCCGCGTCACCGCTGTGCGAACCGGCCGAGCTTCTGCGGCAAGCCTGGGCCGTGGGCGCCTCGCCTGACGTCCTCGACGAGTTGCTGCGCGCCGCCAGCGCGCCAGATTTCGAAGGCGCCGCGGCGCTCATCCCTGACGAGGCGGTGGCCGCGGCGGTGCTGACCCCGGCCGGCGTCGCCGCGGGGGCCGACGCCCGTTTCGCCGCCGCCTTCCCCGACGCGCAGGGCCGCAGCGATATCCGGGAAAG
>JADMIO011456577.1_pt1 | contig 15940 bp, 17 predicted proteins | sample 8958161 | NCBI WGS metagenome assembly JADMIO01 (sample SAMN16585339, study PRJNA669376) | soil metagenome | isolation source: Crop rotation soil | place: USA: Cullars Rotation, Alabama | collected 2011
CGCGACAACTTGTCCACGTGGAATTCTAAGCTTAGGATCCCAATGTGCTGGAAAGTCGCCAACTCCTTCCTCGGGACGACTCCGGCCCCGTGGGACAAGGCGGCGGCGCTCTCGAGCTTCTTCAACAAGAGCCCGGTGCCCGACATCGGCGCAGTGTGGGCGCACTACAGCCAGTGGCTCGCCCAGCCGGCGTTCCTGCCGCCGTCGTTCGGGATCAACGACTTCGTCACCTCGGCGAACGTGAGCAACCCGGTGAACGGGCGGCTGCTCTTCACCGTGGGCTGTCACGGCGGCCTCAACGTGCCGGACACGCTGTTGCGGCCCGATCTCCTGACGGCGCAGAGCACCGACGTACAGCGCCGCTTCAAGGACTGGGCGCAGACCTACAGCGCGGGCGCCGCGGCCGTCTACGTCGCCAACACCGGCTTCGGCTACGGCGACACGGACGTCTCAGACCTGTCCGAGCGGCTCTACGACCACTTCGCGACGAACCTCAACTCGGGCGGGACGATCGGCGAGCAGTGGGTGCGCGCGCTGCACCAGTACTACGCCGAGCCCTCGAACTACGACGTCATCGACGAGAAAGTGATGATCGAGGCGAACATGTATGGGCTGCCGTTCTACAGCTTCGGCGGCACCCCGCAGCACGTGCCTCCGACGGTGACGCCGCCCGCTCACAGCCCGGTGAACGGCGTCGAGGCGGCGCACCTGCCGGTCGTCTCCGGCCTGAACATCCAGGCGACGAACGCGAGCGACGGCTCGAAGCTCTTCGTCTCGTCCGCGCATCCCGACGGCTCGACCTTCGTGGACGGCGGCGTCCCGTACACGATGGGCACGCTCTCGGTCTTCTACCGGCCGGCCCAGCCGACGATCGCGCGCGACGTGACCGTCCCGGGCCTCTCGGCCCACGGTGTCTGGGTGCACACGCTGACGACCCACACGATCGACAACGTGAAGCCCTACAAGCCGTACCCGCTGGTCGCTTCGAAGAACGAGAAGCCGGTGAAGGACTTCCAGAACATCTTCTTCCCGGCGGCGGCGGCGAACGTCAACCGCGACGTCGTCTTCGGCGCCCAGAAGGACACGGCCGTGATCAACCTCGGCCGCTTCATCCCGAACTCGACCGGCGACCTCGGCAGCGAGCAGGTCGTCGACTCCGTGGGCGTTGACATCGGCTACTCGAACTCGAACGACTACACGCCGCCGACGATCTTCCAGACGAGCGCCGTGCAGACGGGCAACCAGGTCACGGCCTTCGTCCGCGTCGCCGACGACGCCGGTCTGAGCCGCGTGGCGATCCTCTACCACGAGTTCGGCAGCGGCACCTGGAACGTCGTCAACCTCGACCACGCGAGCGGCGATCTCTGGACGAAGACCTTCACCATCTCGAACACGAACCCGATTCAGCTGGACTCCCAGGCGATGGACGTGAACGCCAACGTGGCCTTCAGCGCCAACAAGGCCGTCACGTTCCAGTCGGTCCCCGACACGGCCGGGACGCGGCCGTCGATCACGATCGACGCGCCGACGCAGACCCCGGACGTGGGCGGCGTCTTCACGCTCAACCAGCAGGTGCATACGCAGTTCGCCTGCTCGGGCACGCTCGTCATCAGCTCCTGCAACGGCGCCACCGATGGCGGGCCCGCCGGTATCAGCGGCGGCCTGCTCGACACGAGCAAGCCCGGCGTGCACTCGTTCACCGTCGCGGCGGAGGACGTCGCCGGGAACGCGGCTACCAAGACGGTCAGCTACACCGTGAAGTTCGTCTTCGGCGGCTTCCAGTCGCCGGTCAACAACCCGCCGACACTGAACACGACCAACGCCGGCAGCACGGTGCCGCTCAAGTGGACGCTGCTCGACGCGGCCGGCGCGACCTACGCGAACGTCAGCGCGATCCGCTCGATTTCGTCGAAGCTGGTGCGCTGCCCGAACGCGACCACCGATCCGGTCGGCAACACGAGCGACATCCCGATTGGGACGACAGGGGTCGCGGGCGTGACTGGCGGCGTCTTCCACTTCAACTGGTCGACGGACAAGAAGTGGGCCGGCACCTGCAGGCGCTTGACGGTGCTGCTCGCGGACGGCTCGACGCCGTACGCGGACTTCCAGTTCAAGTAGGCCAGACGGGATTCAGGACCCAGGACTCCAGGCGGTCGACGGCCGCCTCGAGCTCCTGGGCGCTCAGCCTGAACGGCTCGGCGTAGGGAATCTGCTCGATCTTCGCCGCCGGGTTGCGGCCGGCGACGGCGTCGAGGACGTAGCGAACCGGCAGGCCGTGGGCGACCACGAGGATCGTCTCTTCCGGGCGCTCGAGGATCGTTCTGTAGGCCCGAACGTAGCGACCCACCGTTTCGGCACGGCTCTCGCCGCCGGGGCAGATGTCCAGCGGCCCGTGCGCATGCGCCCACGCGCGGTAGTCGGTCAGCGGGCGCCCTTCGAACTCGCCGAAGCGGATGTCGTTCAGGTCGGCGAGCACCAGCCGCGGGACGTCGCGGCCCTCGAGCGCCAGGTCGGCCGTTTCCTGGACGCGCTCGAACTCCGAGGTGACGCACAGGTCGATCGGTTCGTCTGCGAGCTCGCGGCCGAGGCGCCTCGCCTCCTCGCGCCCGACCTCGGTCAGGGCGACGCGAACCGTTGGATCGCCGTTGGTGAGGCCGCTGAAGGAGCGCTCGCTCTCGCCGTGCCGCGCGAGGATCAGCCGGTCCATCGAATCACCCTATAGGGGGGCAGTCCTAGACCAGCTGTCGCCGATCATGTGCCTACAGGCAACGCGGGTCGCCTTCGAAGTCTCGCCGCAGGGGCTCGGGGAACATGCTCGCCGCATTGGCCCGCGTCATATACGAAACGGCCTCCCTCGGGAGGCCGTTTCTCGTAGGTTGGCCGGCATGCAGAAGGTGGACTACGACGCGCGCCTGCACGCGGTCTACGACGCAGGCAGGCAGATGTCGCCCGAGGCGCTCGAGGCCTGGATGGAGGCGCTCGCCTGTCATCTGCCGGAGACACGGCCGCTCGCCTGGCTCGACCTCGGCTCGGGCACCGGCCGCATGACTCCTTCGCTGGCGAGCGCCTTCGGCGGCCCGGTCCACGGCGTCGAGCCGTCGGACAGGATGCGCGCCCAGGCCGTCGCGCACGCCGGCCACCCCGCGGTCACCTACGCGGCCGGGTCCGGCGAGCAGATCCCGTTGCCGGATAGCTCGTGCGACGCGGCCCTGGTCTTCTTCGTCTGGCACCACGTCGCCGATCGCGAGCGCGCGGCCGACGAGCTGCTCCGCGTCGTAAAGCCGGGCGGCCGGCTCTTCGTGGTGACGAACCTCGCCGACCGGATGCCCGACACCTGGTGGTTCCGCGTCATGCCGGAGTGGCTCGAGGTGGACCGCGCGCAGTTCAGGACGGAGGAAGCGGTGAAAGGCGACTTCACCGGCGCCGGCTGGACGCTCGCCGCCCACGACCGGGTCACGTGGCCCCGCGCGGCGAGCCTGGCCGACGACTACGAGCGGCTGAAGCTGCGCTCGGTCTCGGTCTTCGAGCACCTGAGCGACGAGGTCGCCGACACGGGCTTCGCGAGGATCGAGGCGGCGCTGCCCTCACTCGACCCCGGGCCGCAGTACGAGACGAGCGAGCTGCTCGTCTTCGAAAGCGGGCGGCGGGGATCGAACCCGCATAACTAGCTTGGAAGGCTAGGGCTCTACCATTGAGCTACGCCCGCGCGCGACCGGAAGCCTAGCCCCAGCGAAGGCCGTCCGACCCCGGCGCGATGCTGCGCTGCGTGATCCCGGAGCGCACGGTCCGGTTCAGGCTGCGGACGGTCCTCTCGCTGCTGGCCATCATCATCGGCGTCGCCGTGACGCTCGAGGTGATCTGGATCGCCCGGCACGTGCTGACCTGGGTCGTGATCTCCGTGTTCCTCGCGCTGGCGCTGAACCCGCTCGTCGGCTGGCTGCAGCGGCGCGGCCTGAAGCGTCGCGGGGCAGCGGCTGCCGCTGCCTACTTCCTCGCGATCGCGTTCATCGTCGCGATCAGCTTCACGTTCGTGCCGACGCTCGTCTCGCAGGTGAACGACTTCGTCCAGAAGCTGCCCGACTACGCGCACGACGTCACGCACGGGCAGGGCCGGCTCGGCTTCCTCGAGACGAAGTACCACATCCAGGAGCGGATCGAGAAAGCCGTCCGCAACGGCGGCGCGACCAAGGTGCTGGGCCTCTCGGGAGTCGCGCTCTCGGTGGCCAAGGGCGTGATCACGATCGTCGTCGCGTCCGTGACGATCATCTTCATGACCTTCTTCATGATCCTCGAGGGCCCGCAGTGGGTCGAGCGCTTCTACCGCCTGCTGCCGACCGAGTCGCAGCCGCGCTGGCGCAAGGTCGGCGACGAGATCTACCGCACGGTCGGCGGCTACGTGACCGGGAACCTGCTGATCAGCCTGATCGCCGGCACCCTGACCACGGTCGTGCTCCTGATCATGGGCGTGCCGTACGCGGTCGCGCTCGGCTTGATCGTCGCGATCCTCGACCTGATCCCGCTCGCCGGGGCGACGATTGCCGCGATCCTGATCGGCATCGTCGCCTTCCTGCACTCGGTGCCGGCGGGGATCGTCGCCGTCGTGTTCTTCGTCCTCTACCAGCAGCTCGAGAATCACGTCCTTCAGCCGGTGATCTACGGGCGCACGGTAGAGCTCTCGCCCCTCGCGGTGCTGATCTCGATCCTGGTCGGCGCGGAGCTGGCGGGGATCATCGGCGCCCTCGCGGCGATCCCGGTGGCCGGCTCGATCCAGGTCGTCGTCAACGACTGGCTCGAGCACCGGCACGAGCACCCCAGCACCGCGCTCTGATCCCTCGATCGAGTGATTGCCGGCCGCCGTGTGCGGGCCGAGTCACGACGTATGCGCGCAAGGACCCTCACGGCGCTCGGTCTCTTGCTGTTCGTCGCGTTCGCACCGTCGACCGGGTCGGCGACTCCTCGCGGGAGGACGACACCGGTCGCACAGGTACAGACGGCGCTGCTCGCGCAGATCAACGGCTTCCGCGCGGCGCACGGGCTTGTGCCGCTGAAGCTCAACGGCGCGCTCGTCGGCGCCGCCGACAGGCACTCCGCCCAGATGGCGAGGCTCGGCTTCTTCAGCCACAACTCGGCCAACGGCCAGTCGTTCTCGCAGCGGATCGCGCAGGCGTACTCGCCGCGTGGCTTCCGTAGCTGGACGGTCGGCGAGAACCTCGTCTGGGGCGGCCCCGACATCGGCGCCGCCCGCGCGTTCCGGCTCTGGCTCTCGAGCGCACCGCACCGCGCGAACCTGCTGAATGCCCGCTGGCGCGAGATCGGACTCGGCGCCGTCCACTCGACGAGCGCCCCCGGCGTCTACGGTGGCGGCGCGGCGACGATCATCACCGCGGACTTCGGCGCCCGTAGCCGCTAGTACTCTGTTCGGCTTGTAGGCGCCTGTAGCTCAGTGGAAGAGCGACGGCCTTCTAAGCCGTTGGTCGGAGGTTCGAATCCTCCCAGGCGCATGCGGGTTCGGAATTGCGGGGAGCCGGGTACTACCCGCGCGATGGGCATCGTCATCAGCCTGGTCCTGGTCGCCTTCGGGGCGATCCTGGCCTTCGCGGTCAACTCGAACGGCGGCAGCGTCGACCCGCAGGTCGTGGGCGTGATCCTGATCGTGATCGGGATCGTCGTCTTCCTGATCTCGCTGATCCTCTGGCGAACCTGGTGGGGCGCCGGCTTCTGGGCCGGCTGGTACGGCGAGCCGCCGGCGGACGGCGTCGTTCGACGGCGCGTTTACCGCCCCGCCGTGCGGCGCACGACGTATGTCGAGGAAGAGCCGCCTCCGCCCTCGGGCCCACCCGCCCCGTAGGGCGAATCTCAAACCGACGAAAGGGGTCCTCATGGGGGACAAGCTGCAGGGCAAGCGCGTGGCGTTCCTCGCCACCGACATGGTCGAGCAGGTCGAGCTCACGGAACCGTGGAAGGCGGTCGAGCAGGCCGGCGGCACGCCCGAGCTGATCTCGCTCGAGGAGGGCGAGATCCAGGGCTTCAACCACTACGACAAGGGCAACACCTTCAAGGTCGACAAGACCGCCGAGGAGGCCAGCGCGAGCGACTACGACGCGCTCGTGCTCCCGGGCGGCGTCGGCAACCCGGACACGCTGCGCGGCGACGAGAACGCCGTCGCGTTCGTGCGGGAATTCTTCGAGCAGGCCAAGCCCGTCGGCGCGATCTGCCACGGCCCGTGGATGCTGGTCGAGGCAGGCGTCGTGCGCGGCCGCAAGGTCACCTCGTGGCCGTCGCTGCAGACCGACATCCGCAACGCGGGCGGCGAGTGGGTCGACGAGGAAGTCGTCGTCGACCAGGGCCTCGTCACCAGCCGCAAGCCGGACGACCTGCCCGCCTTCAACGACAAGATCGTCGAGGAGTTCTGCGAGGGCAAGCACGCCCAGCAGGCGGCTTCGGTCGAGTCGACCTCTTAGTGGCGCGAGCCGCGCTGCTGGACGTCGACGGGACGCTCGTCGACTCGAACTACCAGCACGCGCTCGCCTGGTATCGAGCGTTTCGCCGGAGCGGGATCGTCCTCCCGCTCTGGCGGATCCACCGGCACGTGGGCATGGGCGGCGACCAGCTGGTGCCCGCGCTGGCCGGCGATGAGGTCGACGAAACGCGCGGCGACGAGATCCGCGAGCTCCGTGGCGAGGCGTACGCCGAGCTGATCGACGAGGTCGAGCCGCTCGAAGGCTCGCGCGAGCTGATCGCCGACCTGAAGGAGCGAGGCCTCACGGTCGTGCTCGCGAGCTCCTCGCCGCAGGACGAGCTCGACCGCTACCTGGACCTGCTCGACGCGCGGGAGCTGGCGGACTGCTGGACGACCGACGACGACGTCGAGGCGACGAAGCCGGAGCCGGACCTCGTCCGCGCCGCGCTCGACAAGGCCGGCACCGACGACGGCCTGATGGTCGGCGACACGCCCTGGGACATCGAGGCCGCCCGCAAGGCCGGCCTCGGCACCGTCTGCGTGATCACCGGCGGGTTCTCGGAACAGGAGCTCAGCGACGCCGGCGCGGCGGCGGTCTTCGAGTCCGTCGAGAAGCTGCGCCGGAATCTCGACGCCGTCCTGCCGTAACCAAGAAGCGGCCTCGAACGTTGTCTATTCAGACTTGTCAGCTACCTGACGGGAGGTGGACATGTACATCGGACTTGGCACCTTGCTGGTGATCGTGCTGATCGTCCTGCTGCTCATCTACGTGTTCTAGAGCAGCCCACCGCCCGTCGGGCCGCTGGCGCCAGCTGTTTGGCGGCGTCAGCGGCCCCGGGAGGAACCTCAACGACCAAGCAGCATGCGCGGGATTCCGGTGACGATGCGACCGACGCGCTTCGTGATCCGTCCGGCGCGCTTGACCAACCGTCCCGCGATTCGTGCAGGCATGACCCGTCTCCTTTTGGCGTGACGCCTGCCGATGGCCCCGAGAGGAGTCGAACCTCTGCGCGCGGATTCGAAGTCCGCCGCTCTTCCGCTGAGCTACGGGGCCCGGAATCAGTGTGACAGACCCTTCCTCGTGTTCCCGGCGTGTCGCTGGCGGTGCGGCGCCGGAAGGCACAGTGCTAATGGCACGGGCCTGTAGAGCGACGTGCCGCCAGCGGCGCGAGGCAAGCGCCGCAGGCGCGTAGCCGGCCGGGGACGCGAGGGGTGGCGGACGGGACTCGAACCCGCGACCACCGGGACCACAACCCGGGGCTCTACCAACTGAGCTACCGCCACCAAGCAGCGGCGACAGGATAGCCCCTCGCCGGTGGTGTGCTACGCCGCGGAAGCCGCGGGCAGGTGGCGCCGGATCAGGGCGCGGACGAGCTCCTGCTGCAGGCGGACGAGCTCGGAGCGGTTGCGCTCCAGCTCCTCGCGCCCGGCGCCGACGGCGCGCATGGTCTGGCGCTCGTAGACGACGCCGCGGATCTCCTCGCTCAGCGACTCGACGGTGGGAAGTGTGACGACGGTTGCGTTCATGACCGGAGTAGAGACTGACACCCGGCCGGATTAGTTAGTCGTCGTCGTTTTCCTCTTCGGGAGGCGGGGGCTCCGGCATCTGCGCAGCCTCCTCGGCGCGCTCCTCCGACTCCTCACGGGCGCGCTCCTCGTACTTCGTCTCGTCCGACTCGCGGCTCTCGCGATCGCGGATGTCCTGTTCGCGTTCCACGTGCCTTCGATGCTCGCCTCTATCCTTCGCGAAACCGCGCGGGCGTGGCGGAATTGGTAGACGCGGCGGGTTTAGGTCCCGTTGGGGCTCAGGCTCCTTAGAGGTTCAAGTCCTCTCGCCCGCACTCGTTTTGGGCGGCTCGCAACCCAGATAGCGAGTCCTCGATTTCGGTGCTATAAAGGTGCGTCCCCGTTCCGGGGACGGGGGCAGGCAACACCAACGAGGGGGTTTCATCCAATGTCTCACCGCTTTGTGCGGGCCGGGCTGATCACGGTCCTCGTCGCGCTCGCCGCGACGCTGACGATCACCGCTGCGTCCGCTTCGGCTGGGGGCGCTAAGCCCGACGTCAAGCCGAACTTCAAGGAGCTCAAGGGCAACCCGAACAAGTCGGCGTTCCCGACGTTCTCCATGAACTACACCGATCCGACCGACAGCCAGAACTACCATCTGACGTTCGTCGGAAACGATCCGAAGACCGGTCACCCGAGCACGATGCGCACGGTGATCATCCCGCTGAAGATGACGTTCGTCGCCGGCGGGCAGGACACGAGCGAGCTGAACGACCTCGGCTACGCCGGCTTCACGGCGCCGCCGCTCAACCACGTCTTCGACGGCTCGCGCCGCGTGAACGACGTGCTCGACTCGCCGATCTTCAGCAACTTCAAGCAGCCCGCCGACATGGGCGGCGACAACGCCCAGTACGGCGACGCGTTCATGCGCGCGCAGTTCGACGGGATCCGCTCGGGGTACCACGTGAAGATCCACAACGTCGGCGTCGAGCCGACGCAGTCGGTGACCGTCCCTGCCGCTTCCGGCCTCGCGTACCAGCGGCCGGTCGGGGCGTGGCGCACCGCGCACGGGATGCCGACCGACACGATCGCCGGCGTCGCCGACTTCGGTTGGTTCGCCAACTACATCATCGGCGTCATGGACCAGCTGAACATCGGCCCGGACGTCGTGCCGATCTTCCTGACCGACAACGTCATGCTCTACGACAGCGGTAGCTACCTGAGCTGCTGCACGATCGGGTTCCACGGCACGCCGGCCTCGGCCGCCACGACCGCTCAGGCGAAGAGCTCGCCGTCCGCGCAGCAGACGCTGATCTACGCGGCGTGGTCGACGCCCGGCACGTACTCGGGCTTCCTGTCCGACTACACGGGCAACCGCACGGCTCCCGAGCCGACGCGCGGGATCGCCGACATCCACGCCCTCAGCCATGAGGTCGCGGAGCATCTCGACGACCCGTTCGTGGACAACCTCGTCACGCCGTGGCTGACGCCGACCGCGCCGCAGTACGGGTGCACGCCGGTGCTCGAGACCGGTGACCCGGTCGTAGGCGACTGGTACCCGCTCAACGGCAACAAGACGACCAAGTCCGACGGTTACAACTACTACGGCCAGTACCACCCCGAGGAGGAAGTCTTCGCGCAGTGGTACGCGCACGGCGCGCTCGAGGCCCAGGGCTACAACAGCTGGGACGGGCGGCTGACCTTCATGGGGTCGCGCACGACTTCGCTTGGCGGCCCGTGGGCCGACTTCGCGGACTACTCGCACGGCTGCTAGCCGTCGAGGGAGAGCATCGTCCGAAGGGGCCCGGCAGTCGCCGGGCCCCTTCTGTTTGAATGGCCGCGCGATGGGGCCGGTGCACTGGGACGACGTCGAGGGCCGGCGTCTCGAGAAGGGGCCGATGGCGGCGACCTGGCAGCAGCTGGCCGGCGTCGACGGCGCCAGGGGGATCGGCGTCAACCGCGTGCGCGTCGAGCCGGGCAGGCTGCCGACGCCGCCGCACTCGCACGGGCTCTCGGAGGAGATCTACTTCGTCCTCGGCGGCAGCGGGTTGCTCTGGCAGGACGAGGGGGTCTGCGAGGTGCGCGCCGGTGACACCGTCGTGCAGCTGGCCGATCACTTCGAGCACACGTTCAAGGCCGGGCCTGACGGGCTCGACTACCTCGTCTTCGGCACCCGCCATCCGGTCGAGTACGGCTGGCTGCCGCGCTCGCGCGCGGTGAGGCTCGGCTATCCGTGGGTCGAGGGGCGGGTCGACAACCCGTGGGAGATCGAAGCCGAGGTCGGCGAGCTGGAGTTCGCAGAGCCGGGCGAGCGGCCGGCGAACGTGGTCGCGCTCGAGGACGTTCCGCTCGACGAGTACGGCGACCGCGAGCTCGGCGGGTCCGCCGGCTCGCAGCGCTCGGGGCTGAACTGGATCCCGCGCGCGAACGGCAAGCGCGGCTGCCCGCCGCACTGCCACTCCCTCGAGGCCGAGGCCTTCGTGGTGCTCGAGGGCACCGGGACGCTCGAGCTCGAGCCGACGCGTGTCGCCGCCCAGCGAGGAGCCGGCCGCGAGAGCCACGAGCTGCGCGCGGGCCACGTCTTCTCGCGCCCGCCAGGGTCGCGGATCGCCCACTCGATCGTCGGCGGCGAGGGCGGGATCGCCTACCTCGCCTACGGCACGCGCGAGCCCAACGACATCGCCTACTACCCGCGCTCGAACAAGGTCTACTTCCGCGGCGTCGGGCTGATGACGCGCCTCGAGCAGCTCGACTACGACGACGGCGAGCCGCGCGACTACTGACCCATCCTCGGCGGGCAGCGGTCCCTTTGCTTGAATGGCCGAGTGACGCCGCAGGTCGAAGAGCTCCCCGACAACAAGGTCCGGCTGACGGTCGACGTGCCGCAGGCCGACCTGCAGCACGCGGTCGAGCACGCGACGCACGACCTCGCCGAGGCGGTCAAGGTGCCGGGCTTCCGCAAGGGAAAGGTGCCGCCGCAGGTCCTGCAGGCGAGGATCGGGCGCGAGCGGATCTTCACCGAGGCGGTCGAGAGCCACATCGGCGGCTGGTTCATGAACGCTGCCGCGACGACGAACATCCGCCCGGTCGCCGCGCCCGACTACGACTACGAGCTGCCGAGCTCCGAGGACGCCGACTTCCAGTTCACGGCCACGGTCGCGGTGCAGCCGAAGCCCGAGCCCGCCGACTGGTCGCAGCTCGAGGTTCCGTACGCCGAGCCGGAGGTGCCGCAGGAGCTCGTCGACCAGGAGCTCGAGGCCCTGCGCGAAACGGTCGCCGAGCTGGCGCCGGTCGAGGACCGGCCCGCTCACACGGGCGATGTGCTCGTCGTCGACGCGCTCGACGAGAACGGCGAGGGCCAGCGCGACCTCGTGGTCGAGCTCGGCTCGGGCCGACTGGTCGAGGAGATCGAGCGGGCCCTCACCGGGGCGTCCTCCGGCGAGACGAAGGAGGTCGAGTTCGAGTCGGTCGACGGCTCGACCGCGAAGGCGACGGTCACGGTCAAGGAGATCAAGGAAAAGGTGCTGCCGCCGCTCGACGACGAGCTGGCGAAGGCGGCGAGCGAGTTCGACACGCTCGCCGAGCTGCGTGGCGACCTCGAGCAGAAGATGCAGGACGTGCTCGAGGAGGAGGCGGAGACCCAGTTCCGCGCGGCCGCGGTCGACACGCTCGTCCAGGCCTCGAACGTCCAGGTCGGCGGGCCGCTCGTCGAGGCGCGCACGCGCGAGCTCCTGAACGGGCTCGGCCGCTCGCTCGAGGCGCGCGGCATCAGCGCGGAGGCCTACTTCCAGGTCTCGGGCCAGACGGCCGAGCAGCTCGTCCAGCGGATGACCCAGGAAGCAGCGCTGTCGGTCGCGCGCGAGCTCGTGCTCGAGGCCGTGGCCGACAAGCTCGAGCTCGAGGTCTCCGACGAGGAGATCGCGGAGCTGATCCGCGAGCAGGCCGAGCTGGCCGGCGACGATCCCGACGAGACCGTCAAGCAGGTTTTCGACTCCGGGCGCCAGGAGGTGCTGCGCGCCGACCTGCGGCTGCGCAAGGCGCTCGACCGCGTCGCGGCCGAGTCGAAGCGCATCCCGGCCGAGGTCGCGCGCGCCCGCGAAGAGATCTGGACCCCCGACAAGGAATCCCAACCGACTGAGACGAAACTGTGGACCCCCGCCAGCAAGGAGTCACCGTGACGCCGCTTGCGGTGTCACGCTCAGGCCGAACGGGCTTTGCCCGGGCGGCCGTCTGAAATGACCAGTCGATCCATGAGAGATTCAGAGAGGACGCCATGAGCCCGTTGATCCCGATGGTGATCGAGCAGACGTCGCGCGGCGAGCGCTCGTTCGACATCTACTCGCGCCTGTTGAACGAGCGAATCATCTTCCTCGGCACGCCCATCGACGACCAGATCGCCAACCTGATCATCGCGCAGCTGCTGCACCTCGAGTCCGAGGACCCCGACAAGGACGTCTCGATCTACATCAACTCGCCGGGCGGTTCCGTGTACCACGGCCTCGCCATCTACGACACGATGCAGTTCATCAAGCCCGACGTGCAGACAATCTGCGTCGGCACCGCGATGTCGATGGGCGCCCTCCTGCTCGCGGGCGGCGCGAAAGGAAAGCGGATGGCGCTGCCGAACGCCAAGATCCTCATCCACCAGGTCTGGGGCGGCTTCCAGGGGCAGGCGACCGATATCGAGATCCACGCCCGCGAGACGATCGCCCTCAAGCGGCGACTCGAGGAGATCATGTCGGAGCACACCGGTCAGGACATGGAGAAGGTCTCGCGCGACATGGAGCGCGACTACTTCATGACGCCGCAAGAAGCCCAGGACTACGGCATCATCGACAGCGTGATCATCCACCGCGATACGGCCAAAGACGGAGCAAAGGCCTAGACCCTCGGGGCAATCCGAGGTAAAAGGAGACAGAGGTGGCTCGCGCATCGGATGGCAACGAGCAGCTGCTCTGCAGTTTTTGTGGCAAGAGTCAGCGGCAGGTCAAGAAGCTCATCGCTGGACCAGGGGTCTACATCTGCGATGAGTGCATCGACCTCTGCAACGAGATCATCGACGAGGAGCTCACCGCTCCCGCGCAGCTCGACCTCGACAATCTCCCGCGGCCGAAGGACATCTACGCGGTCCTGAACGACTACGTCGTCTCGCAGGAAGAGGCGAAGCGCACCCTCTCCGTCGCGGTCTACAACCACTACAAGCGCGTGCAGATGGCCGCGGAGGACGACGACGTCGAACTCCAGAAGTCGAACATCCTCCTGCTCGGCCCGACCGGCTGCGGGAAGACGCTGCTGGCCCAGACGCTGGCGCGGATCCTCAACGTCCCGTTCGCGATCGCCGACGCGACGGCGCTGACCGAGGCCGGCTACGTCGGCGAGGACGTCGAGAACATCCTGCTCAAGCTGATCCAGGCGGCCGACTTCGACATCAAGAAGGCCGAGACCGGGATCATCTACATCGACGAGGTGGACAAGATCGCGCGGAAGGCGGACAACCCGTCGATCACGCGCGACGTCTCCGGCGAGGGCGTGCAGCAGGCGCTGCTGAAGATCCTCGAGGGCACGGTTGCCTCGGTGCCGCCGCAGGGCGGCCGCAAGCACCCGCACCAGGAGTTCCTCTCGATCGACACGACGAACATCCTCTTCATCTGCGGCGGCGCGTTCGCCGACCTCGAGTCGATCATCGGCAAGCGCATCGGCAAGCACGCGATGGGCTTCGGCGCCGAGATCCGCTCGAAGAACTCCTACGAGGCCTCGGAGATGCTCTCGCAGGTGATGCCCGAGGATCTGCTCTCGTACGGGCTGATCCCCGAGTTCATCGGCCGGCTGCCCGTCGTCTCGGCGGTGCACCAGCTGCAGCGCGAGGACCTCGTCCAGATTCTGACCGAGCCCAAGAACGCGCTCACGCGCCAGTTCCAGCGCTTCTTCGCCTACGACGACATCGAGCTCGTGTTCACCGAGGAGTCGCTCTGGGAGATCGCCGAGAAGGCGCTCGCCCGCGAGACCGGCGCCCGCGGCCTCCGCTCGATCATCGAGAGCGCGCTGCTCGACGTGATGTTCGAGCTGCCGTCACGCAAGGACGTCGTCAAGTGCGCGATCACCAAGGAGACGATCGCGCAGGGCATCAAGCCGACGCTCGTCACGAGCGCCGGCGCCGACGACGAGCCCGCCGAGCTCGACCAAGAGTCCGCCTAGTAGCAGGCGGGAACGTTGGACGCCGCGTGAGACGGAAGCTCGCGGCGCTACCACTTGCAGTTCTCGCGCTCGCCTGCGCCGATGGGTGCAGTTACGGCAAGACGCACGCACAACCCCGCAGCGACTTCGCTGCCAAGGTCGAGATGCCGGCGAACGCGCCGGCGTGGCTCGTCCTCGCGTCGAAGCGCATGGCGGTTGCGCTCGAGGATCCGCATCCGGATCGCGTCAGGATTCGCGTCGGCCGGGTGGCGACGATCGAGATGTGGGGCGACTTCACGTGCCAGTTCTGCGGCAGAGGACCGGCGCCCGGTGGGCCCGCGCCGCAGGGCTGGCACGCGATCGCTCGACTCAACGCCCGCACCCACGGCGAGATCAGTTTCTCGCTGGGGTAGCGGCGCCCTAGCTCGGCTTCGCCTCGGACTCCGACGCCTTCGCCTGGCCGATCACCTTTCGCAGGCGCAGGGTGCCGAGCGAGGTGAAGATCGCGATCGCGCCGATCACGACGTTGAAGGCGGTCACCGCGACGTACTGGCCGACGCTGAATGCCAGCAGCTGGGCGGCCGGGGCCTGATCGTGGAGCACGAAGACGAGCAGGCCCTGCTTCGTCCCGGCTCCGCCGGGTGAGAACGGGAGCAGGGTCGAGAGGCTGTCCACGACCTGGGCGAGCAGCGCGTTGTGGATGGAGGCGTGCACGTGGAAGGCGCGCAGGAACCAGTACAGCGACGCGATCCGCAGGACCCAGCTGAGCAGCTGCCAGCTCGCCACCTCCCGGAGGTATCGGCCGCGGTCGCGCAGGATCGCGAAGCCCAGGCCGACCCGCTGCTTGAACTCCTCCACGTGCACCGACGCCCAGTGGGCGAACCAGATCGCGCCGATCGTCAGCCCGATCACGACGATCGCGGTCACGCGCGAGTTCTGGAAGAGCCAGCCCCAGTCGAAGGCCGGGATGCTCGGCAGCACGTCGAGGCTCGGCAGCACGCCCTGGGTCAGCGCCCAGAGGAAGATCGCCGTCGCGAGCACGAGGTCGAGCAGCGTCTCGGTGACGAGCGTCGAGGCCAGCGTCGTGTAGGTCGTCGCCGGCTGCTCGCGGTGGACGAGGTAGAGCTTGACCAGGTCGCCTGCGCGGCCCGGGACGATCGAGTTGATCCCGACCCCGCCGATGTAGGCCTTCGCGATCGGGATCCAGCGCCAGCGCTCGTCCGGGTACGAGGCGGCGAGGATGTTCCGCCAGGCGACGGTGCGCGTCAGGAGCCGCGCGAAGTGGAGCGCGAGCCCGATCGCGAGGGCGGTCCAGCCGACCCCGGCGAGCTGGTCGAAGAAGACCCCGACGGCGTGAAAGAACTCGCCCATGTGCTCGTAAACTTGCCCGAATGGAACCGCTCTACAAGCCTCAGGGCGTCGAGGAGCGCTGGCAGCGGACGTGGGAGGAGGAGGGCCTCTACGACGCCGAGCCGGGTTCCGGCCGCGAGACGTTCGTCGTCGCGCACCCGCCGCCGAACGTCACGGGCGCGCTGCACACCGGCCACGCGCTCCAGATCTCGCTCGCCGACGCGCTCGTCCGCTGGCACCGGATGCGCGGCTTCGAGACCGCGTTCCTGACCGGCTACGACCACGCCGGCATCTCGACGCAGAACGTGGTCGAGAAGCACCTCGTCGAGCAGGGCACGTCGCGCGAGGAGGTCGGGCGCGAGCGGTTCGTCGAGATCGTCTGGGACTGGCTGCGCCAGTACGGCGGCACGATCATGGGCCAGTTCCGGCGGATGGGCGCGTCGATGGACT
>JADMIO012610878.1_pt1 | contig 15938 bp, 15 predicted proteins | sample 8958161 | NCBI WGS metagenome assembly JADMIO01 (sample SAMN16585339, study PRJNA669376) | soil metagenome | isolation source: Crop rotation soil | place: USA: Cullars Rotation, Alabama | collected 2011
CAACTTGTCCACGTGGAATTCTAAGCTTAGGATCCCAATGTGCTGGAAAGCGCTGATTCAGAAGCTCCTGAAGCACTGCCTGTAATCAGCGTGGATGAGCCAACTATGAATATGTTGTTTTCTGTAAACAACTCTCCGTTTTTTGGAAAGGATGGAAAATTCGTTACATCAAGGCATCTCAGGGATCGCCTGATGAAAGAGACAGAAAAAAATCTCGCTTTACGCGTTGAGGATAGTGAAGAAGGAGATAGCCTGATGGTTTATGGTCGTGGAATTCTTCACCTTGGAATTTTGATCGAGACCATGCGTCGTGAAGGTTATGAATTAACTGTTGGGCAGCCGCAGGTAATTGTGAAAGAGATCAACGGAAAAAAATGTGAACCATACGAAACCCTGGTAGTGGATGTGCCACAGGAATTTGCTTCAAAAGTAATTGACCTGGTCAGCCGTCGTAAGGGTGAAATGATGATCATGGAAACCAAGGGCGAAATGCAGCACCTCGAATTCGATATTCCATCAAGAGGATTGATCGGATTGCGTACACAGATGCTTACAGCCACGACGGGTGAGGCAGTAATGGCACACCGTTTCAGTGAATATAAACCATGGAAAGGCCCTATTCCAGGCAGAAATAATGGAGTATTGATATCGAAGCTGACTGAAAAAACAACCGGTTATTCGATTGACAAATTACAGGACCGCGGAACTTTCTTCGTGGATCCGGGAGAAGATGTATATGTGGGTCAGATCATTGCAGAGAATATCAAACCAGGCGATCTTGTTGTTAATGCAACTGAAGGAAAAAAACTCACCAACCACCGCGCAAGTGGCAGTGATGATGCAACAAGAATAGCTCCAAAAACCTTGATGACGCTGGAAGAGTGTATGGAATATATTCAGCAGGATGAATGCATTGAAGTAACTCCCAATTTCATCAGGATGCGTAAAGTGATCCTTAATGAAGATGAGAGGAAGAAAATGCAGAAGAGGATGGAAGCAGAAGCCATTTAAAGTCGAAACGCGAAAATCGAAAATAGGAAAGCGAATCCCATTGTGATCGGAATGAAAATAGTGGAAAGAAAATCCGAACTTGAATACCGATAATTGAAACGGGTTTTAATTATATTAGGTCTATTTATTACCATTGGTATAGTTATGCCAATTGACGGGACTGCCCAATGTTCCATCTGTACTAAGACAACGCAGCAACTAGGAGAGCAGCCTGCAAAGGGAATGAATTCCGGAATTCTTTACCTGGCTTTTGCCCCTTTCGCTATTGTAGGTTATATTGGTTACAGATGGTGGAAGGGAAACAATCAAACTCCTCATACCTGAACCTTCCTTTTTCAAAAGCTCAAACAGGCTTAAAACTAGTTTTCAATACTCCCTTAGTATTTTTAAATTAGCGTTAATTAGTTATCAATTAACGCTTATGAAAAATATACTGTTGGGGTTGCTGTTGCTTCCTTCAATATGCTTTTGTCAAAGTTCTCTCCCTTCAATAGATCAAAAGACCAAAGACTTAAAAAAGTATGAAGGGTTCCTCAATTTTTATTGGGATGAAAACTCCGGAAAGATCTGGTTAGAGATTGACAAGCTTGATACTGAATTACTTTATTATACTTCATTACCTGCAGGATTAGGATCAAATGATATCGGACTGGATCGTGGACTGCTGGGTGGTGAGAAAATTATAAAGTTTGTTAAGACCGGAAGAAAGATCCTGATGATCGAACCAAACTATAACTACCGGGCGGTAACAAATGATCCCGCAGAAAAAAGAGCAGTCGAACAATCTTTCGCACAATCTGCGTTGTGGGGGTTTACAGCAGAAGCGGAAGCAAACAATCATTGGCTGGTTGATGCAACTGATTTTCTGTTAAGAGATGCAATGCAGATTGCAAACCGGATCAGGTCGAATCAGCAGGGTAACTATTCGCTCGATAAATCCCGGAGCGTTCTCTATCTGCCACGCACTAAAAACTTTCCGCAGAATTCTGAATTCGAATCTACCCTAACGTTTATAAATACTGATGGTAATACAGGCAACTATGTGAATTCAGTTACACCTTCATCAGAAGCTATCACGGTCCGGTTACATCATTCGTTCGTACAGCTGCCTGATAATGATTATAAGCCAAGAGTTTTTGATCCACGCAGCAGTTTTATCCCGGTCTCTTTTTACGATTATAGTTCCCCGGTTTCAGAACCAATTGATAAATTTCTTATTTGTCGTCATCGCCTGAAAAAGAAAGATCCGAATGCTACAATGAGTGAGCCGGTGAAGCCTATTATATATTACCTGGATAATGGAACTCCTGAACCCATACGAAGTGCCTTAATGGAAGGAGCAAGCTGGTGGAACCAGGCTTTTGAAGCAGCGGGTTATAAAAATGCATTCCAGGTAAAACTGTTGCCGGAAGATGCAGATCCGATGGATGTGAGATATAATGTGATCAACTGGGTGCATCGTTCTACGAGAGGCTGGAGTTATGGGGCTTCTGTTACTGATCCCAGAACAGGTGAGATCATTAAAGGTCATGTAACTCTCGGATCGCTTAGAGTGAGACAGGATTATTTGATTGCGACAGGGTTGCTGGCACCTTTCGAAAATGATGTACCCGCGGATGACAAAATGAAGAAGATGGCACTTAACAGGCTGAGGCAACTGGCAGCACATGAAGTTGGACATACTTTAGGATTGATGCACAACTATGCATCGAGTGTGAATAACCGCGCCAGCGTAATGGATTATCCTCATCCCATGGCAAGACTGAATAAAGCGGGCGAGATCGATATTTCAAATGCTTACGACAATGGCATCGGTGCCTGGGATAAGGTTGCTATCACGTGGGGATACCAGGATTATCCTCAGGGAACAGATGAAAAGACAAAACTCAATTCCGTATTATCTGATGCAGAGAAAAAAGGGCTGCAATTTATTTCAGACCAGGATGCAAGAAGGGCTGGCGGATTACATCCGCATGCACATTTATGGGATAATGGAGTGGATGCTGTTACAGAATTAAAAGAAGTAATGAAAGTGAGAACAAAAGCACTTTCACAATTCGGTGAAAAAAATATTCGTACCGGTACGCCTATGGCAATGCTTGAAGATGTACTGGTCCCTGTATATTTTTATCATCGGTACCAATTGGAGGCCGTAACCAAACTGGTTGGGGGCATGTATTATACATACGCGTTAAAAGGAGATGGGGAAACTGTTACTAAACCACTTTCTAAAGAAGAGCAAAGAAAAGCGTTGAATGCTGTTGTAGATTGTATTGATCCAAGAGTGTTGGAATTGCCTGAATCGATCGCTTCATTAATACCCCCCAGGCCTGCAGGATACCCATTTGGAAAAGAACTTTTCAAAAAAAGAACAGGTCTTGCATTTGATGTGCTTGCTCCTGCAGAAACTGCAGCTGATTTTCCTTTCTCATTTCTATTTAACAGTGAACGATTATGCCGGATGATAAATTACGAGGTGGAAAGTAATGGACTGGGATTGACAGAAATGCTCGAAACGTTGATCAATAAAACCTGGAAAGCTCCCAGGTTGACAGCAATGCAAAAATTAATTCAGATGCAGACGGAGCAGGTATTGCTTACCTATTTACTTGCCTCGAGCATTGATAATAACAATTCTTATGCGGTTAGGTCTGCCCTAAAAAAATCGCTGAGTGATCTTAAGGCTTATATCGAAGCTCAAAGTAAGTCAACAGCTGATGCAAATTATAAAGGTCATTTGCTTCTTGCTTTAGATAGAATGAATAATCCTGCTGATGCTAAACCGACTGTTCATAAAGAAATGCCTCCGGGAGCACCTATCGGATGTGATATTGATTAATCCTTTAGAGGCATAACAGGTCGCCATACAGACGCATAGTTCACTTAGGTTACACATAAGATTTCTATGTGAAACCTATGTTTCCATTGTGCCTGTGTGGCAACAGTTGCTGTCTTATAGTTTTTTGCATGAGTCATCACAAAACGGAGGTGTTTTAGTCATTTTACATTGACAAAAAGAAACAGTTTGTGATTCGGTAAATAAAACTTTTATACTACGGTAGGGTTTGCCTTCAATTTCGCGGTGGGCATTATCGCAGAACGGTTCAGTTGCTGTTAATCCGCAACTACACCATTTATAAATTTTTCCTGCTTCTACTTTTATTTCTGCGGGCTCATCTTTTGCCATGCGGGGCAATCCATCTGTGGGAATTTGTTCCATAAGATTTTTTATTTGTCACCCTGCTCAGCATGACATTATTTTCCAGAGATATATTTATATAAGTTAAAACTCCCTTTTTGAAAAAGCGCTTCAATTTCTTTTTTCAATTCTGATTTATCAACCCCTTTCATTTTCTTCTGTTCAATAAGGTACCAGGCTCTTTCCGCCAGCAACCAGAATGTTTTATCAGAGGTATGAGATTTCTGAAGCAGATGTAAAACCTGATCCAGTAATTCATTAACTCCTTTTTTCTGAGAAGCTATTGTTTTAATGATTGGAACTTCATTATAGTGCTTACTGAAAGTAGGGGCCAGCATTAACCGCAGGTGCTTTTCGAAAAGATCTGCATCCGGCCGGTCTGCTTTATTAATTACAAAGACGTCGGCAATTTCCATTAAGCCCGATTTCATGGTTTGTACTTCATCACCCGCTTCTGGAACCAATACAACAAGGGTTACATCCGCCAACCCCGCTATCTCAATCTCGCTTTGCCCTACCCCAACTGTTTCAATGATTATCATTTCAAAACCGGCTGTTTTTAAAAGATCGGTAATCTCGATGATCTTTGGATGTAAGCCACCCATCGAGCCGCGTGTTGCCAATGAACGGATAAATACATTCGGATGGGTGTACCATTCGCTCATCCGGATTCTGTCGCCCAACACAGCTCCCATATTAAAAGGTGAAGACGGATCAACACATAGCACAGCTATTTTCTTTCCTTTATCAGCGAGGTTGCTGATCATCGAATCAACCAACGTGCTTTTGCCGGCACCAGGCGGGCCGGTTATGCCAATAATCCTGCCGCCTGAAGATGGAAGCGATTGAAGAAAATGATCATACCCCTCCTGCTCATTTTCAACCAGGCTTATCGCCCGTGCAATGGATTTAGTATTACCATTCTGAATTTGCTGTAATAGTTGAGACCACATAAAATGACCCGGAAGTTGTACTTTACAAAATTATGCCCAACAAGATAAGAATTGCGGGAATAAATGAAGAAGGACAATCATGGATTTGTTTTTCACTGATGGCTGGCATGATCATTTCATTATTTGTTTCTCGACCTATATTGACCCTCACTGTTATTCTTTTTGTCGTTTTTTCCCTGGTGATAACAGGAGTTACGGAGCTGGTAAAAAACTTCCTTTCAAACAAGTTGTTGTGGATGATGAGCATCCTTTTTTTCCTGCCCCTGTTATCAGGACTCTGGAGTGAAAACCAATCTCAGTGGATCGACATCATCCGTTTAAAACTGCCTCTTTTATTTCTTCCACTAGGTTTTGCCGGGAAGTTCCGGTTGAATTTTATACAATGGTATGCGCTAGCGCTGGTATTTGTATCCTGTTTGTTATTATCCAGTTTGTGGACCTTTTTTAACTATCTAAACAATAGTCAGCAAATTAATGAGTCTTACCTGCAGGCGAAAACCATGATAACCCCGCTGGATGATGATCATGTAAGGTATAGCTGGCTGATAAGCGCCGGGATTTTGGTTTGCGGTTACCTGGTAACGATCAGTTCGGGGAAAATAAAATTGTTTCTGATTCCCCTTAATGCGTGGTTTTTTATTTTCCTTCATTTACTGGCATCACGAACAGGAATCGTTTGTACTTACGTGATGTTGTTTATGCTGATTGTTTGGTTATTGGTGAGAAGGAGAAAATGGTTGCATGCTATAATATTCCTCATAATCATTTCCGGAACTCCTTTTGCCGCATACCATATCTTTCCCAGCTTTAGAAACAAGATTGATTTTTTTAAATATGAGAAAGATTTTTTTATCAATGCGAACTACCTGCATGGTGGAACTGATGCCATGAGGATTATTTCAATTAAGGCCGGATGGGATTTAATGAACGACTATCCTTTGATTGGGACAGGCTTTGGAGACCTGAGAAATAAAACTAATGAATGGTATTTTGTTAAATATCCTGAAGTCAAAGAAGAGGATAAAATATTACCAGGCAGCGAATACCTGAATTATGGAGCAGCCTGCGGATGGCCAGGATTCCTGGTCTTTATTGTCGTAATGGCAGTTCCGTTTTTTACAAGTATGAAATATAAATTGCCATGGAATATGATCAATACCAGCATGGCCATTTCATTGATCTCCGACATAGGTCTCGAAGTTCAGTTTGGCATTTTTATTTATGCTTTCTTTGTTTTATGGTTTTGGAAATGGTTTAACCAGGAAATCATTTAACCTTTGTGTCGATGTCTGCTTTTTCAATTGTAATCATTTGTAAGAACGAAGAAAATGTAATTGCTGCAACGCTTGCCAGCCTTACCGGCATGACTGATGATGTTATTGTATACGATAACGGAAGTACAGATAAAACAAAAGAGATCGTAAAAAAATTCCCTGTTCGGCTGATGACTGGTCCCTGGGAGGGGTTTGGTAAAACCAAGAACAATGCTAATGAACACGCAAGTCATGATTGGATCTTAAGTCTTGATGCAGATGAAACTGTAAGTGGTGAACTGAAACAGGCACTTAAAAATTTTGAGGAACCGGATGAGAAGGCAGTATACAAGATCAGGTTCAGGAATTATTTAGGAGATAAGCCGCTGTATCACGGAGAGTGGGGAAAAGACTGGCATATGAGAATGTTCAACAAAAAATTTGTCAGCTGGGATGAGGAACCAGTTCATGAAAAACTTTTAATGCAAGCTGGCTCCGCCATAAAAAAGCTTGAAGGGTTTCTAATGCATCGGACTGCAGATAATATCGCTGACTATGCAGCCAAGACAGTAAAGTATGCGATGTTGAATGCGGAAAAATATCACCGCCGGGGTATCAAATCATCATGGTTTAAAATGCGGGTGGCGCCGGGGTTTAGTTTCTTTAATTACTATATAATAAAAGCAGGTTTTCTTGACGGGCATGCCGGTTATGTTTGTGCTAAGATGACAGCCCATTATACTTTTTTGAAATATGCCCGATTACGCGAGCTGAACGAGGCTAAGAGACAAAGAGGGTAAGGAGTTTTGGCTAAGAGCTTAGCCAAAACTCCTTTTTTCTCTTAGCTTAGTACGAATTTTGTAGTGAGCTAATCCGTCAATGACCAATTTTATTCCCATATTTCCCCTGGGTATTGTAGTCTATCCTAATGAGGATTTGAACCTTCACATTTTTGAGCCAAGGTATAAGCAATTGATTACAGAATGCAATACGGCAAAAAAACCATTTGGTATTCCAACAGTTATTCAGAATAAGGTTCAGGATTTTGGTTCGTTGGTTGAAATAACTGAACTCTCCAAAGTTTATGATAACGGTGAAATGGATATTAAAACAAAAGGAGTTCGCATTTTCAGGATACTTGAAATGATCAAAGAGGTGCCTGATAAGTTATATAGCGGTGCGATCGTGAATTATCCCGAGACCTATGAACGGGGAAATCCCGGGGTCATGAGAAAAGTAATGACGTCCATAAGGCAACTTCATCAGCTGTTAAATGTCAGCAAAGAATTTAAAGAGGAAGACGATAACTTATTAGTTTATGAAGTGGCGCATCATATTGGTCTTTCCCTGGAAGAAGAATATGAGTTACTTCATTTACTGGATGAACGACAAAGGCAGGAATACCTGAAAAGACATCTCAATAAAGTTTTGCCGGTGCTTACTGAAATGGAAGCTCTGAAAGAAAAGATCAAACTTAACGGGCATTTTAAGAATCTCGGTGGATTTGATATTAAATAGAGAGTATTCTTTACTTTTATTTTATGGCCATTACCTTCTGTTTTGATTTCGGGAATACCCGGAAGAAGCTTGCCATCTTTCACGATGAGGAAATGAAAGAGGTTATCGTTCTGGAAAATGATTCCAATGAAACGATTCAGAAACTGATCGATCAGTTCGCTCCGAAAAAATCAATTCTTTCTTCCGTTATTAATCATAATACGGGTATAGAAGATCTTCTTGCTGCAAAAACAAAATTTCATAAGCTGTCGCATAATACCAAAGTTTCGTTTACATCTCCAGTTGGAAAACCAGAAACGATCGGTGCCGATCGGCTGGCATTGTCTGCCGCAGCGATCCATTTTTATCCGGGAAAAAATAACCTGGTAATCGGGTTAGGAACCTGTGTTACTTACAATTTTATAAATAAATACAATGAATTCCTTGGTGGAGGCATTTCTCCCGGGTTGGAAATGCGGCTCAAGTCATTGAATCAGTATACAGCCAAACTACCACTGGTGAAACCAGACAGTAACCTGCCACTTATTGGGTATGACACTGTTACAAATATTCTATCAGGAGTTGTATTGGGCATGGCTAAGGAAATTGATGGTTTCATTGAAGCTTACCGGGAGAGGTTCAGGAACTTTAACGTCGTCTTAACCGGGGGTGATATTGTGTATTTGGCTTCCCACCTCAAAAACAAGATATTTGCAGACCCTGATTTAATTTTTAAAGGTCTGTATGCAATTAGCGAAGTCAATAATCCCTAAGATTTTCAAGCAGTTATATCGGTTTTTTTTCACCCGGAAGCGGCGCTGTTGCCAGGCCATAATCGTCATTTTTCTGCTCAGTTCATCCGTAATTTCCGCCCAGGATAACTCTCCTTATTCAAGATTTGGTATAGGCGACCTGGCACCAGGAACCAATATAATCAGTACCGGAATGGGAGGGATTTCTGCAGGATATACCGATTACCTGTCTATTAATTTTAGAAACCCCGCTTCATATGCTTATTTCCAGGCCGTGAAAGAACAAAAATCGAATAAGCTATTAATGGGTCGTGCAATTCTTGATTTGGGAATAAATGTGGGCACGCGCACTCTTGAAGAACCAAAAACTAATAAGAAGTTCTCGAGCACTAACGCGATGTTCTCTTATGTTCAGGTTGGCGTACCCTTAAAAAATAACTGGGGGTTAAGTTTCGGACTTCGCCCTGTTTCGAGGATCGATTACAATATCATAAGAAGTGAAAGATTAAAAGATCCTGTTACTGGAGTTAAAATTGATAGTTCTGTTACTTTATATACCGGGCAGGGCGGTGCTTACCAGGTTTCGGTTGGATCAGGAATTTATCTTTTCAATAAAGAGCGTGCAAATGGCATGTCAGAAAAACTGGGCGTTGGAGTAAATGCGAACTACTTATTCGGTTCAAAAGATTACAGTACCAGGAGATCTCTGATCAATGATACTGTTAATTATTACCAGGCGAACTACGAGACTAAAACGAATTTTGGGGGTATTGTTCTTGATGCAGGCATTCAATACACCAGGCCTTTGAACACAGGAAAAAATATTTCTTTAACAGTGGGTGCCTATGGTACGTGGGGTCAGAATGTAAACTCAAGACAGGATATTTTGAGAGAAACTTTTCTTTATGATGCCAATCTTGGTAATGTGAGACTCGACAGTATTTCTGATACAAAAGATGTAAAGGGTAAGATTGAGTTACCTACATCTTACACTGTTGGATTTCTGATTCAAAAACCTGTAGTGATCAACAAAGAATCGGGCTGGATGTTTGGAGTTGATTTTTCTCAGCAAAACTGGGATAAGTACCGTTTTTATGGACAAAAAGATTCGGTACAAAACAGCTGGACGGTTCGTGCAGGCGGTCAGTTCAATCCCACTCCCAAAAGAAATTATTTCAGCAATGTATCTTACCGTTTCGGATTTTTTATGGGACCAGATTATATAAAAGTCGGGAAGAAAATGGATAATATCGGAGGTTCGTTTGGTCTGGGACTTCCTATTGCTATCAGCAGACAGGCTCCGAATCAAATTACACTGATCAACCTGGCATTTGAATACGGAAAAAGAGGAAATACGGATAATCTTCTTCATGAAAGTCTGTTCCGGTTTTCTGTAGGATTTTCTTTGAGCGATATGTGGTTCGTTAAAAGAAAATATGATTAATAAAAAAACCAGATCTCTCTTGGTTATCGCTAACAGCTTATGGCTAACAGGTATTTTAAGCTGTGAAAACAATAAAAAAGACATAGAGGATTGGACGAAAAAAGTAGTACTAACCGAAGAAGCTACTAATATTGAAAGTATGCTCAGCCAGGAAGGGCAAATGAGAGCGACTTTAAAAGCGCCACTAATGCGCAGGGTTTTTGAAGATACTGCCTACGCTGAATTCCCTAATACATTGCATTGTATATTTTATAATGCTTCCGGCCAGGTAGAATCATGGCTGGATAGCAAGTATGGAAAATATTATGAGAACCTGGGAAAGGTCTATCTGAAAGATAGTGTGGTCGTGATCACCACGAAAGGTGACACTTTAAAAAGCCCGGATTTATGGTGGGACCAGAACCTGAAGAAATTTTATACAGATAAATACGCTGTTTATACTGCGCCCGGTAAACAGCTTTATGGTACCATCGGCCTTGAAGCCACACAGGATCTTACAAATATTGTTTTTAAGAACATAGTTGGACATGTAAGGGTCAATGAGAGTGGATTCCCTGAATAGTGGACAAAAGCACTAATTTTTATCCGCCGAGCCGATAGCTATCGGGTTTCCACATTAGTTTCTTTGAGCAGATAAAAAATTACCGTGTGACTCGGCGGTGCATATTGTAATTTCATTTTTAAATAAATTAAAATCAAAGATGGAATACAGGTATATGGGTAAAACCGGCCTTCAGCTAAGTTTGCTCTCATTCGGTAGCTGGGTCAGTTTTCATAAACAAATAGATGATAGCGTTGCTGATGAGTTGATGGGAATAGCGTATGATAACGGCGTGAACTTTTTTGATAACGCAGAAGTATATGCTTTGGGAGAAAGTGAAAAAATGATGGGACGTGTTTTGCAGAAAAAAAACTGGGATAGAACCTCCTACACTGTTTCTTCAAAAGCTTTCTGGGGATGGAGGGGAAAAGAAAACAAACCGAACCAGACAGGGCTTAGCCGCAAACATTTGATTGAGGCCTGTGAAGAAGCATTGCAAAGATTAAGGCTTGATTACCTCGATCTGTTTTTTTGTCATCGCCCGGACAAAAAAGTTCCTATTGAAGAAGTAGTGTGGACCATGCATAACCTGATCATGCAGGGCAAGATCCTTTATTGGGGTACGAGTGAATGGAGCGGAGTTGAGATCATGGAAGCTCATCGGGTAGCTCACCAGTTTAACCTGATTGCTCCATCCATGGAACAACCACAGTATAATTTATTTGAGAGAAATAAAATAGAAAACGAATTCCTGATGATATTTAATACAGTTGGTATGGGTACCACTATCTGGAGCCCGCTTGCTTCAGGATTATTAAGTGGTAAATATCTTGATGGAATTCCTGAAGATAGTCGTTTTGGATTAACCGGATTCGATTGGCTTAAAGATCGCTGGATGAAAGATGAAATGCTTAAAAAAGTAAAGGGGCTTTCTGATCTCGCAAATGAACTTGGAATTTCCATGCCGCAATTAAGTATAGCATGGTGTATTAAAAACCCGAATGTAACTACAGCAATTCTTGGGGCCACAAAAAAGGAGCAATTGCTTCAGAATTTGAAAGCACTTGAAGCAAAAGAAAAACTGACTGATGAAGTAATGCAAAGGATAGAAGATATCGTGCAGACTAAACCGGTGTTGCCAGAGCATTGACCTCACACCCTTTATCATCTCGTTTCAAATCGAGGTCATTAAACAATACCCTCTCTCCTTAAGGAGAGGGCGTATTGCATCTGCAACAAATTTATAAACGGAAAGATGATGGGGGTGAGGTATTAAAAAGCCCCCTGTAGAAACAGGAGGCTTTAAATTACGTTGAGGGATAAACCGGCTGTTTTTCATAGTTCGGTCTTTTCTCAAGTAGGGTTCTTCCTCGGCTCCGATACCACGGAGTAATCATGGGATAAAGGATTTCAAACGGGACGTGTCTCAGTCCGGTATAAAAGTATATAGCTTTTCATTAACAAAGTAGAGCAAATGCACTTGGGATATGTTTCATTGCTGCGCGGGAATTTTACAAGTGACATTTCGTAAGATAACCTGCTATTTTCCTATCTTGGAAAGGCTGTTAGCTATTAGCTATTAGCTTTTAGCACATTACGTTTAATATTATTTGTTATGACATTTCAGAATAAAACCGTTTTAATTACTGGTGCAACAAGAGGAATTGGTAAAGCCATAGCGCTAAAGCTTGCGAAAGAAGGCGCTAATATTGTTATAGCGGCAAAATCAGTGGATGAGAATCCAAAACTTGGAGGCACCATTTATTCCGCTGCCAAAGAAGTTGAAGAGGCAGGGGGAAAGTCTTTAGCCGTTCAATGCGATATCCGGTTTGAAGAACAGATCGCTGAAGTGATAAAGCAGGCAGTTGAGAAATTCGGAGGGATTGATGTTCTAATTAATAATGCGTCAGCAATTTCTTTAACCAGTACCGAGCAAACTGAAACAAAAAGGTTCGACCTGATGCATTCCATCAATGTTCGGGGAACATTCCTGGTTACAAAGCATTGTATTCCTTATTTAAAAAAATCTGAAAATCCACATATACTCACATTGTCGCCTCCGTTAAACCTGGATCCGAAATGGTTTGATAAGCATGTTGCTTATACTTTGACGAAATACAACATGAGCATGATGACGATTGGCTGGTCTAAAGAATTTAAGAAAGACAGGATTGCAGCAAATTCATTGTGGCCCAGAACTACAATCGATACAGCAGCAGTAAGAAATTTATTAGGAGGAGAGATGCTGGCGAAAATGAGTCGCAAGCCAGATATACTCGCAGATGCAGCTTACTATATTCTCGATAAACCTTCAACCGAATGCACGGGCAATTTATTTACTGACGAACAGGTGCTGGAAAAAGAAGGGATAACTGATCTCTCTAAATATGCTGTTGTTGAAGGGGCTCAGCTGTATAATGATTTGTTTGTCTGACCGTAGCGGTCTGACAAACAAATCAGTCAGACCGCTACGGTCAGACTGATTCGCCATCCTCTCTTTTTTCCGGTCTCATCTGTGGGAAAAGTAATACATCCTGAATTGAAGGTTGATTGGTTAAAAGCATGCATAAACGATCGATACCGAAACCAATTCCAGATGTTGGAGGCATACCATATTCAAGCGCTCGCAGGAAATCATAATCAATGAACATCGCTTCCTCATCTCCTCTTTCCTGTAAACGAACCTGTTCTTCAAACCGTTCGCGCTGATCAAGGGGATCATTGAGTTCACTGTATGCGTTGGCGATCTCTTTACCATTTACTATTAGTTCAAATCTTTCAACCAGTCCCTGCTTATCACGATGTTTTTTGGTAAGAGGACTCATTTCTACAGGGTAATCAATAATGAATGTTGGCTGTACATATTTCTTCTCGCATTTTTCTCCAAATATGGCATCAACCAGTTTCCCTTTACCCATTGTGTTATCGGCCTGGATGTTTAACTGCCTGCAGATGGAACGCAATTGTTCTTCACCCATACGGCTGATATCAATCCCGGTATGTTCTTCAATAGCGTCGTAAATACTGATTCTTTTGAACGGAGCCTTAAATGAAATTGTCTTTTCACCGGCCTGGACATCTGTAGTTCCACAAACATCCATCGCAGCTTTTTCCAGCATCTGTTCGGTAGTTTCCATCATCCAGAAATAATCCTTGTAGGCAGTATAGAATTCAAGAATAGTAAATTCAGGATTATGCGTACGGTCCATACCTTCATTGCGGAAATTACGGCTGAACTCGTAAACCCAGTCGAACCCGCCAACAATAAGTCGCTTTAAGTAGAGTTCATTGGCAATCCGTAAATACAAAGGAATATCCAATGCATTATGATGTGTAACAAAAGGTCTCGCTGTAGCGCCCCCCGGAATACTTTGCAAAACAGGAGTATCCACCTCAAGAGCGCCATGACCATTTAAATATTCGCGAAGAGAATTAATAAGTTTAGTCCTTTTGATAAAGGTTTCTTTTACTGTTGTATTGATGATAAGATCCGCATACCGTTGGCGGTATTTAAATTCAGGATCGGTTACTGCATCAAAAGTCTGGCCTTCTACTTCTTTTACAACCGGTAAGGGTTTTAATGATTTACTTAATAAAGTCAGTTCCGTAACATGAACTGAAATCTCCCCCATCTTCGTTTTGAATCCATACCCTTTTACCCCTATGATATCACCAATATCGATCAGTTTTTTCCAGACCACATCATATAAAGTCTTGTCATCGCCCGGACAAATATCATCACGTCTTATGTAAAGCTGAATCTTGCCTTTTGAATCCTGAAGTACACAGAAGTTTGCTTTACCCATGTCGCGAACACTCATGATACGACCGGCAAGACAGATATCATTAAATTGATCTTTATTTTCTTCGGTAAAATTTTCTTTCAGGTCAGCCGAATAATAATTAACCGGGTATAGCGGTGCTGGATAAGGCTCGATGCCCATCATGATCAGTTCGGCTAATTTCTCACGACGTAATTCTTCCTGCTCAGATAAATGTGAAGTATTCATAATTCGGCGGCAAAGATAGGCTAAGAGTCAAAGAGGCTAAAGAGATTTAAGCTATTAACTTAACCTCATTTTCTTTTAGATTGGCTAAGAGTCAAAGAGGCTAAAAGAGATTTAAGCTATTGACTTAACCTCATTTTCTCTTAGCAAAAAAAGGAGGCAAAGCCCCCCTTTTCAAATATTTTTTGTTTAAAATTACTTCTTTCCGTTGTTCAGGAAAACGCCCAGCTGAACACCGATGTATTGATTTTTAGTTTCCTGGGTTGAATTCTCAGGAGAAAGATCACGAATGCCTTTATTATAATTGGCAGAAATCAAAAAGCCACCGTTAGTTCTCCAGCCCAGTACAACATTTGCGCCCCAATCAATACCCCTCACATCATTCTCTGCAGTTGGTCCAAAAAGAATGTCGTTGTATGCCTTAACGCCCCCTGTTACCGTAACTCTTTTTGATGGCATATTGAAATCAATAGAAGGGCCAAGGCCTAAAAAGAAACTGCTTCCGGTCGATATGGGTATATGATAGACAAAATTGGGTGAGAGTTCAGCATAACGTAAAGCGACATATTGTTTCTCAATGAGGGTTCCCTGGGGATGAGGTTCTACAACTCCTTTCTGAACATAACTAAGAGTAGGGTAAAAGCTGAAATTTCTTCCCAGGTTTGCATCCAGCACCAGAGTGGCCATAAGACCCATCCGGCCATCTCCGGCCAGTCTGCCTGTCATTTTATGAGCTGTAATGCCAGCTTCGATTCCGGTACGAACCTGAGACTTACCTGCCAGCTCAAAACAAGCAATAGAAATCGCCAGCAGGAGAATGTGTTTCTTCATAACAGTTGTTTTTGGTCCTACTCTTAACGCTTTTCGGTGTTGCGCCCTACTCTTTCAGGGATTTTCGGGATCTCCCGGGTACTAATCTAAATAAAATAGTCGACGCAAACTTAAGTAAACCACGGGATTTTCAAAACCCTGTTTTCCCCGCAAAAATCAGCAGTTTTACCAATGGAAAAAGCCCTGCAGAATTGTTGCAGGGCCTTCTTTCTATAATTATTATCAGGAGCCGCCTGAAGGAGCGGTTTGTGTTTTCTTTCTTCGTTTACTTCCATTAATCGCCCTGATAGCAATTACTGCGAGGAAGATTACCAGTGCCAGACCTCCAATTCCCACCACTATAGCTGCTCCTGCTGAGCCATTACAGGATAAATCGCAGGCAAGTGCCAAAACAAGACCTATCAATCCCAGTGCGACCAGAACGCAAAGAATAGTTAGTAATACTTTTGC
>JADMIO010955844.1_pt1 | contig 15937 bp, 11 predicted proteins | sample 8958161 | NCBI WGS metagenome assembly JADMIO01 (sample SAMN16585339, study PRJNA669376) | soil metagenome | isolation source: Crop rotation soil | place: USA: Cullars Rotation, Alabama | collected 2011
CCCAGACTTTGTTTAGCCCAACTTGACCACCACATAAAACATACAAGGGCTCCCGCCAACCCTTCCTCTTAAAACGGCAAGGGGAAGGGAGAGCCTCCACACGCACTCTAAAAACCACCACTTTTTCAGTAGCGTTTCAATTTGTCTCCCTTCCCCTTGCCGTTTTAAGAGGAAGGGCCGGGGATGGGGTCGCCGTTAAATCAGCCTCCATTTTAATCGTTGGCCAAAAACACTTCAAACGCAAGAAGCGGAGAGAAGTGAGTGGTCGCGCGCCATATCCTCAAGATACGAGGAAACAACATGCAATCGCCCACACTCGAACCGACAATGACCGACGAAACTACGGAATCCGCTTTCTGGCAGGCAGTGCAAAACCGGGACGAACACGCCGACGGCACTTTCGTTTATGGAGTCGCTTCTACCCATATCTTCTGCCGTCCTTCGTGCCCCTCGCGCCGGCCGAAGCGCGAAAACGTGCGCTTCTTCGAGTCGCCGAATGCTGCATCACAGGCCGGTTTTCGAGCCTGCAAACGCTGCCGTCCCGACCAGTTTCAAACGGGTCAGGTCGCGCGCGTGCAGCAAGCCTGCCGCCTCATTGAGGAGCATTTGGACGCGCCGCTTTCTTTAGCCGAACTCAGCGAAAAAGTGGGTGGCAGCGCGTTTCACCTGCAGCGCACCTTCAAGCAGGTGACTGGCGTCTCGCCGCGTGAATACGCCGACGCATTGCGTTTGAAGAGCCTGAAGACGCAGTTGCAAAACGGCGATTCGGTGATCGGCGCGCAATACGAAGCCGGGTACGGCTCCAGCCGCGCTCTCTACGAGCGCACTCCCGCCCAACTGGGCATGACGCCCGCGACTTATCGACGCGGCGGCGCCGGAGCGCGCATTGCTTTCAGCACACAGCCCTGCCCGCTCGGTTATCTGCTCGTCGCCGCCACGTCGCACGGCGTCTGCTCGGTCGCGCTTGGCGATGATCCCGCAACGCTGGAGGCGGCCTTGCGCGAAGAGTTTCCCGCCGCCGCAGTGCACCGCGACGACGTCGAACTCGGCACGCACATGCAGGCGCTGCTGCACTTTTTGGAGGGCCACGAACCGCACCTCGACCTGCCGCTCGACGTGCAGGCGACGGCTTTCCAGCGGCGCGTATGGCAGGAGTTGCGCGCCATCGGCTATGGACAGACACGTACCTATGCGCAAGTCGCACAAGCCATTGGTCAGCCGACGGCGGTGCGTGCCGTGGCACGCGCCTGCGCCACCAATCCTGTCGCGCTGGTGGTGCCGTGCCATCGCGTGGTGCGCGATGGCGGCGCGCTGGCTGGCTATCGTTGGGGCATCGAACGAAAGAAGCAACTCCTTAAACGCGAAAGCGAATCCTAAGTTTGTATATATAGCCACTACCCGCTTCGCGGTCGCCAAAACAGCGCAAAAACGACGCTATTTGGCCTTGCGCGTACCCACCGCTAAAGCGGCGGGCTGACTCCTAAAGCCCCGTAAACGGGACTGGTGGCGCAGCCCGCTTTACCGGGCTTTCAACTCAGCCCGCCTGTTTGCGGGCGGAACTGCGCAAGCCTTTTCGATGGCTACGAACCTGATGGGCACAGCCTTTGCTTTTTGCCGTTTCATGCCACGCAAAACCGTCGCACTCCCCGAAATAGTCAAAGACCCGCAGGAAGCCGCGAAATTGGCTCGATTGCGCTACGTGCGCGATGACAAGCCCGGTATTCACCGTAAGCGCGCCGGCAGGGGCTTCTACTATACGAGCAGCGACGGCCACACAATTCGGGATAAAGATACTCTGGCGCGCATCAAGCATTTAGCGGTGCCTCCAGCGTGGCGCGAGGTGTGGATTTGCCCCTACGTCAACGGTCACATTCAGGCGACGGGCCTCGATGACCGCGGACGCAAACAATACCGCTATCACGAGCGCTGGCGCGCCACACGCGACGAAAACAAATATGCGCGCCTGATGACGTTTGCTCGAGTGCTGCCCAAAATTCGCGCCGGCGTGGACGCCGACCTCAAAAAAGCGGGGCTGCCGCGCGAAAAAGTGCTGGCGGCGATCGTGAAGTTGATGGAAAAAACCGCGATTCGCGTCGGCAACGAAGAATATGCGCGCAGCAACAAAAGTTACGGCCTGACCACGATGAAAAACCGCCACGCGACCATCGAAGGCGCGCATCTGGTTTTTAGATTTCAGGGCAAAAGCGGCGTACGCCACACCATCGACCTCAATGATCGGCAATTGGCGCGCATCGTCGCCAAAACGCAGGATTTGCCGGGACAGGATTTATTCGAGTGGGTCGACGAGGGCGGCACGCCGCACACCATCTCATCGGCGGACGTCAATGCCTATCTCAAAGAAATCTCCGGCGACGATTTCACCGCCAAGGACTTTCGCACCTGGACGGGCACGGTTCTCGCCGCTATGGCCCTGCGCGAAATGGAAACCTTCGATTCGCAGGCACAAGCCAAACGTAACGTCGTTGCGGCCATAGAACGCGTGGCGAAGCAACTCGGCAACACGCCCGCCGTATGCCGCAAATGCTACGTGCATCCGGCAGTGCTCGATTCGTATCTCGACGGTACTTTGGTCGAATCGTTGGCCGCTACCGCGCGGCGCGAGTTGCGCGAAAATTTGGACGATTTAACACCCGAAGAAGCAGCCGTCATGGCGCTACTGCAAAAGCGGCTGCAACGTACGTAGGGGCGTGCCGCCGAACGCGGCCAAAACGCCCTGCCCACCAATGACCTTTCGTGAGCACAAACGAGGGAGTGCGACGGCACGCCCTTTCGATAAACGCCGGTAGTTACGCGAAATCGAACAGCTTCGTTCGCAAATCCTCGGAGAGGGGCGCGCCGTATTCGCAAAGCTCGAAGGCCTCCGCGAATTGGACGTTTTGGCCGCGTTCGGCGCCGTAACGCTCGATGAGCTTGGCGCGAAAACGGTTGGCATCCCGGCTGAGGCGGCCTTCCATGCGTTTGTGCAGCCACGCGAAGCGCTCGGCGGCATCGGCGGGCACCTCGTGCAGGTTTCCGGCATTGTATGGCAGCCATTCGTAGAATTGCGATTCGTGGCAGGCGATGGCGGCAATTTTCTTCTCGACCACGGCGTCGATATCCACCACTACGTCCGGCGTGAACGGATAAGGCTTCTGAAAACCGTCGGTGACGTACATGATAGTCGGGTTGCGCGCCAGATGTTCGGCGGCGGCGACTACGTTGGGCACCGTCACCATGTAGGCAGCGTCCTGCACCAGCGTCGCCGTGTAGCGGTGGTCGGGGTGATAATCGTTCGGACGCGGCCCCAGCACCAGATGCGGCCGGTGCTCGCGAATCATGCGAATGATTTCGCGGCGGTTTTCCAGCGTCGGCAAAAGCTCGCCATCGTGGTTGTCGAGCACCACATATTCCAGGCCCAACACTTTGGCGGCGGCCTGCGTTTCGGCTTTGCGGCGGCGCGCCAAAACTGCACCGGCCATGGTTTGGTGCCCGGCATCGCCGTTCGTCACCGAGACGAATTTGACAGCGTGTCCTGCCTGCGCCCAGAGCGCCGCCGTGCCGCCCGCCACGATGTCGCAATCGTCGGGATGCGCGCCGAATGCGATGATTCTGAGTTGTTCCATGCTTGCTTTTAATTATCGGAAAGACGGACGGCAAAAAGCCACCGGCGCCATGCAACTGCACGGCGCCGGTAGCTTTTTGAGGGAGAAGCGGAAAGGACGGTAATCGAACCAGTGGACTTGGTGGAGGTAGCCCAATTAGCGTCTTTTCCGCTTCTTTTCGAGAAGCCTTTTTTGATATCAGGAAGCGGGGCCACACTGCGCTCCGCACCCTTCCAAACCGACACTTCTCAAACTCGACGTTTGGATGAGGGCGAAGCGCAGCCCCGTCCACTTTTGCAAGCGACCTGCCTACGGCGCGCCCGGTAGATGCAGCGGCGCCTTGAGATAAGCCGCCGCGCGTTCGCGGAAATAGCCGCCGTCGTCATCGGAGACGGTGGCACGCCGCGAGTTGCCGTTGATCGCCGCCGGGTTGGTAATGCCGTCGCCCGCCGCATCGGTGTTGGTCGTAGTGTTGGTATCGCCTCGACCGAATAACAGCCCGATCACACCGGCATTGGCCCATGCGTTGAGATGCTGCTGACCGTAAGCGGCATCCAGGAAATACTGCACGCGGTTATCCTGATAGTGATCCCACGTGTTGTTACACGATAGCATTTTAGTGTTCCCGATGGGAATTTGCCACACGATGACGCGCCGATTCATAATTCGGTTCAAATAGGTGATCCAGCGCGCCACCTGCGCGAAGTTGGGCAGGCGCAAATCCGTCTCATCCCACCATGTATTTTGCCCACGAACGATCTGTTTGTAACCGGCATCGCGATCAGCGACATCCACAAAAACCAAGTTCCAGCCGCCACCCAGCGCGTTGAGCCATTGTCCGGTACGTTCGGCGTTGGATTTGATGTCGTAGCTCACGTCGGTGTTGAGCGCCACGTCGGTTCCGGCACACCAGACTGAAGCGTGCAGCGCGAGTTTCACGTTCGGCGCGTACTTGTCGCGCAGGTGGGCCAGCATTCGCGCAAAGCCGGTTGCGTTGTTGGGCAAGCCAACGGCATCGGCATGGCCCGAGGCTTCGACCTTGACCGCATAGAACAGCGGCGAGGATGGCTTGGTGAGCATCATGTAGCCCCAGGTGTCTGGCTCGACGTGCACCAGCACCGGCTTGCCGAAGGTCGCACACTTTTGCATCAGCAATTTGAAGTCGTCGTAATACGATTTCATGCACGCTGCATTGGCGAACTTCTCCTGATACGAAGGCAGGCTTTCATCGTACGAGCGCGGATTGGCAGCTAAAATCTGGTAATAGGTGAAGACCGGCAGGCAGTTGGATTTGCCGCTGTCGTTCAGGTAATACGTGGCGTATTGACCGGCGGGCGAATTCCAGGTCGTCCAGTTGTTGGGCGTGTTGGCACCACCCGTCAGATAGGTGTAGCGTGCGCTCCAGGGAATGCCGCTCGCCGCCAGCCACGGATAATCGCCGGGCAGGTTGGAAAGTCCAAGCATCATGTTCTTGCCGAAAACCGGCGGAATGGGGCCGGCAGGCGTACCAGTCGGCGTCGGCTGCGGCGCCACGGTAGGCTGCGGCGTGGGTGTCGCGGTCGGGGTGGGAGTCGGCGTCGTACCGTTGCCGACGATGCGAATGGTATCGAGGTAATACACGCCCTGCGTGCCGCTGGTGGCGTTTTGCCAGACCAGACCGGTCAACGGCTGGCTGCCGAGCTTCAAATCGGCCAAAGGTACCGAAACGAAGCGCCACGCATTGGCGACGACCACGCCGCCGGGGACGTATTTGGAAAGCGGCACCTGTACCGGCTGGCGACCCGAAGCGTCTTCGGCGTACAGGAACAGCGACTGGTTGCCGGTTGTTCCACCGTTAATCCAGAACTGCAGGTGGCTATAGCCGGCAATGGGCACGCCGTTGTTATGCAGATACAGACCGCCCCACGCCTCGGTGTAGGTCACACCGATGGACTTGGTGCCCGCCTGTTTGGCGGTGGTGACACCGAGATTCACATTGGTACCCCACGACCAGTTTTCCCAACCGGTAGCGGGAGCGTCTTCGTAAACGGACTGCGTTACGGTGATGGCTGCCATGCCCGGCACAGCGCACAGCGACAGCATGCAGCAAACGACGGACAGAAGAACGAAGCAATTCTTGAGAAACGACAACGGCGAAACAGCGGTTTTCGGACTCATATTTTCCGATTCTTCCTCATCGAAAAGGCGAATTAACATGACCCAGACGGCAAAACAGCTCGAAGTAAAAGCTTCGAGCTGTTCTGTCTTCCGTTCGAGTGCCGCTCTTAACTTACGACTCCTACTAACGGCTCCTCTTTCGGTTTATAGGCGTTCCCTACTTAATGAACGCTTGATGTATATGGTTGCACATACCGTGCCAAGGAGTGGTGTGCCTGGCGAATAAATTCGCGGCAACAACCCAGCAAAGTCGCCCTACGGCGACTGAGTGCTTAGAATTAGTCCGCGCAGGCGGACTTTGCCGCTTCGTTGCCGCGAATTTAACGCTTGGTGTGAATTAAATGGGCAAAATCAAGGCTATAAAGGACAATATCGTGAGTTTTGGTGTGAAATCGCGCGTTTTAAACGGTTTTGGGCCGTCAAAAGCGATTTCCGAGGTAACCAAGAGTCTCCCGTATTTAACTTTAATGCTTATGTTTACTGTTTTTCACTCCATTTAATTCACACCAAGCGTTTTATTCGCCAGGCACAAACATTCTCACGCGCTATGGCTGACTTTACCGGGCGTTTCCAACCCGCTGTCCGGCGCGGCGAGGTCGGCGGGGTCGATGCGGGCGACAACTTCGCTGAAGTGCGGGCCATCGGGCACGACGGGGATTTTGTTCTCGAACTCGGAAAGCGGCTCGAAGGCGAAAACGCGCGCCGCCTGCGCGCCCCACGTCGCTTCCGGCACGAAACGCAGGGCTTTAGCGCGCAGGCCGAGCGGCACGGTGACGAGACGTTGATAGTTGTCGCGCTCGCGATAGGCGAGGCGCCACTGGCCGTTTTCGTCCTGTACGTCGATGCGGAAGCCGCTCACCAGTTGGGCCGGCACGATGTTGCGATTGCCCTTTTGCGGATAGGTGCAGGGCATGCGTTTTTCGTTGGCGAGGTTGCTGTCGAACACGAAGCGGGCACCGCCGATATTTACCGTTTCGTTCCAGCGATATTCGATGGAAGCGCCCAGCGCGCCCGTCCAAGCGTGCGAATCGTCATCGCGGTCGCGCTCCATGCCGTCGAGCAGCAGCGGCGCGTTCTGGCCTTCGGCGGCGAGTCTGGCGCCCTGAGCTAAAGCTCCCGAAGGTCGCAGCAGGCCGGGCAGCCAGCAGTCGTCGTCCATCAGGGTGCGCTGCAATTCGCGCAGACGTTCGCCGCTGCTCAGCGAGCGCGGCGCGCAATTGTATTTGGTGCAGAGCGCCGCCGCCGTGCCCGCCGCCTGCCCAATGACGGCGCATGTCGCCATCACACGCGTGCTGGAGAGCGCGGCGTGCGTCACTGAGATATTGCGCCCAGCGCAGAGCAGGTTGGAAATATTGCGAGAATAGAGGCTGCGATAAGGGATGCCATAGGGCGAAGGCGCCGGATGGAAAATCGTCGGCCGGCCCGGATAATAGAGTCCGGCCGGGTGATGGTCGTCCATGCTCCAGCCGCCAAAGGCCACGATGTCCTCGAAGGTGCCGCCCCGCACGTCGTTTTGCGTCAGGATATGGTCGCCGACGTAGCGGCGGTTTTCGCGCTTGCCGGGCAAGGCGCCGAACCACTCGATGGCCCAGTTAGCGGCGGTTTCCCGTTCGGGCGCATAGTTCTTGATGTAGTCCCACACGCCGTAGGTGATCTTCATCAACTCGTCGCGGATGCTTTCGGCATCGCGAATGGTATCGACGAGGCCGCCGATTTCGAGCCACCAGAAATTGTGCGCCTGCACGCCGCTCATGCGATTCGGCAAATCTTCGGGACGTGTGAATTTGTAAGCCCAGCGCGGCGGCGTGAACGGTTGCGCTTCTTCGCAGCGGCGCAGTTGAATGAGCAGCGTGTTGCCCATCGTCTTGCCGTCGGCTTCGGCGGGTTCGATATCTTCGTCGAATTCGTGGCGCGCCTCGCGCCCGGTGCGAAACTCCGCTGGAGTCACCGCCGCCAGGATGCTGTCACCGGAGCAATCGATGAAGGTTTTGGCGTGAATGGTGTGCCAGGTCTGCGACGTCAGCTGCCACGCCTTCACGCTCACGATGCGATCGCCATCGGTTTCGGCGTCGGTCACAGAGCAATTGAGAAACGGCGTTAAATTCGGCTGAAAATGGACTTTGCCGTAGAGCACGCTGTCCCACACCGAATAGTTCAGCGACGGGTTGCGATACTGGTTTTCAAGCTGAATCTCTTCGAGCAGGCCGGTTTCTTTGTTGTGCTTACCGTGCGCGCCACAAATCCACATCCGCACTTCCGAAGAGGCGTTGCCGCCATAAACGGGCCGGTCGTGGACGAGGGCGGTTTTGGCGCCGTTGCGCGCCGCAGCAATGGCAGCACACATTCCGGCCATGCCGCCACCGATAATGCACACGTCGAATTCGTGCGCTTCAAGGTGCAGATGAGAAGAAGAACGGTTCATAGGCGAGTACAGTATAGATAGACCATAGCGGTAGGTTGTTGGTTCGCTCACAAATAAATGTTGATGCCGTTGGGTCGCCGTTGAATTTTATGACACGATTGAAGCGCAGCAAAGCGGCGTGAGGCGTGTCTCACAATGCGCTTTTATACTTACGATTTTCAAGGAGCTAAATTGATGTCTCGTTTTTCACTCCGTCGCTTCGTGACGGCCGCTTTGGCGGTGGCCGCATTCGGTATTTCCGCCCGCGCCGATACCATTCTCAAAGCCAACGACCGCGTCGTTATCTACGGTGACAGCATCACCGAACAACGCCTTTATTCTCGCTATGTGCAGCAGTATGTGTACTGCCGCTACCCGGAACTGAAAGTCAAATTCATCAACGCCGGTTGGAGCGGCGATACCGCGCCGGGCGGCCTCAATCGCCTCGAACGCGACGTGCTTTCGCTGAACCCGACCGTCGTCACGCTTTTCTTCGGCATGAACGACGGTGGCTACAAGCCGGTGGCTCAGGATACGATAGACCGCTATCGCGGCGGCATGGAAGGCATCATCAAGACCTTACAGGCCAAAGGCGTGCGCGTGGTCGTCTTCACGCCGGGCGCCGTGGATTACGACCGCCGGGCTCCGCTGCGCACCGCCGAGTACAACAAAACACTCGAAGCGCTCGGCAACGTCGGCAAGGAACTGGCGGCTAAATACAACCTGCCGTTCCAGGACGTCATCCATCCGATGATCGAGTTCCAAGACGCGCAGAAAGCCAAAAATCCGCAATTCACCATGACGCCCGACTCGGTGCATCCGGCACCGGCCGGGCACCTCGTGATGGCGCAGCAGATGCTGAAGGGCCTCGGCGCCGACCCGATGCCGGCGCTCGGCACCATCGACATCGCGAACAATCAGGCGCAGGGCTTGAAAGTGGTCAATCGCACGCCGACCCAGATCGACCTCGAAAGCACCGCGCCGGTGAACGTGCCCTTCTGGTTCGATCAAAGTTCCACGGCGGTCATGCGCGATTCGGGCTTCCTCAATATGTCGGGCCAGAAGTTGACGGTGAAGGGCCTCGCGCCCGGCGCCTATCGCATCACGGTTGGCGGCGCCGTGGCCGGAGCGTTTTCCGCCGAGGATTTGGCAGCGGGCGCCACCCTGCCCGGCTCGTATTCGGCGCAGGGCAAGCGCGTGCACGACCTGACCGAGATGAAAGAGAACAACTACTACACCGCCTGGCGCACCATTCGCCTGCCGCTCGGCGGCATTTCGGGTTCGCAGCAAGTCGTGGACGGCCTGATGGCGGCGGACGAAGGTTTTCACGCCATGATTCACACCGCGGCAACGCCGCAGCAAAAAATCTCGCTGTCGATGGTCGTGGCGCCCGAAGGCACCAACCTCGCGCTCAACAAGCGCTACGAAGTCAGTGACCCGAACGGTTACAACTGGGGCATCGGCGGCCTCACCGACGGCTCGTGGGAAACAACCCCGCAGCACGCCTTCGCTACCGGCGACAAGGACGCTTTCCCGAAGACGGCGACCATCGACCTCGAACAGGCGGCGCGCGTCGGCATGGTGATGCTCGGCGTACCGGAGTTCGGCTCGACGAAAAACGTCAAGGTGGCGGTCAGCAAAGACGGCAAAGAGTTCACCGAAGTCGGTACGCACCAGTTTTCGCTGAACAAAGCCGAGCGCTACACCTACACCTTCGCGCCGACCGAAGCCCGCTATGTGCGCGTCATTTTCCCCGACCACTACGACGAAGAAGCCGGCTACTCCAAAAACTTCTCGTTCATGACCGAAGTCGAGGTTTACGCGCCCGGCAAGGGTGCTCTCGCCGCGCCGTGAGTCATTATTTACTGGGTACGATCCAGCAAGTCAGGTTACGTATGAAATTCCTCTGGCTCAGCGGCATCGCGATTCTGACGGCATCGCTCTACGCAACGCATGCAACAGCCGCCGACGCTCCGGCGGCGGGTTACCAGACACGCATCGTCGAAGGTTCGACGGTGCACATCAGCGTGGCGCTCATCGCCAAGGATAAGGACAGCCTCGAAAAAGCTCTCGGCTTGCTGCAAAAACAACTCGCCGAAATCGAGCGCGTGGTGCCTGCGGCTGCGGCGGCGAAACTGCGCGAAGTGCCGCTCTGGTTTTCGCCGGAATATGCCGGCATACCGCCAAAGGCCGAATACCACCCCAGCGCAGCCTGGCTGCGTGAAAACGGGCGCAACCCGGAAATGGCGAAGGGCGTGGAATTTACCAACGTGCGCATCTTTGAAGCCGAAACCAAGCGGATGCCGAATTTCGCGCTGCACGAGCTTTCGCACGCATTCCACGACCGCGTGCTCGGTTTCGAGCACACCGACATTGTAGCCGCTTACGAACGCGCTAAGGCAAGCAAATCGTACGACAATGTAGAGCGTTGGCACGGCGATGGGCGCCCCAACACGCACGAACGAGCCTACGCCATGACCAACGCCAAAGAGTATTTTGCCGAATGTAGCGAGGCGTATTTCTCGCGCAACGATTTCTTTCCGTTCACGCGCGAGGAGTTGCAAAAGCACGATCCGCAGATGTTCGAACTGCTGCAACACCTGTGGAACGACGTTAAATAGGCCACCACCATGCTCGTCAGCATCTTCAACGACGTCATTGGCCCAGTGATGCGCGGGCCGTCCAGTTCGCACTGTGCGGCGGCGCTGCGCATCGGCAGGTTGGCGCACGACTTGATGGGCGGCGAACTACAAAACGTTTTGGTCGAATCGACCGCAGCGGCGCGCTGCCGACCACGCACGAGTCGCAAGGCTCGGACATGGGCCTCTTCGGGGGCCTGATGGGCTGGGATGCCGCCGATGAGCGCCTGCCGGATTCCGGCGATGCCTTGCGCAAGAGCGGCGTGACGATTCGCATCGAAACGGTGGACGTCGGCGACCCGCACCCGAATACCTATCGCCTGACGCTGACCAATGCGCGCGAGCGCCATACCCTGCGCGCGATTTCCACCGGCGGCGGTATGATGGAAGTCATCGACATCGACGGCTTCCCCGTGTCGCTGGCGGGCGACTGCTATGAAACGCTGCTATGGCCGAGCGGCAATGCAACTGCCCTGCACGCAAAACTCGCCGCACATGATTTGGACGCCGTGTTGCGGCACGAACGCGACGACGAATTTCTTTTCCAAGTCAAGGCGCAACACTTCGTTTGCGATTCGCTCATCGCTGAACTACGCAGCGCCGGGCTGCTGCGCGACGTGAAGAAATTGGCGCCGGTGTTGCCGGTTTTGTCACGACGTGACACCGCAGTACCGTTTTCCACATGCGCAGAAATGCTACGCTTCGACGCGGGGCGCGGCACCCCGCTCTGGCAACTCGCCGTGGCCTACGAAGCGGCGCGCGGTTGGTTGGATGAAGCCGCCATCGTGGCGAAGATGACCGAAATCGTGCGCATCCTGCGCCGTTCCATCGCACAGGGCATCGCGGGAACGCATTACGACGACCGCGTGCTGGGGCCGCAGGCGGGCAATTTTGCACAACGCATGAGCGAAGGACGCCTGCTGAACGGCGGCGCGCTCAATCGCATCGTGCTGTACGTCACGGCGCTGATGGAAGTGAAAAGCTCGATGGGCGTCATCGTCGCGGCACCGACTGCCGGGGCGTGCGCCGCCCTGCCCGGCGCCGTTATCGCGATGGCCGAAGAATTGAACCTCGGCGAAGAAGAGATGGCGAAGGCGCTGCTCGCCGCCGGCGTGATCGGCGTTTTTATCGCCACGCGCTGGACGTTCGCTGCCGAAGTGGGCGGCTGCCAGGCCGAGGGCGGCTCGGCGGCCAGCATGGCCGCCGCCGCGTTGGTGACCTTAGCTGGCGGCACGCTGTCGCAAGCCGTCGCCGCCGCTTCGATGGCGTTCCAGAGCATGATCGGCCTGATTTGCGACCCGGTCGCCAACCGGGTCGAGGTGCCGTGCCTCGGCAAAAACGTGATGGCCGCCGGCAACGCGCTCTCCTGCGCCAACATGGCCTTAGCCGATTTCGACGCCGTGATTCCGCTCGACGAAGTCATCGAAACCGCCAAGCGCGTCGCCGCCCAAATGCCGCGCGAACTACGCTGCACCGCACTTGGCGGCCTTTCCATCACGCCAACTTCCATAGCTCTCGAAAACAAGCTCGCCAGCCGCAAAGCATGTTGCGGTGGCACGTGCTGTTAGTTGGGCGTATGAGGTTGCTCAAACCGCCTTTTGGCCTCAAGACTACTTCTTAACTGTTGGTGTTTGATCACTCGTGACAGGCGAGGTTGTCTGCGTATCTTTTTTTGCCGCAGCCATCCCCTTGGTGACGGAATTTATGATACGCGCCTTGCGCTCTTTGTTGGTTATGTATTCATCCATTTTTTGTTTAAGTTCGGGTAAGTTGTAGGGCGGACGAAGATAGATAGTCGTAATGTATTTCTCCGCTCTGGGTGCAAAATGCTCTTCCATGCGACGCAACATTAGTTGCTCGCTATTTTTTTCCATTATCCGCTTGTTTTCCGCGATAGCCGCTTCGTAAGCTGCACGCACCTCCGGGTCTTTTATATTTTCGGGAGACATGCCGGATACAAAAATTTCTACATCTTCAGTCTTCCGCATTGGGCTGCTCCCTTCCACTTGAGTTCGGTCCTTGGGATTTGCCTTTTTCAGCAGATACACAGGTGGCGGAACATTTAGAAGCCCCTGATTTTTGGGGTCGTATGGGTCATAGTTTGTGTCGATTTCTTTTTCCAGACGCTGAAGTGGATGAAGCCAAATATCAATTTTTCCACGGCGTCTCTGGCTCCAGGCTTCGCCTTTCATTTTGCCATTCGAATAATCCTCGTCGGCACCTAAACGTAAAACAAAACCAGTTTCTATCCCTACCGGTATCTTGTCGGCTTTTTGCAGCGCTTGTCGCGCATATTTTTCAGCTAAAGCGAATCGCTTATCATTTTTCAAATCGTAAGACGACAAAACGTCACAGGCAGCCAACATCCATGCGAAATATCTTGGCTCATCGGTATTAAACCACTGAACGGAAATTTCCTCGGCTCTTTTTTCCAAACCTGAAAAATCCTGCTTTTTGCCATAAACCTCTAAAGCTTGTAAAGCAGGTGCATATTCGTCTTGCACACGCACACTTTTGTTTTTGGGCTGTAAAGGGGCATTGTCTCCTTTTACCGGCGAGGTCTCGGCAGACTTACTTTCGTTGCAAAATGTGACAGAAAGACTAAGGCAAGCTGCTGGAAAAATCACAAGCGCGCAGGCGAGACCTACGCGTTTTCGGAGATATACGGGATTTTGCACAATAACTCCCTTCTTGAATGGGAACTCAGGTTTCTCATTGACACCTATTTCAGACAACGACAGTTACCCATCCAGTTTCCCTAGTTTGATCTGTATACAGGAATTTTGTGTTCCAGAAGGTTAAGCATACTGCCAACATCAAACTCCGACTCTTTCAAAAACTATAATCCGCGAAAATCCGTGGCCGTCGCTGTGTAATCCGTGTCCCATTGAAATTTTTCGTACTCGAATAGCACCTACGAGGCAATAAAAGTCCGCTTAAAGCTTCGACTTGTATACTGCAAGGGCTATGAGTTTGAACAAGCAGAACATTCCGACCCGAAACGATATTCGCAACCTCGCCATTATCGCTCACGTTGACCACGGCAAAACCACGCTCGTGGACACCATGCTACAGCAGGCCAATACCTTCCGCGCCAATCAGGAAGTGCGCGAACGCGTCATGGATTCGATGGATCTCGAACGCGAACGCGGCATTACCATCATGGCGAAGAACGCCGCCATGCGCCTTCCCGAAGAGTTTTCCGACCACGGCACACCGATCAAGGTCAACATCATCGACACCCCCGGTCACAGCGACTTCGGTGGCGAAGTCGAGCGCGTGTTGAAGATGGCCGACGGTGTGCTCCTGCTGGTGGACGCCGCCGAAGGCTGCCTACCGCAGACCCGCTTCGTGCTGTCCAAGGCGCTCGAATCCAACCTGGCGCCGATCATCGTGGTCAACAAAATCGACCGCAGCGATGCCCGCCCGCAGGCCGTGCTCAACGAAATCTACGACCTTTTCATTGACCTCGACGCCAACGAAGACCAGCTCGACTTTCCCGTCATCTACGCCGTCGGGCGCGACGGCATCGCCAAAAACGAACTGGAAGACGAATCCACCGATCTGGCGCCGCTCTTCCGCGCCATCATCGAGCATGTGCCGCCGCCGCGCGCCAATGCGGACGCGCCGCTGCAAATGTTGGTCACCAACATCGACTACAACGACTACGTCGGGCGCCTCGCCATTGGCCGCATCATCAATGGTGAAATCCGCATCGGCCAGGACGCCGTGGTGTGCAAGCTCGACGGCACCCAGCAGAAATTCCGCGTCACCCAGCTTTTCGGCTTTGAAGGTCTGAAGCGCGAACCCATCGAAGCGGCGCAGGCGGGCGACATCGTCGGTATTGCCGGTATCGAAGGCATCAACATCGGCGAAACCATCGCCGGCGCCGAAAATCCGGTGGCCCTGCCACCGATTATCGTCGATGAGCCGACCATCGCGATGCTGTTTTCGGCCAACACCAGCCCATTCGCGGGCCGCGACGGCAAGTACGTCACGGGTCGCCACATCCGCGACCGTCTGGCCAAGGAAGCGCTCTCCAACGTGGCGATTCGCATCGAGCCGACCGACGACCCCGACGCTTTCCGCGTGGCAGGACGTGGCGAATTGCAACTGGCCATCATCATCGAGACGATGCGCCGCGAGGGCTACGAACTGCAAATTTCCAAACCGGAAGTTGTGACACGCACCGAAAACGGCCAGGTTTTCGAGCCTATCGAGCAGGTTTTCGTGGACTGCCCCGAACAGTTCATCGGTGTGGTGACCGAAGCTCTCGGGCGCCGCAAAGGCACCATGATGCGGATGACCAACCACGGCGGTGGGCGCGTGCGCCTGGAATTTGAAGTGCCGTCGCGCGGTCTGATCGGCTTCCGCGGCGAGTTCCTGACCGATACCAAAGGCATGGGCCTGCTGAACACGCTGTTCGCCCGCTTCCAGCCGTGGATGGGGCCGATTCCGCAGCGACCGAACGGCGCGCTTGTCGCCGACCGCAACGGTGTGGCAACGCCCTACGCCATTGGTAACCTGCAGGAGCGCGGCGTGATCTTCGTGGAGCCGACGATGCCGGTTTACGAAGGTATGATTATCGGCGAGAATTCGCGCGAAAACGACCTCAACGTCAATATCGTCAAGGAAAAGCACCTGACGAACATTCGCTCTTCCACCTCCGATATCGCTACGCGCCTCGTGCCGCCACTGATTCTTTCGCTGGAGCAATCGCTGGAGTTCATCAACGACGACGAACTCGTCGAAGCGACCCCCAAAGCGGTTCGCCTGCGCAAGAAGATTCTGCAGGCCAACAAGCGCCCAAAATAAGTTTTTCGGGGCACAAACAGCAGCGCCGCTCTTCGACGAAGAGCGGCGCTGCTGTTTGTGGCGGTCAAACTTTTGCAAAATCGGAAGCGGGCGGGACTACGCTGCGCCAGCATTCTCAAAAACCTCTACTACAACACCGCCCGCTCGGACGAATCGCGCAGGATCAATTCGGCGGTCAATTTCGCGGATTGCAGGGGGATCGCCGGACTCTTTAAACGGCGATGCAAAATCTCCCACGATAAACGCGCCGTTTCCGCGAGAGGATACTGGATCTTTCCAGCACAGTGGGATCCGAAGCTTGGAATTCACGTGACTTGAAGTCG
>JADMIO011711173.1_pt1 | contig 15937 bp, 10 predicted proteins | sample 8958161 | NCBI WGS metagenome assembly JADMIO01 (sample SAMN16585339, study PRJNA669376) | soil metagenome | isolation source: Crop rotation soil | place: USA: Cullars Rotation, Alabama | collected 2011
TTCCATCCCGCCGTTGCGCAGGTTGTTCATGTGATCAATCTGCAAGATCGCGTTCTTCTTCACTACGCCGAACAGCACCAGTATTCCGAGCGCGGAGTACAGGTTCAGCGTGTTCGATGTCAGCCACAGCGACAACAGCGCGAACGGTATCGAAAGCGGAAGCGAGAGCAGTATCGTCAGCGGGTGAACGACGCTCTCGAACTGCGACGCCAGAATCATGTACATGAAAATTACTGACAGCAAAAAGGCCCAGATGAATTCATTAAACGTTCGTTCAAGCTCGCGCCCTCGACCCGATACGCTAGTCGAGTACGCGGCAGGCAGTTGCATGTCGGCCACTTCTTTGCGAAGCGCTTCGAGGCGGTCTGCGAGCGCAAACCCCGGCGCTATTGCCCCGCGAAGACTGACCTGCCGCTGGCGATCAAGGCGATCAATGCGCGAGGCCGTCTTCGATGGCACCAGCTTTACGAGATTGTCCAATCGCGCAAGCTCGCCGTTTTGTCTCGGCACGTACAATCTCGATATGGCAGCCGGGTCGTTGCGAGTCCCTTCCGTCAATCGAAGCTGAACGTCGTAATCGTCGTTGACCATCGCATCGCGGAAACGCGAAACGCGCTGGTCGCCGCCGACCATCAATCGCAGCGCGGATGAAATATCATCCGTAGACACTCCCAGGTCTGCCGCGCGCGTGCGATCAATCTCGACCCTCAGTTCAGGCTTGTCCAGTTTCAGCGTCGTGTCCGCGTCAACGATGCCAATCTGGGGCGCTTTCAGCCGCAATTGTTCTGCGTAACCTGCGAGCGCTTCGAGGTCAGGCCCGCGAAGGTTGAAGTCAATCTCGGCCCCGCCGCCGCCGATGTTGAACGAAGGCGCGTTGCGAACCGAAGTGCGAAGGTCTTTGTACTTTCTGAGCCGCGTGCGAATCTCGTTCATCACATCGCGCTGCGAATAGTTGTTTTGAAAAACTTCGAGCGGTCGCCCGTGAATGATTCCTTTCCAGAGCCGCACCATCGAAAAACTGCGCTCTTCGATTGACGAGATGCGGACGTAAGCGCCGCCCTGGTTGACGCCGCCGATGAACCCGCCTCCGGCGGTTGCAAGGACTATTTCGACGCCGGGAGTTGATCGGATGTCGGCTTCGACTGCGCGCATCGCTTCATCCATAGCCTGAAGGCTCGTGCCTTCTCGCGCATTCACGTTAACGTCGAATTCCGATTCGTCCACATCGCTCGGCAGGTAATCCTGTTTGACGACTCCGTACAGCGGCACTGACGAAAAAATTACCAGAAGCGCGAGCACGCCTACAGCGACTCTGTGCCTGATCGCAAACGAGAGCATCCATGTGTATGTTCGATCAATCCAGCCGTAGAATCCTTGCCGGGATTTCGCCGCCGCATCTTCCCCGTGCGAAGCAGCGTCTTCTGATCTGAGCAATCGCGCGCTCATCATCGGCGTCAGCGTGAACGAGACGAGCAAGCTCACCATGATGGCTACTGCCGCCGTGATTCCGAATTGATAAAGGAAGCGCCCCGATACGCTCGACATGAAAGAGACCGGAATGAAGATGACCACCAGACTGAGCGTCGTCGCCATGACGGCAAGCCCTATTTCGGCAGTCGCCGCGCGCGCAGCCTCGAACGGTTTCATCTTCTTTTCTTCGACGAAGCGGAAGATGTTTTCCAAAACGACAATTGCGTCGTCAATGACTATGCCGACCATCAACACCAGCGCGAGCATCGTCACGCTGTTCAAGGTGAAGTTCAAAGCGCGCATCATTCCGAACGTTGCTATGACCGAAGCGGGGATGGCTATGCCTGCGATCACGGTCGAGCGCCAGCTTCTAACGAACAGCAACACGACAAGGCAAGCCAGTATGCTTCCCAAAATCAGGTGCAGGTTGATTTCGTGCAGCGCGGCGTAGATGTAACGCGATTGGTCGCGTATGACTTCCATCTTCACATCGGATGGAAGCTGAGGCGCAACGCGCGCGAGCGCTTTTTTGGCCTCTTCGATCACCTCGATAGTATTCGCGCCCGATTGCCTCCGCACTTCGAGCGTAACGGTCGGCACGCCGTTCAATCGCGCGAGCGAGCGTTGTTCTTTCGTGCCGTCTTCGGCCCAGCCGATGTCGCGCACGCGAACGGGAGCGCCGTTGATGTTGGTGATGACGAGGTCGCTGAAAACTTTCGGGTCCGCGACGCGGCCCATCGTGCGAAGCGTTTGCTCGCGCGACCCTGAGGTCACGTTGCCGCCCGGCGAGTCCGCGTTCTGCCTGACGATTGCGTTGCGAACAGCGGTGATGGGTATCTGGTACGCGGTCAGACGGTCAGGGTCAACCCAGACGTTGATGGCGCGGCCCAATCCTCCGACGACGCTCACTTCGCCGACTCCGGTCGAGCGTTCAATCTGAACCTTTACAACTTTGTCCGCAAGTTCCGTCAACTCGCGCACTGGACGATCAGCCGAAAGCGCAATCGTCATGACGGGCGAAGAATCGTTGTTGAACTTTCCGACCACGGGCGGGTCAACGTCTCTCGGCAAATCGCGAATAACCGTAGCGACGCGGTCGCGCACGTCCTGCGCCGCAACGTCAATGTCTCGGCTGAGGCTGAACGTGGCGATGATGAATGACGAGCCTTGCCCCGAAATCGAGCGCAACTCCTGTATGCCCTCGACCGTGTTGACCACCTCTTCGATTTTTTGCGAGACCTCGCTCTCGACTTCTTCGGGCGAGCCGCCGGGTAAATTCGTGCGCACGCTCACCGTAGGCAGGTCAACGGAAGGGAAGCGATCAACGCCTAATCGAAAATAACTGGCCCCGCCGACGACGACGAGCGCCAGTATTATCATCGCCGCGAATACGGGCCGCTTAATACATATTTCTGCGAGCTTCTGCATAAAAAATAACGATGAATTATGAATTATGAATGATGAATAAAGAGCGACGAGCCGTTTCGCAACTCATCGTTCCGCGTCCATCGTTCATCATTCTGTTACTGTCACCGGCTGACCCGATTGAAGGTTGCCGGGGTTGACGATTACCGTATCGCCGACGTTTATGCCGGATAGAATTTCCGTCCACTCACCCGAACGGCGACCGAGCGTAATAGGTTTTTCTACTGCCTTGCCGTCTTGAATCGTAATCACTTTATCAATACCGGCAAAACTGACAATCGCGTTTGTGGGAACGGCTGCGGCCAGGCTTTTTTCATTGGCCACGATGTCTGCGCGCGCGAACGAGCCGGGTCGCAGTTGTCCGTTGTTGCGAACTTCGGCCTCGACCACGAGTATTCGATTCTGCGCAGTGATGGTCGGAGAGAGCCGCACTATGCGGCCCATGTAAACGTTCGTGCCGCCTTCGACCGTGACGCGCACTTCCTGTCCCTGTCGGACGTTGTGCGCTTCGCGCTCTGGCACTTCCGCGCGCAGCCTGAGCGGGTCTACGCGAACTATGTTGACGATGGGTGTGCCTGCCGCGAGGTATTCTCCGATGCTCGTGCGCTTCTCTTGCACAACGCCGTCGAACGGTGCGTAGATGGATGTGCCGGTAAGCTGCTGGCGCGCGATTTCAAGCTCAGAGCGGCGCTGTACGACAAGCGCCTGACGATTGCGAATCTCTTCTATGGCATCCTGGTAACGACTGAGCGCGACTTTATGGCCAGCTTCCGATTCATCGAGTTGCGCGCGAGAAATTACGCCTTGCTTAAGGAGAGCATTAGCGCGGTCGAGCTTGAGCTTCGCCTCGTCCAGCAATGCGCGCGCCTGTAGCACGGTGCCCGTCGCTTCAATATCTATCTTTTCATTTTCCCCCTGGGGAGAAAGCCCTACGCGCGCCCGCGCTTGAGCCAGTGCCGCTTCGGCCTGTTCCAACCTGAGTTGATAATCCTGCTGCTCAAGCTGCGCGATCATCTGCCCTTTGCGAACGACGCTGCCCAGATCAACCGTGATGGTTTTGACGCGGCCCGGAACTTTCGCGCTCAGAGCTGCCTGATCTTCGGCGGCCAGCGTGCCGGTCACTGTGACTGCCTGCTCCATCGGCAACTCTGCGACAAGCGCAGTCTTGACCGCGCGAGGCTCGGTTGCCGCCGCGTTTCGGGCCGACACGGGATAACCGCTCTTGCACGCGGCGGAAGTAAACAGGGCAGCCGCGAGCAGGCACACGGCCGATAAATAACCTGGAGAATTAAAGGGATGCTTAATCATTCTTTGTGTCAAAGCGTGCAACATTGCCGAATATTCAGTGGTACTCCTTTACAGTATAACGAGGGTCGGGTTTAAGATGTATGGGCTCTCGAATCGTCCTGAAATCCTATTGTTCGCCGGATGAGCAATATTGAATCAATAAACATCATCAGCCACCCAACTCCTTTTCCGTAATTGCTGTCGGCTTCATCGTAGGGCAATCGCATACATGAAAGAATACACTATCAACATCGTTAAATGAAACCAACGGCAACCAGTTAATACGACAGCCGAAGTGCATGAGTTACGGTTAATTGTGATATTAATCGTTGCTTTGTGAGTTGCAGTTGTTAGAGAATCCCGGTTGCCAGTCCAACGGAAAGAAGATGGGATGATGAATCAATTCAAAGATAAAATCGCGATAGTGACGGGCGCGGCCTCTGGAATCGGGCGCGCGTTATGTGAAGAACTGGGCCGCAACGAAGCGATGGTTATTGCGGCGGATATAAATGCCGAAGGCAGCAGGCTGGTCGCGTCAAACATTCGTGAAAACGGCGGGCGCGCGGAGGCGGCGTCTCTGGACGTGTCAAGCGCGGAAGACGTTCAACATCTCGTGGATAAAATAGTCTCGGAACACGGGCGATTGGATTACATGTTCAACAACGCGGGCATCGCCATTGCAGGCGAGGTGCGCGACATCAGTATTGATCAATGGCGGCGCATCGTAGACGTAAATCTATTTGGCGTGATCTATGGCGCGACCGCAGCTTATTCGGCGATGATAAAACAGGGATTTGGTCACATAGTCAACACGGCATCGCTTGCCGGTCTGGTCGGTTCCCCGGCAATGGTTCCCTATTGCATGACAAAGTATGCTGTGGTCGGTTTGTCCACTTCGTTGCGGGCAGAGGCGGAAGGGCTTGGCGTACATGTGAGCGCGATTTGTCCCGGCTTCATTCAAACAGGCATATTCGATGCGGCTATATATAATAAGACTCGCAAGGAAGCCGTGTTAGAACTGCTGCCTTTTAAGCTGATCAGCGCCGACAAAGCTGCGCAGGTTATCTTGCGAGGCGTAGCGCGCAACAAAGCGATTATCGTTTTTCCTTTCTATGGCCGGATGCTCTGGTGGTTGCAGCGCATGAATCATTCTTTAATCAATCCCATATCCCGCAAGATGGTCAAAGATTTTCGCGCATCAAAGTGAGCAGCCACGAATTGCACGAATGTTTACGAATGGTTCGTAATTATTCGTATCAATTCGTGCAATTCGTGGCTAAATTTATCCGTTCTCAGGCGAGAGCGTCATCATCGTGGCAAGCATAGTGGCGATCAGTTTTTCCTCGCCATCGCGCAATGCGAAGACATCGCCCGCGCACACAGTCACCTTCCGACCGGCCCTGAGCACGCGACTTCGCGCGATCATCTTCTCGCCAGTCGCGGGCGCAACGAAGTTCGCTTTGTATTCAATGGTCAATATGTCTTCAACCGCTCGCGTGAGCGTCATCGCAGCATAGCCGCACGCGCTGTCCACAATCGCAGTGACGACGCCCGCGTGCAGGTAGCCATGCTGTTGAGCCAGATCGTCGCGGTACGCAAGCTCTATTTCAACCTCGCCCGGTGCAACCCTTGTCATCTCTGCGCCGATTGTTTGCATCAGTGTTTGGCGCGCGAAACTTGAGCGCACACGCGCCTCGAACTGTGGGTCTTGAGGATTGAATTTCGACATGGCGGGTTTACTTTACGAACTGCTTCTCTCTCTCACTTCTTCGGACGTGAGACCGTACAGCGGCGGGGCGGGGACGCCGAGCACTCCGAGATACATATAGATTTGCCCGCGATGATGAATCTCGTGCTCGACCATGGCGCGCAGCCATTTCCACGTGGCGATAGGCGCGCCACCCGGCGTGACGCACTTCCTTTGCAGATCCTCGTCGCTCAAGCTGCGAAATATTTCGACCGACTCCGAGTGCAAACGATTCATGAACTGCAACACGTTGTCATAACCGTCGGCAAGTTCTCTTGCGTGGCCCGGATAACGACTGGGCTTTAGCTGAACGTTTTCCGCGTACATAAAGCGTTCGATAGTCGCAAGGTGCCTGATTACATCGCCGAAAGTGAACTTGCCTTCTTTATATGTCCATTCGATGTTTTCGCGCGGAACGCAACGGATCACTCTCAAGGTTCGCTCGCGGATTTTTTCAAAGTAATCAAGGAATGGATTGATAGTTTGTATTTCCATGCCATCCTCAATTGATGAAGAAAGTAAACAATCGCGTGACTGCAAGCTTTACGCGCGCGAGCCGCTGCCGCGTTCCCTGAAACAGACTGCGCTGTTCAAGCTCTGCGAAGATGGAATACGCAACGGGCGTGACCACAAGCGTCAGAATCAAGCACAAACTCTGCCCGCCGATTATCGTCACGGCGATGGCCGACCGCTGCGCCGAACCTGCCCCGATGCCAATCGCGGTCGGTATCAGTCCCGCGATTATCGAAAGCGTCGTCATCAATATCGGCCTCAGCCTGACGTGATTGGCTTGAATTATGGCTTCACGCACGGGCATTCCTTCCGCGCGCAGCTTGTTCGTGTAGTCAACCTGAAGTATGCCGTTCTTCTTCACGATGCCGAGCAACAGCAACACGCCGAGCGCGCTCCACAAGTTGAGCGTGCGGCCCGTCAGCCACAACGACAACAGCGCGAACGGTATCGAAAGCGGCAGGCTCAACATTATCGTGAACGGGTGCAGGAAGCTCTCGAACTGCGCCGCCAGCACCATGTACATGAAAATCGAAGCGAGCAGAAATGCCATGATCAGATTCGTCGTCGTTTCGTCCAACACCTTGACCGAACCCAGAAAGCGATAAGTGTATTCAGGCGGCAAGCCCACTTTATTGATCTCGTCGCTGACGGTTCGCGCCGCCGCGTCGAGCGGAAAGTCCGGCGCGTTGTTGGCATTGACCGTCACTTGAAACTGGCGATTGAATCGCTCGATTCGCGACGGCCCGAGCCCGTGCTCGATTGAAGCCAGATTGTCGAGCCGCACCTGCCCGAGCTTCGTTGAAGGAATCATCAGGCGAGCGAGCACCTCGCGGTCTTTCTGTTGTTCGGGCAGCAACTGCATCGTGACCAGATACTGTTCGTCGCCTTCTTTGTAAGTCGAGATTTGATCTTCGCCCGAAATCATCAATCGCACGGCGCTGGCAACGTCCGCCGCGCGCACGCCCAGATCAGAGGCTCGCTGGCGATCAATCTTCACTTGAAGCTCGGGATTGTTGAGGCTCAAAGACGCCTCAACGTCGAGCAGTCCGGGTATCGCGCGCATTCGATCAGCCACTTGCTTTGAAAGCTCTGCGGCCTTTTCAAAACTGGGGCCGAGTATGAGCGCGCGAATCGGAAAGAATGTTTCGCCGCCGCCTAAGGCCGAAGGGATGATGATTTTGCTGCGCAGGTTTTTGTATTCGGCTGTGATCTTGCGGAGCTTGGCCGCGACCTGCAGGTTCGTCAAATCTCGCTTAGTCACGTCAACCAGCCGAACGTAAATATGATTGTGGCTCGACAGACCTTCGTGAACGAAAGGATTGACGAACTCGACTTCGGGAATCTGCTTTATCTTTTCGGCAACCTCAAGCGCCTGCTTCGACGTGCCTTCAATCGAAGTGCCTTCGGGCCAGTTCATCGAAATGGTCAGTTCGCTCTGGTCGTCAGGCGGAATCCAGTCGCGCCCTACCATAGTGTTGAGCGGAAACGTGAGCGCGAAAGTAGCAAGCGCAATCGCAACGACTGCCATGCGGTGACCCAGCGACCACACGAGCAACCGGCCATACAGCCGGTCAACCCAACCGAAGAAACGCGAATCTTTCGACGTATGATCTTCGACGGCAGGCTCCGGTTTGCTCGCACCGGCTTCGACTGTTTCGCCGATGGTGATCTGCTCGTCGCTCGCTTTATGGCCTCGTTTAGCCGTTATGCGTTTGAGCATGCGCGAACTGAGCATCGGCGTGAGCGTGAAGCTGACCAGCATCGAGACCATGATTGAGAACGCCATCGTCCAGCCGAATTGATTTACATAGCGGCGAGCATAGCCCGTCATAAAAGCGATAGGCACGAAGATGATGACGAGCGAAATCGTAGTCGCAACGACGGCGAGCGTGATCTCTTTTGTGGCTTCGATTGCCGCTTGTTTCGGCTCGTAATGTTTTTCTTCGATGTAGCGCACGATGTTTTCGAGCACGACTATCGCGTCGTCAATGACTATGCCGACGGCGAGCGTCAAGGCGAGCAGCGTCATGTTATTGAGCGTGAAATCCATCGCTTTCAACAGCGTGAACGTTGCAATGATCGAAGTCGGAATTGCTACGGCTGCGATCAACACAGAGCGCAGGTTGCGAATAAAGAGCAGCACGACGAGGCTGGCAAGCAGACTGCCGAACAGCAGGTGCTCTTCCAGCGATGAGACCGAAGCGTTGATGAAGACGGATTGATCCCGGATGACGCGAAGCGTGACGCCCGAGGGCAGAGTCTTTTTAATCCGTTCTAATTTCTCCTTGACGGCGCCGATGATCTTGACGGTGTTGGTTCCCGACTGCCGCCGCACGTCGAGCGTCACAGCCTGTTTGCCCTCGAGCGAATTCCAGGTGCGCGGTTCTGCGAAGCTGTCTTCGACGCGGCCAAGATCGCTCACCCTGATGGGAGTGCCGTTGACGTTTGCGACGATGATATCGCCGAACTGACTGATGGCATCAATGCGACCGAGCGTGCGAACTCCCATTTCGGATTCGCCGCGAATGATTCGCCCGCCGGGTATCTCTACGTTTTCGTTTTGAATCGCGCGCTGAACCTGACTGATCGTGATGCCGTAAGCGTTGAGCTTTTCGGCGTCGGCAAAAACTCTTATCTGCCGCTCGCGCGCTCCCGTGAGGCCGACTTCGCCGACTCCGTCAACGGTTTCAAGCACGCGCTTGATCTGTTTGTCTGCTATCTCTGTCGTTTCGCGCAAGCTTCCTGCGCCCGCGACCACCAGAGAGATTACCGGGTCTGAATCGGGGTCTGCTTTCTGAATGATGGGCGGCAGTATATTTTGCGGCAGACCACGGAGTGCGCCCGCGACTTTTTCGCGCACGTCCTGCGCGGCGCTTTCGATTTCGCGTTCGAGCACGAACTTGCACGTGATTCGCGCGCTGCCTTCCGTCGCTTGAGAGCTTAATTCGTCAAGACCACTGATCGTGCTCACGGCTTCTTCGAGCGGGAGCACGACCTGCGTGGTGACTTCTTCGGAGGTGGCACCGGGGAGCCGGACGTTTATAGTGACAGTGGCCGGGTCGGCTTTGGGGAAAAGGTCAACGCCAAGATCGCGGAACGAAAACACGCCGAGCACGACCAGAAAAGTGATCATCATCACGGCGAAGACCGGGCGCTTTACGCATAACTCAGCAAGTGACATCAGTTCTGCTCCGAATCCTTAAAAGAGTTCACCGCAGAGACGCAGAGATTACGCAGAGAAGATGAAGAGTTTTCCTCTGCGTCTCCGCGGTGATAATCACTGCACAATCTCGACGGTCGCGCCGTCTTTCAATTCCGCGCCTTTGACGGGCACTGCTACGCGCTCGCCTTCATTGATGCCTTCGAGTATCTCGACCTCTTCGCCCGACCGCTCGCCTATCTTGACCTCTTTTTCTTTGAGCGTGTTGCCCTCGATGACGAATACTTTATAGACGCCGTAAACATAAAGGAGCGCTTCCTGCGGCACAAAGACCGCGCCGACGACGTTGCTCGATGGGATGCTGGCTTTAACAAAGAAGCCGGGCTTCAAATCCCCGCCGTTATTTTCTATCAACGCCTCGACTTCAAACGAGCGAGTCTGTTGATCAACCGAAGGATTTATGCGAGTGATCTTTCCTTTGAACGAGCGGTCGGCGTAAGCTTCTACCGAAACCGTTACTTCCTGGCCTGTGTGAACCCACGCGGCCATCTTCTCTGGCACTTTCAATCGCACGCGCAGCGGGTCTACGTTCACGATAATCATCACAGGGGTTTGAACCTTCAGGTACTGGCCCTGAGTGACTGTGCGCTCTTTGATCTGGCCCGCGAACGGCGCGCGAATGATCGAGTCGTTGACTTTTTTCTGCGCGAGAGCCGTCGAAGCTCGTGACTGTGCGAGTTGCGCCCTGAGATTTTCGATCCCCTGCACGGATAAATCGTAAGCCGCGCGCGCAGCGTTGTAGCGCGACTCGGCTTCGTCAAAATTCTGGCGCGGCACCAGCCCCTGATCATAGAGCGTCTTCGCGCGTTTGTATTTCTGCTCGGCATCGGCGAGGTCCGCAGCGGCCTTTTTGACTTCGGCGGCGGCGCGCACATCTTTGAGATCCTCGCCATTTTCCGCAAGCCCCAATCGCGCGCGCGCCTGTTGAAGAGTTGCGCGCTGTTGCTCGAAGGTCAACTGAAGCTCGGCTGGCGACACTTTAACGAGCGGCTGGCCTTTACTGATGCGGTCTCCGACATCAACTAGAACCTGCTCGACTTTGCCTTCGACCTCTGAGCTTACAATTACCTCTTCGTAAGGAAAGAGCGAGCCGACAGATTCAACATTCCGGCGAACCTGTTTTTCCTCGACGGCGATAGCGCGGACTGAAACAGGCTTTGTCGAAGTGGCTGCGTCAACCTGCTTGCCGGATATTTGCTTTGAGCACGAAATGGAAAACAGAACGGCAGAAAAAACGAAAGCCGCGATCAACGTTTGAGCGGGCCTCTTGACCGCAGGATAAAAAGCTCGACCTGCACTGAACATAAAATCCCTTCTCCGCAGTTGTAGCAAAAGATTGAGCCAATGTGCAGCAAAGATAATAACTCAGATGGCTCAATCGGCGAAGCTGCCGATATGATCTTGATACGATTGAAAACGGCGCGGGGTTACGATTGACCTGAATCTGTTAAGCCTCTGGCGGCTTTAAGATTGTGCGCGTCGATGCGAGTTAATCAGCAATCCTATCATTTCGCGTTTTCGCTCTTCTCCTTATCCTGCTCCTGCCTTCTTATAAATTCATTTACTCTCTTCAGGTATTCTTCTCCGTCCGATTCAGCCGCCCGATCATTGTAGAACTGCGCTACACCGTCATCTATAGCTGCCGCGTTGATTAAGTTCAGGTCCTTTTCACCCTCGGAAAGCCTTGAGATTATGTAGTCCAGCAGGCGGATCAGGTTTCTCGGGTTCTGTGCCGAGTATTGCAGCAACTTGTTTTCGAACTCTTCCCATGCGGAATCTTCAACGAAAGGCTTCAGGGAGTTATGCTTTTGGCCGCTGCATACCAAAAGCCTTTTCTCCAGCAGTAAGAGCAAGCTCTTTGATGTCCATTTAATGTTCCGAACTCTGAGTCTGTCCCTTCTGATCTTATTCCCTAAAATATCGCTGACCTGGGTAGGCAAAAAAAGTTTGGTAGCGATATTACGCAATTCCAGATATTGGGTTGAAGTTACAATTGGCCTGATTAGGGTTACGACTAAATGCGGGCTGGACGAAACGACATCGCCTTCATCCACTTTGTCCACCAGTATGAATATGGACTTGAAGCCTGCCTGGATCACTATGCCCCTGAACATCTTGAGAAGCTCGATTTTACTTGAGCCTGCAAGCCCCCTGCCTTCGGCAATAGTAGGAGCTATTAAAATCAGAAACGCCTTCATAAACTGGGCTGCCTTTGAATCGCCTTCCGGCATTTTCTCGATCATTACTCTCTTACGCCTCAGATAACTGCTTACTTTGCGTAAGCCTTTCTTGCCGAATTTTTTCAATCGCCGCCTCTCCGGCAACTTGTCGAACAGGGCCAGCAGTCTATCTTCTAAGGAAGGCCGGAAACTCAATATGTACCATTGTAATCTTGCAAGATCGCTTTCTCTCAATCTCTCTAAAATGTCTAGTCTACTTTCAGCTTTTTTTATAAGCTGTTCGAGCCCGAGAGATATAATGTGGTCCAGATGATGATCAAGCGTGATAGTTTCGATGTCTTTTTCTTTCCACTGTGAAAAGTCTTTATGCTCTATTACAAAGTAAGGCCCGTTTTTAAGGCTCGACAGCACCATCCTAAACAGCGCGCTCTTGCCCTCGCCCCTATAGCCAAATGCGATGGCGGAAGAAGGAAGATTGAGGTCGCCGAGAATGTCTGTGAAATTGAAGGAAGGAGGCTCATAGAAAATGTCACGCATGTCGAGATCATCTTCGGCCACATGTATTCTGAACGGATTCAGGTCGAATCCCCATAGCTTCATCAGCTCATCTGAAGTCATGACGCTGCCTCTGAAATTTAACTTTTACTGATTTGTATTGAACTTAGAGACAATAACTGATGCGATACTGCTGTAATGCTATGCTTATCACGCAACAGGCAAAGGAACTAGCGAGAGACCATCTCTCTTACTTCGGCTGATTCCTTCCAAAGCTTATCGAAATATTGCTTATAAGGCTGATAAACCAGATCCGTTCTGCCCCCGACTCGAATGCAAGGCGACGAGCCTCTGTGTTGCATATAGAGGTATGGAGCAAATAACAAAACGTCATCTGCTATTAGCATAAATAAAGTTGGAGGCTGGTCGTATGTATGAACATGAATGTTCCCGCCGCTTTTGTCTTCGAACTGTTCCGCCTTGCCAGCTAATTCTTTCCATTGCTCAATAGCATATAGTGTTTCGTTAGTGAAAGTATCACTTTCTTTCTTGGAAAAAAACCTGAATGCGGAGGAATTAGGGTCGGGCAGTAACACTCGGAAATTAACTCCTTGCCTCAACGAAGCGAGCGTTGTTGACTCGAATTGGCGAATCCAGGAAAAGGATACGGACGGCACTATCAAAATATCAACGCGTGATACAGCGCGCTCCAATATTGAGGCGTAATCGCCGAGCGCTTGATTCATATTCTCATATATCCTGTCTACGCCGCTCAAAGAGACGGATTTGAACGACTCGACGCTCCTGATAGTATTGCTGATAATCTCTTTTTCGCTTTGTTGAAGCAATTTCGATTGGGACTGCTCTAAAATGATTGATATGATTCCCGAATTCAGAGCTACTAGTCCGAATATATCCAATAATGACTTTAAAAGCGCTTCTGCTCTTAGCGCCATAAAACACGATATGATGCCGAGAAGGATCAGAGTGAATGGTAGGATCTGTTTTTTTCTGGGAAGCTCGTTGTCTATCATATCGGCCTCCGATTATTTTCAAGCGCCCTTGGCTTTGCGCCCCGATATTCGGCCTTGGAATTTCTTATGAAGTATATTAAACCATAATGAACCGCAATGAACATTTTCATTATTCGGCTTTGGGGCTTCCGACATATAACGATATCTAATATAGCACCGAACAGGAAGGCCGACTATATCAATTTATATTTGCCGTAAAGCGGATGGCCAAGCAACCCTCTGCTGCCTCATTTCCCCTATGCTGTTACGCGGCGTTCGAAGACTTCGCCGAAATGATGCGCGGCGGCGCGTGCGACTTCCCGCATCTCTATCCGGCGGCCTAGAATCTGTGAAAGGGAAGTGACTCCTTTATCGGTGATGCCGCAGGGAACTATCATCTGAAAATAGCTCAGGTCGGTGTTGACGTTGAGCGCGAAGCCGTGACTGGTGATCCATCGCGCAATCCGCACGCCGATGGCCGCGACCTTTTCGTTGCCGACCCATACGCCCGTCAATCCCTTTATGCGTTCGCCCGTCACGCCGAAATCCGCGATTGTTTTGATCAACACTTCTTCGACGTCTCGCACATAGCGGTGAACATCGCATCGGTCAGGTTTTAGATTGATTATCGGATAGCCAACAAGCTGCCCCGGCCCGTGATAAGTCACGTCGCCACCGCGCCCCGTTTCATGAACTTCTATCGAATGAGATTGGAGTTGCTCTCGGCTTGCGAGAATATTGCCGCCGTCGGCCCCGCGCCCGAGCGTGAAAACATGCGGATGTTCAAGCAGAAGCAACCGCTCTGATCCGTCACCCGCTCGAAGCTGCTCGACCGACTGCTCCTGCAGGCGCAAGCCATCGGAATAAGTAACCAGCCCCAGCCATTTCGCTTCACATACTCGTGGGGCAGGGGCCGGAAGTCTGTGGTCAGTGGTCAGTGATTGGTATTCATTCGTCATATGTTTTACTGCTTGAATGAAAACATTTTGCTAATCGCTTTACACTGACCACTGACTACTATTTTACGAAGTGTAATCAGCCGCTTCGATCACATCGCGCACGGCGGCCAGGAATTGATCCGCCACTGCGCCGTCAATCACTCGATGATCGAAGCTCAAACTGAGCATCCCTATCTGGCGAATGGCAATCGCGTCGTTAATCACCCAGGCGCGCTTTTTAATCACGCCAACGCCGAGTATGGCGACCTGTGGCTGGTTGATGATCGGCGTGCCGATCAAGCCGCCGAATACGCCGGGATTGGTGATGGTGAAAGTGCCGCCCTGCACTTCGTCGGGCTTGAGCTGTTTTTTGCGCGCCCTTTCGCCCAGATCGTTTACCCCGCGCGCAATGCCGAGCAGGGATTTCTCGTCAACGTTGCGAATCACAGGAACGATCAAGCCCCAGTCAAGCGCGACTGCCACGCCGATGTTGATGTCTTTTTTGTAGACGATCTGATCGCCCCAGACGGACGAGTTGATTATGGGCCACTTCTTGATGCCTTCGATCACGGCTTTGATGATGAAGGGCAGGAAGGTGAGCTTCACGCCGTCGCGTTTCAGGTACTCGCCTTTAACCTCGTCGCGCAGCTTTGCCGTTTCGGTGAAATCAACTTCGATGAACGAAGTGACGTGCGCGGAGGTGTGACGGCTTTCGACCATGCGCTCCGCGATGCGGCGGCGCATCATCGTCATCGGCTCGATTTCGTACCGGTCGCCTTCGCCGAATGGCGGCGGGCCGACTTCGCCCTGTTCGGCAGCCGGAGCTTTGAGCGGTTGAGGCGCGCGCGGCTGCGCGGCTGCTGCGGGCGTTGCCTGAGCCGCAGGCGTTGCAGCGACGGCAGGCGCTTCGGCAGCGGGCGCTTCGGCAGCGGGTTTGGCTGCGGTGGGACGATCTGCGCCACGATTTTCGATGAAGCTGAGGATATCGTTCTTAGTGACGCGACCATTGATGCCCGTGCCTTCGATTTGCGAAATGTCTACGCCGTGCTCTTCGGCGATCTTGCGAACGAGCGGCGACGAACGAGCCTGGCGCAACTCTTCTTTTGAAGCGGGCGCTTCGGCTGCAGGTTTCGCAGGCGGCTCTGCCGGAGCAGCGGTTTGCTGCGCCGCAGGTTGTTCCGGCGGCGCAGCCCGTTTCGGTTCTTCGGCGGGCGGAGCCGGCGCAGCCGCTTCTTGCCTGGGCGCTTCTTGCTTGGGCGTTTCTTGCTTGGGCGTTTCTTGCTTAGGCGCTTCGGCAACGGGTGCTGCGGCTTCAGGCTTTGCAGCTTCAGGCTTTGCAGCTTCAGGTTTTGCAGCTTCAGGCTTTGCGCCATCGCCGCCGTTGATTACCGCAACGACCGTGTTGACCGGAACAGTTTCGCCCTCTTTGACTTTTATTTCGGAGAGAACACCGGAAACGGGCGAGGGTATCTCTGCGTCAACCTTGTCCGTAGAAATTTCAAACAGCGGCTCATCGCGTTTCACCGAATCGCCAATCTGCTTGAGCCATCTGACGATAGTACCTTCTGCGATGGATTCTCCCATCTGCGGCATTATAACTTCTTCGCTCATATCTCTCCCTTATTAGGGGTCGGGGGTCAGGAGATCGG
>JADMIO011609096.1_pt1 | contig 15936 bp, 7 predicted proteins | sample 8958161 | NCBI WGS metagenome assembly JADMIO01 (sample SAMN16585339, study PRJNA669376) | soil metagenome | isolation source: Crop rotation soil | place: USA: Cullars Rotation, Alabama | collected 2011
CCCCCCCCCCCCCCCGTCCTAAAAATATCGTAGATCCACCACAGTAGCCGTATCATAGTCAGAAGCATAGCAGCCTTGTAGTCGGGAAGCCGCTAGTTAGGTATTCAGCCGAGTCTGTCAATTACTTAAAAGTTAAACTTTTTGTCATACTCAGAGCGGAGTGTTAGACGGAGCTGATCCCTAACTAAGCGATACAGCCTACAGGTGACAATTGCCATTAATCCCACAGGGAGATCGCCACTCTTCACAGATACGAAAGAATCATAATCCCAGACCTGTGCTTAACTTCGCAATCTTCTGAAGCAGTCATCCACTAAGTACTAATTTCTATCAATTCACCTACCCACGAAGGAATGGAGAGCTTGGTTGCTTGGTTAGCCTGTCTATCTGAACCCGGACCTGCTGCGCAAATTGCGACGCAAACTGACCGACGCGGATAACCACTGACCCACGGAGTTCGAGATTTTCGTAAACTATTTAGGGCGAGGTAAATAACCTTATGCACGATGCATTGTCATAAATTAATATAGTCAACATTATTAGCCAATGTTTGTTTCGAGATCAGTGAACTCGGACACTCTGAATGCTCGCCAACGTTTGATTGAGAAAACCTTCGAAGCAGCAGCAGCGGGGATAAGTCAGACGTCTCAGCGAGCGTTTATAAGCGTCGTGGGGTTAAAGATCGGAGAGTAGGGCCTGTGTTCAGTGGTGTAGTACTAGATAGGTACGATATGCAAGTGAACGTAGTTTTTTAACTGTAGTGGTCTGAATCTAGCGTTAAATTCAATACAAGTACAACTATGTAACTATGAGGATAATAACGTATAACCGTACAACTATGGGGATTTTACGGCCTTGTCATCACCCGAATTAGCCCTTACATCGCCAAAATATGCAACTGAAAGGTGTTCAATACCACCAAAACAAACTGAAAATGCATAGATCGAAAAGAAAACTAGAGCGGAAGAGTGTCAGTCCATCATCTAAGGCAAGAAAGTCTGTTTAAGCAGATCTGAAGCGGAAATAAATGAGTTTTGAGGCTTGGAAGGCAAGCTCAATTAAATTCAACTGGGCTTGCCTTGGAAGGTAGCAGTAATACATTTACAGGATATCGAAGATCTTGTGGCAAAGAATTTCATAGCCTAGGAGCAGCATAACTGAAGGACGAATCTAGTATTTTGAAATCTAATTCTGTATAAAACTATAAGCCCGAGGACTGTGCGTTTAGTCTACAGGGTGCGTCAAAAAAAAATATTCCCCTAGCAAAACGGCGATATTTTGACAACCGATGGATATTTTTTCCCAAAAAAATTCTGCTTATAGATGAAGAATTTATACATGTTTCTACCAATTTTCATTAAAAAATATTGATGCGTTCAAAAGTTATGAATTTTCTACGAAAAAAATCAAAATTTCAAATTAACCAAGCTTGAAAAAGCATTAATAGTATCAAAATTGATTTACGTTTCTTGTACTGGATAATTTTTCATGGTGAAATATTTTTTTGCAAGATTTTTACCCTCTTGACTTTCTTATCTGTGCTTGAAAAATATCAAGCCTACGTAACCGAGCTCGCAAATGTGACGGAACAGAAAATCTTACTCGAAGCAACTGTGCATTGAGAATGCCGTCCTACCGTTTACAAAGAGACTTAAAGCGTGCATCAGAGCTGATGGCGGACACTTTGAGCACTTACTTCCATAGTAATGAGCTTTCACGAGCATCACATAAACAACGGCCCTTATAAGGGCCAACACATAATTCAAAAAGGAATTTACAAATCGATTATTGCTTTTTCAAGCTTGGTTAATTTGAAATTTTGATTTTTTTCGTAGAAAATTCATAACTTTTGAACGCATCAATATTTTTTAATGAAAATTGGTAGAAACATGTATAAATTCTTCATCTATAAGCAGAATTTTTTGGGGGAAAAAATACCCATCGGTTGGCAAAATATCGCCGTTTTGCTAGGGGATTTTTTTTTTTTGACGCACCCTGTATACTAATAAATTTTGGGATTCTTGACGTTGAGATGTGCGTTGGACTATATTCATAGTATCGAGCCTATTAGGCCTTGTAGGTAGGCCTATAGTCTGTTTAGCATCCTGTTTTTGAAGCTCTGTTCTAGACTCTTCGAGACTCCATAAATGTATTTTTGCAGAAGTTACATGACCTTGTATGGTTGGGGTGTATAGACGCTGCATCATAACAAGATGATTAGCTCCTCTTTGTCTTCGAGTTCTCAGTTTATGCCATTGGTGGTCTCGGCACACGGAGACAAGCTGAAGTTTTAAGCTCGTATTTTGTAAGAACCGACAAACGCAGATACTGATGAAGACAATGGAAAACACCTCAGAAACTATAATTTTTCTCTGAACTAAGGCATCACTTTAGGTGTGGTAAAGGCAAAGCCTTCGTGATGAGACGGACTTGCTGGGTTGGCCAGCGGTGTGATCATAAGAAGCGAGATAGCTGATTTATGTGTTTGGATTTTTACCTTGGACCTGCCATCTGGTACAGCACTATATAGATAGATTAGACCTAGATCTACTATAAGCTCCATATCTGTGGTAGCCTTCAATCATACAATTATAGTATCGCATATATGATGTTTAGACTAGTTTATTCATACATACATAGCCTAATGTGTGCTCTAGTCCAGTATTTCCCAAACTTTTCATGAAGCGGACAGGTCGAATTTTTTTTCAGTGTATCACGGACCGGTTACGTTTTTATGGCATGAAATTTTTATTACAATATAAAAAACTGATACTTTAATTTTTCAGTCATCTAGACCTATGAATGCGTATAAGCCTTTTCATTATAAGCCCTTTAAATATATAGCTTATGCTTTTAAAAATCTTAATATAACATGCCCAAATGTAAAAAAAAATCTTAATAATTTGTGCGTTTTAAAATTGCAGTTCCACGGGGTCCAATTTCTACACAACTCTTTATCATCAACTCTTCTTTTTCAGGACAACATATGTTCCTTGGACTGGTTCTTTGGGCTGGTTTCCTTGGACTGGTTCTCTGAATTTTGGATTCGCACCGTTCAATGGACCTTTTATTTTTTGCTCATCGGATTGGCTGTGGCTTCATGGTGCTCGATGTTGTCATGGACGACGGTAGCACTCTAATTGTGTTGTTGCTGTTGTTCCGTCCCCTTTTTAAATCATTCAAAATTTCTATTTACATAGTATGTGTATATATGATTTATTCCTCTTCTTTCGTCAAACTTTCCCTCTATAGCTTCCTTCGTCTTATGTTCACAACGCATGACGTGACCAATCCACCAATTTATTCCTGTTATGATCGTTTTTATTAGCAACTTAGTTATAATTTAGAAGGCTACATTTCTATTTGTTTTCTCTTATAGTGTTCTTTTTTCTAATCACCCACCTCAAGAGTTCAGTCTATTTCAATACTTGCTTCACATTTTGTTCTTCAACATGAAGATTTACTATTTCTCTTATATTTTATAAGTAAATACTCTCAATGGCTTGTTCTTCGTTGAATTAATTTTCATACCATAAACTTTTATCACTCATTGCAAAGCATCTATTATCTTTGCAAACCCTTCTGTATGCTGCAATCAGTATCTGGTCGTTGCAAAACACACGTCTCTCATTGACTTCCGTTTAGCATGCTTTCCTGCTTGAATGTCATACATTGCTTCTTGGGCACTCTACTTAGTATTATACATTTCATAAAAGGTAATGAAATAATTGTATAAAAAAAATTTACTTTCTGCGCCAGCTCTTCACGGACCGGCGGCTGAGAGTCCAATTGGGAAGCATTGCTCTAGGATACTACTATAAATATTACAAAATAAAGCGAGTAGTGAATTAAGATGTGCGGTATAAGTAAAATAAACTGTAGCTGTGCGTTACGTTAAGCTTTCCTTAATTAACATAATTTTATTACTACAGTGAATTTAATCGTAAGCGTTGTATTTTCGATGAGCTCTTCATTAGTGTTAGTCTACATTAAATTAACTTAAAGTATCAATTGAAAATGCATTGCTTAATTAAGAGAAATTTCTTTTCGGCTGCATGTTTTCGACCTAATAATGGCCGAAATCTAATATGTTTTGGATGCATACGCTTTATCAATATTTAGTATCTAAAAATATTCCGAACTCAATTTTAGTATTTGAGGACATCTCACACTCAGTTTTTAAAGATGAGAGCTTTTGCCGTTTAATATTTAGCTGAAATAGCCTGAATATTCTCTGGACGACGTTATATCACATCACACGGAATAATTTACTACGAAGGATTACCTGAACTCTTACTTTAAATACAGGTAGGCCTACCATCGACTCTCAAGGGGAGATGGAAGAAGGGGGAAGCGGACGGATGAAGGAGAGGATCCGAAGATCTTTGGTTTTCACGAGGGAGTCATTTTCACTGAGCAGGGAAAATGCCCCCGCAAGAGAAACTTGGGGCGGAAAATTTGACTTCATCCTATCATGTATAGGCTATGCCGTGGGTCTAGGGACAATTTGGAGATTTCCTTATGTCTGCTATAGAAATGGAGGAGGTAAGTGTACAGGAGAGCTACGATTAATCAGTATTAGCGTGAATTACTGAAATACGTTCTGATGCAACTGTGCAAGCGCATACTGACGCGAATCTAGAATATTTTGATGGGGGGAAGGGGGAAGGGCAGAGGCACTGAATCGAGGGCGAATGGCGAAGGGTCACAAATAAGCAAAACTCCACATATTTGAAAACAAATCTCAGATCGAGGGGGCCATGGCCCCCTCCAAAAATCCGCCCCTGAAGGCATGCATTTATCAACAAGTATAATATGTCCAAATCGTTTATGTAGGTTTATATTTAAACTAAGGCACAAGCCCGGGGTTATACCTGCATGTTCTTAACAAAATCTTGATTATGCCCCAACGACTGATTTGTTTTGACTTTCAGAGGTATTATCAGCAATTGCCCCAGCAGTGTATCGAACACGCTGATCCTGGTTGAGAGGAAAGTTTACAGACTGCTAGGCTATTCACTCAATGTAATATTGTGCGAATACTCGATTCAAAACTCTTCTTCATAATTACAGACATATCAAGTATTACGGAATGCCGCTAAACCTACATGTACCGAACCCAAACGAATATTTTTGAAAAAATTTAGATCATAGGCACGGTTGTATAGGCGTAACCTGTGGACACACGTTGTGCAATACGTTGCCCCGTACGTGATGAGCAAGCTCATAGGTATAGATTCAGAGCAGATGGTTTTCTGTTGCAGAGTAATTTAGCATACAATGTACTACACAATTAATTAAACAACCATTAAAGCATGAATAGCTTTTAATTGCTCTGGTGTAACTAATCGTTTGTTAAATGCATGCAGTTCAATGGCTTATGGACAGACTTTAAGTTATCCGCGCCCGTACTATATCGTAGGCTACCGCTGCTTAACGGTGTTACAGAAGTTTGAGATCGCACTATTTAGCCTACGTCTGATCGCGCGCCTTCAAATGAAGAAACAGACGTCAAATTCTAATTTTGTTGTATTCTATTGTAAATGCTTAACTTTATCGATTTCACAAAAGACGGAAGAAGTTGATGGTCTCTAGCAAGTCTTGATATTCTCTTCCGGTGAAAAATCTGAAACTAAATTATCACTGTGTTTTATAATCGCAATCAACTACGCGCTAATTTTAGGAAGTCAGATAAGAATTGTAGAAATAAATATAACAGTCCATCCTTGATCCACCTAGTGATTATTCACCTGACGAAAGTAATCTATGGAATATGAAGTGGATATAATCGCATAACAGCGCGTGGAACCGGCGACTTGCAACATACAATGAACATTAATGAACATTACGCGCTAAGTAGGCACATGCTTTATATTTAGGCAACCTTAACTGTGGGACGTCCCTGAAATCGCAAGCGGTTGAGAAACCAAACATTAAATCCTTGTTGTATTGTATTGTATTGTATTGTATTGTATTGCGGTGTATGGTGTTGTACTGTGTTGCATTGCATTGTATTATATTGCTACTATTGTATGGTTTTGTAATTCAGGCGCATTCCTAATCCCCTACCTGATCTACATGGTGTTATTGGGTATGCCGCTTGTTCTACTTGAGCTCGGATATGGACAGTTCTCAAGTCTCAGTCCCATCGCAGTGTGGAGGATGTCGCCTCTGTTTCAAGGTAATTCATTAACTCAATCAAATTAAAGTCAAATCGGGCCAAATTGCAATTAATCTTTATCAATTTCTATCAATTCCACTTTATACAAAAGCCACAGTAGCGCTAAAAAAACAATGGAGTGTCAAGCAGCCTAGTAGTCAATAGACACAACCGGTTTGGCAGTCTAGACCTCTGCAAGTCTGAAATTTGAGCAACCAATTGGTCTTTAACGCAGAAATCATAGCACCAACCACATGACTGCAAAAAAACTCCACTGCAGTATCTGACTTAGTCGCCTCTTAGAACACGTGCAGTTGTCGGTGGTATCAATTCTCAATTTTCCCGAACCTACTCAGAGAAACGGTCTTAACCGTCTCAGCTGCCTGTCAGTCATTATTGAAGATAGCTATGCTTAATTGACTTCGATAAATTACTTTCACTTGCCTTAATTACTGATTTTATTTCAGGCATAGGATACGGTATGGTAATAATATCAGCAATAGTCTGCATCTACTATAACGTCATTATAGCCTGGACCCTATATTACTTCTATCGCTCCTTCACCTGGGTGCTACCTTGGAGTCATTGCAAGAATGAGTGGAACTCACCGGCATGTGTGAGGCGGGAAAATATTACGGAGAACGTTACTGAAGTTATAAAGTTGCAGCTTGGTAATTCCAGTGACGTGGTAGACCTTCTAGAAAAATCTAAACTGCAGCTACGCACGCCTAGTGAAGAATTCTGGGAGTGAGTGATTCTCTTACTCTAATACGAGAACTAACCCTTTAAGTTAATTAAAATTAACGTCTCGTCTTTCGGGTTTTGTTAATATAAATATAAAGTTAAAGATCTTGTCGTAAACTCACAGTCTACTACGAACAGAGCGCGTCCTTAATGCAATGGCAAGACGCCAGCTCCAATGATTCAATAAGATCATACATTAGACCTGCGATTACCTTCACAGTCTTCTGTAGCAGTCGCGCACTACGTAATAATTGTTACTAATTAATCTAACATACCCACGATGGGAGGTAAGACTTGCTAAGCCCGTGGCAAGTCTGAAATTTTACTCTCAGATGTTCCATGTATAGCCTATTAATTGTATTATTATACTATAATACACCAATTATATTAATTGCATTAATGTATTATCGAGTGGCTCATTCGTTTAGCGTCCGCTTCAGGGTTCCATTGATGTTCTGTTCGAATCCCAGCGCTCACTTGTCACTGATATAGCCTGCGATCGCGAAACTGACGTTAAATTCTGTTTTAGTCTTTTATAATTTATATATGATTCTAATATGATTACATAATATATGCTCAGTCATATTGTACAGCAGTGTGACCTACTTGTTTGATGAAAACACCATGCTATTCTGCACCATGGATCCATTTTTCGCTGTTTAGTTTGTTTATAAACATTCACAGACGAGCTCAACGATAAGCAAGCCCAATGCTGCTGGCTTGCTGTGTAACTTTTAGACTACATTACAGAAGTCATGCTAAGCTTGTAAAGTTAACTTACAAAGGGAGAGATAGGATGTTTTGAAAAACTCAGTATTCCGCTTAAATATTTACGAGAATAGGCGAAAGCTTTACAATCCATCTATCGAATTTAGTAAATTTGTTGTAGTCTATATATAGACATGGCTTACCTTATCTGTCTTTATTGAAGCCATATATTTAATCGAAACGGCCCATCTTTTTCGTCGTGGTCACACACAATTTAGGCCTATCTTATATCCTGAAAATTTACTTGTTTAGTTTCTCGGTACTTTTCTGAGAGAGGTGCGAGGATGCAACAACAAAAATTTTGAATCTCTATGTCCGGTAAATATTTAATTAAGAAATCGAAAGAGCCTTTTGTATTATTGAATGATCATAGTTCTTATAGTTTCAGAAAAGTTTAAAATGTGTTTCACGGGTGTGTGCATGTACAGTTAGCTAGACGATGAAAACAGACAGTGACTGATTTATGAATGATGGTGTAACAGAGTTGTCTGCGACTTCTGACTTCTACAGTATTGAAAGCACATTTTAACGGAACTATAAAATATACATATGCAGCTAATAAAATTAATAGATTTCTTCAGGAAGCCTGTACAATGTTTTAACTGAATATAATACCAGTCAATAAATCAGTCGATCAATCGATAAGCAAAACAAGCAACCTATGAATCGATTCATCAGTCAATCAATCATTCAAGGAGTCTATTAATCAATCAAACGTATAAATACAACTATATTATTATTTTTATTATTTTGCTATTTTATAGCAATTAATTAATAAAGCTATATGTTAATTAATTGTGCCGATGTTAGATACCATGTGCATAATAGGCCTACGACATTGAGAACAGCGGTGCTCTTTTTAGTATTTGATTGATCGTCCTTGACATGAATGACATCGTCGTCGGTTGGGGAACCAGACTTTACCTCCTCATTGTATTGTATTGCATTGTATTGACTGATTGATTAACTGATTCATTGACTGATTTATCGATTTATTGATTGATTGATTGTTTTATTGATTGAATGATTGATTGGTTGATTGACTGATTGACTGATTCATTCATTAATTCATTGATCAATTGAGCGATTGATTGATTGGTGCTAGGTATCAGGTGTTGGGTTTAAAGGAAGGCTATGAGATTGATAACATCGGTGCTCCTCGCTGGGAGCTCGTTGTCTCGCTCACCGTAGCTTGGATCCTGATCTTCCTCTGTCTGTGTAAGGGTGTCAAGTCTTCTGGAAAGGTTAGCCTCACATAATAATATTAATTTAAATCAATAATAATATTATAAATTGTATTATTGTTAATATGAATATTTTTTAGACTTTCTGGCACAGTTATTTTATATTGTGTACCAGTAGGCCCATATATACATATACAATTTAGGTACGCAGGCATTTTGGGGACATATCCAAATTGTATTAGAAACAAAGTTAGACTAGTTATATACATGTATTAAACGGCTCGCTTCTTGCGAGGATATGCAGCTATCGGTGAGTCTATTCTCATGCTTCTCGGGTTAAACACAGATAACTTGTAATATAGGAATTAAATTACTGTACATATTACTTGTATATTTGATAGGCTTAATTGTTTTTCTTGTCTATCAGGTTGTATACGTAACTGCAACGTTACCATATGTTCTGCTGTTGGTTTTTCTGATCAGAGGGGTAACACTGCCCGGTGCTATTGACGGTATTGTATACTATATTGTGCCTGATTTCGCGCAACTTCTCCGCTTCCAGGTATTATGTCCTCAACATTTATATAATTTAGATTTTATAGACGCCATGTAATAACACAATGATTAGCATATCTTTGTCTTTGAGCCGGCGGAGACCTCTATTTCTGGTCTCGGTTCGCAGGGCACAACGTAAATTTTAAGGTTCCGATTGAGTAACCTTAGTCGAAAGCATACTTGTCTGTTAAGAAGGATGTCGTGGTTTTGATTCTCTCCGATGGTATGTCTCTGACAGCATACTTGTGATACAGAAACAGACGTTAAACGTAGCATTACAGTTTTTTATATACTTCATTTCATAAAATGAAGGCAGAACAGTTTATTTCTTCCTATCTGCACCTGGAGATGTGTTTTTTCTGGTATTAACAGTACCTGCATCGGTCGTCTCTTACCAGTACGTGTAGTTAACAGAATTAAAATTTACGTCAATGTAAGCAACTATGATAATTAATAGACTAGATAAATATATAGCCTATTGCATTGCATTTATATTCACGTCTCTAATTTTGATTCTTATTTATTATATAGGCCTACGCGTTGCCTCACGCGATTTTACTCATACTTTCAAATAATTGTGATAAACTGCGCAATTGCTCTCGTGCGAAAAATTCTATAATTTCTGTCACTTGAATCGGTCTGGTAACCGGTTTCGATAAAAATGTAGTTTGAAAATTATTTTATCTCTCATTCACCGAAAATTGAGTTATAATCGGCTATGATAAACGTTCAAAGGTGGAAATTAGAAGCCGAAGTGCTGAATGAAACCTGTTTTACTCGTATATTTTCCCTCAAACGTCATGGAAAGCTTCAATAATTCGTCAATTATTTTATCATATACCCCTTTTGCACAGTCAGGGCCAAATATAATGGGCCTAAATGATGTTCCCTGTCACTTTCCTAATGTTATTTATTGCTTTTTGCATCATGCCCTTTTTGCCCTCTTTCGGGTAAATGATCTGTATATTAGCCTGGCTTTTAGCCTAATTATTTTATAGCTTTAGTAGTTTTATGAATTTCCAGAGGAGATAGGGCTTATCACGTAAGATAAGTTATCGGAATTAATGCAGCGTCTTATTTGCGCAATGGTTAAAACAACCCGATAGTATGCCATAGATGGGTGTTCGAGTTCCGGACGAGGTCCGTGGCAAATAGAGTAAATGGCTGTTTTATGTAGCATCGTTTAATAAGAATTGCATTAAGCCTAGGGCAGCGTTTCCCAAACTGTGCACTTCCCAGGGGCTCCACGGCCGCTCCAAGAAAATAAATAAAAACTGAATGAAATTAAAGATTGAGAGACAAACAGAAGAATGAAATTTTACCGAAAAGGCAACATATGCGATATATCGGAGGAATTCAAAATCTTGTCTGAGAAAGCAAAATTAAAAATTCCGCCTTTCTCAACTACGTATCTCTGGATTCTCCGCCTATACAGCTGGCAAAACGAACTACAGAAGCCGCTTAAATGCAGAACCAGACATTCGTCTGCCATTATTTTCATCAATAGAACCTGAAGTACGAAAACTGTGCAAAAAATGCAGCCAAATATGTCTCATTAAATGTTTAGACTTTATTGTTACTCTCGCCTACAACGTAAATTCTACTGTAACGCGAATGGTTTAATTTATTGATCTTTTGAAGAACTTTTATGTATGACCAAGGTTTGACAATATCATGTGTATTTGAGGTAGTTGAGTATAAATTGAGTGTTTTGATAAATTTCAAAGATTTGTGAAATAACATTTCATTGCACGGACATCTCGCTATTGTTTAGGTATCTCTTTGCTTGACATTCGCTAACTATCTACCCCTCTTCCTCTGCTTCGTAACATTAGAGCTACTCCTAAATACTATTATTAACTTGTAAGACATACGATACGGCAGGCCTAAGGGGCTTCGTCATAGAAATTGATTCTAGAAAGCTCTTTGTATGTCCAAAAGCTTGGTAACCACTGGCATAGGGATATCTTTTTAGAGAAGTATGGGGCAGTCGGCTCCCGTCTACGCTTCTGCATGTGTTGCTGCTTCAACGGTACGTTATAGAAAACAACCCATTCTGAGCACGCACGAATTTAAAACCGTTTGCCACAAAATTTATAAATAGAAGTATCCTAAAAGTGTCAAAGTGCATCGTACAACAGTGTGAGTGCAAAGTATATTGACAGCTTGGCCATAATTTAGCGTATCTACACGAGCCAAAATGCTATAATCTTGTTGTGCCCTGGAATCAGGCCTTGCCGCTGTGGTGCTTGAATTGCAAAATTTTCAACCCACCGCTCTCTCCCCCACATTAAACTCTCGTTGGGGGTCATCCATATATTACGTCATCACCGGGGGGGGTTTGGACCGGTGATGACGCTTGATGACAGGAGAGGGGAGTTGAGGCTATGATGACGTCATCAATTGTTTTACAATGCGCATAAACGCTTGCGCAATCATATCGCCTTTTTTTGCACAAACCGCCAACCGCACAATATGTCGCTTATAAATTGTACAATTTGCTATTTACCCCCATAAGAATATTGCGCTGCAGCGTAACGTGTATTCTTAAAACCTCATTGCCTAGCAACCAATTTTGCCTTTTAACAAGAGCAGAATTCTTTTGGCTTCACCCAATCTGACTCTTCTTTTAGAAAATTACATTTTTCAGTAACTTTTCGCCCCTCTACTGTAATGCATTCACTTGTGCATTTTGATGATTTTAGCGGCTTGTAGTGATAGGGACGTCCATGACATTTCCTACGTGTGAATTAAACGGACTGTAAGATGTTAAATACCTCGTAGTATTGCTTTTATAAACATGTATATGCTTCAGTTCAGAAAAGCTATAGGGCAGCAAAATAAAACATTTTAAACTAAAAAGAAATCACAGTGCTACTGTATATATAGGGCCTATAGTGGGAAGTAAGCCTATTGTGCGACTCACCCCTAAAAGTTTTTGACCTTATTTATAAAACATTACTACAGACCCCTCACCTTGAACAAAGTAAGAGATACAAAATACCTACAATGTTGTTAAGTTATTTCTGATGTTGATTAAAAGATCGAGCAGGCTTCGGAATCTTAACAAAACTGTGTTATAAACAATTGCTCTTCAGATCCAACAGACCTTGTCTGTAGTTTATTAAACAATTTTTCGCTTAAATAAACTGAACTTAGTCCTGAGTATAGGTTTATAAACTTAGCCATCTGTCCTGTATACTTTTAAATACATCAAGGCTGTTATAGTGACCGGGTGGAGCATCTGCCTATACCGCTCCTGATACACTTGAAGCCTTGACATATTAGCTTTTTACAATACCATACAATACGAGAAGAATTTAATATCAATTTTCACGCAGGAAGGTGATGTCGGGTTCGTCCCAAGCGGAATATACAACTACAGGCAGTTCAATACCACCAGAAGATACTTGCTAATGCATAGACCGAAGAGAAAACGAGATCCAAATCAGTGTACTCTCCAGCCCATTAGCCAGTTTCTGTTCTTTTATCTAAAATGCATGCAATCAATCGGCTCTTTGTTTACAGAGTACGCACCAAGCATAGCAGCATACGTACATTGTGAATAACGAAACAGATGACGTCTTACATATAATGCTCCCAATACATATATGTCTTCAAATATGGCTGAAACGGGTACTCCAGCCAACAATTAATTACTCCAAGATATACAATTATACTTTGCATGTTGTATTAAAACCGGTTTGGACCTGTTAGATTTAAAAGGAATTCCGTTACACCCATGCATCTCACATAAATTCTCCGTCATAAAATCAAGTAACTTCGTTTAATCTTTCAATATTCCGTAATTCATTGCCGAATTACATCGAATAAATTGGTTATAAATTGGTTATCGAGGAGTAAATTGCTTGAAGAATTAATTGACTGTCCTATATAGCGTTCAACTCAATGAGATATATTATTTTTGGATTCCACTTTGCAAAGTAAAACCGGTTGAAAATTGCTGTCTTCCGCTCACTCGACAATTACAGTGTAAATGCTGCGCTAAACTGGAAAATTTTCCATTCATATAACTAGTTTTTTGCTCGATATCTGATTAAAGGTACAAATTTATACCCGCATTCTCTCCTTCTCAATCTTCGTTCATCTACATGTATGAGCACAATGCCGATCAGCCAAATTTTGTTTTCATCGCGAATGCTTAGCCTTACCACATCTGTAAAATGCATTTAACAAAAGGAAAACTGTACGTTTACGGTGTTCATCCGTGCCTTTTTCGGTTTATTGATTGATTGCTTGATTGTCTGATATGTTGATTGATTAATCGATTGATTCTGTCAACAGCAGAATCAATCGATTAATTCGTTTGATTACTTGATATATGTTATTGGTTGACTAACTGACTGACTGACGGATCGATCGATTGATTGATTGATTGATATATTTATCCGATTTATCCTTTGTTTTGACAGCCATGGGCAGAAGCCGCTCAACAACTATTCTACAGTATGGGTGCGGCTTGGGGTGCCCTCATCACTATGTCGAGCTATAACAAATTCAACACTAACTTTTATCGAGATGGTATCATAGTCACTCTGTCTGATACACTAACCGCCTTCCTCGTAGGATTCGTCATCTTTTCAACTCTGGGGTTCATGGCGCACGAAACGGGATCAGATATTACCGAGGTCGTGAGAAAAGGTTAGCTATCTCTCTTAAAATATTATATTTTTGTCAATCGATTGATTAATCAATCAATCAGTTAGTCGATCATCCAATCAATCGGTAATAAACTTGCATATAGCACACTTCAAGTTAAACAAATTCTTAAACGCTTTCAAAGATAGGAAATGGGGAAAAATACCGTCTCTGACAGTATCCTTGTGGTACGGAAACAGTGGTTAACTTAGCTTTATAGCCTTTTTTGAAATCGCCTATTCTATCAGCCGCTTGTAGTCGTCGATGAGTGAAGTAGTCGCCATGTAGTTGTTGTATTTGACATTAGAATTGGTGTTGCAGATTTGTTAACTGTTTTGTGCTTGGTGTTTGTTTAGGTCCAGGGTTGGTGTTTGTAGTGATTCCGGAAGCATTGACTCACATGCCAGGATCAACATTCTGGGCTATAGCTTTCTTCGTCTTCATCTTCACTGTGGGGGTCGATAGTCAGGTACCAACCAATCAATCAATCTTTCAATCAGTGAAACCAAATTAGTTAGCCAATCTATCTACGAAACAATCAAGAAATTTTAAAACCAGTCAGTCATTAATTAGTCAATCAATAAATCAATCAATTTCAAGTGCAAAACTCAATGGTGACGGCCATCAGGATGCACTCTTCAGCAATCTACTTTATTATGCATTGCAGTCAGTGTACATTTAACAAGACGCCCTCTGGACTATCAGCTAACTGATTAGACAATTAATCCCGAAATTCTTGCGCAGATTTCTTTAAGCTATGCTCTATTATGATTATTGTTTTGCTCCTACTATTTATCATTTTGTGTATATGTATTGTGTATCTGTTTTCAGTTTGGAATGTTTGAGACGGTGCTAAGCGCACTATTCGATTATTTCCCAGCTCTAAGAAGTCGTAAAATCCTAATGACTGGGCTCATCAGTGTTCTCGAGTTCCTTCTAGGTCTTCCTCTCGTTACACATGTAAGTTAGAATGGACTAGTCTTACGAACTAAATTTAGTAAAGAGTGTACAGTTTTGAACTAAGGTGTTTCAAATATGGCTTTGCATCCTCTAATGAATTTTTTATATTTTGCTTTTCGGATTTGCATTGGTTTCATAGTGCTCGATGCAATCATAAGTGACGATAGCACTCTAATTGTTTTTGTTTCATCGGATTGGCATGATTTTAGAGCACTCGATATTGTCAAAAACAAATAGAATACTTTTCAGTTACTGTTGTTATCCAGTTTGCTTTTGCTTCAGAGTGCTTTGATGTTGTCATAGACGATGGTAAAACCCAAATGTTATTTTTATTGCTATTTTAACACGACACAGGGAGGTATCTACGTTTTCCAGATCATGGACTGGTATTGTTCCACATTCTCCCTCATGGTTTTGACACTGGCAGAGTGCCTCGTCATCACATGGATTTACGGTTTGTGGTGAATCTCACTGTGTTCTTTATTATAACTGAGGTGCTTTATGTGATCAATTTTTAATAAGATTTTAGTAAGAATATTTTAAGAATTTCATCACGATTTCGTCATATTCTATACTAATGATTTTATTAAGACTTACAACTATGATTTCACCCAGATCTTACTGAGATTTTACTTAAAACTTGTAAAACATTGTATCGGTATCCAGTTTTTGTTATATTATATAGGCTGCTGTAATAATTAAATTTCATTTAGAGTGTTTGAAAGAATTTTGCCAATTTTTATATGCCTATTCTGGGACTTTCCCGTGTTAGGTCCCGGAAATTTGAGAATAGTCCAACCGAAAACTACAGGCGTTTTGTAAGAATCGACTAATGCTTATACTGTGGAAGGCCTTTCCAGCACAGTGGGATCCGAAGCTTGGAATTCACGTGACTTGAAGTCGCGG
>JADMIO011432837.1_pt1 | contig 15935 bp, 18 predicted proteins | sample 8958161 | NCBI WGS metagenome assembly JADMIO01 (sample SAMN16585339, study PRJNA669376) | soil metagenome | isolation source: Crop rotation soil | place: USA: Cullars Rotation, Alabama | collected 2011
GGCGCGGGCGCTGCTGGCGCTGGGGCCGGACGAGCCGCTCGACGAGACCCTGGGAGTGGCGCTCAAGGTGAGGGAAGACATCGACCGGGTCCGCTCGGCCGAGGTCCTGCGAGGTGCCTGAGCTCTCCGTTCATCCGAGTGTCTCGAGGCTGGCGGCGCTGATGCGCGCGGGCGGAGCGCACGTCGGCGTCGGCGACCTGCTCGCGGCCCACCGCGCGCTGGCCGCCGTCGACGCCGCGCAGCGCGAGGAGGCGTTCTACGCGCTGCGGGCGGCGCTGTGCTCCTCGCACGCGGACATGGCGGTCTTCGCCGAGGCGTTCGCGATCGCCTTCGCCGCCCCCGACGAGGAGCGCGACGACCCGTTCGAGCAGCTCGGCCTGATCGAGCGCGCGGCGCTGCCGCGGACCGGCATCCCGGTCGAGGCCCCCGCCACCGCCGAGGTCGACCAGGTCCCGACCCCCGCCGCCTGGAGCGAGGAGGAGCTGCTGCGGGAGAAGGACTTCTCGCTCTACACCGACGCCGAGCGCGCGGTCGCGCGGCGCCTGCTCGCGCGGCTCGCCCAGCGTGCGCCGCAACGGATCTCGCGCCGCACGGTCCCCACCCGGCGCCGCCGCGAGGTCCACGACCTGCGCGCCACGATCCGGCTCTCGCTGCGCCACGGCGGCGAGTTCGTCGAGCGCCGCTACCGCGCCCCCGCCCTGCGGCCGCGCCGGCTGGTGCTCGTGTGCGATGTTTCCGGCTCCATGGCGCCCTACGCGCGGATGCTGCTGATGTACATGCAGGCCTCCGTGGCGGCGCGCGCCCGCGTCGAGGCGTTCGTGTTCGGCACGCGGCTCACGCGCGTCACGCGCGAGCTCGCGGGCCGTGACCCCGACCGCGCGCTGCGGCGGGCCGCCGAGGCGGTCGCGGACTGGTCGGGCGGCACCCGCATCGGCGAGGCGATCGCGACGCTCAACCGCGTCCACGGCCGCCGCATCGGCCGCGGCTCGGTCGTGGTGATCCTCTCCGACGGCTGGGACCGCGGCGACCCCGAGGAGCTGAGCGCGGAGATGGCGCGGCTGCGCCGCTGCGCCCACCGCGTCGTGTGGCTCAACCCGCTCGCCGCCGACCCGCGCTACGAGCCGCTCACGCGCGGCATGCAGGCGGCGCTCCCGCACGTCGACCACCTCATCCCCGGCAACTCGCTCGCCTCGCTGGAGGCGCTGGCCGACCTGATGGAGGAGGGAGTCCCCGCATGACGCGCCCGCCGCTCGCCGCCGAGACCGAGCCGGAGATCGGCGGGATCATCCTCGCGGCGGGGGAGGGCAAGCGCTTCGGCAGCTGCAAGCAGGTGGCGAAGCTCGACGGGCGCCCGCTGCTCGAGCACGCGCTGCGGGCGATGCTCGCCGTCCCCGCAATCTCGCCGGTGGTCGTCGTGCTCGGCGCCCACGCCGACGAGATCCAGGCCCAGGTCGACCTCTCCGGCGTCGACGTCGTCGTCTGCGAGCGCTGGGCCGACGGGCAGTCGGCCTCGCTGCAGGCCGGGGCCGCCGCGCTGGGAGAGGTCGAGGCGGCGGTGATCACGCTCGGCGACCAGCCGTTCATCACCCCGCAGGTGATCGCCGGTGTGCTCGACCAGCGCGGGCGCCACCTCGCAGTGCGCGCCACCTACGACGGGTCGCCCGGGCACCCGGTGCTGCTCGAGCGGCGGCTGCTCGACCACGTCGGCGAGCTCGAGGGCGACACCGGCGCGCGAGCGCTGCTGAGCGGCCCGTACGTAAAGACATGGGAGGTCGGGCGGTTGAGCGACCCGACGGACATCGACACGCCCGAGCGGCTCCAGGAGGTCCAGTCATGAAGCTCGAGCAGTCCTTCGAGGTGGCGGCGCCCATCGACCAGGTGTGGACGGCGCTGAACGACCTCGAGCGCGTCGCGCCGTGCCTGCCGGGCGCGGCCATCACCGATCACGACGACGACGGCACCTACCACGGCGAGTTCCAGGTCAAGCTGGGCCCGACCACCGCGTCCTACCGCGGCACGATCAAGATCGAGAGCGCCGACGAGTCCACCCACACGGCGACGCTGAGGGCCAAGGGGACCGACAAGCGCGGCCAGGGCGGCGCCAACGCCACGATCGTCAACACGCTCACCGAGCACGAGGGCGGCACGCGCGTGGAGGCCGTCACCGACTTCACGATCACCGGCCGGCTGGCCCGCTTCGGCCGCGGCGGGATGATGGAGGACATCTCCAACCGCCTCATGCGCGACTTCGCGACCTGCCTGTCCTCGCGGCTGGCCGACGCGCCGGCAGCGCCCAGCGGGGAGGAGGTCGCCAAGGGCGAGGCGGCACCCGAGGCGGTCGGCGCCGCGGACCCGCAGGAGGGCGCCGACTCCGAGACCCCGCGCCCGGCGGCGTCAGCGCCGCCGACGCCGCCACCGGCTCAGCCGCAGGCGGCCAAGCCGGTGGGTGGGATCGGGCTGTTCTTCTCCGTCCTGTGGGAGCGGATCAGGAAGCGCTTCGGGCGGTCGTCCGCTCGTCGCTGACGCTCTCGTCCTCCTCCTTGCGCGTGAAGCGCCCGGAGGAGTCGCCGCCGCGCTCCTGCGCGGGCGGCCGGACGATCAGCGGCAGGACGCAGGAGGCGACCATGATGCCCGCGATGATGTACAGCGCGGTGTCGTAGGCGCCCGTCGAGTCGCGGATCTTCGAGATCAGCAGCGGGCCGACGACGCCGCCCGCGCTCCACGCGGTCAGCATCAGGCCGTAGATGCGGCCGACGTTCTTGGACCCGAAGTAGTCGGCCGCGAAGGCGGGCATGGTGCCGAAGCCGCCGCCGTAGCAGAACAGGATCACGCAGGCCAGGGTCGCGAACAGCGCGTACGACGACGCGTTCGGCAGCAGGAAGAACACCACGGCCTGGATCGCGAACATCGCCAAGAACACCCAGCGGCGCCCGATGACGTCGGAGAACGCCGCCCACGCGAAGCGACCGACGCCGTTGAAGATGGCGATGATGGAGACGAGGCTGGCGGCCGCGGTGGCGCTCGCGCCACCGATCTCCTCCGCCATCGGCGCGGCCTCGGAGATCACCGCGATGCCGGCGGTCACGTTGAGGAACAGCAGCGCCCACAGCGCGTACCACTGCCAACTCCGCACGGCCTGGCCGAACTCGAAGTCACGGCCCGACTTGTCGCCCTTCTGGGCCTCCTCGGGATCCCAGCCCTCGGGCTTGTAGTCCTCGGGCGGGTTCTTGATCAGGAACGCCGAGCCCAGCACCATGACGGCGTAGATCACGCCGAGGATCGCGAACGTCTCGAACACGCCGGTCGAGGCGATCAGGCGCTTGGCGATCGGCGCGGTGAGGACGGCGCCGGCGCCGAAGCCCGCCACCGCGATGCCGGTGATCACGCCGCGCTTGTCGGGGAACCACTTGATCAGCGTGGCGATCGGGACGATGTAGCCGAGCCCGATGCCGATGCCGGCGATGACGCCGTAGGTCAGGTAGAGCAGCGTCACGCTGCTCGACGCCAGGCTGGCGAGGATCACGCCCGCGCCGTAGAGCACGCCGGCGGTCATCGCGACCTTGCGCGGCCCCACCTTGCCCATCCACAGCCCGCCGAAGTACGCCGAGATGCCGAGGAAGACGATCGTCAGCGTGAACGCGATGTTCACGGTCGACACAGAAGCGTCGTACTCCTCCGACAGCGGCTTGCGGAACACGCTCCACGCATACACCGCGCCCAGCGCGATCTGCATGACAACGCCCGCTGCTGCAATCAGCCAACGGTTCGTGACCTTCTCCGGCATGATCTGTCTCCTCCCGAACGCCTTTACTACGGATTTATCAACGTGCTACCCGCTCGGAAATGGAGCAACGCTTATCCCTGGTAACCCTCGGGGTCGATGACGTCCCCGCGGCGCGCGCCTTCTACGAGGCGCTGGGCTGGACCTGCAACACCGATCCCGCGCTCGACGTCGCGTTCTTCCAGCTCAACGGGATGGTGCTCGCGGTCTGGAGCCGCCATCAGCTGGCCGAGGACTCCACGGTGACCGATCGCGGCGGCTTCGGCGGTGTGACGCTCGCCTACAACGTGCGCTCGCCCGAGGAGGTCGACGCCGTGCTCGCCGAGGCCAAGGCGGCGGGGGCCACGATCGGCCGGCCCGGCGCGGCAACGTACTGGGGCGGCTACTCGGGCGTCTTCGTCGACCCCGACGGCCACCCGTGGGAGGTCGCCCACAACCCGCACTGGACGATCGCCGACGACGGCTCGGTGACGATCTAGCCCCGGAAGCCGAAGACGGTCGTGTAGGTCCCGCCGCCGGCGGCGGCGCGCCCCGGGATTCCGGGCACCCCGCCGAGGCCGACCTCGCGGAAGGCGGCGGTGAGGATGTTGGCCCGGTGGGGCGCGCTGTTCATCCAGCTCTGCATCATGCTCCGGGGACTCGAGGTCGGGCCCTCGCCGTAGCCGATGTTCTCGCCGCAGCTCCACGCGCGTGCGTGCCGCAGGTAGCCGGTGCGCCGGATCCGCTCGAGCGAGCTCAGCCCGAGCGGGTCGACGTGCGAGAAGAACCCGAGCGTGACCATCGAGCGGGAATGCCGCTCGGCGGCCCTGAGCAGGCGGGGGTTCGAGCGCAGGGGCCGCAGCCCGTGCTCACGGCGCGCCTGGTTGAGCAGGCACAGCAGCGCGCGGCGCGCGAGCCTGCGCGAGCTCCGGGAGCGCCCGAGGGGCCGGTCCGCGCCCCGGCAGCCGCGCTGCCGCCGGGCGAGCGCCGCACCCAGGTCGGGCAGGCCCGGGAGGCCGGGGCCGGAGGCGGGGAGACCGGGCAGGATCGGCGGGAGCGGCGATCCGCGCGGCGCCTCGCGCGTCGGCTGGTCGGCGACCAGCGGGCGCAGGGGCTCACCGACGCGGGTGGGGAGCACCGTCACCGTCTGATAGACGCTCGTCAGCGGCGTGCCGCACCCGCCCGAGTCGACGCGCACGATCACCCGCTGCTCGCGCCGCTTGCGGAAGCGGTGGGGCACGGCGAGCCGCGTCCGCCTGCCCGCCCGGAACGCGCCCGGGACGCTCCCGCGCGAGTCGGGCGGCCGGCACGCGCTGTTGCCGAAGATGTTGCGCCGCTTGCCGAACTGCACGCTGATCCCGCTGACGGGCGCCCGCGGGTCGCTCGTCTCGACCACGAGCGACGTGAGCCGGCCGAGCACGGCGGGCTTGGACAGCCGTACGCGCAGGTCCTGTGGCGGGGGCGCCGTGCCCGTGCCGCCGCCGGAGCCGGCGCCGGGGCTCGTGCCGGTCGAGCAGGCCGGCCGCGTGACCGTGGCGTTGCTCGACGTGACCGCGCCGCGGCTCAGCAGCCGACCGTGCACGGCGGCGCCGTCCTCCGCCGAGATCGCGGTGGCGGCCAGGAGCGTGCCCTGGAACGCGCTCCGCGTGCCGAGCGTGGCGGCCCCGGACACCTGCCAGAACACGTTGCACGCCTGGGCGCCGTTGACGAGGCGGACGCTGCTCCCGCGCGCGGTGACGAGCGTCGACGGGACCTGGAGGACGAAGACCGCGCCCTGGTCACCCTGGGCATCGAGCGTCAGGCGGCCGCTCAGCCCGACCGGCGCGGCCCCGGCCCGGTGCACGCCGCGGCCGAGGGTCCGCCCGCCGAGATCGGGCGGGAGCGTCGCCGAGGCAGGGCGCCCGGCGAGGTCGTCGTACGCGCCGGCCAGGTCAGCCGCGGCGCGCTGGGCGGCCGCGTCGCCGGCGTGCGTGGACCCGGTCACCGTCCCGGGCGGGAAGCCGAGGACCGCGAGGCCCGCACCGAGGTCGCCGGTGATCGCCGTCGGACCCGTGTTCGTGACCGTGCCGCCGGCCAGCAGCGCGAACCGGTCGGCGGCGCCGAGGCGGACAGGCTGCGGTCCCGACTGGGCGGCCGCGCCGTCGGACAGCCCGAGGATCGCCACGGCCAACACGAGGCCTGGGGCCCGGAGCCTCCGGGCGAGGATGCGCGCTGTGTGGGCCATGCGGTCGCGACCTCCGTGTCGCTCGGCGCTCAGCGGCTCGATCCGTCGAGCCGAATTCCGAACTATCGCGCAAGCAACCCTGCGCATGCAGGGCGCCTAGACACCTGTACGACGGGACCTAGTCGCTGCCGACCGGCGGGGACAGCTGCACCCAGGAGACGAACACCGCGCTGAGCACGATCGAGACGAGCGTCAGGTGGACGGCGCGCTGCCGGCGCTGCATCAGCAGGGACACGACGCCGGCGATCGCGACCAGGAAGGCGATCGTCATGAGGACGTTCTGCGCGTCCCACTGCCACGAGTCGTCGTAGTTGGTCCACGGGTGGCCGGCCTCGTAGGTGCGGTAGGTGCCGTAGCAGTCCTGGTCGCAGCGGACGCTGTCGCGCCGCTGCTCGTTGAGCAGCAGCAGCAGCGACACGAACGCCCAGGCGCCGATCCCGCGGGGGATCCAGCGGCGACGGTTCTTCGCGTCGCGCTGGCGGAAGTCGGACTCGCGCCAGCTAGGCGAAGCGGACGGCATCGACCATGGCTCCTGCGTCCAGGGGGCCCGAGCCGTGCGGCGCGATCGCGAAGCCGTCGCTCTGCCCGAGCGCGCCCGTGAGGTGAGAGCCCTGGCCCTCGGTCGGCGTCGCCTCGAGCACGCCGTCGGCGCCGGGAGCCAGGCGCGAGGTGAGGAACGTGGTGCGGCCGTCGGACGGGCCGGCGGCCTGCGTCAGCCGGGCACGCTCGGTGCGCATCGCGACCTCACGCTCGCCGTGGAGGCGGCGGAGGGCCGGCTCGATGAAGGCGAGGAAGCCCACGATGCTCGAGAGGGGGTTGCCCGGCAGTCCGAACACGAGCGTCTCAGCACGGCGGCCGAACCACAAGGGCTTGCCGGGCTTCACGCGCACGCGCCAGAACACCTCCTCGACCCCGCAGGCCTCGAAGGCGGGCTTGACGTGGTCGTGCGGCCCGACGCTGACGCCGCCGGAGACGACGAGCACGTCGCCGGCCAGGCCCGCCTCGACCGACTCGCGGGTCGACTCGAAGTCGTCGGCGATCACGCCGTGGTCGATCACCTCGGCGCCGGCGCGCTCGGCCAGCAGCCGCACCATCAGCCCGTTGGACTCGTGGATCTTGCCCGGCTCCGGCGGCGCGCCGATCGGCAGCAGCTCGGAGCCCGTGACCAGCAGGTGCAGGCGCGCGCGGCGGTGGACGGCGAGCTCGCCGACGCCGGCCGCGGCGAGCGAGGAGACGCGGGCGAGCGTGACGACCTCGCCGCGCGGGACGATCAGGTCGCCGGCGTGGACGTCCTCGCCGCGCACGCGGATGTGGGTGCCGGCCGCGACCGCCTCCGTGGCGCGCACGGTGCCGCCGTTGAGCTCGGCCAGCTCGGACTGCAGGACGGCGTCCGCCCCGGGCGGGATCGGCGCGCCGGTGGTGATGCCGAGCGCGGTGCCGGGCTCGAGCGGCGCCTCGCGCGTCTCGCCGGCGGCGATCTCGCCGGCCAGCGTCATCGCCCCGGCGCCGGTGTCGGCGGCGCGGACCGCGTAGCCGTCCATCGCGGAGCGGTCGAACGGCGGGAGGTCGATGACGCTGCGCCCGTCCTCGGCGGCGACGCGCCCGGCCGCCTCGGCCAGCGGGACGCGCTCGGTCGCGAGCGGCGTCGCGGCCGCCAGGACGAGCTCGGTCGCCTCCGGGAGGTCCTTCACCCGCCGATGCGCGACATCGAGCGCGCCGGCTGGATGAAGCCCTCGTCGCCGATCCGGTGCTTGAGCTCCTTGCGCCAGACCGCGTCGCGGATGATCGCCTCGAGCTCGGCGTCGCTCGCGCCCGCGCGCATCGGCTCGCGCAGGTCCGTCTCGTTGAGCGAGAACAGGCAGGTGCGGAGCATCCCCTCGGCGGTCAGCCGGATGCGGTTGCAGTCGCCGCAGAACGGCTCGGAGACGGGGGAGATGAAGCCGATCTCGCCCTGCCCGTCGGCGAAGCGCCAGCGCCGCGAGGTGCCGTGGCGCTCGCGACCGACGGCCTCGAGCGGGTGGACCTCGTTGATCAGCCGGCGGATCTCCTCGTTGGGCAGCACCTTGTCGGCGCTCCAGGAGTGGTCGGCGTCGAGCGGCATGAACTCGATGAAGCGCACGACGTAGGGCGTGCGGCGGGCGAAGTCGGCGAAGCGCACGACCTCGTCCTCCGTGAAGTCCTTGAGCGCGACCACGTTGACCTTGATCGGGCGCAGCTCGGGGTGCGCCTCGGCGGCCTCGAGCCCTTCCAGCACCTGGGCGAGCGAGTCGCGGCGCGTGAGCTGGAAGAAGCGGTCGGGGGCGAGCGAGTCGAGCGAGACGTTGATGCGCTTGAGCCCGGCGCGGACCAGGTCGTCGACCTGGCGCGCGAGCAGGTAGCCGTTGGTGGTCAGCGAGAGGTCGTGGACGTCCTCGAGGCCGGAGAGCATCTCGACCAGCCGCCACAGCTCGCGGCGCACGAGCGGCTCGCCGCCGGTGAGGCGGACGTCGTGGACGCCCATGGCGCCGAGCAGCTGCACCAGGCGGGCGATCTCCTCGTAGGAGAGCAGCGAGTCGCGGTTCAGCCACGGCAGGCCCTCGGCCGGCATGCAGTACTGGCAGCGGAAGTTGCAGCGGTCGGTGACCGAGATGCGCACGTCCCCGATGGGGCGGCCGTGTCCGTCCATCAGCTGCTTCATGGGCGGTGGAAGTCGGCCTTCCCGCCGGTCTTGTCGAGCAGCTCGACGCGCTCGACGGTCACGCCCGGCTCGATCCCCTTGACCATGTCGTAGATCGTCAGCGCGCCGACGGAGCAGGCGACCATGGCCTCCATCTCGACGCCGGTCTGGTGGGTCGTGCCCGTCTCGACCACGATCGTGACCGTGCCGGTGCCGGCCTCGATGGCGATCTGCGGGTCGACGACGGAGAGCGGCAGCTGGTGGCAGAGCGGGATCAGCTCGTCGGTGCGCTTGGCGGCCTGGATGGCGGCGATGCGCGCGACCGCGACGACGTCGCCCTTCGGGTTGTCGCCGGCGGCCACGCGGGCGGCGGCGTCGGGGGACATGCGGACGACCGCGCGGGCGCGCGCCCAGCGCTCGGTCGGCTCCTTGCCGCCGACGTCGACCATGCGGGCCTGGCCGGCGGCGTCCAGGTGGGTGAGCGCGGGTCCCTCCATCACGTCTGAGTCTAGGGTGTCTGCCGTGGTCGTAAACGTGCGTCTGTTCGCCGGGCTGCGCGAGCGCGCGGGGTCCGACCGCGTGCAGGTCGAGCTGCCCGAGGGCGCGCGGGTCTCGGACCTGCTCGCCGCCATGGACGTCGCGCCGCGCTCGTGCGTGGTGGCCATCAACCGCGAGTACGCCGACGAGGCGGCGGTGGTCGGGCCGGACGACGAGGTGGCGCTGGTGCCGCCGGTCAGCGGCGGCTCCGGGCTGGTGCGGAGCGTGCGCGTCACCGGTGACCCGCTGGACCTGGGTGCGCTGGCGGACGCGGTCCGCGACCCGGCGGCCGGCGCGGTCGTGCTGTTCGAGGGCGTGACCCGCGAGGTCCCCGAGCTCGACTACGAGGCGTACGTGGAGATGGCGGAGCCGAAGCTGCGCGCGATCGGCGAGGAGGTGGCGGCCGCCTACGGCTGCTGCGCGGTGGCGCTCGAGCACCGCGTGGGGACCGTGCCGCTGTCGGAGCCGAGCGTGATCGTGGCCGCCTCGGCGCCGCACCGCGGCGAGGCGTTCAACGCCGCCCGCGCGCTGATCGACCGCGTGAAGGCCGAGGCGCCGATCTGGAAGGTCGAGGTCGGCGAGTCCGGCGAGCGGACCCGCGTCGACGGCACTTTGCCGCCGGTCAGCGGCGCTTGAGGACGACGAGCGTGCGGCCGTTGCGCCGCAGCTCCAGCCGCTTGCCGCCGGCGCGGTAGCTCCCGCCGAAGTGGTTGCAGCCGTCGAAGCCCGAGAACTCGCTGCCGTCGGGGAACCCCAGCGTGAGCTTCAGCTCCTTCGCGGGCGCGGACCCGCCCACGCGCGTGACCTTCCACTCCGAGCCCTGCAGCGAGGCGGCGACGCGGAGGCGGGAAGCAGGGCCAGCAGCAGCGCGGGGAGCAGCCATCGCGCCACGCGGGCGAGCCTATACCGTGGGCGGCAGGATGGAACCGTTGTTCGGCGTCTTCCCGGTGCCGCTCGCCGCCGAGCAGGACGCGGTCGTCGAGCAGGTGCTGCTGGCCGACCGGCTCGGGCTCGACCTCGTCGGCATCCAGGACCACCCGTACCAGCGCCGCCACCTCGACGCCTGGACGCTGCTCTCCTACCTCGCGGGCCGCACCGAGCGCGTCACGCTCTTCCCCGACGTCGCCAACCTGCCGCTGCGCCACCCGGGCGTGCTGGCCAAGTCGGCGGCCACGCTGGACCGGCTGAGCGGCGGGCGCGTGGAGCTCGGGCTCGGCGCCGGCGCGTTCTGGGAGGGCATCGGCGCGTGGGGCGGGCCGGTGCGGAGCGGGCCGGAGTCGGTCGACGCGCTGGTCGAGGCGATCGGGATCGTCCGGCGCGTGTGGGCCGCCGAGCGCGGCATCGACGCCGAGGGCGAGCACTACCGGATGAAGGGCGCCCACGCCGGTCCGGAGCCCGCGCACGACATCGGGATCTGGCTCGGCGCCTACGGGCCGCGGATGGTGCGGATCGTCGGGCGGCTGGCCGACGGGTGGATCCCGTCGCTCCCGCGGCTGCCGCTCGAGGAGGCGCGCATGAAGCAGGACCAGATCGACGAGGCGGCGCGCAAGGCGGGGCGCGACCCGGCGCGGATCCGGCGGGTGGCGAACCTCAACGGGGTGATCACCGGCGGGAGCGCGGAAGGCTGGCTGCGGGGGCCGGCCGAGCACTGGGTCGAGGAGATCGCGAAGCTCGTCCGCGACCTGCGCTTCGACGGCTTCGTCGCGTGGTTCGACGACGAGGACCAGCTCGGGCAGACCGAGCGCTTCGCGACCGAGGTGGCGCCGGCTGTGCGTGAGGCGCTGGCCTGAGCGGGTAGGCCCAAGGCATGCCCAAGACCGAGCAACTCGGCCAGGCGGGACTGACCGGCTGGCGCACCACCGTCGCCGACAAGGTCGCGTCCCCCGTCGCCGACAAGACCAAAGCCAACGAGGATCAGGTGCGCGCGATCGTCGGCGCCACCTTCTTCGTGCTCTCGCTGTACTACGTGGCGACGAGCATCGGCCGTATGGCCAAGGCCGCGCGCGGCTAACGCGCGCGGTCGGGCCGGATCCGCACGTGCAGGTGGTCGTCGTGGTTCGGCCACGGCTTGACCACCCCGGCGGGTCCTTTCAGCCCGGTGTGCGGGCCGACGAGCACGACTGACGCGCCGGCCCGCACGAAGCGGTCGAGCAGCTCCTGGGCCCGCGCGCGGTCGACCTGGGCCACACGCCGGGGTGCGCGCTCGCGGCCGTCGCGGCGCGGGAGGTAGACGTCGGCGTCGAGCCCGTTCTGGTGCGTGCTGTGGCCGATCCCGCCGTAGCGGGGGCCGAAGTCGCCGCCGTGCGGCCGGCTCAGGTCGCCGATCACGAGCCGCGGCCCGCGGGGGTGCTCTGCGGCGTAGCCGCGCGCGACGCGCAGGACCATGCGCACGAGCCGGTCGGTGCCATGGCGGCGCCAGGGCCGGTTGGGCGTGCGGCGCCGGACCGGGTCCCACGTGACGAACGTCGTGCCGCGGGCGGGCAGGCGCACGCCGCGGACGAGCCGGCCGGCGTAGGGGAGGCCCAGCGCACGCGAGTTGCGCCAGGCGATGCGGGCGCGTGGGCGCGGCGTGGGCGCCGGCCTGACGGTGGGCGGCTCGGTGGCGCGCGGCGCCGGTGTGGGAGCGGGCCGCAGCACGTCGGTGCTCCGCCCGGCCACGATCGTCGCCAGCGCGATCGCGGAGAGCAGCAGCGCGGCGACGGCGAGGATTCGCATCGACCCGACTACGTCGCGCATCCGGCTCGAGGTCCCTAGCCGAACGTGAACGCGTAGCCGGCGATGCCGGGCGCGAAGCGCAGCGTGAGGCGGTGGCGCTCGGTGTCGTCGAGCTGCACGAGCCGGTAGAGCCGCTGGCGGCGCACGGTGACGCGCCCGTCGCGGACGTCCGAGCCGGCGTCGGCGGCGCGGATCGGGCGGCCGTCGAGCTCGACCTGCAGTTGCCGCGGCTGGCCGCCGCGTGAGCTGAGCACGAGGTAGACGCCCTTGCCGACCACGTTGGCGCGGAGGGCGGCGCCGCGGACCGCCTCGGCCGACTCCTTGTCGACGCGCCAGGTGCCGTCGAGCGCGAAGCGGCTCTCCGGCAGCTCCTTCGGCGCGTCGTAGCTGCGCGTGCCGTCGCGCGGCGGGCGCGGGAGCCAGCCGTCGGCGCGGGCGGAGCCGAGGTAGGTCTCCGGCGTCGCCTCGCGGCCGACCTTCTCGGTGGCGCCCACCCGCGCCTCGCCGCCCAGCCGCTGCGCGCCCGCCTCCTCGAGCAGGCTGCGGATCGCCGCTTCGGTCTTGTCGTCGTCGCCCTCGCCGAAGTGGGCGTAGCGGACGCGGCCCCTGGCGTCGATCAGGTACTTCGCGGGCCAGTAGCGGTTGCCCCAGGCGTCCCAGGTCAGGTACTCGTTGTCCTGGGCCACCGGGTAGCGCAGCCGGTTCTGCGCGATCGCGGCGCGCACGTTGCCGGCGTCGCGCTCGAACGCGAACTCGGGCGTGTGGACGCCGACGATCGTCAGCCCGCGTGAGCGGTAGGCGGCGTCCCAGGCGCGCAGGTACGGGAACGTGCGGATGCAGTTGATGCAGGTGTAGGTCCAGAAGTCGACGAGCACCACGCGGCCGCGCAGGTCGGCGAGCGACAGCTTCTCGGAGTTGAACCAGCGGGCGTTGCCCTTGAAGTCGGGCGCGACACCCAGCACCGGCAGCCGGTCGCCGACCGCGGCGTGGGCCTCGAAGCGCGATCTCCCGCGCAGCTTTGCCAGCCGCCGCTCGACCGTGTCGGAGCGCTCGAGCGAGCCGGTCGGGTTGACCAGCACGGACGGGAAGTGGTCGGCCAGCGCGGTCTGGAAGCGCACGTCGGCGTCGGTGGCGACGCCCAGCGCGGTGAGCAGCATCACCACGCCGAGCGCGCGCTGGAGCAGCGGCCCGCGGGCGCGGTCGAGCAGCCGCCGCCCGCCCAGCATCAGCACGAGCAGCACGACCGCCGAGCCGGCCGCGTAGGCGATCGCGATCGCGACGCTCGTCCCCGAGGCGGCGCCGACCGAGATCACCGCGGCGAGGATCGGCCCCGCGCACGGCGCGTAGACGAGCCCGAGCGCCGCGCCGACCCCGAGCCCGGACCAGAAGCCGTCGCCGCCCGACCGCGGGCCGAAGCGCGCCAGCCGCGACAGCGGCGCCTCCAGCCGGTCGAGCAGCCGCGGCCACAGCAGCGCGACGCCGAAGCCGGCCAGCACCACCACTGCCAGCGAGCGCAGCGCGCCGTCGCCGAGCCCGACGCCGTCGACCACCGACGCGAAGCCCGCGACCGTGATCGCGAACGTCGTCGCCAGCCCGAGCACGATCGCCAGCGGCCGCCGGCGCCCGCCGGTCGCGCCGGCCGACAGCAGGGCGGGGAGGACCGGGAGCACGCACGGCGAGATCGCGGTGCCGGCCCCGGCCACGAACGCGAAGAGGACGAGCAGCGTCAACCGTGTGTCCATTCCGCGCCCGATTCCGGCGGAACGGGCGTCGTCGCGGCCGACAAAGAAGCCATGGCACGGAAGCTACTTCTCTTTGCCGCGGTCGCCGCGGCCCTCGTCGTCTCCACCACGGCGACCGCCTCGTCGTCGCCCTCCTGCACGATCCGCGGGACCGACCGCAGCGAGACTCTGAGCGGCACCCACGGCCGCGACGTCATCTGCGGCAAGGGCGGCAACGACCGCCTCCGCGGCCTCGGCGGCGACGACGTTCTCCTCGGCGGGGACGGCAACGACGTCCTCGACGGCGGCGCGGGCAGCGACGACGTGCGCGGGGAGAAGGGCAACGACCTTGCCGACGGCGGTGACGGGACCGACTCCGTGTCCGGCGGCGACGGCAACGACGCCCTCGGCGGCGGCGCCGGCAACGACGTCGTCTCGGGCGACGCCGGCAGCGACCTCGCCGACGGCGGCTCCGGCAACGACTCCGTCGCGGGCGGCGACGGCCATGACGTGCTCGCCGGCTCGGCCGGCAAGGACACGCTCGACGGTGGCGGCGGCACGGATGCCTTCGCCGCCGGCGGCGACGACGACAGCGTCAAGGCGCGCGACGGCAAGCGCGACGTGCTGATCAGCTGCGGCAGCGGCAACGACGAGCTGGTCGCCGACGCCGGCGACCCCGGCGCGCGCGACTGCGAGCGCAACGGCACCACGCTGCCGCCCGCGCCGAAGGCCGACCTCTCGGTGTCGCTGACCGACAACGTCGACCCGGTCGTCGAGGGTGACGCGGTCGAGTACCGCTTCCGCGTCGACAACGCCGGCCCGAGCGCCGCCACCGGCGTCACCGTGGCCACCACCGTGCCCGCCGACGCGACCGTCGCGGCCGCCGACGGCTGCACCCAGGCCGGCAGCGTCGTCACCTGCGCGCTCGGCTCCGTGGCCTCCGGCGCGTCCGCCACCGGCGCCCTCACCGTCACCCACGGCTCGACCGGCACGAAGACCGTGACCAGTGTCGTCGGCTCGCCGGTCGCCGATCCCGCCTCCGGCAACGACTCCGCCTCCCAGACCACCGTGGTCGAGGCCCGGCCCGCGCCGCAGGGCGCCGACCTCTCCGTGTCGGTGTCGGCCGCTCCGAGCGCGCTGACGTTCGCCGAGGTGCCCTACACGGTGACGGTCAGCAACGCCGGGCCCGAGGCGGCCCAGTCCGTCTCGCTGCGGATGGAGCCCGACGCGGCCTGGTCCGCGATCAGCCGCCCCACCGGCTGCCCGCAGAGCGTCTTCCCGGTCACGCGGGTCACCTGCAGCCTCGGCACGCTGGCGGCGGGCGAGAGCGTCACGCGCGTCATGGGCGTGAGCTGGGGCGAGGCCGGCAACCGCACGGTCCTCGCGTCCGTGACCGGCAGCGGCCCGGCCGACCCCGTCGCCGCCAACAACTCAGAGACGGAGACGACCACGGTCTCCGGTTAGTCCGGCCGGAGCACGGCCGCACCCGCGAGCTTGCCGGTTCGTAGCCGCGTCAGCGCGAACTCCGCCTCCGAGAGCGGAAAGGGCGTGACGGTGGTGCGGACCGGCACTCGCGGAGCCAGCGCCAGGAACGCCTCGGCGTCGGCGCGGGTGAGGTTCGCCACCGAGCGCAGGACCCGCTCCTCCCACAGGTCGCGGTAGGGGAAGGACGGGATGTCGCTCATGTGGATGCCCGCGCACACCACGGTGCCGCCCGGCGCCACCGCCCGCAGCGCGGCCGGCACCAGCTCGCCCACCGGGGCGAAGATCAGCGCGGCGTCGAGCGGCTCCGGCCCGGGCGCCATCGCGTCGCCTGCCCACTCGGCGCCGAGCGAGCGCGCGAGCGCCTGCGCCTCGTCGTCCTCGGAGCGCGTGAAGGCGAACACGCGCCGACCCTCCTGCACCGCCACCTGGCAGATGATGTGCGCGGCGGCGCCGAAGCCGTAGAGCCCGAGCCGCTCGCCGTCGCCCGCCAGCCGCAGCGCCCGGTATCCGATCAGCCCGCCGCACAGCAGCGGCGCGAGCTGGAGCGGGTCCTCGTCCTCCGGCAGCGCGAAGCAGAAGCGCTCGTCGGCGACCGCCCACTCGGCGTAGCCGCCGTCGACGTCCTTGCCGGTGAAGTGCGCGCGGACGCACAGGTTCTCGCGGCCGGACACGCAGTACGCGCACTCGCCGCACGTCCAGCCCAGCCACGGCACGCCGACGCGCCGGCCGTCCTCGGCGCGCCCGACGATCTGGTGGCCGAGGATCAGCGGCAGGTGGCCGGGGGAGACCTCGCCGTCGCGCAGGTGCAGGTCGGTGCGGCACATCCCGCAGGCCTCC
>JADMIO010930520.1_pt1 | contig 15934 bp, 10 predicted proteins | sample 8958161 | NCBI WGS metagenome assembly JADMIO01 (sample SAMN16585339, study PRJNA669376) | soil metagenome | isolation source: Crop rotation soil | place: USA: Cullars Rotation, Alabama | collected 2011
GACCGTCCCGCCGTTCAGCTCGACCGCGACGTCGGTCGCGTCCTCGAAGTCGGCGTCGGTCAGCGGCACGCCCGCCAGCCGCCGCCGCGCCGCCGCCGCGTCGGCCCACCGGTCGGTGAGCAGGTACGCGTCCGCCAGCCGCGCCTCGGCCGACGCCCGGTAGACGTCCGCCCCACCGCCCGCCGGCGCCGTGCTCGCGGGCGGGGCATCACCGGCGCCGCGCGGCGCCCGGGCCAGCCGCCGCTCGATCTCGGCGGCCCGCTGGTCCGCGGGCAACTTCGCGATCGCCCGGTCGAGTTCCGCGTACCACTGGGCCGACGCGACGACCTGCTCGCGGCGGGCCTCGTACGCCGCCACGTCCGCCTCGACGGCCCGCCGCTCGTCCCCGGGCGGGAGCAATTCGGCCAACTCCCGCATCGGCCCGAGCGTCCGGAGCGTCACGACCGGCGACACCCGCCTCGCGTCCCGCAGCGCCGCCAGCCGCAAGCCCGGCTCGCCGACCTCCCGCATCGCCACCGCGAGCTGGAACAGCAGTTCCGGCGACGGCTGCGGCTGCCACCCGAGCGCGATCCGGGTGACCGCGTCGGCGTACTGCGGGTACTGCGGCCGCAGCTCGGGCGCCCACTCGGGCAGCAACAGCGACCAGTACGCGTTCACGACGTCCGGCGACCGCGGCGCCGCGCCGACCATGTCCAGCAGCACCCGCCGCCGCCGCGCGTCGTCCGGCCCGAGTTCGCCGGCCATGAACCGCTCGAGCTCGTACCCGGCCTTGACGAACCCCGCCGTGTCCCCGGCCGCCCGTCTGGCGGCCAGGTCGGCGTGCAGGCGGTCCCACGTGCGGCGCTTCTCGACCCGCTCGGTCAGGTACTCGTTGAACGGCAGGATCACGCGGACGTCCTGACGGGCGATCGCGCCGGCGAGGTCCTGGCGGGCGCGGATCATCCGGTCCCCGACCCCGATCACCCCGACTGCCGCCACCGCCGCGACCGCGACCCCCGCGCGGCGCGTGGCCCGCCCGGCGTGCGGGTTCGAGCGGGCGCGGTCGGGCTGCGGGGGCGCGTCCATGGTCGCGGCGGGGACACGGGGTGCGGGCGCGGGCTCACGCCGTCTGCGCCGGCTTCGTCGTCGGCGCCTCGGGCGGCTGCTCCCCCGCCGGCGGCGGGACGACCGGGGCGATCGCCTTCATCTCGTCCATCACCTTCGCGACCCACTTGCGATCCTCCAGCGCACTCTCGCGGGTCGTCGGGTCGCCCGCCCCCGACAGCTTCGAGTCGAGCGCCGCCATCGCGTCTTCGCCGTACGCCCGGACCTGGTTGGCCGCCATCGCCCGCTCGCCGGCCTGGTCCGGCTTGAGCTCGTTCAGGTGGTCGTACCACACGTGCATCGCCGCGACCGGGTCCGTGTCGCCGTCCGTGCTCCCCGACTTGGCCAGCACCATCGCGTGGATCCGGGCGGTGCGGACGAAGTCGGGCGCGTCCGGGTCCTTCCCGGCCATCTCGAAGTACCGCTCGGCCTCCTCCGGCTTGTGCAGGTACGACGTGCGGATGTGGCCGGCGTAGAACGGGATCTTCCACCGCTTGTCCAAGCCCATCGCGATCGCCTTGTCGAGCAGCGCGCACGCCGAATCGGGCTTGTAAGTCGCCAGCGACAGCGACCCGTCCAGGTACGCGTCGGCGAACAGCGGGTCGAGGTTCGTCAGCGCGTTCAGCTTCTGGTACAGCGCGTCGGCCCGCTCGGGCGTCATCCGCTGGGTGTCGTCGGCCTGCCACTGGATCAGCGTCATCCAGCTGACGTTCGACAGGAACTTGTCGAGGCCCGCGTAGAACTGCGTCGGGGCCGCCCGCTCGTACGGCGCGAGCGCGCCCTTGTAGTCGTACAGCCAGTTCGCGACGAACGAGCACGCGACGAACCCGATGAGCACGACGACCGTCACGAAGCCGTTTGATTTCTGTCGCATGGGAACACCCCGGGGTTCACGGTTCAGGATTCAGGGTTCGGGCGGCGGAATCGCTCCGCACGCCCCACCGCCCACTGCCGGCCGGCCGGCCGGCCGCCCGCCCGGCGCCATCACAGGTCGCGGCGGCGGAACACGAGCAGCGCGGCGACGAACAGGACGGTCGCGTATAGGATCGCGTACGCGAGGCTCGCGCCGGCGTAGCCCCACGTGACCGACGGGGCGTCGGCGAACATCTGCTGGCTGATGTCCCCGCGCGTGTTCAGCAGGTTCAGGTTCGGCAGCAGCCCGTAGACCGCCCGCAGGACGACCCGGGCGGCGCCGCCGGTCGCGTCGGCCATCTTCGCGATCGCCTGCGTCGAGTGCCCGAGCCAGAAGACGAGGAACGTCGCGATCACCGCCGGCACCTCGCCGAGGAACGCGCCGAACAGCGCCCCCGCCGCCGCCAGCACGACCACGGTCCCGATGATCCCGACGAGCGCGAGCAGCAGCGGCGGCGAGAACTGCCCCCGCGTGACCGCGATCACGATCGCGAACCCGACCGCGATGAACAGCACGTTCCCCAGCGCGAACGCGAGCGTCCCGAGGAACTTGCCGGTCAGGTACTGGTCGCGGCCGACCGGCTTGCTGAGCAGGTTCTCGGCGATCTTCTGACGCAGCTCGCGGGGGACCTCGAACCCGAGGATCAGGACCGACCCGGCGCCGACGACCGCAAGCAGCGCCAGCCCGAGGTCGATCATCAGCACCCGCGCCCGCCCGAGCGACAGCACGTCGTACCGGTCGGCGGTCGCGATCAGGACGATCAGCAGGATCCACAGCAGGTAGAGCGCTTTCGACTTCGCGTGCCGCCACCAGGTCGACCGCGCGATCGACAGGACGTTATCCATGGCCGTACTCCTCCATCGGACCGACCCCCTCGACGGACATCCCACCACGTACGACAGGACAGTTCACTCGGGTCCGCAGACGGACGCGGATGAACGCGGACAGGCATTCAGCCCACGAATCCACACGAATCTTCACGAATGGGAGGGAGAAACATTCCGTTCTCGCTTCTCACCGGTTCGCGTCCACCCGTGGAGTTTCGTGGATCACCCTCTTATCCGCGTTCATCCGCGTTCATCCGCGGGTCCTCACTTCCTCATCTCCTCACGCCGGCACGCCCTCCGCCTCCCGGCGGATCGCCTGCGCGCTGGCCGCCGCGACGGCGTCGCCGAACCGGCGGCGGTTGTCCTCGTCCACCTTGAAGAAGAAGTACTCCTCCAAGTGCATCCCGGGCTGCTCGGCGAGCAGGTCCCGCGTCGCGCCGTCCGCGATCCGGTGCCCGCGGTTCACGATCGCGATGTGGTCGCACAGGTCTTCCGCGTCCGACAGGATGTGGCTGGAGAAGAAGACCGTGCACCCGCTCGACTTCAGGTCGAGGAAGATCCGCTTCAGGTCCCGCCGCCCGTACGGGTCCAGCCCGTTCAGCGGCTCGTCGAGAATCACGAGGTCCGGCTTGTTCACCAGCGCCTGCGCGATCCCGATCCGCTGCAGCATCCCGCGGCTGAACTCCTTGATCGCGCTGTCGGCGCGGTCGGCCAGCCCGACGAGGTTCAGGCAGTGCGACACCCGCCCGTCGATCTGCCCGCCGGGCACCTTGTGCACCTTCGCCATCTGGCGGAGGAACTCCCCGGCGCGGAGGTGGGTCGGGAACGACGGGTTCTCCGGCAGGTACCCGACGCGGGCGCGGACCGCCTCGTTGTTCACGGGCTCCCCGAGGATCGTCGCGTGCCCGCCGGTCGGGAAGACCAGCCCGAGGAGGATCTTGATCGTCGTCGACTTGCCCGCCCCGTTCGGGCCGAGGAACCCGAAGATCTTGCCCGCGGGGACGTGGAGGTTCAGCCGGTCCAGCGACGCCGCCGGCTTCTTGCGGAACCACCCGCCCCCGTAGACTTTCGTCAGGTCGGTGGTCTCGATGACGTTGCCCGTCGTCGTCGTCGCGTTGTCGGCCAAGCGGTCAGCCCTCGCCGCGGTCCCACGATCCCGGGAACGTCGCGCCCGTCGGTCTCTCGGTCGGGCGCAACTCCCCCACCGGCGGAAGCTTACCCGATCTTGTCGCCCCGTCCAACTTTATCTTCCCGCGGCGACGGGCTCCCGCGCCGCCGCCGCCTTCGGCCGCCCCGCATACCCGTCGACGAGCAGTTCGAGCTTTCCCGTCTCCGGGTGGATCACCAGCCCGTGGACGACGACGTCCCGCGGCAGCAGCGGGTGGTTGCGGACCACGTCGACGCTCGCGCGGACGCCGCTCTCGACGTCGGCGAACCCGGTCAGCCACGACTGCAGGTCGACGCCGCAGTGCTTCAGGAACTTGAGCGTCTCCTCGCCGATCCCCCGCTCCCGGACCTTGTCCAGCACCTGCCCGCAGTTCAGGCCCGTCATCCCGCACCCGTGGTGCCCGATCACCGCGACCTCCTCGGCGCCGAGCTGGTAGACGGCGACGAGGATGCTCCGCATCACGCTCCCGAACGGGTGCGAGACGATCGCGCCGGCGTTCTTGATGACCTTCACGTCCCCGTTGCGGATGTTCATCGCCCGCGGCAGCAGTTCGACGAGCCGCGTGTCCATGCACGTCAGGATGACGAGCTTCTTGTCCGGGAACCGGTCGGTCCGGAACGCCTCGTACTCCCGCCGCTCGACGAACGCCTCGTTGTGGGCCAGGATCTCGGAGATCAGCGACATGCCGCGGATGGTAAATCCGCGGGCCAGAGAAAGCACGAGTCGGGAAGGGAAGAACCGTCCACCGCGGCGGGCACGGAGCGGCACGGCGGAGGAGAGGAACTCGGTCGGGGCTTCGCGTGGCACGGGTTCCCAACCCGTGTCTGGAATCGAAGTCGTACGGTCGATCCCCGCTCGCCGGCACACCACACGGGTCGGAAACCCGTGCCACGGGCGGCTCGTGCAGAGTCCTCTCCTCCGCCGTGCCGCTCCGTGATCCCCGGGGTGGATCCTCTGTCCGGTCCCCTCAGCCGCCAGCGGCGGCCGTCCGCGGCTCGGCCTCGCTGCCGGGGCTCGGGTAAGTGATCTTGTCGAACCGGATGTCGATCCACGGCCGCCCGCCGTCGCACCGGCCGAACTGCCGCTTCACCTGCTCGATGTACTCCAACTTCCGCAGCGGCGGGACCTCGACGAAGAAGTCCTTCGCGTTCACCGGCCGGCCCCACTTCACCCGCGTCCCGTACTTCGTCACCAGCGCGAGCTGCGCCTCCCGCGCGTCCTTCCGCCCGGCGAAGTTCGACACGTCGACCTTCCCGATCTCCTCCGCGTACGGCTTCCCGTACAGCAGCTTGACCAGGTCCAGCCCGGCCGCCAGGTCCTCGCCCGGCCACCGCTGCCCGGCCTCGACCGGCGGGCAGGCGACGCCCTCGATGATCCGGATGTTGATCCGCTGGTCCTGCCCGATCACGACGTTCGGCACCTGCTGGGCCGGGAACTGCTCGGGGAGCTTCACCCCGTCCCCGTCGACCAGCCAGTAGTAGTCGCCCCACTTGATCAGCGCGACCGGCGCCCGCCACGCGCAGTCGACCTCCAGCGTGTCCCCCGGCGCCCGGTCGAACGCCCGGCGGACCTGCCGGACGTCCTTCACCCACGGGTTGCGGCGGAGCGCGTCGACCGCGTCGACCAGCATCCGGTGGTCGAACGCGCTGTGCGCCCCGACCGGCTCGGCCGCCCGCGCGATCCGGGTCGCGAGCAGGTCGCTCATCCAGACCGGGCGGTTCACGAGCATCACGGTCGGCGGCGCGGTCGGGAACACGACGTCCCGCTCGACGTACCGCTTCACGACCACGAACGCCGCCGCCAGGACCGCCGCGAACGTGACGGCGAGCATCAGGTGCCCGGCGGCCAGCCGGACCCGCGCCGCCCGCTCCGGGTCGCGCGGCTTGGCGGGCTTCTTCGTCGCGGGCGCAGGATCGGGCTTTTTCGCGGGCTTCGCCACAACGTGATTATCGGACGAACGGGCGGCGGGACTTGATCGAGTTCGCCAGGTGGCACGGGCGGCCCGACCGTGGGTCGCGGTACGCCGCTAGCATCGGCCGTGCTCGGCCGATCCAACAAGAGCGGAGCGTCGACGGCGGATCGGGAGAGGATCGCTGGCGCCCGTGTTGTGTCGCCCGAGTACGGGCGACGCGTGCGGCGTACCGCACGCCACGGGCGGGCCGCCCGTGCCACGAGTCACCCGCCCCTTCCGCGTCCGGGTCGGATCACTTCCCATCCCCCTTCAACACCTCGTCCACCGTCGTCGTGAACGTGTTGAACGTCCCGGCGCTCACCTTCGGCTGCTGCAGCGTCCCGCGGACGTGGATCTGGAGCAGCTCGCTCCGGGCCCCCTGGATCAGGTCCCCGATCACGGGCACCTTCGGCCAGTTCGGGTTGTCGGTCGTGAAGTTCAGCCGGACCGTCTTGTCGCCGAAGTCGAGCGTCCCGCCGCCCTGCATGAGCATGTTGTTGCTCCGCAGCTCGATGCTCTCGAACGTGACGCGCTGGCCCTCGAGCCCGTACCGGGCGCTGGCCTCGTTGAACGGGCTGTTGATCGGGAGCGACAGGTTCGCGATCTCCAGCAGCCCGAGGACGACGGGGATCCGGTACATCTCCTTGCCTTCGACCTGCACGTCGCCGCGGCCCCGGCGCGACTTCGGGTCGACCCAGTCCCCCTCGAGCGCGAGCGACGCGCCGAGCCGGCCGGAGACGTTCTGCTCGGTCGGGCCGGCCAGCTCCTTCACGTCGGCGTCGTGGAGGACGAGGTTCATCGCGTAGCGCGACGGCCCGTCGTCCGGGAAGACGACGTCGACCTGCCCGCCGACCGTCCCGCCGGCCAGCGTCCCGCGGAGCCGGCCGATCTGCAGCCCGGGCACGTCGGCCGGCTTGGTCAGGTCCGCCTTGAAATCGCTCGCCGCGCGGCCGGCGAGCGTGAGCCGCGGGAGGTCGATCGCGCCCGCGAGCGTCGACAGCCGCCCGCGGCGGACGACGCCCGCGAGGTCGACCGCGCCGCGGACGTCTGTCACCGGGACGCCGATGTTCAGCGCCGCCCCGTCCTCCCCGGCGATCGTCAACCGGCAGGCGAAGTCCAAGTCGGCCGTCGGCGGCGCCGGCCGGGTCGACGCCAGCGCGGCCGCCGCGGCCCCCTCGGCGTCGGCCGACGCGACCGCGGCGCCGGGGGAAGCCGCCGCCCGCGGGCCCGGGCGGTACGCGAGCTTCGAGAAGTCGAACGACAGCTTCCCGCGGAAGTCGAGCCCCGCGAACACGTCCGCGATCGACGGCGGCAGCGCGCGGCGGAGCTCCTTGTCGATCGACACGTCCCGGCCGCCGACCGCCAGGTCCCACGCGAGCCCGTTCGGGCCCGGCGTGCCCGTGCCGGCGAGCGACAGCGTCCCCCAGTTGTTCGCCCGCCGCGCCGTCACGTCCGCCAGCGTGACCCGCTGCGGCGTCGCGACGACCGTCCCCTTCACGTCCTCCAGCCGGCACGGCAGCACCTCGGGCGTGACCGCGAGCGCCCGCGGGCGGAGCGTCAATTCGTACTGCAAGGGCGGCGTCGCAGGGACGGACACGCTCGCGCGCTCCGGTCCCCTCTCCGGGTTCGCCGGGGGAGGGTCAGGGTGAGGGCCCTCCGCGTTGAGCCCCGAAGCCGCCGCTTCCCCGACCGATCCGCCCCGGGCTTGCCCTTCGCCGACGTGAGATGCTTCCGCTCCCGCGACGGGCAAGCCCGAGCCAGGCGCCTCGGCGGTCGCGGCGTCGCCCGAACTCGAACTAGATCTCGAACTCGTAGAACTCCCACCCACGCGCGCGTCCCCCGACTTCAACACCAGCGCCGCGTCCACGCTCCCCTCCGGCCGCAGCGCGTCCCACGCCGCCCGCGCGTCGACCGGCAGCGCGGCGTACAGCGGGCGGTCGAGCGCGAGGTCACTCGCCGTCGTCGTCAGGGCGAGCGACAGCCGGTCGTCCGGCCAGGCGACGACGCCGGACGACTTGATCTCGCTCGCCCCGCGGCGGCCGTGCAAATCGACCACCTCCAGCCGCTGCGGCTTGAGCTTCAGCAGCCCGGCGATGCCCGTGACGGTGTACGACGTGCCGCCGCCGCCCGCGTCGGCGACCGGCATCGCGGCGCCGTCCCGGAGCGTCACGTCGAACTCGTACCCGCTCTCGGCGTGCCGCCCGCGCGGGTCGCCGGCGGCCGGCGGGAAGATCCGCCCGTCGAGGTCGATCACGCCCGTCGCGCCCGCCGCCTCCAGCCACTGCCGCTGCGCCGGCGGGAGCGCGTCGGTCAGCTTCCGGTCGACCGGGACCGACCGCGCCGTGATGGTCAGGTCGGTCCGCAGCGGCTCGTTCGCGTGCCCCCACCGCACGCGGCCGTCGATGTCGAGCGTCGCGCCGTTCATCGACGTCCGCGCGTGCTTGATGTCGACGTACCCCTCGCGGATCTCGACCCGCCCGCTGACGTTCTCGAGCGGGTACGGGAACGAGACGAACCGGCCGGCGGCGTCGCGGAGGTCGATGTCGACGTTGATCGTCCACGGCGACCGCCGCCCGACCGGGCGGAGGATCGCGCAGTCGAACCGCCCGGCGAACTGCGGGTACTCCCCGCGGCCGTCGTGGTCGAACACCCGGAGCGCCTCGCGGACCGGCCGCGGGAACGCGTCGGTCAGCGCGGGCTCGGAGCGGACGTTCTCCCCGCGGACGCGGATGTCGACGCCGCACGTCCCGTCGAGCGGCGCGATCGAGCCGTCGAGCCGGACGTCCGCCGCGTCGTTCGGCCCGCCGGCGAGCCCGCGGCCGCGGATGCCGCGGACCCACAGCGCGCTGCGGCCGAGGTCGTCTTTCCCGAACGCGATCGTCCCGGTCGCGCGGGTGACCGGGTACGGGAACATGTCGAACGCGAACGACCCGCCGCGGATGTCGATCTGCCCGGACGCCTCGAGCCGCCCGCCGGCCGACTCGCGGACGAGCCGGACCCACAGGTCGCACGCCCCCTCCGGCCTGAGCTTGTCGTACGCCTCGCGGACCTGCCACGGCAACCCGCGGACGTACCGCGGCGTGTGCGGGATCGCGAGCGGGCGGCCGGGCGGCGAGGCGAGCTTCAGGTCGAACGGCGCGTCCGGCGAGTACCCGCCGATCCGCCCGTCGACCGTCAGGTCGTTCCCGTCGAACCGCCCGGCGAGCCCCTTGACGTCGATCCCCGACTCGGTGAAGACGAACGCCCCGGCGACGTCGCGGAGCGCGAGCGGCGGCGACGTCCGGAGCGACTCGAGCCGCTCGAACAGCGGGCCGCCGAGGTCCGGGACCGTCAACTCGAACAGCCCGCGGTCGCCGCCGCCGGCCCCGTCGCGCCCGGCCGCGGCCGGTTGCGGGTCCGTCGGGGCCCCGTTGTCGGCCGGCCCGTCGACCCAGACGGGCCGGGCCCGCCCCGGCCCGCGGGCGGCGGCGACCTCGCGCGGGCTGAGCGCGAGCGTCACCCGCTCGAGCCGGGTGTCGACGACGAAGCTCGACTCCCCGGGGCGCCTGCCCGCCCGGTAGGTCAGCTCGCGGACGTCGAGCCGCCCGTCGAGCTGGTGCTCCTCGCACCACGTCCGCACCTGCGACGGGAGCATCGCCTTCACGTCGCGGCCGAACGCGAAATTCCTCAGCTGCGCGGTGACCGTCCCGTCGTCGAGGTTCAGCGTCCCCGTGATGACCGGCCCGGTCGCCTCGGTCTGCCCGCGCGACCGGACGTCGAACGCGTAGTGCCCGGCCGGCTGGTCCGCCGCCGGCGTGAGCTGGCCTTCGACGGCGAGCGACCCGACCGACCGGTACCGGCCTGAGGCGATCTCCGCGTAGTCGATCACCGCGTCGCGGAGCAGGACCTCCGGGAGCGCGTCCGGCACGGTCACGCCCGGCGCCGTCGTCGGCCGCGTCGCGCCGGCGCGGCCGCGGCGGCGGTCGCGGTTCTGGAACAGCCGCTGGTAGTTCCAACTGTGGTCGTCGAGGTTCTCGCTGAGCCGGACGTGCGGGTTGACCGCGACGATCCGCGTCGCCCGCAGCCGCCCGCTCAGCAGCGTCGCCGGGTCGTAGTTGACGATGAACGCCTGAGCGCTGAAGACGACGGCGTCCGGCGCGTCGCCGGCCCGGTCGACGCGGACGGTCACGTCGTCCAGCCGCAGCCCCTCGAACAACGACAGCGTCGCCGACCGCATGTCGACCCGGGCCCCGAGCAGGTCGGCGAGGTACGCCTCGGCCATCGCGCGGACGCGGGCGGCGTCGGTCAGGTACCAGTACCCGCCGATCAGCCCGCCGAGCAGGAGCAGGACGACGATCATCCCCCACCGCCGCGCCGCGCTCAGCCGCGGCCGGAACGGGTGCCCGCCGTGCGGCCGGAACCGCCGCGCGAAGAGGGTGTCGTGGGAGGAGGGCATTCGGGAACGAGGACGACTCCGATTCGACCGACCACGCCTGCGCTCACGGTCGCACTGCCCGGACTTCCGCGGGCATCTTCCGCCGCGCCGTCGCGCCGGCCGCCACGACCCCGAGGAGCGGCTCGACCGGTACACGATACCTCAGTGACCCCACCGAAAGGGCGTGAACGGCGGTAAAATACAATGCCGGCGTCAACAGCAGCAATCTGAATCGCGGCGGCAAGCCGCCCTCCCGCGCCGGCACGAACAAGCCCCGAACGACCAGCAACAGGAACGGTACGCCGAACACAGCGCCGGCCACCGTGTACGCCGACCACCCACCGTACTCGCGACTGAGCGGGAGCGGACTCCAGGTCCGCGCGACCTTGGCGACCGCGAGCGACACGACCCGCCCCGGATGGTCGTGCGCGTAATCGCCGGCGAGGCCGCTCAAGTACCGGTCACGGTCGAGCTCGCCCATCCGGCGCAACTCCGGCATTTGCTGAACGAACGCCTGATCGCTCGCGCCCGTGGCGGCGGGGTTGAACCCGTCGTAGGCGGTGATCCCGCCGTTACTCGTCAACCAGACACGCTGGCCGAGACGACGTTCGTTCCGCGTCGCCCACGGAACGAGCACCACGACCAGCAGCGCCACCGTCGCGACGGCGGCCACGACCGCGGCCGCCCCTCTGCGGTACGCCGCCACTCCGGGTGAGTTCGCCCATGCCGCGACCCCGACGAGCAGCGGAGCGAGCCCGGCCGCCGACGGGCGGACGTAGACCGCGGCGATCAACAGATACACGCCAACCAACGGCAGTCGGCGGCGGTTCGACAGCAGGCACGCCGTCGCCCACGCGAGCAGGACGGTGAAGAGCGTCTCGCTGAGGATTAGGGCAGAGAAGTAGATGAGATACGGGTTGGACGCGACGAGCGCCGCCGCGACGAGCGGCGCCCACGTTTCGCCGGAGAGCGAACGCGGCGAACCCGCGCCGGCTTCCTGCGGATACGAGCGACTGGCCGATAGCACGCGTCGGGCAATCAGGTACGCCGCCAGCGCGACCGACACGTCGAGCACCGCTTGGACGAAGCGGACCGCCCGGACGTTCGCCCCGAGCGCGGCGACGACCAGCGGGTAGCCCGGCGTCCGGTAGGCGTATACGTCCTGCCCGAACCGGTCATCGTGCAGCACGAGGCCGCGACCGTGAAGCAGGTTCGTCGCGAGTTGCAGGTATTCGCCTTGGTCGGGCAGTCGCCGCGCGAGCTCCGCGGGGTCGGCCGGTTGCGAAAAGGCCCACGCGACACGGGCGAGCAGCCCGGCGAGCAACACCGCGCCGAGGATCAGCCGGTGTCGCACGATCGCGCGCGGCGGCGGGAGGTTGGTGTCGCCCACGGTCGGCCCGTCCACGCGGGGGATTCTACGGGCTCGTTCGCGGGGCCGCGATGAGGCCTCCCTCACCCCGCGGGGCGGACTTCCGGCTCGTGGCGGCGGCAGACCCGCCGGCTAAGCGTTGGAGACCGCAGTCCGCGACCGCTCGTGTACCATACCGGCGGACCATGCTCTGGCGGTCGAACAACTCTCCCGACGCGACGCTCGCCTTGCTCGATGAGGCGTTGGCCGCCCTGCGGGCGCCGGCCGACCTCGCGGCGGCGGTCGCGCGGGTGCGGGCGGATGTGGCGGCGCTGCGGTTCCACCGGTCGGACCGGGCCGCGGCGCCGCCGGTCGTGCTCGTCGTGCTCGGCGGGACGGGGACGGGCAAGAGCACGCTCGTGAACCGGCTGGCGGGCGCGAGCGTGACGGCGACGAGCTTCCGCCGGACGTTCACCGCCGGGTGCGTCGCGGTCGCCGAGGACCCGCTGCAGGTGCCGCCGGGCTGGCTCGGGCTCGACCGCGCGCCGCTGGCGGCGAGCGAGTTGCCGGCGAAGGGCAGGCCCGACGTGCTGCTCGTCGCGCCGCGGCCACCGGCCGCGTCTCCCCTGCCGGTGTTGGTCGACACGCCCGACGTCGACGGCGACCAGCCGTCGCACCCGCCGCAGGCGGACCGGGCGTTCCGCTGGGCGACCGGCGTGTTGTTCCTCGTCTCGCCGGAGAAGTACCAGATGACCGAGCTGCTGCCGTACTACCGGCTGGCGGCGCGGTACGGGGTGCCGGCGGTCTTCGCGATGAACAAGTGCGAGTCGGAGGCGATGCGGGCCGATTACGCGGCGACGCTCGCGAAGCAAGGTTGGCCTGGGAAGCCGGTCGTGTACGCGGTGGCGCGGGACGACGCGGGGTACGAGCCCCCGGTCGACGCGAACTTGGACGCCCTGCGGGCGGCCGCGGAACGGGTGAAGCCTGCTGCCGGTGAGGCGCGGGAGCAGGGGTTGTCGAACCGCGCCGCGGACTTGCTCGGGCGGCTCGGGGATCAGGTCGTCGCGCCGCTGCGGGCGCTGCGGCGGGACGTCGACCGGACGACCGCGGCGCTGCGGGCGCTCGAGGCGCAGCCGCCGGGCGTGGACGTCAGCCCGGTGACGCAGCAACTCCGGCGGCGGCTGCAGCAGCGGAGCGTGCTGTACCTGATCGGGCCGGGGAAGATGATCGACCGCGTCCGCCAAGTCCCGGGGCTGCTCCTGCGGCTGCCGCGGTACGCGTGGGACTGGGCGGCGAAGGGGAAGATCTCGGCCGGCGGCGGCGACGGCGGCCCGCCCGCGGACGCCCGGGACGTGCCGGACTTCAAGCAGTTGCTCGTCGAGCAGCTCGCGATCGTGCAGAGCCGGATCGACGACGTGCTCCGCTCGACCCCGGCCGGCGAGCGGCTCGTGACCGGCGACGCCGCGACCGATTACGCGGCGAGCAAGCTGCCGTCGTCGGCGGCGGCGGCGATCGCGGACGAGGAACTCGGCGAGCTCCGCGACTGGCTCGAGCGCCGCTGGAACGCCACCCCGCGGGACACGGCCGCCCTGATGAAGCTCCTGAAGCTCCTGCCCGGCGGGGAGCGGCTGACGAAGTGGTCGGAGGCGGCGCCGTACCTGCTCACGGTCGTCGTCGCGACCCACCACGCGATGTTCGGCCACGTCGACCTCGTCATCCTCGGCGCGTACGGGCTGACCGCGTGGCTGACCGAGCGCGCGAGCAACGAGGTGGCGTCGCGGACCCGCCAGGCGAACCGCCAGATCCAGCAGCGGTTCGAGCGGCTGGCGCACGAGCAGATCGCGCGGACGTGCGCGTGGCTCGACGGGCGCGCGCCGGACGCCGCGGCGCTGGACCGGTTGGAGGAACTAGCGGAAAAGCTCTCGGAGTGACGAGTTGTAGTGGCGACGCATGCGTCGCGGTGCGGCGCAGCCGCAGGCCGTGGCGCGACCGCGGTTCGATTCGCCGCTGCGCGGCGACCGCGGCACATGCGTCGCCACTACACGCCGAAGGTTCGCACCGTCACGGCAGCCCCACCGCGGGGACGAGGAAGCTGTCGGTCTTCCACGCCGGGCTGTACTGCGTCCCGAGCACGCCGGGCTTCGTGTGCAGCGGCTTGGTCCCGCTGAAGACGGGGTTCGGCTCCTGCGCGGTGTAGATGTTGTCCCGCTCGACCCCGGCGTACGGGGTCCCGCGGAACTCGACGTTCCCCGCGGCGAACAGGACGTTCTGCCCGGCCGTCCCGTGGTTCGGGGAGTTCGCCTTCGCCAACTCCAGCGGCGGCGCGTCGACCGGGACGGCCGTCGCGTCGGCGCCGTTGGCTCGACCCGGGCTCAGGTCGGCCATCACGGCAAAGTCGGCGGGCAGGTACTCGCTCACCCCGTACTCGGCCGCGTTGCTGAACGGGCAGGCGTAGCCGTACGCGAGCGACCGGGGCCCGTCGAAGTTCCGCGGCGCGTTCGCTTGCGTCACGTCGTAGACGACGTCGCGCGGGCGGACGTCGGTGCTCGGGCAGCCGAACAGGCTCGGCTTGGCCATCCCGTTGCGGACGAGGAGGAAGAGCGACGCCGTCACGTCGTTCGCGTCGGGCCCGCGGGTGAACGCGGTCCACCCGGTCGGGCGGTTCGCCTCGTCGTAGGTCGTCCGCGGGTACGAGCCGCGGTTGGCGGCCGCGTACGTGCGGAGGGCGGCGCCGAGCTGGCGGAGGTGGTCGGCGCACGCCGTCCGGTTCGCGCCCTCGCGGGCGCGGAGCGCGTACGGGACGAGGATCGCGAGCAGGATCACGAAGACCGCGACGACGACGACGAGCTCGGTCAGCGAGAAGGCGCGACGGGGGAAAGGACTGAGGCGGCAGGATGAAGGGTCGACCGCGAAGCGGAGGACGCCCGCCGGCCCGGTCGGTTCCGGGACCCCGGTCGTCAGGCTGCGGCGCGGTCGCCGAAGCGACCGGGCCGGCGGGCGGGCTGCGCGTATGCGACGGTTCACGATCATCCTTCACCCTTATCGACCGGAACGCACGACCGCCCCAGTTCCGAACGCAGCTGCGCCCCGCACGCTCACTTCGGGGCCCGCTTGACGTTCTGGATCGCCTTCATCTGCGCCTCCTGCCGCGCCTTGATCGCCGCATCGCGGGCCTCGGCGGTGTCGTACAGCGTCCCGTCGTACTCCCACCGGCGGACCGGCTGGGTCGTCGTCTGGACGAGGACGGGGTCGACCGGGACGAGCTTGATCGTCGCCAGCTTCCCGAACGACCGGCTCGCGCCGCTCACCTGGTCGGTCCCGTAGATCAGGCTCCCGCCGGGCAGGACGAGCGCCGGCTCGCTCATCCCGTCGCCGCGGGCCTTGAACTCGAACACCTCGGCGCGGTAGCCGGGCTTGGAGATCGCGACGTCGTAGGACTTCTTGCGGTACAGGACGGTTTCGAACGGCGTCGTGTACGACTTGCCGTCGATCGTGACGGTCGCGCCGGTCGGGTCGGAGTCGACGAGGACCTTCTGCTTGTCCCCGCGGAGCGCGGTCATGCAGCCGGTGCCGGTGAAGAGCAAGCACAGGACGAGGAGCGGGAGCGGGCGGGTCATGGGTTCGGGTTCTCCTTCCGGATCGGTGAACGGTCGCAACGGCTCGCAAGGTTGTCGGACTTCAACCGGTCGCCCCGCGAGCGGGAGCCCGCGGCGGCTCCGCCCGCGGCGGTGAGCCTCTTGCGGTCGGCTATCCCGCGGTCGCGGGCACGCCGAGTTCGACGAGGGCGGCACGCTGCTGTTCCTTCCGCCGCAGTTGCCCGCACGCGGCGTCGATATCGCGGCCGCGGCTCTTACGGACGTGGGCGTTCACGCCGTTGTTCCGCAGGATCTCCTGGAACGTCACGACGTCGTCCGCGACCGGCCGCTTGAACGGGAGCGACGCGACCTCGTTGTACCGGATCAGGTTGACGTTCGCGCGGAGCGTCCGGGCGACCTTCGCCAGCTCTCGCGCGTGCTCCGGGCGGTCGTTCACGCCGGCGAGCAGGATGTACTCGAGCGTGATCTCTCGCCCGGTCTGTGCGAAGTAGTAACGGGCGGCGTCGAGGATCTCACCGATCGCGAAGTGCTCGGCCCACGGGATCAACTCCCGCCGCAGCGCCTCGCTCGGGGCGTGGAGGCTGATCGCGAGGTTCAGCGGCAACTCCTCGTGCGCCAGCTCGCGCATCTTCGG
>JADMIO010833567.1_pt1 | contig 15931 bp, 16 predicted proteins | sample 8958161 | NCBI WGS metagenome assembly JADMIO01 (sample SAMN16585339, study PRJNA669376) | soil metagenome | isolation source: Crop rotation soil | place: USA: Cullars Rotation, Alabama | collected 2011
CTTTCCCGGGGGCGGCAGCAGGCGCGGGCTTCGGACGCGAGATCACATATAAGCCGACGCCTGTCGCCACGAACAGTACGAGGAAAACGAGAATGATGATCTGGCGATTCACGCGCACATCCTAGCTCAGCTCGCGCGGATCTGTGGCACTTCGACGATACGCGTCTCGCCGCGCGCGGGCGGGTTTTCGACGGCGCGCACCAGTGCGTTGACCATTTGCCGCAGCGTCACCAGCCCGAGGCGGCGGGCCGTTTCGCGCTTCGACGGCACGAGCCGCGCGACCGCATAGAACGGAAGCAGCAGGTACGGCCAGCGATGACCCGGCCCGAGCACGTACCACGGCCGCAGGATCGTCGCGGTAAGGCCCGCGTCCGCAATCGCACGCTCGCCGGCCGATCGCGCCTCGATATAAGCGTGCATCACGGGCGCCGGATGCGCCACGCTGACGTACACCAGATGCGCGGCGCCGGCGCGTCGCGCGGCGTCGACAGACGCCCGTATCGACGGCAGATCGACGCGCTGAAATTCCGCCGCCTTGGCGGGTGAGGGATGCGGCGTGCCGACGAGGTGGACGATCGTGTCTGCCGCGGTGAGTGCCGGCGCGAACGTCGCGGCGTCGAGCGCGTTGCCGACAACGGTGGTGGCGCCGGGCGCGGCTCGACCGGCGGACTCGGGACGGACCAGCGCACGGACACGATGGCCGCGCGCAAGCAGCGCTTCGGTCAGGCGCCGCCCGATGTAGCCGGTCGCCCCGGTAATAAAAACGTCTCGCGGAATAAGGCAGATAGTACACTCGGCCGCATGAAACGCCGGGCAGCCCGGCTTGCCGCCGTCGTCGCGGGCGCCGCGATCCTTTTCTGCGCCGCGGTGACCGTCGAGGCACAGTTCCGCCGCGGCGGCTTCGGCTTCGGTGCGCGCACGGCCACCGCCAAGGACTTCGACGGCAGCTTCCATTTCTGCCGCATCGTGTTTCGCAATTCGATCCAGGGCGACGGCGGCGGGTGGAGCGTCGATTACCCGCGCGCCGATATCAACTTTTCGATCCGTCTCTCCGAGCTGACCAAGACGCAGGTCAGCCACGACGCGACCGGCGAGCCGAATCATCTGCTCGTGCGCCTCACCGACAAGGAACTCTTCGACTGCCCGTTCGTGATGATGACCGAGCCGGGCGGCGCCGGATTCGACGATCAAGAAGCGGCGGCGCTGCGGCTCTATCTCGAAAAGGGCGGCTTCCTGTGGGCTGACGACTTCTGGGGCGAGTACGCGTGGAGCTGGTGGGTCGGCCAGCTGCGCAAGGCGCTGCCCGCGACCGAGTTCCCCATCGTCGAGCTGATGCCGGACCATCCGCTGTTCCACACCCAGTTCGAGGTGAAGAACGTCAAGCAGATTCCGTCGATCAACTTCTTCTTCGGCGGCGGGCGCACGTCTGAACGCGGGGCCGACAGCGCCGTGCCGCACGCTCGCGCCATCTCGGACAAGAAGGGCCGCATGATCGTGCTCATGACCCACAACACGGATTACGGCGATTCGTGGGAGCGCGAGGGCGACGACGCGACCTATTTCGTCAACTTCGGACCCGACGGGTATGCGTTCGGGATCGACGCCGTGCTCTATGCCCTCACGCACTGAGCTGTTTCCCGGCGAGACGTCGAAGTACCGCGCGGCCCGGAACAAGCTGCTGAAGCAGGAGATCAAGGCGCGCCGCGAGATCGAGAAGGCAGCGGCGCAGCGCCGCAAGCTGCCGCTCGGCGGGGCGCTGCCGGAAGACTACGTGTTCGACTCGGCGGACGGCGCGGTGAAACTCTCGCAGCTGTTCGAGCGGGGCAAGGACACGCTCATGGTCTACAACTTCATGTTCGGACCGAAGATGGCCGAGCCGTGTCCGTACTGCACCTCGATTCTCGACAGCATGGACGGCGCCGCGCCGCACGTGACGCAGCGCGTCAATCTCGCCGTCGTCGCGCGATCGCCGATCGATCGCGTGCTCGCATTCGCGCGTGAGCGCGGCTGGCGCCATCTGCGCCTGCTGTCATCCGCCGCGAACACCTATAACCGCGACTATCACGGTGAGAACGAGAAGGGCGATCAGCTGCCGATGATGAACGTGTTCACGCGGAAGCGCGGACGCGTCTATCACGCGTGGGCAAGCGAGATGTTTTTTGGCCCGGCCGATCGCGGACAGGACAAGCGCCACGTCGATCTGATCTGGCCCGTCTGGAACCTGCTGGACATGACACCAGAAGGACGTGGCGCGAACTGGGGATTGAAGCTCCGCTACTGACCCTTTTCCGCCTCTTCCTGCCGGGCGGCGCGGCGTTCCAATCTGAAGAGCGTGAAAAAGATTCCGGCGAGGACCAGCGAGCTGAGAAAGGCGATGGTTTCCAACGAGGTATTCCTGACTTGTCCCTGGGTTCGAAGAACGTTCTCATCATAACAGCCGTCCTGGGGGCGCTGCTCGCCGCCATCTATGGACCCGCGCTCGGCCATGGATTCGTCAAGGACGATTACCGCTGGATTGCGGCGGCGGACGCGCACTCGCCGGCCGACGTTGCCCGCTTTTTCTCGACCAACGTCGGGTTCTATCGTCCGCTCGTGACGCTGGCCTTTGCCGTGGACCGCACGCTGTGGCGTCTCGATCCGCGCGGATACGCCGTGACCAACACGGCGCTGCTCGTCGCCGATGCGGCGCTCGTGTTCCTGCTCGCGCGCCGGCTGTGGCTGCCGCTCGAGGCCGCGCTCTTCGCATCGGCGGTGTGGATCTTCAACTTTCACGGCATCAATATGGCGCTCCTGTGGGTGAGCGGCCGTACCGCGCTGCTGCTCTGTCTGTTCGCGCAGGCGAGCGCGTTGGCGCTGCTGGCGCGAGCGCGATGGAGCGCGGTTGGCGCCGGCGCGCTGGCGCTGGCGGCGATGCTCTGTAAGGAAGAAGCCGTCATGCTGCCCCTCATCCTCGGTGCATGGTACCTGCTGTCGACGCGCGAGCGACGGACGCGGCGCGCGGCGCTGATGCGATTGCTCCCTGTATGGATCGCCCTTGCGGTTTACCTGCTGGCGCGCAGCCACAGCGGCGCGTTCGGCGTCTCCACCGCGCCGGACTACTACCGCCTCACCTTCGATCCGCGCCTCCTGCTGCGCAACATCGTCGAATATCTCGACCGCGGCGCCATGCTTGCGGCGCTCGCCTCGATCGTGACGTGGGTGGCGGCGCCGCGGCTGCCGTTCGACGACGACGAACGCCGCGCGATGCGCTGCGGTGTCGTCTGGTTTGCGGGGATGTACGCGCTCACCGTCTTCGTCCCCGTCCGTTCGAGCCTCTACGCGGTGGCGCCGTCGCTTGGCAGCGCGCTCGCCGCCGGCGCCTGCGCTGCGCGCGCCGTGCGGCTCGCACCTCGGCGTTTCGCGCGCGCCGCGGTTGCCTCGATCGCAATGCTGGCGCTGATGATTCCCGTCTACCGCTCACGCAATCACGGGCTCATCGAGCCGGCCGACCTTGCCGCGCAATCTCTCGCCACCATCCAATCGTCAACACGGAACGGCCCCGATGCGCTGGAGATTGTCCTCGTCGACGATCGGAGTGCGCCTGTGACGCTCGACAGCGCCTTCGGCGCGCTCTTTCCGGACGCCGTGCACGTGTTCGTCGGTCCAGCGATGAATGGACGGATCGTGGCGAAGCAGACGAGCGAACCGGGCGGGCCGGCGATCGTCTTCGAGCTGCGCGACGGTTACCTGGCGCGAATCACCCGCGCGCCGGCCGACAGCAACGCGTCCCATTCCGGCTGACGCTGCACCTGCGCGAGCGCCTTCGGCGGCTCCGGCGCCGCCGGATGCGGCGCGATGATCAGGTGCCACCACCCGACGTCGTGCCACGCGCCGGCCTTGAAGCCGATGCCGGGGTAGATCGCCAGCGGCAGGAAGCCGACCTTCTCGTGCAGCGCGACGCTGCGCGCGTTGGGTAACGTGATGCCCGCATACGCGTTGACGAATCCCTGCGCGCCGAGAATCGCGAGCAGCGACGTGTACAGGCCGCGCCCCACACCCATGTGCTGGAACGTGGGATCGACGTAAACGGACGTCTCGACGCACCACTGGTACGCCTCCCGCACGCGGTGCCGTGTCGCATACGCGTAGCCGGCGACACGATGCGAACATTCGCAGACGAGCCACGGATACGTCGCCATGGTTTCGGCGATGCGCGCCGCGACGTCCTGCGCCGATGGAGGCGCCGTCTCGAACGACGTCGCGCTCGACGCGACGTGCGGCGCATAGATCGCCGCGATGGCTGCGGCATCGGCCTGCCCCGCGAGCCGGATCGAGCCGCCGCTCATTCCGCGGAAAACTGCTGGACGAGCGTCTCCAGCGCGAGCGGCAGCGGCGGCCGCAGCGCCGTGCCGGCAAACGACGCGGCCAGCAGCCGCGCGACGCGGCCGTCGCGCTTGTAGTGGCGGCCGCCGCTCAGCGCGAACAGCTCGGCGCAGAGCCGCGTCGCCTCCTGCGTGACGAAGGTCTTGGTGCGCAGCATTCGCGCCGCATACGCCGGACCGGCGCCCGGCCGCCACGCCCGCGCGCTCTCATGCAGGTAGGCGCGCAGCGCCTCCTCACGCATGCGCGCTTCGGACAGGCGAAGGCGCAAGGCAGGAGACTCGGGAGCAGGCGTCGCCAGCTCGCGCCGGATGGCCGCCGCACATCCGAGCGGAATCGCGGAGAAAAGAGCGAACCAGTACGTCAGCGGCTGGACGACCTCGATGAAGTTCGGAAAGCCGACGATCCCTTCGGCGGGGGCGGCGCTGTAACGGACGGTGTGACTCTCCGTCGAGCGCATGCCGAAGCCGTCCCAGTCGTTGAGGATCTCGACGCCCGGCGAGGTCGGCTTCACCAGGAAGAACTCGACGACGCCGGCGCCCGGCAGGTCGGCCTGGGTCACTTTCGCCGTCGAGAAGAACCTCGCGGCGTTGCGGCCGAACGAGGCGAGGATCTTCTCGCCCGTCAGCTCGAAGCGGCCATCGCGCAGCTGCGCCGTCGTTTTCGTCGCGTCCAGCGATCCGCCTGCGCCCTTTTCCGAGTTGCACGCGGCGTAGAGCACGCCGGCGCGATAGTCGGCGGCAACGCGATCGATCTGCTCGGCCCAGTCGCGCCGATGCTCGGGCGGCGCGATGTCGGGGCCGGCCGAGTACGCTCCGGCGAGGCCGAGCGGCATCGCGGCGAGCAGCGCCGTCGACGGCGATGCCGCGGCAATCGTCTCGACGGCGTCGACGGCGTCGAGCAGCGTGGCGCCGCTGCCACCCGCCGAGACAGGAAACGGCGCACGGATGACGCCGGCCTCGACGAGGGCGGCGACGTTCTCCGCGGGGTAGCGGTCGGGATCCGCCGCTTCGCGCGCGGCCAGCGCCGGCGCCAACGCGCCCACCGTGTCGGCGAGCGTCCTAACCACGTCCAATCCACGGCATCTTCGTCGCCATCAACGTCATGAACTGCACGTTGGCGTCGAGCGGCAGGCCGGCCATGTAGACAACCGCGCGTCCGACGTGCGCCGTGTCGATGGTCGGCTCCGCCATCACCTGCCCGTTCGGCTGCAGCACGCCAAGCGGCATTCTCGCGGTGAGCTCGGTAGCGGCGTTGCCGATGTCGATCTGCCCGCAGGCGATATCGTGTGCGCGACCATCAAGCGACGTGGACTTGGTGAGGCCGGTCATCGCGTGCTTGGTCGCGGTGTACGCGACGGAATGCGGACGGGGCGTATGCGCCGAAATCGATCCGTTGTTGATGATGCGGCCGCCGCGCGGCGTCTGCGCCTTCATGATGCGGATGGCTTCCTGCGTGCACAGAAACGCACCGTGCAGGTTCGTGTCGACCACCGCCTTCCACTGCTCGAACGGCAGGTCCTCCATTGGAATGGGCGGCGTGCCGATGCCCGCGTTGTTGAACAGCACGTCGAGGCGGCCGAACGTCTCTTTCGTCCTGGCGAAGAGCGCGCGGACCGACTCGGGACTGGTCACGTCGGTCGGCACGGCCAGGCACCGCGATGACGCCTCGCCGGCGCATGTCACGGCCGCGTCGAGCAGCTGCGCCCGCCGCCCCGCGAACACCACGCTGTATCCGTCCTCGACGAGCGCCAGGGCGACGGCTTTTCCAATGCCTGTTCCCGCTCCCGTAACGAGCGCGATCCTGGCGGGTCCGCCGCTGCCAGCGTTCGGGGTCGCGGCGGAACCCGCCCTACTTGTGGTCATCTGGCGTGAACATGATTGTTGGCTTGCCATCGGCGCCGACATAGCCGCGCCCCATGCCCGTGGTATTGAACGACATCATCAGGTTGCCGTGCGCGTCGAGGCCGATGACGCCGCCTTCGCCGCCAATCGGCTTCAGCTCGCCCTGCACAATCGCGTCGGCCGCCGCCTGAATCGTCATCTGCTGATACTGGACCTTGGCGCAGATGTCGTGCGCGACGGTATAGCGGATCCAGTATTCGCCGATGCCGGTCGAGGAGATCGCGCAGCTCTGATTGTTGGCGTAGGTGCCGGCGCCGATGATCGGCGAATCGCCGATGCGTCCGAAACGCTTGTTCGTCAGGCCGCCCGTCGATGTGCCGGCCGCCAGATTGCCGTGTTGATCCAGCGCGACGGCGCCGACGGTGCCGTGATGATCGTCACCTGCCGCCGTCTTCTTCTTTTCAGCGGCCAGCTCGTCCTGCAATGCCTTCCATGCACGGTCCGTATAGAAGTACTTCTGATTGACGAACTCGATACCGCCCTGCTGTTTCGCAAACGCCTCGGCGCCTTCGCCCGCCATCATCACGTGCGGCGACTTCTCCATGACCAGCCGCGCGAGTTTGATTGGATTCTTGACGTGCTTGAGGCCGGCGACGGCGCCGGCGTTCATCGTCCGCCCGTCCATGACGGACGCGTCGAGCTCGTTGGTTCCTTCGTGCGTGAACACGGCGCCCTTCCCCGCGTTGAACAGCGGCGAGTCCTCGAGAATGACGATGGCGGCCTGCACGGCGTCGAGGCTGGTGCCGCCGCCCGACAGCACGCGATAGCCGGCCATCAGCGCGTCGCTCATCGCCGCCTGCATCGCGTCCTTGCGCTCGGCGATGCCGTTCAGCGTGAAGTTGCCGGCGCCGGTATGAATGACGATGCCCCACCGCGGCGGTTGCGGGGCGGCGGGCGCATGCTGCGCGGGCGCGTCCTGTGCCGCGCGCGGCTGTGAACAGGCGACGAGCGTAACCGCAATTACGGGAATCAGGAGAGACGAAGGCATTCTGATCATCGAAGCCGACGATTCTAACGCGACCTGATCTTTTACACGTCGGTCGTTTTTACTTACCCGATCCACACGCCACACGCACCTCGTGGCCGTCAGCGTCCGACCTCCCATGCTGAAACGTCAAGCCGAGCGGCACGGCCCGCCGGAACGTCCGTTGCCCTAGCTGACGCATCGCTCCCCGCCCTGGAGGAAGTTCATGAACGTCGTCCGGTCGCACCTTACGATTCTCGCGCTCCTGCTTACGGCCGCCGTCATCACGGCGTGCGGCGGCACCACGTCGCTCTCGCCCGTAGGACCCTCGTCCACGTCCGCGGGCGCGTCGACGTCAGCAACCATCGGCGGCAGCGCGGCCGCCGCTGCGCTGGCACTGAATGGCGACAGCGCGCGTCTCGACGCGGAACGGCATTCGGGATCCGGCGGCGACAACCGTTCGGGATCCGGCCGCGACAACCAGCCGGGGTCCGACCGCGACGAGCACTCGGGATCGGGCCGCGACAACCAATCCGGATCGGGTCGCGACGACCATTCCGGATCCGGCCGCGACAATCGCGAGTTCCAGGGACGCATCACGTCGATCGACCTCGTTGCCAAATCGCTGCAGATTCCGGGTCTCACGATCGCGACGACCTCCATCACCGTCATCCGTCACGGCGATCGGGCGGTGCCGTTTGCGGATCTGAAGGTGGGTGATCATGTCGAGGCGCGCGGCACCGTCGCGGGCACGACGCTCACGGCGACCGAGATCAAGGTGGAGAATGCCGGCGACGACGACGAGGACGAGCCGGATGACGCGAACGAAACGGAATTGCGCGGCGTTGTCGCCAATTCTGCCGGCCAGTGTCCGAGCGTCACGTTTACGATCGACACAACGAAGGTGACGGTGAATCAGGACACGACGTACCGCAGCACGTCGTGCGCTGTGGCGACCGCGAACAACGCACGCGTGGAGGTGCAGGGAACGAAACAAGCCGACGGGTCGGTCATCGCGACGCGCGTGTCGCTCGAGGACTAGCCGGCACATTGCCGCTCCCGCCATCGACACCGCGCACGGCGCGGCAATGCGCGGGGGCGGCGGCCTGATCTTTTTACAAGTCGGTCGTTTTTACTTACCGATCCGCAACTCATACCCACCTCCACCGGTTGCAGCCGTGCGCATCCACGCTGAAAAACCGCGCGCGCGTCGATACCGCCGCGGTGGGAACGACCGTTGCCACATACGGCACCGCGTTCCCCGCGTGGAGGAAGTTCATGAAGGTCGTCCGGTCGCACGTTACGATTTTCGCGCTCTCGATTACGGCTGCTGTCATCGCGGCATGCGGCGGAAATGCGTCGTTGTCGCCCGTCGGCCCGTCCTCCGCCAGAAGCGGCGCCTCGATTTCGGGCACGGTCAGCGGCGCGAGCGTGACCTCGATTCGCGCGGTTGATGGGCCGTTCAGCCTGCTTGCGGCCAGCAGCGTGACCGTCTCGATTGCCGGGACGAACATCTCGACCATGGTCGACGGCCAGGGACAATTCACGCTCAACAACGTCCCGTCGGGTACGGTGACGTTGAACTTCACCGCGCCTGGTGCGAGTGCGGCGATCACGCTCACCGGCATCGGGCCGGACGACAACGTGCAGATCGCGGTGACGCTCAACGGCAGCACCGCGCACGTCGATTCCGAGCATCATTCGTCGCCCGACAAGAACAAGGGCGAATTCCAGGGGCGGATCACGGCGGTCGACGCCACGGCCAGGACCTTCCAGGTCTCCGGCATGACCGTCAAGGTCACGGCCACGACGACGATTCGTCACGGCAACAAGACGGTGGCGTTCGCCGATTTGAAGGTCGGCGATCACGTCGAGGTCAAGGGCAACAAGGATGGTACGATCCTGACGGCGAGCGAAATCAAGGTCGAAACCGACAACGACGATGACGGAGACGACGACCATCAGGCGACGTCGCCGATGACGGCGAGCGGTGTCATCTCCGGATCGACCGGCACCTGCCCGGCGGTTACGTTTACGGTGTCGGGTACCAAGATCACGGTCAACAGCGCGACGACCTATCCGCAGGCGTCGTGTGCCGACGCGACGAAGAACGGCGCGAACGTCAAAGTGACGGGCACCCGGCAGAACGACGGATCGATCCTGGCGACGAGCGTGGCGCTGGTGACCGCGGCACCGGTCACCGTCAGCGGAGTCGTTTCCGGTTCGACGGGCACGTGTCCGAGTGTGACGTTCACCGTGCAGAGCACGAAGGTAACGGTGACCAGCTCGACGACGTACCCGCAGACGAGCTGCGCCGACGCGACGAAGAACGCTGCGAACGTCAGGGTGACGGGCGCCAAGCAGACCGACGGTTCGATCACGGCGTCGAGCGTTTCGCTCGCCAGCTAGTCCGCGCGGGCGGTGCGGTGGCGGTCGAAGGACCGGCCGGCGACAGCCGCGGCGTTGCGCGTTTCGCGGCGAAGCCCAGGGCAAAATGCCCGATGAACATCGCCGCGAATCGTGGGACGGAAGCGGTTATTTGCGATCGCCGGCCGGCGGCAGCTTCTTGCCCTCGCCGGTCGTCGGCACAATCGGCTGCGCCGTACGATTCGGGGTCGGCTCCACCTTGCCGACACGATGCACGCTCCCCGAATCGATGGTCTTGCCCGTGTCGGTGAGCGCCTGGTAGTAGAAGTCGTCGCCGACGATCTCGACGATCATGAACGTGTAACCGGTATCGAAGCCCGCCGCTTCGAATTCGGTCGGCGTGATGTTGCCTTCACGCAGCTTCGCCGAGCTGCCGGTGATGAAGTAGGCGATGCCCTTCTGCGGCTTGATGCGCTCGTAGAAGTGTTCGTGCCCCGTCAGGACGACGTTGACGCCGTACTTCACGAACAGCGGCTCGAGCTGCGTGCGCAGCGTTTCGTCCGAGCCGTGCGTTTCGCCCGATGAATACGGCGGGTGGTGGAAGAACGCGATCTTCCAGTCCGAGCCGCTCATCTTCAACTGGTCCTCGAACCACTTCAGCTGCTTCTCGTCCATGTAGGTGCTGTCGAGGGCGAAGAAGCGGACGCCGTCGGCCGGCTTGACCGTGTAGTAGCGCTCGCCGTTCATGTTGAACGGTTTGTAGAACCGCTCGCTCGGATCGTCGTGGTTGCCGAGCGCCGCGTAGAACTTGATGTTCGCGTCGAGCAGCGGCTTATAGGGCAGCGCGAACTTCTTGTCGAAGTCCTTCGGCGTGTTTCCGCCGTAGATGTTGTCGCCGACCATGATCACGAAGTCGAACGGAAACTGGCTGCGCGTGGCCGCCAGTTGCTTCGCCACGGCGAGCTGGTGCTTGTCGCCCGTGCCGGTGTCGCCGATGACGGCGAACTTCACGGAACCCGCCTTGTTGGGGACTGTCAACTTGCCCACCGGCGGCTGGGCGGCCTTGGCCGCGGGCGCGGGGCTCTGGTTCTGCGCGGCCACCGACGGCGCCGAGCAGGCGAGAGCAACGAGAACGGGTGCGAACAGGTAAACGCGGCGCATGATCCCTCCCCTTACTGAATCGCGTTCGGCACGAAGTCGACGATGATGTTCGCTTCGACGTCGCGGATGATCAGGTTCTTGCCGACGATGCGGTACTCGAGCTGCTCGGGCAGCTTCGGCAGACTCTTCAGCACCTGCGGCGGCGTCGACGGCAGCGGTGTATCGGGCGGGTAGACCGCGTTCACCTTCAGCGGAACCGGGCGTCCTTCCTCCTTCCGCTCCTCCGTGTTCTCCTTCAATTCGTCCTTCACGTCGGCCTTCACCGCCTTGGTGCTGCCCGACGTGCCCTGCGCCGCCGGCCCCTGCACGACCGGATACATCAGGCGGCGGAACTTGTTCTGCACTTCGGGCGTCAGGATGTCGCCCGGCTTCGCCGCGGCGCGCTTCGCGCGGATGTTCGCGCCGAGCGCTTCCTGCGCGGCCTTGATCTTGGCGGGATCGCTGGTCTCCTTCAGCGGCGGCGCGCTCTTGGCCGCCTCGCGATGGATCGCCATATACGCATCGACGCGCTTCTGGAAGTCGGCGAGGACGAGCGCGTCGGGATTGGCGTTCTCCTCGGCGGCTTTTGCCTTCGTCGTCTGCGAAATCTGTTGTTTGGGCGGTTTGGGAGTGCTCTGTGTTTGCGCGGCAGCAGGTGCCAGGCCGAGCGCGCATGCCAGGCTCAGCGCGACAGGCAAACGGATGACGTCCATCGGTCCCTCCGATCGACGTCCGTTCATGTTACGTGCCCGCGGCCAGACGGGCTCAGCAGTTACCCGCAGGCGTCGATGTTGCCGAAGTGATCGACCTCGCGCGTCCACCCTTCGCGGTCGCGCGCGTCTCGAACCTGGGCCCACCACACGATTTGCGGCTGTTCCACGACCGACAACGCACATTCATCCGAGCTCTGCTTGTCGGCTGTGCAATATCCCTGGCTGGGAATGTACTGCTCGTCGGTGACGCCGTTGACCCAGATCTTCCAATCGCCGCCGCCGATGTTGCGCAGGAGATAAATAGGTTGACCCGCTGGCACGACAGTATGTTTCGACCCGACGCTGACCTGTCGCGAAGCGGTGGCGCGTCCGACCTTCGTCGTCGTCACGACGCCGGTGAGCGCCGTGACCGTATCGCCGAGCGCCGCACGAAACGCCACCGGCGAATCGTCCCTGCGGTCGGTGTGAATGTCCGTGTCCCAATTGACGCTCCACTCCCGATAGGTACAGCACTGGAATGGACACGCGCCGGGTTCGTCGAAGGGAATGCGCGGTCCCGCCTGTTTGGTCTGCCCGCAGGCGCACGCAAGGAACACGAAGGCGAGAAGGGCTCGTTTCATGGACACATCACCGGCCGCGGACCCGGCACGTGCCAGCGGCGCTTGTCGGGGGCGACGAACTGACGCTCGTCGAAATGCCCGCCGTGACTGCGCAGCCAGGCCACCACGGATTCACGAAGAAGGGGTGCGCCTTCAGGCGTCTTGATCTCGCCAATCGGTCCGGCCGGCGCAACGATCCCGTCGCCGCCGCCGGCAAGGAAATCGCTCGTCACCACCGTGAGGCGTTCGTCGGGACGGATAGGGATACCCGACGGACGCTTGAGCACCACGCGCAGCATTCCTCCGTCGCACATCGCATCCACCGTGAATCCCGCGATCGGCAGCATCTCGGTCGGCAACGCGCGGCGCGTGAGGCTGTAGGAAACGATCCGCGTCAGCTGGTCGCCGGTCAGCGACAAGATTACCAGGCGATTGTCGAACGGATAGACCTCGTAGACCTCGCCGTAAGTGAGCGGCCCCGCGGCGAGATCTGTTCGCAGGCTTCCGCCGTTGCCGAACGCGGCGTCCGCCCCGGGCACGGAGGCGAGCATCCCGTCGGTGATGAGATCCGCGATTGCCGTTTCATCCTGCTGGTTCCCGCGCGCCAGCGGCGCGTCGAGGACCACGCCGAGGGGTTGATTCTTGATGGTGAGCGCTTTGCGGACGGCGGGTTCGATAGCGGCGCTCGCGGCCGCATCCGGCCTCACGACCCGATGTTCGTAGTCGCCGGCGACCACGTCCTGCGGTGGAAAAATGTGCTTCGCCGTCACTGCACCAGACGCGCGGCTGACCGTCAGATCTACCCGTGAGAACGATCGCCCGGATGAATACGCCTGGACGACGGCAATGCCGTTGACGTCGTGGGCCATCGCCTGATGCGTGTGGCCGGCGGAAATCACGTCCACGAGGCCAACGGGCAGCTGGCGCGCGACGTTGACGATCTCCGCCGACTGATCGCAGGTGCTGAGGTCCTCCGCATCGTCGAGCTGCGCACATCTGCCGCCGGCGTGTGCGAGCACGATGACGATGGTGGCGCCGCGCGCGCGCAGCGACATCGCCTGTCCGGCGATGGTGGGCACGAGCGGCGCGAACGTCAGGCCGGCGACGTTGGCGGCAATCGCCTGCTGCGCCGTATCGATGGTGGTGACGCCGATGAGGCCGATCTTCGCGCCGCGCACCGTCACCACGGTCGACGGCTTCACGTTCGGCCACGCCACTGGCTGGCCCGTGGCGGCGTCGATGGTGTTGGCGGCGAGAAAGGGAAAGCGCGCCTGCGCCGCGCGTGCCTTCAGCGCGCCGCGTGGATCCTCGCCGGGCCTGCGCGCCGTTTCGTCGGGACCGGCGGGACCGAAGTCGAATTCGTGGTTGCCGATGGTGGCGGCGGCATAACCGAGCGTGTTGTAGGCGCGCACGACCGCCGCCCCTTCGTTGAGGTTCGACTCGAGCGTGCCCTGGAACAGGTCGCCCGAATCGACGAGCAGCACGGCGCCGCCGTCGGCAGCTCGCGCCGCGCGGACGTTCTTCAGATAGCCGCCGAACATGCCCACGCCGCCACGATCGCCGCGGGGCAGGACGCCGCCATGGAGATCGGTGGTCGCAATCACCGACAACGTGAATGTCCGCGATCGCTGTGCCGCTGCAGGTCCGGCCGCGGCCTCGACAAGCAGCAGCACGATCAGCAGTCGCCGCGCGGTCATGCGCCGATGCTAGCACGCGGTCATCACGCCGGCGACGGCGGCGAGCACGCCCGCCCAGAACGCCAGCGCCGGCCACGCATAGATCGGGTACGGCGCGGCGCGGCTGACATAGATGCCCGGATCGGAGCCGACGCGCGTGGCGGTCTCGGCGCGCTGCGCGTCCGGCCAGCGCGGTGGCGCAGCCGACGCGTAGCTGGCGGTGTCGAGCGCCGGTGCATAGTAGCGTTCGAGGATCAGGTTCTCGCGCCATGCGGTGAACGGATCGTCGGCGCCCCACGCCCGATTCCTCTCCTGCACATGCCACAGCGCTTCGCTGAGGTACTCGTCCTCGCGCGCCAGCCGCGGCGTCGACGTCGGCGGATCGAGACGCCATCTCGCCGCACGGGCGCTGCTCATCGCGACCAGCGTGCGGGCGTCGTAATGGGACCAGAACAGCCCGATGGCCGGCTCGTAGACCTCGTGGCCGAGATGCACCGCCTGAAAGAACGCCGCGAACATGAGCAGCACGGCGCTCACCCCGTAACCGATCGGCCGCACGACGCGCCGTTGCAGGGCGACGCCGAAACGTGCCGGTGGAGTGACGCTGGCAGCAAAGCAGAGACCGCAGCCAACGGCAACGACGTTGAGAAAGATGTCGTGCGCCTCACCGACGCGCCCGGGAATGTAGGCCTGCACCGACTCGTCGATGATGCCGGTGAACGTGCCGGCAAGCAGCGGCCACACGATCGCGCGTCCGTCGCCGGACGCGTGCCAGGCCCGATAGAAAAGCCATGCAATGGCCCCGTACTCGATGAAATGCACGTGCTCGACGACGTCGACGAGCAGGTTGCCGGTGGCCACGAGCTGCGCGTAGACGACCGCCCCGCCAATGGCGAGGCCGACGCCCGCGAAGCGCGGCGCGCGCCGATCGCGAATGCGCACCAGCGCCACGGCCAGCCCGGCGACGACGGCGGCCGCGATGCCGCCGCCGATGATCAGGCGAAACTGCGAGGGAAAGGCCGCGAGAATCGCGGACCGCAGGTCGCCGGCAAACGGCGACGAGAGCACGACGGCGGCGCTGCCGGCGAGCGCCACGGCCAGCCGCGGCCGGTTAACCACCGGCCAGAGGTCGCGCCCGCGCGCGTGCGCGGCGCACGTAGGCGAACGTCCAGGCCATCAGACCGATGTTGATGGCATTGAAGACGACGGGAGACGCGGCGAGCACCTGGGCGATGGACAGTGTTTCGATCATCACGACGCGCAGCGCGAACTCGGCGAGCCAGCCGACCGCCCAGACGAGCGTCATGATGCGGAATGTTCGCCGCGCCCGCGGCCGCTCCTGCCACAGCGCGTCGAAGCGGGCGCGTGCGGCCGGGTCCGCTCCCGACGCAAACTGCTGGCCGACGTAGAACATCAACGGCCGGCGCCACGCAAACGATGAGAGCGCGACCAGCCCCAGCGCGCCCGTGACGAACGACTCGCGCAGCAGCAACAGCTTCGCGTCGCCGCCGATGACGGTCGCGACGATGCTGACAACGATGCCGATGACGACGATGACGCCGATGATGTCCAGGTATCGCCGGCGCACGATGCCGATGACGCTGTGGGCCATCGGGAACACGCCGCTGATGGCGAGCGCATAGGTTGCCGGCATCGACGGCGCATAGGTCGTCAGCGAACGATAGGTGATGTACGGAAAGAGGCCGTCGATGACCAGCGTCGGCCACATCCCACGTAGTGACGGCCCGGGCGGTGAGGCCGATGGGGTGGGCTGCTCAGCCACGTCGTTCAGATGCTAACCGTACAGTTCGCGCTTTTTGCATCGCTTCACGCCGGAGACAAGGAGAACACCATGCCCCGGGGCGACAAGAGCAAGTACACGGACAAAGAGAAACGGCAGGCGGAACACATCGAGGAAGGGTATCTCGAACACGGCGTGTCCGAAGACGAAGCCGAACGGCGCGCCTGGGCCACCGTCAACAAGATTCATGGCGGCGGTGAAAAACGCGGCGGTGGAGGATACGGAAAGCCCGAGAACCACGAACCGATGCGCAAGGGCGGCCGCAACAGCCACTCGTCGTAGCGGCTGAACGTTCCACCTCGGCGGAAGCACGGCGGACCTGCCGACGCGTGAAGCGCGACGGTGGGCCTCCGCCTTTCCAGCACAGTGGGATCCGAAGCTTGGAATTCACGTGACTTGAAGTCGCGG
>JADMIO011124209.1_pt1 | contig 15928 bp, 9 predicted proteins | sample 8958161 | NCBI WGS metagenome assembly JADMIO01 (sample SAMN16585339, study PRJNA669376) | soil metagenome | isolation source: Crop rotation soil | place: USA: Cullars Rotation, Alabama | collected 2011
TCGTGTGGTTCCTCCTCGGGGCTGCCGTCGCGCACGCGCGTGTCGAACGCGTCGACGTCGTGTCGCGCGCGGACGTTCGTGGCGGCCAGTCATTCGGAGGTGCCGGGCCTTACGAACGGATCCGCCTGCGCGTGTTCTACGTCCTCGACCCCAAGGATCCGCACAACCGCCTCATCGTCGATCTCGACCGCGCACCGCGCAACGCGCTCGGACAGGTGGAGCTCTCGGGCGACGTCGATCTCCTGCGGCCCAACCGTGCCGTCGCGGGAAACGACGTCCTCCTCATCAGCGTGCCCAATCGCGGCCAGCCGCTCGTGATCCGCGACGCCGATCTCGACGACTGGTATCTCCGGCGCGGGTTCACGATCGCCGAGGTCGCGTGGCAGTTCGACGTGCGCCCGGATCCGTCGCTCCTGCAGTTCACCGCGCCGGTCGCGCGCGGGATCCGCGGAGACGTCCGCTCGGACTTCATCGTCGAGGAGAAGGCGACCGAGCACACGATCTCGCACTTCATCGGCGGCGAGATCGGCGGCATCGAGTATCCGGTCGCCGACCGCACGCGCGGCACCCTCACCGAACGCGATGCGCCGCTGGCACCGCGACGCACGATCCCGCGCAAGCGCTGGCGGTTCAGCAGCGATCGCACGATCCAGCTCGACGAGGGCTTCGTCCCGGGAAAGATCTACGAGGTCATCTATCCGGCCGTCGATCCCGCCGTCGCCGGTACCGGGTTCGCTGCGGTGCGCGACTTCGCGGCGTACTGCAAGAACGACCCGTCATCGCTCGCCCACGCGCGTCACGTGTACGGCATGGGCATCTCCCAGACCGGCCGGTTTCTGCGGCACTTCGTGTGGCAAGGCTTCAACGCCGACGAGGCCGGACGACAGGTCTTCGATGCGCTCCTCGTCTACATCGCCGGTCCCGGTCGGGGAAGCTTCAATCAACGGTTCGCGCAGCCGTCGCGCGATGCGCAGCCGCTGGCTCCCGCGTTCTACGCGGTCGACATGTTTCCGTTCACCGACGAGCCCGTGCTCGACGCCGTGACCGGCGTGACCGGCGGCCTCCTCGATCGCGCGAAGGTCGATCGTGTCGTGCCGAAGATCTTCTACGTCAACACCGCGTACGAATACTGGTCGCGTGGGGGCTCGCTCATCCACACGACGCCCGACGGTAAGCGCGACATCGCGCCCCCGGCGACGACGCGCATCTATGCCATCGCCGGCTACAGCCACGTCCCCGGTCGGTTTCCTCCGGAGGTCGGGACGAAGCCCGAGCGCGGCCAGCAACCCATCAACTGGAGCAACCTGTTCCTCCTCCGGCACGGGTTCGCCGCAGCACTCGACGCATGGGTGCGCGCAGGCGTCGAACCGCCGCCGAGCCGCTATCCCAGGATCGCCGATGGCACGCTCGTCAAGCCGGCGCAGCTCGCACTCCGAGCGATCGAAGGCGTCGCGGTGCCTCGCATCATGTACGAGCCGTACCGGATCACGAGCACCGCGGAGCCGCCGGTGGTTCGCGGCACCTTCACGGCTCTCGTTCCCCAGATCGGCGCCGACGGCAACGAGCTCGCCGGCGTGCGAGCTGCCGAGCTCGAGGCTCCACTCGCCACGTATACCGGCTGGAATCTGCGGCATCCGGACATCGGGTTTCCCGACCAGCGCGCGAGCTTCATCGGCGGCTTCATCGCATGGCCCAAGGCGACGATCGTGAGTCGCTACCGCGATCGCGACGGCTACCTCGGCCGGCTCGGCACCGCCGCGCTGACGTTGATCGATCAGCGATTCCTGGTGCCCGAGGATCTGCAGTTCGTGCTGCGCCGCGGGCGCGACGCCTACGAGTGGGCCGTGCGCTGAATCTGGTAGCGGTCGAGCGCTATGGCGCCGACAGCTCGGCGATGCCATCTCCCCAGCGAGCGAGCGTGCTGGCGTTCAAGGTCTCGGCGGGCGTCGTGAGGGTCTTCAGGTCCCAGGACAGCGCCGTCCCATCCCAGCTCGAGGTTATGAGCTGACCGTCGGGTGCGAGGGCGGACTCGGCCAGGCGCTCGCGATGACCGCGCAGGATCGCGACCAAGGTTCCGTTCGCGGCCTCGCGCACCTCCGTCCGTCCCGTGACCGTGCCCATCACCAACCAGCGACCATCGGCGGTGAGCGTGACCTCGGTGACCTCGCCGCTGGTGCACGCCACCCACGCCGAGGCGCCGGTCGCGATGTCGTGAACACGTGCGCCGTCGGGATAGCTGGTGACGATGCGGGTGCCGTCGCGGCTGGCGGTCAACCCGCGGGCACCGGGTGCCGTGACGACGATCTCGTGCCCCGCCGCGCGCCACCGGATCACGCGATCCTCCTGGGTCAGGATCCACAGCAGCTCGGTGTCTGGAGCGACGTAGGCGTCGCGCACGCGCAGCTCGCCGAGCACGCGCTGGTGGTTCCCGTCGCGCCACACGTCGATCCCATCGGCGTACGGTGCGGCGACGAGGGTGCCGTCACGGAGATAGGCCACCCGGCGCGACGCCGTCGACTCCGCGAGCGGTGTCGCGCGCCAGGTCGCCACGTCGATCAGCTGCACCGCTTCGGGCCCTGCCACCGCGGCGGCGAGGATTCGCCCGTCGGGCGCGAACGCGAGCCGTTTGATCACGCGCGCGCTGAGCTCGAGGTCGGCGATGCGGCGACCATCGGAGCGGCTCCACACCGTGACATGGCCATCGCCGCGACCGACGGCGAGGAGCCGACCATCGGGCGAGACCGCCGCGCTGCCCAGACCGGCGGGCGCCGTCAGCCGCCATGGCGCGAGCTCGACGGGCAATCGCCAGCGCCACGAGCCCGTCCCGAGGCCGACGATCTCGGTGGCGCCAGCGCCGACATAGCGCCGGTCGCCGCGCGGCAGCCGCAGGACCTCGACGCCATGGTCCAGATCCCACACCATCGCGCCGCCGCGATCGGGCGTGACGAGCAAGCGATCACCGACGAACGCCAGCCGCTTGATCGCCCCCGTCGTCACCACCAGGCGGGCTCCGAGCGCACCGCTGCCCAGATCGATCGCCCGGATCGCGCCGTCGACGCTGCCGCTCACGGCGCGCGTCCCACTCCGATCGACGGCGAGGGCGGTGACGCTGCTGGTTGCCGGTGCGATGTCGAACGTGCGCCACGCTGGCGGCGCACTCGTCGTCAGGGAACGCATCAGGAGGCGCGCATCGCTGCAGGCGACGAGCAGGGTCGCGGGACCGAGCGCGAACGCCTCCAGGTTCGCGGGCGTACAGATCCGTCCCTGGGCGGTCGAACGACGGGCCTCCAGGTCGATCAAGGTGATGTCGTGGGCGGCGGTGACGCCTGCCAACCATCTGCCGTCGGGGGAGCGCGCCAGGTCGCGCGCAGCGACGACCTCCGGTGCGTCGACCTCGACCTCGCCGGTCGCGGCGGCCAGCACCGCAGCGCCGTTGGTGGCGCCGAGGACACCGACGCGACCGTCGTCCAGCAGCACCGCGGTGGAGGTCGGCCACGACCGCTTCCAGACCACCGCGCCATCGGCCTGCGCGCGGACACTGAGCTCGGCGCCGTCGAGACAGACCACCTTGCCGTCGCGTTCGGCCAGCACCTTGGTGCAGCCCGCGACGACGCTCCGTGTGGCCGAGATCGGCCGAGCGCCGCCCGCGGCGAGGACGCCACGCGCCGTCGGTGATGCGGTGATCGAGAGGGCACGAACCGCGAGCAGCTCGGCCTCCGGGCGTGCGTCCTCGTCGAACGCACTGGCGGCGTGACTCTCGATCGCGGTCACCAGGTTTGCCTGCGCCACGACCAGCGCCTCGCGCGTGCTCGCCTCGGCGACGACGGCGCGCCCGCGCTCCCGGAGCACGCGCCGCCAGGTCAGCCCGAACACGACCGCGACGATGACGATGCCGATGCCGCCGACCAGCAGCGGGACGCGCCAGAGTCGGGCCAGGCGGGTGACCAGCTCGAGCGGCGTGTACGCATGAGCGCCCACGCGACGACCATCGAGATAGGCCTCGAGGTCGCGCGCGAGTGCGCGTGCATCGGCGAACCGAGCCTCGGGGCGAGCGGCCAGCGCCTTGTCCACGATCGCGATCAGCTCCAGCGGCACGCGCGCGCGGCGCAGGGCGAGCAGATCGGGGCGGGCTCCGACGCCGGCCTCGGCGACGGTCGTCATCCGCGACAACGGTTGCCCCCGCAGCAGCTCGTAGAGGATCGCCCCCAGCGACCACACGTCATCGGTGGGGCTGGGCGACTCGCCCCTCGCCTGCTCCGGCGCCATGTACGCGGGCGTGCCCGCACCCGGCCGGGCCGGCGGGCCATCGCGGTCGACGGCAACACCCCAGTCCACCACGACGGTCTCGCCGTGCTCGCCGACCATGACGTTGGCGGGTTTCAGATCCCGATGGATGACGCCGCGCGCATGCGCGAACCCGACCGCGTGCACGGCGGCGAGCACGTGTCGGAGCAGCCCGAGGCGCATCGGAAGATCGACCGCGTCCAGGAACGCCACGACCAGGGACCGGCCACGTACGAGTCGCATCGTATAGAACAGGCGGCCGTCGGCGCCGACGCCGGCGTCATGCACCGGCACGATGCCCGGATGTTCGAGGCGCGCCGTGATCTGCGCCTCACGCGCGCCGCGGTCGTCGGCGTCGACGTCGTCGTCGGTCGCGAACACCTTGAGCGCGACCTCGCGACCGAGGCGGCGGTCCTGCGCGGCGTAGACGGTCCCCATCCCACCGACACCGAGGACGTCGAGCGGGTCGTAGCGTGCACCTTCGGCGGCGCGAAAGGGATGGTCCTCGGGAACGTTTCCTTCTCCGTCGGCCTCACCGGGATCCGCGCCCGTCCCGCGCGAGCTCCACCCCGCACCCGATCCGCCGATCGGCCGTCCGGCCACTACGTCCGATCCTCGACGACGTCGTGGGGATAGAGGATCAGTTGCACCTGACCGGAGCGATCCGCGACCAGCAGATCGTCGCGCACGTGCGCATCGCGCAGACGTCGCCGCAGGCGCCAGAGCGTGACGTCCCAGCGATGACGGAGCTCGTGCGTCTCGGCCTTGTCCGTCCAGATCTCGCGCGCCGCCGACTCCCAGGCGACGGGCCCGCCACACGCGATCAGCTCGCTGAACATGCGTGCGCTCTGGCCACCGATGGTCACGGGCGGTCGACCTACCCGGTGCACCTCGACCGTGTCGTAGTGAGCGATCACGCGCAGCGGCGTATGCACGCCACCACCGCTCTGCGTCGTGGCGGGACTCGCGGCCTCGAGCGGCACCGCGCACAACTCGAGACGCGACTCGCCGACCTGGAACGAATCACCGACGCCGACGTCGCGATCAGATCCGCCGTCCGTGCGCAGGCGCCAGATCGGACCTGCGGACCACAGGTGCGCCGTCGCCCCGGGAACGAAGCGACCGATCACCGACAGTGGTGGACCGGCGAGAACGCTGGTGACCTGCGCCAGCATCCGCTGGCCCAGGGCGGGACCGCGCAGCGCGAGCACGTCGCTCGGTGCGTGGACCTCGTCGACGACCAGGGTCAGCTCGTCCGCCAGCTCGATGACCTGGCCGCGTGCGAGCGTGACCTCGCTCGTGGGCGTACCCGCGACGGCGACCATGCGCCGCAGCGACAGCAGACACAGCGCCCCGCGACGCAGACTGATCAGCGCATGGGCTTCGGAGATGCGCGGATCGTCGATGCAGAGCGCCGCCGACGGGACCCGTCCGATCATGTCCCCCGGACCGAGCTCGGCGGGCCCTCGCTGCGTCAGAAACCGAACGAACGCGCGCATCTAGGACCTCACCAATATCTCACAACCCCGTCGACGAACACGCTCCGACCACCCCGGCGGTAAGAGGAGGGTGAGATCCAGATCGATCTCTCAGCTGCCACGATGGCCGCTGCGTGTCGGCCGTCTGTCGATGCGGAGAGGAGATCGCTGGATGTCGGTTTCAGGTTTCATAGGTTCGTGTCTCGCGCTGTTTGCCGTTGCGACGTTCGCGAGCGCCGAGGTTCCCAAGGAGCTTCGCGGTCAGATCGTCAAGACTCGGTCGGCGCTGCAATCCGCGGAGTCGATGCTCGACTCGTCGCGCAACGCTCCCGCCGGCTCGGCCGAGGCAAGGCGCGCCGCCGATACCGTGGCAACCCGGCTCGACAAGGCCGAGCGATTCGCCCAGGGGCTACCCGCCGGCGATATCGAGATCGATGACCTGGTGGCCCGGATCAAGGCCGCACGCGGAGAGGTCCAGCGCCGGCGCACGGCGGGGACGACGGCCGATCAAGCGGCCGCGGTCGACACGGCGGCGCTCGAGGGCGGGCTCGAGCAGGACGTCAACACGGTGCAGGCCGTCACGGCGAAGCTCGTGGAGGTGCGTGGACTCCTCGGCGACAACCTGACGATCGACGGTCTCGAGCTCTGGGGCCAGGTCGAGAAGGATGGACTCGCGCTGGTCGCGAAGTACCAGGGCAAGGTGGCGACCAGTGCCGAAGCCAAGAAGATGGCCGACGCGGTGGGCCGGCTCGCCGGCGAGCTCAAGGATTCGCGCTACCGGATGGGCGAGTACCTGACGAAGTGGCTTCCCCCGAAGACGGAGAAGTACTTGAAGGAGGCCGAGTCGAGCACCACGCCGGGCAACGAGAAGTCGAACATCGATCTGTTCGTCCTGGGACTCGCGTCGTCGAATCGCTCGAAGGTCTTCCTCGACAAGTTCGAGATCATCGCGCGGTCGTTTCCCGGCACCGACGCCTCGTTTGTTCCGGGGGCGCGCGCCCGCGTCGCGGCGGTCGAAGCGCGGATCTCCGCCGCCAAGGAGAGCGTGGCGGTGAAGAACGTGCCTCCGAGCGATGGCTACACGGGCAAGGACAAGGAGGCGATGCGCGCCCTCGTCAAGGACGCCTGGGCCACGGTCAGCGCCAAGCATCCGCCGCTGAAGATCACGATCCCGGGATCGCGATGGGAGCGCCGAACCGATTGGGTGTGGGATCACGGGCGCTGGAACAAGGTCGACTTCTCGACGCTGAATGCGTTCGTCTTCTACAAAGGGTCCGACAAGCTCGCGTTCGGCTGGGGTGCCTTGCTGGTCAAGGACCACGCCAACGGCGACCGCATGCGGGTCAAGCTCGATCCGCCGAAGGACACGCCGGCGAACTGGTCGCAGGTCTACCTGCTGACCAAGGTCACGCCGTAGGTCCGCGACGACTACGGGACCCAGCCCGGCAACGCGGCCGCCTGCTTCACCCAGGTCGCCAGCTGTTTCTCGTCGAGATCGTCCTCGTGGATGTCGACGTAGCGCACCTCCGGGTGCTTGCTGGCGCCGGGCGGGACGGGGCGCAGCGAGGTGCCGCGGAAGAAGGTCACCTTCACGTAGCGGGCGAAGACGTGGAACGACAGGAACCAGCCCTTGCCCTCGACGCCGTAGAACGGCGAGTTCCACTTCACGGCCTTCTGCACGTCGCGCACGGTGCGCGTGACGAGCGCGTCGAGGCGCTTGCCGATGGCGTGCTTCCACTCCGGCATCGCGGCGATGTACGCCTGCACCGGGGCGTCGCCATCCGCCATCGCGATCTGGGGATTGCCACCCGAGAGGAGGACGACCTTCTTTGTGGCCGTACCTGCCGGCTTGCGCGGCTTGCCCGACCCTCCCTTGGGCTTCGCTCTGGCTCGCATGGGCACGGGAATCTACACGAGGGGTGCGGGAGGAGGATCAGATCGGCGACCGCGCCAGCGAGTGCTGGATCAGGTCCGTCGCCTCTCGGGCGAGCGCCGGGCGGCCTGCGAGATCCGCCCACTCCTCGACCCGTCGCCGGGATCGATCCGCCCACACATACATCGTGAGCCCGAAGCTCCACAGGTAGTCGAAGAGGATCGCGCGCACGTGCACCTGCTCCTGAAACTGGTGCCGTCGTTCGACGAACTCGGTGCCGATCACCGTTGCCTGACGCAGCAGCCCCTCGGCGTCGGCCTTCGCCGAGTCGAGTGCGCGCAGCAGGTCGTCCTTCCGCCCCCAGGGAGACAGGTGCACACGCAGGAGCGCCTCGAAGTGAAACGCGAAGCTCTGGGGCGGCGTGCCGAGCCACGATGCGAGCGCTCGCCGTCCGGCCGCGGTGATCGAGTAGATCGTCTGTGGACGTCCGCGCTTGCCCGGTGACGAGCGCGCCTTCGCGAGGCCCGAAGCCGCCAACCGCTTGATCTCCGCATAGATCGCGCTCTCCGCCTGAGGCCAGAACCAGTGCAGCGTTCGGCCGATGTTCTTCGCGATCTCGTACGTGCTCCAGGGCCGCAGCGCCAGCTGGCCGAGCAGCGCGTACGAGGTCGTCTTCAGTTCCGACATCGGGTTTGATCTTACTCCGGTCTGGAGTTATCGTGTTTACTCCACCGTGGAGCAAAGGAGCAGAGGCATGTCGGAACACAACAAGCAGGTCGTGGCGCGGTTCGATGAAGCGGTCTGGTCGCAGGGCCGACTGGACGCCGCCCAGGAGCTACTGGCACCGGATCTGATCGATCACCACCCGATGCCGTTCCCCGGTCGTCAGCCGGGTGCCGCGGGTCTCCTGCAGGTCGTGCAGATGGTGCGCGCCGGCCTGCCCGATCTGAAGCGGGTGGTGCATGCGCACGTCGCCGAGGGTGACCTGGTCGTGACGCGCTTCACCGATCGCGGCACTCACCAGGCCTTCTTGATGGGAGTGCCGCCCACCGGTCGCGAGATCTCGGTCGACGGCATCAACGTGGCCCGCGTCCACGACGGCCGCATCACCGAGCTCTGGCACGTGGAGGATCTACTGGGGTTGATGCGCCAGCTCGGCGCGATCCCCGGGTGATGAGCCCGCTCGGAACGCGGTGAACGTCCCGTCCGCGTATCGATGGAGTTCGTGGGCTTGCGTGTCGAACCAGACGGTACCGTCCGTCCCTTCGATCAGCGTCGGCTTCATGCGACGCTCGCGTTCCGTGCCGGTCGAGACCTGGATCCTGCTCCGTGGGCTGTCGCGCGAGGCGGCGCACTGGGGCTCGTTCGCGTCGATGCTCGCGGCCGCGCTGCCCGAGGCCGCGATCGTGACGATCGATCTCCCCGGTGCGGGCGAGCGCCGCGACGAACGGTGGCCGCGGACCATGACCGAGGCGATGGAGCTGGTGCGCGAGCGCGCCGCGCATCTCACAGGGCGGGTCTTCGTGTTCGGCGTCTCGCTCGGCGGCATGCTCACGATGGAGTGGGCCGCACGCCATCCCGGCGAGCTCGCGGGCATCGCGGTGGGCGCGTCGAGTGCGTCCGACATCGCTCCGTTCTGGAAGCGCTTCTCACCCGGACTCCTGCCGCGGATCGCGTTCGCCAGCCTGCGCGGCGGCGTGGCGGCGCGCGAGGCCGCCGTGGTGCGGACCGTCTCGAACCGCGAGGACCTGTGGGACGAGACCACCGCGGCGTGGCAGGCGATCCAGGCAGCGCGACCGGTCTCGACGGCCACCGTCCGCGCGCAGATCACGAGTGCCACGCGCTGGAAGGCGCCGGTGCGCCTCGACGTGCCTGCCCTGTTCCTGGCCGGCACCCGCGATCGGTTGACCCACGCCGATTGCTCGCGCGCACTGGCTCGCCGCTACGCGGCGCCGCTCGTCGAGCACCCGACCGCCGGCCATGACCTCACCACCGACGAGCCCGCGTGGGTCACGGCGGAGCTGACCCGCTGGCGGACCGCGCTTCCGCTCGTCCAGACCTGACGACCGGGCAGGTGTGGTCTGCGGGACCGCAGGGCGTGGTCCGGGAGACCACAGCTGATCAGCGAAGTGCTTGAACTCCTGGTGGTTCCTCCCTTGCACGACAGGGCGACACCAGGAGGTCTCATGCTGCGTTCGCTTACCGTGCTCGTGCTGTTCGTTGGTTGTGGTGATGACGGGGTCGCTCCGGCGACGCCGGATGCGCGACCGGTCCCCGCGGACGCGCCCTCCGCCGATGCGAGCCTCTACGACTTCGGGTGTCTCGGCACGCCGGCCCCGACCACCGCGCCGGATCCCACGAGTACCGGCGGGGTCATTCGCAACCTGACCGACACGCAACCGGTCGCCGGCATCACCGTCGAGCTCCACCGCGCGAGCAACGATGCGATCGTCGGAAGCTCCGTCAGCACCAGCACCGGGATGTACCAGTCGAGCGTCGTGACCGGCGGCGCCGCGTTCGACGTCTACAGCAAGCTCACGGGGACCGGCTTCTCTCCGCGGCGCGTGTACTTCAGCTCGATCCTGTCGGCCAACGCGACCGCTTCGAAGCTGTCGGTCTCGACCCCGAGCGAGGATGCCGCGATCACCTCGGCCTTCGGCATCACGACGGATCCGCAACGCGGTTCGGTGGCCGTCCTCGTCGACGACTGCGCGGGCGTGCGGGTCGCCGGTGCCCAGATCTCGGTGAGCCCGACCCCGACGTCGATCGGCTACTTCAACGACACCGGCGCTCCCGATCAGGCGCGCACGTCGACCGGGGCTCTGGGGCTCGCACTCGCGGCGAATGTCCCGGCGGGTGCGGTGACGGTCACGGTGACGTACGGCACCACGACGTGGCGTGCGCGGCCGATCGTCGTCGAGGCCGGCGTCACCACGGTCAGCTTTCGCCGGCCCTGAGCGAAACGCCTCGCCGGCGGACGCTGACCGCGTGACATAGTCGCGGCGGTGAAGGCCGCCGTCGAGGAGCGCAGGCTGCCGGCGGTGCCGGGGTTCCAGCTCGTGCGGCGGGTCGGCCGCGGCGGGATGGGCGAGGTCTTCCACGCGGTACGACTCGGACCGCGCGGGTTTCGCAAGGCCGTCGCGCTCAAGCAGCTGATCGCAGATCAGGCGCTCAGCGGTCGCGCGCGCCAGCGGTTCTTCGAGGAGGCGCAGCTGTCCGCGCAGCTCGAGCACCCGAACCTGGTCCGGATCCACGATGTCGTCGAGGCCGACGGTGCGTACTTCATCGTCATGGAGATGCTGCGCGGCGTGAACCTCGTCGAGCTGGTCGCCGATCAGGACGCCTCGCTCGCGTGGCCGCTGTGTCTCTCGATCCTGGCGCAGGCGCTCGACGGACTCGCCTACGCGCACGCCGCGGTGGACGAGCGCGGTCACCCACTCGGGCTCGTCCATCGCGATCTCACGCCACGCAACCTGTTCGTCTGCGTCGGAGGCGGCGTCAAGATCCTCGACTTCGGGATCGCGAAGCGGCGCGGTGGGCCGTCGCTGACCGGAAGCGGCCACGTGCAGGGGACGATCGAGCTGCTGTCTCCCGAGCAGGCCCGCGGCGAGCGCGTCGATCAGCGGAGCGACCTGTACCAGCTCGGCGCGACCCTGTACTGGATGCTGGCCGGGCGCTACCCGTATGGCGACGGCACCGTCGGCGAGATCATCGCGCGCGCCGCGGCCGGGCGACCGGAGCCGATCGCCGGCCTGGTGTCGGACCTGCCGGCATCTGTCGTCGCGATCGTCGAGCGGGCGATGGCGCGTGCACCGGAGGAGCGCTTCCCCGATGCGCTCGCGATGGGTGCGGCCGTCCGCGCGGCACTGGAGGCCGCGCCCCATGACGAGCGCGGTCCGGTGGCCCTCGCGCGCAGCGTGCCGATCGAGCCGGGCTCGCCCGTCGTCGACGACGCGCCGTCCCACACGATCTCGGCGACCGGCGAGACCACGGCCGCGACACCCGGCAGTGCGCACGAGCCTGCACGCGCCACGGATCCTCGAGCTCGACCGTGGCGCTCGCGCTGGCCCTGGGTCGCGGCGTCCACGCTCGTCCTCTCGGCCATCGGTTTCATCGCAGGTCACGCCAGTTCGGATCGAGACCCGGCCGCACCGTCGGCACCACCGTCGTGGATGCCGATCACCTTCGGGGGCGCGCGGATCGGCGGAGCGCGGTTCGCGCCCGATGGCAAGACGTTCATCTATGGCCGGGCCGGGCGAGACGGCCGGATGTCGCTGCACCAGAGCACCACGGGAAACACCGTTGGCCGCCCGCTCGGGATCGACGATGCCGACGTGCTCGCGATCTCGAGAGGAGGCGACATCCTCGTGCTCAGGAGCGCGATCCCCGACCAGCTGGCGAGGATCGGAACCCTCGCGATCGCGCCGCTGGCGGGCGGCGCGCCACGCGAGCTGCTGACCGACGTCACGTTCGCGGATTTCGGGATCGATGGCCGGACGATCGCGGTGGGTCGCTCGACGCGCGGTCGCCGGTGGATCGAGTATCCGATCGGGCAGGTCCTCGTCGAGAGTCGAACCGCCTGGTACTCGAGCCTGCGCGTCTCGCCGGACGGGACGCGGCTCGTGTTCGTCGAGCACGCCGCGAACGGCGACGACCGCGGTGTCGTCACGGTGATCGGCCCCGATCGTGTGGCGCGCCGGATCGGCCCGACGTGGGACTCGATCGACGGACTCGGATGGAATCCCGATCGCGACGAGCTCTGGCTCACCGGAGCCCTGGGTCCCACGGGCCGACAGGTGATCGCGATGACCCTCGATGGCAGACATCGAGCGCTCGCGCGCGTGCCGGTGCGCGTACGCCTCGCCGACATCACGCGGGGCGGACGAGCGCTCGTGCTGACCGAGGTGGTCCGGGGGGAGGCCAGCGCCAACGTGAACGAGCACCTCGAGCCCTTGCCGCGCGTCGGCGACATCGAGTTCGTCCAGATGACCGTCGATGGACGGTGGTGGATCGGAGCGAACTTCGCGGGCGACGAATACCAGGTCTTCAAGATGCCGGTCGATCGCTCGGCGCAGCCGGCACGCCTCGGCGATGGCCTCTCGCGCGGTCCGTCCCCGGATGGGAAGTGGGTGTTGACGGTGTCGGGCACGCGGGACCGCATGAAGGTGTTCCCCATCGGAGCCGGCGCGATGCTGGACCTGTCACTGGGTGGCGTGAAGGACCTCTCGGGCTCGAGCTGGTTTCCGGACAGCCAGCGCGTGCTGTTCTCGGCCACGACGAGCGCGGGCGCCGAGCAGATCCACATCATCGACCTCGCCGGTGGCCCGCCTCGGGCGATCGGTCGGCCGGGGCTTCAGCTGCCGATGACGCTCGGCGAGAAGGTCTCCGCTGGCTCGAAGGTGCTCGTGACCGACACGGCGACCGGCAAGCCGGTGCTCCTCTCGGTGGCGGACGGGAGCGACCAGCCTGCGCTCGGCGTCGAGCCGCACGAGCTCGGGTTCGGATGGAGCCCTGATTCAACCGAGGTCATCGTCGGAGGGATCGGAGGTCCTCTTTCGCTGTTTCGCGTGAACATCCGCACCGGCGCGCGGGTGCCGTGGAAGCTGATGACGCCGTCGCGACCGGAGACGCTGGTGTTCGCGGTACCCACCTGGATCTCGCCGGATCTCTCGCGCTACATCCTGGGAGAGGTCCACCTGATCTGCGAGCTGTTCCTCGTCGAGGGGCTCGAGTGACCGATCTCACCACGGTCAGCGTTCGCCGGCCCTGAACGAACGAACGCCGGACCATCGCCGGGGGACGGTGACTGCGTGACATAGTCGGGTTGGTGAATGCCGCCGTCGAGGAGCGCAGGCTGCCGGCGGTGCCGGGGTTCCAGCTCGTGCGGCGGGTCGGCCGCGGCGGGATGGGCGAGGTCTTCCACGCGGTACGACTCGGACCGCGCGGGTTTCGCAAGGCCGTCGCGCTCAAGCAGCTGATCGCAGATCAGGCGCTCAGCGGTCGCGCGCGCCAGCGGTTCTTCGAGGAGGCGCAGCTGTCCGCGCAGCTCGAGCACCCGAACCTGGTCCGGATCCACGATGTCGTCGAGGCCGACGGTGCGTACTTCATCGTCATGGAGATGCTGCGCGGCGTGAACCTCGTCGAGCTGGTCGCCGATCAGGACGCCTCGCTCGCGTGGCCGCTGTGTCTCTCGATCCTGGCGCAGGCGCTCGACGGACTCGCCTACGCGCACGCCGCGGTGGACGAGCGCGGTCACCCACTCGGGCTCGTCCATCGCGATCTCACGCCACGCAACCTGTTCGTCTGCGTCGGAGGCGGCGTCAAGATCCTCGACTTCGGGATCGCGAAGCGGCGCGGTGGGCCGTCGCTGACCGGAAGCGGCCACGTGCAGGGGACGATCGAGCTGCTGTCTCCCGAGCAGGCCCGCGGCGAGCGCGTCGATCAGCGGAGCGACCTGTACCAGCTCGGCGCGACCCTGTACTGGATGCTGGCCGGGCGCTACCCGTATGGCGACGGCACCGTCGGCGAGATCATCGCGCGCGCCGCGGCCGGGCGACCGGAGCCGATCGCCGGCCTGGTGTCGGACCTGCCGGCATCTGTCGTCGCGATCGTCGAGCGGGCGATGGCGCGTGCACCGGAGGAGCGCTTCCCCGATGCGCTCGCGATGGGTGCGGCCGTCCGCGCGGCACTGGAGGCCGCGCCCCATGACGAGCGCGGTCCGGTGGCCCTCGCGCGCAGCGTGCCGATCGAGCCGGGCTCGCCCGTCGTCGACGACGCGCCGTCCCACACGATCTCGGCGACCGGCGAGACCACGGCCGCGACACCCGGCAGTGCGCACGAGCCTGCACGCGCCACGGATCCTCGAGCTCGACCGTGGCGCTCGCGCTGGCCCTGGGTCGCGGCGTCCACGCTCGTCCTCTCGGCCATCGGTTTCATCGCAGGTCACGCCAGTTCGGATCGAGACCCGGCCGCACCGTCGGCACCACCGTCGTGGATGCCGATCACCTTCGGGGGCGCGCGGATCGGCGGAGCGCGGTTCGCGCCCGATGGCAAGACGTTCATCTATGGCCGGGCCGGGCGAGACGGCCGGATGTCGCTGCACCAGAGCACCACGGGAAACACCGTTGGCCGCCCGCTCGGGATCGACGATGCCGACGTGCTCGCGATCTCGAGAGGAGGCGACATCCTCGTGCTCAGGAGCGCGATCCCCGACCAGCTGGCGAGGATCGGAACCCTCGCGATCGCGCCGCTGGCGGGCGGCGCGCCACGCGAGCTGCTGACCGACGTCACGTTCGCGGATTTCGGGATCGATGGCCGGACGATCGCGGTGGGTCGCTCGACGCGCGGTCGCCGGTGGATCGAGTATCCGATCGGGCAGGTCCTCGTCGAGAGTCGAACCGCCTGGTACTCGAGCCTGCGCGTCTCGCCGGACGGGACGCGGCTCGTGTTCGTCGAGCACGCCGCGAACGGCGACGACCGCGGTGTCGTCACGGTGATCGGCCCCGATCGTGTGGCGCGCCGGATCGGCCCGACGTGGGACTCGATCGACGGACTCGGATGGAATCCCGATCGCGACGAGCTCTGGCTCACCGGAGCCCTGGGTCCCACGGGCCGACAGGTGATCGCGATGACCCTCGATGGCAGACATCGAGCGCTCGCGCGCGTGCCGGTGCGCGTACGCCTCGCCGACATCACGCGGGGCGGACGAGCGCTCGTGCTGACCGAGGTGGTCCGGGGGGAGGCCAGCGCCAACGTGAACGAGCACCTCGAGCCCTTGCCGCGCGTCGGCGACATCGAGTTCGTCCAGATGACCGTCGATGGACGGTGGTGGATCGGAGCGAACTTCGCGGGCGACGAATACCAGGTCTTCAAGATGCCGGTCGATCGCTCGGCGCAGCCGGCACGCCTCGGCGATGGCCTCTCGCGCGGTCCGTCCCCGGATGGGAAGTGGGTGTTGACGGTGTCGGGCACGCGGGACCGCATGAAGGTGTTCCCCATCGGAGCCGGCGCGATGCTGGACCTGTCACTGGGTGGCGTGAAGGACCTCTCGGGCTCGAGCTGGTTTCCGGACAGCCAGCGCGTGCTGTTCTCGGCCACGACGAGCGCGGGCGCCGAGCAGATCCACATCATCGACCTCGCCGGTGGCCCGCCTCGGGCGATCGGTCGGCCGGGGCTTCAGCTGCCGATGACGCTCGGCGAGAAGGTCTCCGCTGGCTCGAAGGTGCTCGTGACCGACACGGCGACCGGCAAGCCGGTGCTCCTCTCGGTGGCGGACGGGAGCGACCAGCCTGCG